>JAAUYM010078669.1_pt1 | contig 11234 bp, 18 predicted proteins | sample 7278001 | NCBI WGS metagenome assembly JAAUYM01 (sample SAMN14350224, study PRJNA611818) | marine sediment metagenome | isolation source: surface marine sediment (1.8m) | place: French Polynesia: Moorea | collected 2018-08
GAAGACGCAATGGAAATTTGATAGAGAAGAAAAAAGGTCCTCAGTCTCTGACTCTGAGCCTCATACTCATCTCACGAGCACCCTCCTCCACTCCACTCCACTCCACTCCACTCCACGCTCACTCCACCATCCAGACTCCACACAGACACAGCACACACTTGGTTGCTCTCGTTTGCTTTCCTCTCTTTCTTCCGCGGACGCGGTCGCGGACGGGCATTAAACAGCTGACTCTGACAGTCGTCAGCTGACGCTTCCTTGTTTCCCTGCTTGCTTGCTGTGCCCTCACTCGTAGAGAGTACGTGCTGGCTGTGCTGCTGTGCTGTGCCTGTGCAGCTCAGCTGTGTGTACCTGCCTGTGCCGTCTGAAATCACATCACGTTCATCTCCATCTACGATATGCGAAGGTCTTCCTGAATCCAGGACCGCTTCGTGAAGTCCCTTTAAGAATCTCTTTTTTTGGAGCGGGGAAGATCAGAAATCCATCCCCCCCGCCATAATGAACTCCTTCAAGAGCTTCGTCAAGAACATCGCCGATAAGGTTTGTAATTTTGCCATTTTGAAATGAGTCTCCTGATCATGAAGGTGTGCTCACTCCCCCCCTCTCTCTCTGCCCCCGTCCCCAGGCCGGGAGCGACTTTTCCCCCTCCCGCTCATTGTCGAGTGTCGACGATGAATCCTTCGGAGCCGCCGGAGCTGGGGCTGGAGCTGGAGCTGGAGCGGAGGAGGTGTTCGACGGGTCGGGAGAACAGGAGGGATTCATCTGTCCGTCCTGCATGAGGGGATTCGCTACTCCGGAGAAACTCCAGGTGGACTGGAGGGAGGGGACGAAGGCAGAAAATGTTGGAATGAAATCGTCTAGCAAAAAGGGTCCTCCTCCATTCCAGGTCCACTACGAGTCTGAGCATGGTGCAGAGGCTTCCCTGACGACGGCCAAGAGGAGCGAGGGCAAGTTCGCCGACCTCAAGGGGGAGGTGTCGGAGATGCAGTCGGTGCTGAGGGAGGAGCAGCTCTACTCGACGGAGCTCAAGAGGGAGGTGGAGAGGCTGAGCGAGGCGGTCAAGGCCAAGAACGGGGCGACGGCCACGGCCGAGCAGCAGGAGAGAGAGATGTACAGGGAGCAGGTGGCCATGCTGGAGGAGGGAAAGAGACTGCGTGAGTGGAAGCGTGAATTTTCTGTTGGCGGAGGGGGGGGGGCGTTTTCCGTTCTCATCACGCACTTTCTCTGCAGTGACGAACGAGGTGCTTCAGCTGAGGCAGCAGTTGGCGGACTCGCAGCTGACGGCCAAGGAGAAGGAGAAGCTGTTGGAGAAGACGGCTCAGCTGTCGGCGGAGAACGTCGGGCTGAAGGCGACCGTAGACGAGATGGCCGGTCACAAGTCTGCCATGGAGGAAAAGATCAGGGAGATGGAGGAGGAGATCAAGCAAATGTATGCGTGGAGTGTTGTGTATGTGTAGCATCTTTGCACAACATCTCGTTTGTTCCCATTGACCCGATCGCAGGAACACCCTGGACGACACCGAGGTGCTGAGGCAGGAGTTAGTGTCGGTACAGAGGACGATGGACCAGTTGTCGGCCGAGAAGGAGCGGGAGCTGGAGGACCTGCGTGCGAAACATGAGGCTGTGTTGATAGAGCGTGAGAGTTCTGGAGACGAGCTAGCCATCAGGCTGAGGGAGGTGGACACTGCCAGGGAGGAAGAGACCAGGAAGAGAAAGGAGGCGGAGGAAGGAAAGAAAGAGGTGCAAATTCCTACATAAAAGTAACGTGTTCGTACATTTTAAAATTGTGTGTACTCATGGAATTGTCAGGTAGAAAAGAACTGGCAAAAGGCCACGGAGGAAGCGGACGAGTTGAAGTTGCGACTGGCCGATGTCCAGAAGGAGCAACACAGGAAGAGTAGCGAAGCGGAAGCAAAAGAAGATGAGCTGTACGCACAGGTAATGCGTTTTTTTTTTTCAAGCATTGCGTGAGAGACCCGTTAATCCAACCGGACATTCAACACCACCACAGGTGTCTTCGCTCTCCGAGAAGTGCGATTCCGCAGAGGGTCGTCTGTCTGACGCCCTGCGCGAGCTGGACACGCTGCAGTCGCACTACGACGAGCGAGGACGGGAGAACGACGACGCCAGGGCTCATGCGCACGAGGCAAAGCAGGGCTGGGAGGAGGAGAAGAGAGTAAGGGAAAAAAGGTGCGTAGCAGGTAAAGCAATACTACCAGAGAGTGGTTGCTGTTGTTCTAAATTTTTCCCTGTTTTTGCAGGGAGGCCGAACTGTCCGAAGTTTCTGCCCAGTTGTCTTCTTTGAAGGGGGAGTTGTCTCGGTCGGGCGAGGAAAAGGCGGACCTGTTGGCCAAGATTGAGGCGGGCGAGGGCACGACGACTGCACTCAAGCAGCTTCAGCAGCAAAACGTAAGCGAAGAAAGAGCAGTGTGGGTTCGGTAGTTGAAGGTCTTCCAGTCTAGAGGGACAACTTAATCTTAAATCGATCTGCACCTGCAGTTGCAAATGAAATACATGTATTATGAAAATACCCCACCTAGAGCAACAATATTTTGGATATTAGTGTGTGATGCTCAAACAGGACTGAGTTATTTGGCGCTTGGCATGACGTACGCATTTTCCAATTTCAGGAGCTGTTGACAACACAGGCGACCCAGAACGAGTCCGACCACAAGAAGTCGACCTCTCAGCTCCGGGAGGAGATCGACCGGCTGCACGGTCAGCTGTCGGGGACCAAGGCACAGCTGCAACGGGAGACTGAAAGGGCGTCCAAGCTGGAGCAGGCGGGGACGGAGAAGGCGACGAAGCTGGAGGCGGCCGAGAAGGCCAGGGAGAAGTTGCAGGCCGAGCTGAAGACAAAGTCGGAGCTGCTCTCCGCGTCGGAGACGGCGAAGGCGTCCCAGCGGCGGGACCTGGAGGGGCACCTGGCATCAGCGCGGGAGGCACTGAAGGAGCGCGCGGACGACGCGGAGAAGCTGCGGGGGAAGCTAGAGGAGTCGCAGGCGCGGGTGGCCGAGGCGAAGAAGGCGGGGGCGCAGGCGGAGTCCAGTGCCAGGGAGGCGGGGAAGCAGGTGGCAGAGATGAAGGAGCGGGCGAAGAGGGCGGAGGAGGAAACAAAAAAGAAGGCAAGATTAACTCGGACGATCTTTATTTCCTGTGTACTATAAGAACCCTACCACCACTTCACTTCCCCCCTGGATAAGAGCACCCTTTCACTAGATATCAGTTAAAGAATCGCACAGGACGAGAGATATGCCTCCAAGCAAGCAGTATAGGACGCAAACAAGTAAGCACCTTTTTTTCCCCTTCTCCTTCTTTTTTCCTCCTTGACGTTCCTTGATTGGGGTATCGTGCCTGGGAGCTGTCAAGGAGGAGGCAGCTCATTAGCCTTTTGTCGGCTAGGAGAGAGTGTGAGAGAGAGAGAGAGGGCGAAGGTGGTTTGGGGGTTTACGCTGCGCAGCCAGCCAGTAATTGCCCCGCTGTGAGAAGGCCAGAAGGAGAGGTGGTAGTAAAGAGACTATTGAGGCAGGAGTGCTTTTACTTGTCGCGCCTTATGTTTCTTGGTTGAATAACTCCTGCCTGCAGAGAAACATTTAACATCTCTGCGTAGTCAGAAAGCAGGGAAAGAATGAGAGAGAGAGAGAGAGAGATGGGCAGGTGGCAGAGATTAATGTGTTTGTTTTTTTTCCTCCTCCCGGAAATATGCAAAATAAGAAGTGGAACGGGAAGAAGGAAGGAAAGGAGGAATTTGCATCGATAAAGCCAGATGGTGGTATTTTTTCCCCTCTCCTTTCCCTGTCTACGACGACACTACTTAGGTCGGATTTCACTTTGCTTACGTCCCGCATTTTTCTTGGCCTGTTCTTTCCCTTTTTTTCCCTCGCTTAATTTCGGAAGAAAGTTAATTTATGGGTGAACGAACGGCTTGCGTGCCAAGACCAACGAGAGGGGCTCTTTCGTCTTGGCACGAGAAAGTAGGGAGGAGGAGGAAGAGGGGGGGATCAGAGAGGGAGGGACAAGAAGGAAGAGGTCGACGCTTTTTTTTTCTCTTCCGAAATTCTGAAACCATGATTTAAAAGATTTACTACTACCACATACACCACAATCAAGTCCATATTTTTCTTTCCCTTTCTCTGGAATAGGAGACGGAAATCTCGAGGTTGTCTGGCGAACTGCTGCGCTCTTCAGAGGCCGCCGGAAAGGCTGAGGCAGAGGCGACCTCGCTGCGGCAGAGGCTGGAGGCGGCGGAGGCGGCGTCGAGGACGACCCAGAAAGAGGTGGAGGGCGCCAGGGAGAAGCTCGGGGCGGCGCTGGCGCGGGCAGAAGCGTTGGAGCCGGCGCTGAAGAAGGCGGAGGCGGAAGCCGCTGACCTCAAGAGGAGTTGGGAGAATGCGAGAAAGGAGGTGCATTGTTACTTAAATTAAAGATTTTTTCCAGTGTTAGTTTGGTTGCTTATTGTTAGACATGTAGTAACATTGTGCCTTTCTTGTACTAGCTGGAGGCATCTCGCGGTAAGGAGGCCAGGCTTTCGGAAGAGATCTCTTCCATGAAGGAGAAACAGAAGGAGCTGATGTCGACAGTGGAGGACCAGGTGGAGATGCTGGCGACGGTGAAGGCGGAGGCGGCACAAGCACTCCAGAGGAAGGCGGCCGAGGTGGAGGTGGCAGAAAAGGCGAGGAAGGAGGAGGCGTCAAGGGCGGAGGAACGGATGGCGGAGGCCAGGCGAGAGGCGGAGGAGGCGGAAGAGAAGGTGTGCAGGCTGCAGGGAGCCTGGGAGAAAGAGAAAGAGGAGACACGGGAGCGGATAGGTGAGGAGGAGGAGAAGAAATCGGATGCATATTGTCGATTACCACAAATTTTGCTTTGGCAGGGGACTTGGAGAAGGCGAAGGAAGTCCTCTTGGAGTCCAAGGTGAGCCTCCAGGGGAGCGTGGAGGAGCTGGAGTCTCAACTGGCCGCCAAGGAGGACGAGTCCGCCAGGGCGGAGGCCGAGGCGGAGAGAAAGCTGCAGGAGACTAGGAGGGAGACGGAGAGGCAGAAGGACGTGATGGTGAGTGAGTGAGCAACAGATCGCATACTTCACTTCTGGAGAATTGGTCGGCGCTTCCGCTTACACACTCTCTGGGAAAGTTAACGGTCAAGAAGGGGGGCAACAAAAAATCCGGCCAATCCTCGTTTGGAGGGGGGGGGGCATAAGATTAATGGATTCCTCTCCATTCCCCTTTTGCTCCTCCTCCTCCCCTTCTCCTCTTCTCTTTTGTGGAGGCCGAAAGATGATTTCCCGTTACATCCATGACAGCAGGCAGAACAAGGGAAAAGCATTATGACGATGCTTTCTCCCCCTTCCCCCCCCCCCCCCCCCGCTTCTTTCAACTCTCGAGTACAAAAAAGAAGCTATGGGGAGAGACATAGAGAGGAGAGGAAGTGACTCCTGAAGCTGCCCCACTTTTCTCTTTTTCGATAGCGCCTCTCTCCCTCCCTCCCTTCCTTTCTCTCCCCTTTCCTCCTCTTCTTTTCTGTCTTTTTTCCGGTTATCCTCTTCTTTCTCCTCTGGCCTTTGACGGATGAAACGAGCGAACGAGCCGAACCGACTCTGCTCGCTTCCACAGAGGAAGGAAGGAAGCCTCTTCTTCTTTTTGTGGTCACAATGAGAGAATGGTCCGCGGTCCCCTCGCTTCCTCCTCCCCATCCCGTACTACCACGCAGTATAACCCACTTTCCGATAACGCCTCGCTTTATCAGCGGCCGATTCGACTGTCTGGAAGGAGGAAGGAAGAAAACACTTATTAGGTTAGGTAGGAAAAGTAAGATGGGAGGTAGGAAGTACCATATGTGTGTGTGTGTGTGTGGAAATCACATTGTAGTGGGTTAGTAACGCGGTACACACTTTGGCCCTCGAGAGCAAAAGGCAACTTTCACAGGAAGGGAAAAGTGGAAAAGATTGTAGTACTGTACCTAGGGCATCCTTACCTTACAGATTTCTTCCCTCAACCGAGCCACAGTTTGCAGAGAGAAAGGAGAGAGGAAGAGAATGGCTTCTGATTATTTAATGTCGACGTTGAGTAACGAGAGCTTTCTTGTTGGTAAACACACCACATCCTCCTGGCAGGAAGAAAGGAGAATGGGAGAAGACCAGAGAGAGAGAGGGAGAAGAGCCCATTTACGGCAGGATTTTATTTTTAAAAGAAAGAAAGGAGGAGGGCTTTTACCTCACGCATGAGTAGAATCCTGAGAGCAGCCACTGTGCCTCTCTTTTTTGCTTATCCTCTTTTCTGTCTCAACCTTAAGGGGAAAGACGAGGACGTCACTTTGAAAGAAACGTCATTTTTTTTCTCGTCTTCTTCAGGTTGAGCAGGCGAAGAGTCACGAGGAGGCCCTCTCGAGGCACCGCTCCGAGGGAGAGACGCTCAGGAAGAAGGCGGAGGAGCTAAGGGCGCTGCTGTCTGCTTCGGAGGGCGAGACGGCCAAGGTGAAGACGGAGCTGAGGGAGGCCGGGGACCAGAGGGACGCGGCGCTGGGGGACAAGCTGGAGCTGGAGGCGAAGATCGCGGCCGCCGCGGACGAAAGGAGGTCCCTCCTCGAGAGGTGCCTGGAGGTGAGAAGAGAAGAGAAGGCGCAGTGCGGCATCATTTCCCATGTAATTAATGTCTTCTCTCTCCTACCTTTTTTTTATCATCGTTCAGGCTGAGGCTGAGCTGGAGCGATCTCGCGCGACCACAGTGGAGCTGCGTCGGAAGCTGGACGACTCCCAGGCCGCGCTGCACGAGCTGGGCAGGGAGAACCAGTCGATACAGGTCGGAAAAAAAGAACCACGTCCTTTCCCCCCTCCCCCCATTCTTGCGGCCTCTTTCCTGACCTTTATTTTTTGCCGGTCGGTCTGTCTGTGTCTGGAAAGTGCCTCCTGAAAGAGGCGCGTCTTTTTCTCTCCCCCCCCCTCCCCTCCTCTCCAACCAAGGAGCGTTGGGGGTATTAGTGAGCGACCTCTCCATAAACTTCAGCTCCTCATCCTCGGGGCAAAAAGAAGACGAAGAAGAGGAGGAGGATCTTCTTCCTAACTACGCCAAAAAAGAAAGTTTCATGGCTTGGGGGCATGAGAAAAGGGAGAGAGAGGGAGAGGGAAGAAAAGTAGGAGAAGAAGGGTTTTTCGAAGAACTAGTAGCACGGGTTGTTCCTTCTCCCTCCCTCCCTGCCTCTCTCCTTCCCTTAGCCCCTTCTCGTTCTTGCTCGCTTGTCTCGGATAAATGACGTAAGAAAACACATCCCTTGTGCGCCCTCCTACTTCCCATCTCTCCATCAGCCCGCCTGTCTCGCGCGGTACTTAGGATGCCCCAGCCACGATTCTAAACGGGGACTTGCTTTGCATGTATACTAAAGTGGACTTTCATTCAAGTCAGAAAAATCCACTATACTAGTATGGGTTTTTGTTAATTGCCAAAGTGGTGCTTTCTTGTACCTAGGTTTTCTTTACTAAAGGTAACAAAAACTCTGCTACAGTCAACATTTAGCTGCTGACTTCCAACTTTACAATATCGGAGTTTCACTGTACTATTTTGAAAGAATGCTTAGGAAAGCTATGTGTCTACGTACAAAGTATTCCAAGCGAACCATTTCGGGATACGTCTCTCTACTAGTACTGAAGGCCAGCGGTAAAGAAGGCCTCTTTAGCGCCCTACCGAAGAGGAAAGTTTTTCAATTTCTTGGGAAACAAGGCTCTTCAAGGGAGATTTTTTGGCTCAAGTGCTCTCGCGAAAGACGGGCACTTTTCAAAGTTTTTCGACTCTGAGACGGCGGAAGGGAGAGCAGAAGTGTACTACACGACCGTACTGTACCACTAGGGGCGGCGACGACGGCGGATATGTAGGTAGTTTTAGTGGGTCTCGAACAAGGGAGAGAGAGAGAGAGGTGGGAGTCGAGAGCGACCTTGCGGGGATGAGCCTACTTGGCCTCCTCTTCTCTCCTTCCTCCTTCAAAAGTTTTCGCCTCTTCTTTCTCTCCCGCACTCTTATTCTGCGTTTATGCCTCTTCCCTGCGTGGAGAAGGAGCAGGGCCTTTTGTTAGCTGAGACGATCCAAAGTTTCTTTGAGGAGATGGGGGGGGGGACCTTTACGGATAAAGTTGCTGTGCTCTAATTTTTCATATGGCTAAGCTGGCCAGAAAGAGTAGGAAAAAAAATCTGAGGACTGTGGAGCTTGACTGTTGGAAACCATAATTCTTTTCCATACTGTTCCTATAAGTACCCTGCTGATCCTTCTTGTCTTCTGAAAAAAAAGTTGATTAGCAGAAAAGTAAAGAGAGTAGATCGGAAAAACTTTGGTCAACTGCAAGTTGCAAATGATTGGGTCAGTAACTGGAGCATCTTTCCTTTCTTCCCTTCCTTCACGATGATGGTTACTTTCCCCCCTCCCTCATCACGCGCCGGTTAGTACAGTACGTCAGGTTGTGGCAACCCCCATCAGCAATCCTCACCTCGGTCTTCTTCAAAGCTGCCCGTAGGCCCAGACCTCGCGCTCACGCTCACGCTCACCCTCACCAACATCCCCTCTTTTGCTCGGGGCGGAAATTAGTACTATAACTGAGGAGGGAGGAAGGCATCTTAACGTGAAATGAGGAAAAATGTTGCTGCTCCATCTCTCTCCCACCCTCTTGTCATCTCATCATCCATCATGCACAGCACACTTATCTCCACCTCTCTCATCTTCTGTCTCTCTCTCTTCACTGCAGGTGGAGCTGGCGAAGGAGTCCGGTCGGAAGTGGGCGGACGACTCCGAGGCCACTTCCTGCCGCGCCTGCGCTTCCGCCTTCACCCTGACCAACCGCAAGCACCACTGCCGCAACTGCGGGCAGATCTTCTGCGCCGACTGCTCCACCCGCACCGCCACCATGGCCAACTACCGGAAGCCGCAGCGCGTCTGCGACGCCTGCCACGCAGAGCTGCTGAGGTCGTACGGCGCTCCGGCGCCGGCGGCGTCCGGGTCGGCGTCGGCCGCGGGAACCGCGCAGGCAGCCAAGTGACAGGAGGACGCCGGCGGCGCCGCAACCAGCGGAGGCGCCGTCGCCGCCACAACTTCAGCGACAAATCCTCCTCACTCTTCAAGCGATCTGTGGAAGGAGCAGGTGCACTGAGCTAATGAGTTCCGATTCCCACCTTTCGTAGAACTGCAGAAATTTGAAAAGATGTTTTTCGTGCCCGCAATCACAAAAGAGAAATATTGCATTTTTTGCTATACATATTATCTTTATAAATAACTTGTTATAGTTTAACTATCGCAGTTAATTTTTTGCTGCTTTTATATATGGAGGTGGGTTTTTTCATTTTCCCCTCTGCTACTGTACCACTTGTGCGCTCCTACGTACTGTAGTATGCAAGAACTAACTTTATGACACCATGGGTAAAGATCTCGAATCGTGTAATAAAAAAAGAACATTTTCAAAGGCGTTTCTCATCGAGAGAGCGTTGTCTGTAACTACGCTATACTTTGTAGGTAATTTTTAACGGCACCCCATAACCATAAAGGAAAAACTTTTGTCTCGTAAAACTTTGTTTGCTCTGTCGTCCGCCTAGCAGTATAGTGGATACCACCCACCTCAACTTGACCGGAGGGAAAGGGAGGGAAATAAAGGCGACATAAAAAGTTCAATAAAAAGTGTATTGTATCCCACAAATCAGGCAGTGGTGACACGGGTATAGTAGTAGTAAGAGAAGAGGAGAGAGAAAGAGAAATGTACGAAATTGTACGAAATTCATTCGTTATGGACGAGCTTGACAGTAACTGCCGCGGGAGAAATTGTGCGGGAGAAAAAAAAGGATTACAACTTTTGCATGGGGCAACAAACCACATAAAAACAATTGGGTTTACGTAGTAGTATTAAAAAAACGAGCCACCCATCATTGGTAGGACTATAATAGTAAGGAGCGAAACGGCTTTTCCTCCCCCATTGGACCACATTCCTTCTGCTCAGTGTAGCGAGCAAGCCCTGAAGGCGGAGGTGGCCTCCACCTCCTCCTGCAAGTTGGGTGTGTGCGGGGGAAGCAGCGGAGGCGGGTGCGGAGACTGCTGCCCGAGGGGGTACCTGCGGCTGTGGGCGTAGCCGTGGGCGTGGCCGACGGAGGGAAGGCTGCCCAGGGAGGAGGCCACTCGGCCGCCAACGCCGACGCTGTGGGCTCTCCGGCAACCCACGTGCCTGCGTATGAAACGGAACACGAGTCTGATGGAGGGGGGGGGGTCTCCTGTGATGATTACGCTTTGAGTTACCTCGAGACATGCACCGTCCTCCCCATGACGCTCTCGGAGGGCGAGTTGGAATCGGTGAAGATGACGTCGTCGGCGGAGCCGTCCTCCACGATGGTCACGTCGTCCCAGCGAACCTTCTTGTTGCGCTTCAGTCGGATCTCGAAGAAGAACATGTACAGGAAAGTCACCGAGGCCTGCAAGGAAAGACAAAAAGAAAAGAACGAACAAAAGCCCACGAAGCCACGAAGCGTGAAAGATGTTTTGGGTGGACTGGGGAGAGGATGTCCTTGGGAGAGAGGAAGAGGAGTAAGGGAAAAGACAAATACGAAGGTCAATTTCATCTCGGTTGGAGGAAGCGACCAGCAGGAGCAGGAGGGGTGGAGGAAAAACATCCATCCGCACAATTGATCACTGGAGACGAAAACAGGCACTTTCTTTCCCTTCCACTCCCGCCTTCCTTCCGGCTCATGCAGCACCCACTACACTACCTACGAAAACGACCACGACCACGACTACTTTGTGAACCTGGAAGGGATGAGAGGTTCTGCAAACCAAATAGCCGCATCCGTTCCTTGTGCGGGCTTCATTTCCCAAGAGAGCAGTGTGCGACCTGATGGCACCATCTAAAAATAGATGGTGGCATCAAACTTAGACAGTGCTTCTTCGACTACTATAAGACGGTCTTATCAGGCAAAAAAAAAATCATTTATTGTATATGTGTGCGTTATGATCTCATGCTTCAAATATTTAATTAAACTGCTTTTTCCCCCCTCGAGAACTGTACATCCTTCTCCCCCTCTCTCCTCGAGTTAACGAGCTTCCACATCATGGCCTTGGTGGAGTCGTCTTTCCCGTACGTACTACTATACAAGAATCCTTGCTCCTTCCCCTCCTCCTTCCGTTTATTTAGCCCCGTGCCTACTAAGTGGGGCATGCCAGATGCAAATTTATACGGGAAACTCTCCGGAGGGGAAAAGATTGTGGCGGAAGGAAGAAATTGGCTGCC
>JAAUYM010012280.1_pt1 | contig 11232 bp, 11 predicted proteins | sample 7278001 | NCBI WGS metagenome assembly JAAUYM01 (sample SAMN14350224, study PRJNA611818) | marine sediment metagenome | isolation source: surface marine sediment (1.8m) | place: French Polynesia: Moorea | collected 2018-08
CCCGTCCGTCTGCCGACATCAGCTCTGGGAGCCTCCTCATGTCCGCATCCAATGAGAGGCACCCACGCTCGATGGACTCGGGAAAGGTCACGTTCTGCTCCTGGAGGTAATCTCCCAGCACCACGTCACTCAGGTTGCAGGCCACGTGCTTAGAGATGTTCTCCCCATTGGGACCGTGGCCGTCAAACACTCCAAAAAAGTCTATCTGCGAGTCACTGGTGTTGCAGTCCAGGCTTAGGCTGAATGCATCCTGCATGTAGTTTCGACCGGCTTGAGCCCAGGCCACGCCAAGGATTAGACGGTGGTTCGAAAAAAACTTGCTGCCATCTTGCATGGCCATCACTCACTTTAAAATTCAGCTAAACAACTGTCATTTTCAAAAAAAAAGCAAGAAAAAATAATGTTCTATTGATGGGGTAGAGAAAACAATCCTTTGACCATTAAGAAATCCATCCTTTTAAGTTTTAGATCTCATCTTGGGTAAACACAATATCGAAGAGAAGCTTGTCTCTCAAATGCATGCAAGCAGTTTTTCTTGCCATTTGTAATCATGTAGAAAATAGTCCTGCACTATTATAGAAGAGAAAAGTGATTGCCTGAAGTGGAATTACAGTATACCACGGTACGTGCCCCAGTAAAAAGAGAATATGCTTTGACTATGTACGGAACCGTTATAAACAGCTCCACTTTTTTTTACTGATGCATGCTCATAATCCTAAATCTACGTACTATGGGTAGCGAATTTTTTTTTAAGTGCAACTGTTGACAAGAGGCAGGGAAGCTGGTTCTTTTCTTCTTACAGTAGTATAATTTTTAAGTCATGCGACAATTTCTTTCCAGTTAGTGATTTCTTTTTTGTTTGATTCCGAGAGATTTCAGTTCTAAGGAGGACTTTCGGAGACTTTTTGGTATTTCTCAGGAATAAGATCATTTTTTAGTTCAGTTTGCGATCGGACAGTCTTGCGTTTCCCGCACCTACCAGGTACGTACCGGTACTACGCGCCGCGCCTCTTCCAGCGAGGAGGGGGAAGTCGGGAGTGTGCGTTGCGTATGTACACAAGAGTCACTTCTGGCGGCGAAGGGGGTGAATAACTGCAGGTAGCAATGACGTACAGAAGAAATTTTTGCTTTGTAACCCCCCGGGGGGGGGGTTAGTACGTACCATATTTCGTTGCAGTCTCGCGAATCAGACAACACATGTGAGAAACAGTGCAAGCTGACTAACGTATAGTAGTAGTAGTAGAGAAAAATGTGGTCGCATAAAATGGCGTCATATCTTCTGCTGCTCCCCATTCTTCTAACTGTGTGTGGCGGGAAAGACGTCGACGTCGACAGGGTGGTCGATTTCGTGCCCCGCACCTCCGTCGCAGACTCCAGAATCGTGTTTCAAAACGTCGTCCCCTTTGACAAGGGCTCCGGAGGCGGTAGCGACCCGGGTGGGAAGCAGGAGGAGACGGTCAGCTACAACGACACCGTCAACCATCTCGAGATGTTTGAGAACTTCCAGCTCACGAAGAAGGTCTTCGTCAAGGAGATCACCCTGCGCGCGTTGCTGGCCAAACTCAGGAATTTGCTTAGGATGTGCAGAGATATTGAAGGGGAGAGGGGAGTGGAGAAGCTCCTGTTGGTGAGGGATGTTAAAGATGAAATAAAAAATATCACTGAAGGTGAATTTACTAGAGAGCAAGACTACCTGGGAGCAAAAAAAGGTCTTCTCCTCCTGCAAGACACTTACCATTTTGACATCTTGGCGCTGACCAAAGGGAAACTGATTTCCAACAATTTTCCCAGGGGGCCCCTTAAGTTCAAGAACAGACACAAGCTGGAACTGGAAGACTTCTTGCAACTTACTTACCAGGTAATTGCGGTAGAGACCAAATGGTCAGTAGGAGGTCTGGATTTTTACTAACTTTGCAGTAAGGGCGATCTACTAGACTGTGTGTAACGTAGGAAAATTAAGTAAAGAAAGTTTTGTTAATTCGCTAACTTATTGAAGCTTTGTGCTTATCAAGCAATCAAATGTAGGTACGTATGTACCTACTGCATAGTTGCAGCGCTACAATCAAGCAAACAAATTTAAACAAAATTTGTCAATTTACTTGTTGAATGTTTTGTGAAACTGAAAGTCACACATAAATCATGGCTGGAGACAAGAAAAAAGTTAAAGGTGGAGACAAGAAGCAGCCAGCACCTTCTGGTGGGGATGATCTTCAGATCAAGTCAGCAATCAAGGATAAAGAGAAAGCAAAGGTACCAGTTACTGACTCAGTCAAGGCTGAAGGAAAGCCTATTGATGAGCTTAAAGGTCTTCCTGACCCCAAGAACATCGGCCATAGAGGGTTGAAAGACAAGACAGCCAAGCCAATTTCCCCCAACGTCGCAAAGGGCAAGACCGCTCCAGCCAAGTTATATGCTAGCAAGGGAAAGAGCCTTAAGAAATCCTCCAAGAAAAGCTCAAAATCTTCAAAGAGCAGGAAAGCAAGTGGAACCAGCAAGAAGCAGCACTCTTCCAAGGGGAGCTCTTTAGCAAGTGGCTCAAAAAGCTCTTTCAAGAAAAGTACCTCTACCAAGGCCAGTTCCAAGAAGAGTGCAAAGCAGTCTTCAAAGAAGAGTGCGAAGCAGTCCTCAAAGAAGAGTGCGAAGCAGTCCTCAAAGAAGAGTGCGAAGCAGTCCTCGAAGAAGAGCGGGAAGCCATCCTCCAAGAAAAGTTCCAAGTCGAACACGGCCCTGACCATGAAGGAGCAAACCCACGAGTCCCAGAAGAAGCCCGCCGCCCGAGGAAAGAGAGGAAGAGCCAAGAGGAAGTAGGTCCAGCTTCTCCAGACCGCCTCAAACAGCCGTGTCTTCTTCCTCCCACGTGAACATTACAAAAAAAAGAGTTAGGCATAAATTGACCCCTAAAGTTTATTTTAAGTACATATTTGCTAATCGCTTCCTCGTACTTACTTCTCCCCCTGCTCTTTGCGCAGGCTTTCTCCATCAAGTGGTACGACCGTGCGATCGACTTCCTGCGGGTGGCGTTCAAGCTGCTAGAGAGGATGCCAGAGCCGGAGAGGCCCTCGCCGGCGGAGGTGGCGCACATGCACAAAATGAGGAGGAACCTATTCCAGCTCAACAACCACCAGCTCTACACCACCAAGTCTGCAATCACCAAGCACGCCAAAACTCACATGTAAGAAACTGGCACGTGCACACTGTACCAGTATACTACAACAGTACTTGCAAAAACATGACCAATTAATGACAATTCTTCTAAATCATCACTTTTTCCAATGCGCTGGCAGGTACATTGTGACAGAGAAGCTTGGGCGCAAGAAGGACCAGCCCGACTTTATCCGCAAGGGGGACGTGATGGGCCTGAGCAACGCTACCACCATGGGAAAGGACGCCTACTTCAGGGCGGTGTGCAACGGCTTCAGCGTTCGACCCATGTTGGGCCTGCCCCCGAGGGAGGGCGGCGCGCCTCCTCCCAGATGCATCCTGCTCCACCACCAAGACCCCTACCTCAAGCTGGCACCATTTAAGTTGGAGGTGGTGTCCGAGATGCCATACATCGTCATTTTCCAGGTATCTCAGCTCGTGTACTTTTGTTTCGCTGTTGCCTTCAATTTTGCAACCCCCCCAAAAAATGCTTTTCGGTTTATTCATTTGCTTTTATCCTGTTTTCTCACAGGAGTTCTTTCATGAAAAGGAACGCGAATTCTTGATCGAGTACTCGACCCCTCGCCTGTCCCTGACGAGAGTCAGGGACCCTTACAACCTCCTGGTGCAGAGGGGCTACAACACCACCGAGGAGAAGCAGGCCATGGAGGAGGGAAAGATGCAGAAGAAGAAGAGGACAAAGATCATCCACAAGTCCGTCCAGACGTGGATCCCGGACATACGCTACGAGAAGTACTACGACAACCTGCACGAGGTCGAGGACAACGACAACTACGAGGTGCTGCAGCCCGTCCTCTTCAAGCTCTCCAAGAGGCTGGAGCTGGCGTCCGGCTTAAACGTCACGGCCAAGTACGCCTCGACGGAGTACCAGACCACCAACTACGGGCTGGGCGGGCTCTGCGAGATCCACTTCGACCCCGGCGGGTACATCGAGGGCATCGCCATTCCCGACCACGACCCGGCCTTCAAGCGGCTCCTGAAGCAGGGGGACATGATCGCCACCTTCATGGGGTGGCTGGAGGACGTGCCCGCCGGGGGGGCCACTGCCTTCTGCGCACCTTTGTTTGAGAACCTCGTGTGGCCCACCAAGGGAGCGGTGGGGTTCTGGTTCGACGTGGACAGAAAGGGTCACAGAGACCAAAGGACCCTCCATGGGGGATGTCCAATCATCAAAGGGTCAAAGTGGATACTAAACAAGTGGCTGTACTTTTACGATCAGTTCGAAAAATTGCCCTGTGCTCTTGGTAGCGAAGAGAAACAAAGACCTTTTCGCCAACACTATTAGTCAGACTGCAATTAAGCCAAAAATGAGGTACGTAATTAACAAAATACAAATTCCAGGTGAGACGATGTCGGTGGGACTTCTGGCGAGGGCGTTGCTCCTCACCGGCCTGGCAAGGGGTGCAACGGACGACAAGATCGAGTACAAGGAGAAGATTTTGGTGGTGGACGGAGACAACAACCCGTTTGCCCTCCACATGTTCGAGAACTTCGAGCTGACCAAGGGCATCTTCGTGAAAGAACAGAAGCTGGTGCGAGAGCTGAGGGAGCTGAGGACGTTGCTGCTGGAGAGGCAGAGGATGGTGGCGGCGGCGCTGGACGGCGCCAGCGAAGTGGGGGAGGAGGAGGAGGACGGCGGCAGCGCGCCGCACGAGAATCCCGTGGACGCGTTTAACCTCCTGAAGCGCCTTCTGTTCGCCAGGATGAAGGGGGCGGAGTTAGAGCGGAACCTCCTGAGCTCACAAGGCTTAGCGGAAGACTGGCTGCACCCGCGTCGCCGCAACGACAGCGACAATGCTGCCGGCCTGCGCTACGGCGGAGAAGGGGCCAGGAAAGACCAGGGCGAGGACGACGACGACCACGGCGACGACGACGACGACCTTCCCAGCGCCAAGGACTTCAAGGGCGCCTTGAACGGCCTGGTCATCCTGTACGACACGTACCTGTTCGACCAGAGGTCCTTGGAGGAAGAGGGCAGGATCCGCATCGAAGGCTTTGCCTCCGGCGACGAAGTGGACATTGCGGCCGCGCACAACCTCACAGCGGACGACTTTGGCAGACTGGCTCTCCACGCCTACGAGAAGACATGGTAATGATAACATGGGTATACCTATATTCACAGTTGGCAAAATGACGATTGACCAGTTTTTCTTAAATGTGCAGGTACGACATCTCGATCGAGTTCAGTCGCATGTACTTCCGTCGAATGGAGGAGCATCACAACGACGCCGTGGAGGGCGGAAGTGAGGAGGCCTCAGAGATGTCGTTGGCTATGGCGAAGCTCAGGAAGAACCTGATCACGCTGAACAACGAGTACCTGAAGAAGAGGAGGGTCCTGGTGGACAAGGGCTTCAAGGTGCTCCCTCACCTGGTCGACGAGAAGCTGGAGCCCAAGAAGAAGCAGCCGGCCTGGCTGCAAAAGGAGGGCCTGTTGCTGGCGAACTTGATGGAGCCCCAGGGAAAGGAGTGGTACTTCAGGTAGGGATTGCATTAGTGTTTAATGTCTGCGTGTATAGTAATTGATTTTATAACACAAAGATATACTCTAGTCACAGCTAAATATGGGCAATGATGTAAGATGCGTCCTCCTTAATGCGAAGCACTGAAGCAAGCTTCAGGCCCGAGACAGACCTGGAGGTCGCGTCTGAAGGCACTCTCGTTGTCGACGACGGCGGCGCCGCTCTCTTCCAGATTCCTGAGCAGCCTGGGCAAGTTTGACCCGGCCACCTCCGACAGTGCCTTCTCGACCCTCAGCCTGGGCACCTTCTTCGGGATGGTCCTCGTCTGCCACACCAGGATCTCTGTGCACCCCGACGCCTTGGGCTCCACCTCCGACGGGTCCACGCCCAGCGCCTGCAGGAAGAGGTCCTCCTCGACGCCGATCCTGGAGGGTACTCGCGCCTTCGTCCTCAACAGGAGGTCCACGTGGAAGGCGAACCCGGCCATGTCCACGGGGAACTTGCGGTAGTGGAACCACGGGTCGCTGAAGCCCGCCACCTCCCCGTCCACGAGGACCGGGGTGCTCAGGCTGGTCTTCCCGATGAGTCCCACGGGCCAGACGCCCACCCTCTCTGTCCGCCGGATCTCCTCGAAGAGGCGCAGGTCGTAGGCGTTGTCGTCGTCGGCGAAGTACGCCACGGCGTTGGACGGCGCTCCGCTGGAGTTGTGCCTCGCCTCGATCCACTCCAGGGCGGCGTTCCTGGCGGCCACCTCCCTGGGCCTGATCCTGGCGCGGCGGTGCTTCTCCCCGAGCGGCGCGGCCAGGTGCGCGTGCGCCAGCCGCGCCCCGTCCAGGCCCCTCAGCGCCCGCGACACTATCGAGGAGCAGGTCGCCGCCTCCTCCGCCACCACCCACACCAGGCTGGGGACGTGGGACAGCGTCTGCGCCAGGCGGAGGAGGCTGGGCAGCTGCTCGCGGTGGCGGAAGGTGGGCGTCACCACGTAGATGAGGGGGAGGTTCGGGGAGGGAGAGGCGGCGGCGGCGGCGGTGTCGTCGCAGACGACGGCGGCGGAGGAGACGCGGATGAGCAGGAAGAATACGAGCGGCGGCGTCCGCATTCCTTTCTTGTGGAATTGTGCCGTGGACTTCATAGCCAAGCGCATAACTGGGAGTTCTCTTTGCCTCTGTGGGGCCTCATTGTAGTTAACAATTAACTTTTGAACTTTTTGTGACGTGTCTGGTGTGGAAACTTGGGAGAGGCTCCAAGAAAGAGCACCTCAAGGTTAGGTCAGCTGCTGCTTTGAGGGGCTTTCTCTTCATTGGCGTCTTCCTGTATTAGAATTCCTCTCCCTCCTCCTCCAAAATCCAGAGGGACAAATGCTTTCTCCAAGCGAAACTTAATGTACGAGTAGTTTCTAGGTAGAAGGTTGTTGATGGCGTTATTAAGAGTATCCCAAATTGCTTCGTGACGTACTTTTTTCCTCCTTATTTCAGCAATGATGCTTCTTGTTTTTTGTTGCTTTATTTGTCATTACTCGTACTACGGTATGGTAGTATATCGATATTTAATATTTAATAGATGTTTTATAATCGGATAAGGACAGCATGAAGCTTGAAATGACGCAAAGCAATTAAGGATATAATGCAATGACAAATACTAGATGCAGCATCATAATACAAAGCTTTATAATTTCCTTCTATCCACGTTTCCTCTTCCAGAGCTGTCTGCCGCGGCTTCTCCGAGAGGGAGTACCATGGATACTACTACGTGAACCGGTGCGGGTACCTCCACCACTTCGACCCCTACCTCCGCCTGGCCCCGTTCCCCTACGAGGTGGCCTCGCGGGCGCCCTACGTCATCGTCATCCACAGCCTCTTCGCGGACCGGGAGATCGACCACCTGGTCAGCGAGTCCAGGCCCAAGCTCTCCCGGAGGCGGTACTCCGACGACGCCAACAAGGGGCAGCTGCACGAGTTCAAGAGCGGGAAGAAGAGGAGGATCGTCCACAAGACGGTGCAGCACTGGCTGGCGGACGTCGTCTACCGCAATCTCAGCTACGACCTCGCCGCGCCGGAGCCCAACAACAGCCGCACCGTCTGGGACGAGGTGCTCTTCCGGCTGTCCGAGAAGCTGGAGGTGGCCACCCGCCTCAGCGTCACCTCCAAGTACGGCTCGACGGACTACCAGGTGACCAACTACGGGCTGGGGGGGCTCTGCGAGACGCACATAGACCCGCACGGCTACATCGAGGGCAAGGTGGAGCTGCCCAAGTCGAGGGAGAACCTGAAGAAGTGCGGAGACATGTTCGGCACCGTCATGGGATGGATCGGCGAGGAGCCCATCGGTGGCGCCACCGCCTTCATCTACCCGAACCACGAGGTGACCGTGTGGCCGAGGAAGGGGTCCGCCGCATTCTGGTTCAACCTGGACCGGAAGGGTCACAGGGACGTGAGGACGAGTCACGGGGGCTGCCCGGTGCTCAGGGGCTCCAAGTGGATCGTCAACAAGTGGATCTACTACTTCAACCAGTTTTCAGAGTTCCCGTGCGGCCTCCACGAGCGTGATTACGTGCTTCCTTTCCAAGGACACTACTAAAGTCAATACAACCTTGTACCATAGATGATAAACTTGCGCGTGTTTCATCGCATGATGATGTCTGATGCAAGAGGTGAAAACCGTTGATTACATTAAAATGTGAGATGACCTCATAATGTGATAGTTACTGAAATGGATTTTAAAAAATCCCTACATATCTTAATTGCAGGAATGTCGGCAAACTCGATTGCTGGGATCTGTCTGTGCCTGACGGCGGCGCTCGGGCTTCCGGGCATCGTCGGCGGCCACAGCAACTTCGACTACGGGCTGTTCGAGAACATGGAGGTGACCGAGGCCGTCTTCGGCGAGGAGCTCATTTTGAAGGACAGGCTCCTGGCGGTGAGGGAAGACCTGGCCACGCAGCAGCTCTTGCTCAAGGCGAGCGCCTCGGCGTTGCTCACGGGAGGAGGAGGAGGAGGAGGAGGAGACCTGGCCCAAGTCGCGCGACGGTTGTCGTCGCTGGCCAACGTCACTGAGGCGGCGAGGATCCGGCTCGGCCCCGCCAGCCTTCCCTTCGAGGGAACGGCCAGCTTCCGCGGGGCGCTCAGGGGGATCCTCATGCTGAAGGAGACGTACAGGATCGGGGCGAGGGAGCTGGCGTCGGGGAGGATGGAGCTGTTCAGCCCGGCCAGCTTCGGGAGGGAGCGGTTCTCGTCCGACTTCCGCCTCGACGCCCACGACCTGGTGGACCTGGCCGGCACCGCCGTCATGGACGGGTGGATCGACGATGCCGTCGAGCTGGTCAGGATCGGGATGGAGGCGCTGGAGGAGTCTGGAGAGCTGAGAGACGAGAGCCTGCCGACGCACCTGAGGGATCACCTGGAGCAACTGCCCGCCATGAGGGGATTCCTGCCCAGGGTGCAGAACGAACTCCTGGAGAAGAGGAGGGCCCTGGTGGGCAAGGATTTCAAGATCCTCCCTTACGCGATCGACGAGAACCTCGAAAGGAAGGAGGAGCAGCCGGAGTACCTTGCAGACGTCCTGAACAGGCGGGCCACCCTCGAGGAGATCGTGAGAGATGCCGACAAGAAAGAGTATCGCTTCAGAAGCATCTGCAGGAGGGAACTGATCGGAGAGGAGGTTCTCAGACAGTCTAGAACCCAGAGGTGCTCGTTCCTGCACCACCACGACCCGTATCTGAAGCTGGGACCTTTCAAGATGGAAGTCCTCCTTGAAGAGCCATTCAGGATGGTGTTCCACGACTTCTTGTCAGAGGAGGAGATGCTGTGGATGGTGGAACACTCCAGGCCGAAGCTGTCCACGAAGAGGGGTAGGTCGGCCAACAACGAACGCGCCAGACGGAACACCCCGGATCCGGACGTCCGGCGCATCGTCCACAAGACGGTCCAGGTGTGGCTGAGGGACAAGGAGTACGCGGAGGAGGCCAGGTACGAGGAGTTGCCAGGGAGGGAGGGAGGCTACGCCCAGCTGGACTTTGAGGGGGACCCCGACGCGGGGCGGGTGACCATGCCGGTCATGCGCGGGGTGGCCAGGAAGATGGAGCTGGCCACGGGGATGAGGGTGCTGTCGAGATTCGCCTCCACCGACTTCCAGGTGACCAACTACGGGCTGGGGGGACTCTGCGAGACCCACATCGACCCGCACGGGATGCTGGAGGGGGCCTACGTGGACTGGGAGCAAAGGGCGCTCGTCTCCTCCGGCGACATGATGGCCACCTTCATGGCCTGGCTGGAGGACGTCAGGGCCGGCGGAGAGACCGGCTTCGACCACGTCGGATACTCCCAGACGGTCACGCCGACGAGAGGGTCTGCCGCCTTCTGGATCGACCTGGACAGGGCGGGGATGAGGGAGGCGAGGTCCTCGCACGGTGGCTGCCCCGTGGCCATCGGGTCAAAGTGGATACTCAACAAGTGGATCTACTACTTCGACCAGTTCGCAAACTTTCCGTGCGGCCTCGACAGCCTCGACCAGTTCAAGCCTTTCACGGCCGCTTATGCCTGAATATTAAAGGAAGGACACAAGCAGTGTTTCTGTACTACCACACACCAAAGATATTAACCAAAAGGTTGCAAACTCCCATAAGTAAGTCAGTATGAGAACAGATCAAAGAATCGCCTAAAGAGAGTTTACGTACCCATAAAAGCAATAAACTCCTACACTACAATGCAGAAGTATCCTTAATTTATCAAGGATTTATTAATTTATTAAATTGATTGCATTTCAGAATTTTTTAAAAGAATGTCTAAAAAGAACTGAATGATTTTAGTGACTTAAAAAAAAAAAGAGTGAAAAGAATTAAGTGATTTTTTGTGACTGAATTTGTCACTTTTCTAAAGATGATGATTGTGTACAGTAGAATGCGAGCAGGAACCTCGACAAAGGTCCAGGTGTTCAACATTTATTGGCGGACTTAGGCACACTGAAGTCCTGACAATTTAACTTCGCATTACAAAATTATCAACAATAAAACGGGGGGAAAAATGCAGGCTGAGAAATGTCGGTTCTTCCCTTCTCTTCTGTTCTGTTCACGCCCGGTTGTACTTCCCCCAGATGTGGAGCATGAAGACGCAGGCGATGAAGAGGAGCGACATGACGAGCACGGGCACTGGGCCCACCTTGATCCCGGGCGAGTCGTCCGTGTAGAACCTCCACATGCCCCCGGAGCTGGTGCCGCCGGCCCGCGCCGCCGCGCCGGAGGTCCTGGCGCCCCCGGCGGCCTTCCTCTGGCGCACCTGGCCGCCCCCTCCCCTAGGGGAGGCGGCCCCGCCGGACTTGGGCGAGCGGGAGCCCGCACCCACGCTGGTGGCGCTGGCAGCTGGACCAGGCTGAAGTCGTAAAAAAAAAAAAAAAAAAGAGAGAAATGAACAGGAGTTTACCACAGTAATTTGAACATGTTTGGTGGTGCGGTCTATTAAGATCTTGTAAGTACTGTACCAGGTGCGGGGCGACAGCATTTATCCAAATCCTTGAAAAGATCTGCACGACTACCCAACCAATATCACTAGCGTGAATTTAGTGATAAGTTGCAATAAGGTTTTCATATCACTTATACAGAGTTAGAACGCCAGCGCAG
>JAAUYM010048324.1_pt1 | contig 11232 bp, 8 predicted proteins | sample 7278001 | NCBI WGS metagenome assembly JAAUYM01 (sample SAMN14350224, study PRJNA611818) | marine sediment metagenome | isolation source: surface marine sediment (1.8m) | place: French Polynesia: Moorea | collected 2018-08
CCCCCACTTTTGACAGAATCAGGGACTTGCAGAAGCGAAACCGCCCGTCGGCAGATGCGCCAGCCTCGACGTCCCCGCAGCAGCCGCAGCTTGCAAAGCCAAGTTCCGGGGACATTTCCGCGTTGCTGACCCAACTCAAGTTCGGCAAGAGCTCGCCCGGCACGACGGAGGACGACTCCGCGCCTGTGGTGGAAGGGACAAAAGAGGAGCTGTCGGGACGAAGTACGCACCAGGGAGAGCCATAAATTGACGGAATTTGCGGGGATTGAATTTCAAAGCCCTCCTCTACAGTGGCCTTGCCCAAGTTAGGCATGGGGGCCTTCTTACCAGATATGCTCTACAGCAGTCCTACCTTGAGCATTACATGTTGCTCTGCTTCCTTTTGTTGACCTCGTAGATGAACTCGATGGTGGTGCTGGTGTTTGAAGGAAGCACCAATTAAGTATTCCGATAATTTTGGCTCACCCTGACATTAGCACAGGACATGGTATCACGTTATGCAACTGCTAAGTATACCCAGCTACGAATATTAGGTGTGACTCCGACTTCCTATTAGGTGATGGCCGTCGACGAGAAGGACCCGTCAGGCAGGAGCGGCTTCGCAAGTTTGACTCACCGGTGGAGGACAGCCTGTCCTACCTGTCGGGCAACGTGGTCGGCACGGAGACCGGGACGTCGTCTCTGCTGGAGCCCGCCAGGGAGTTCAAGGAGTTCGAGATGTGGCAGATGAGGGACAGGAAGGCCGCCGTGGAGAAGGCCTTTGTCAAGCGGGTCGGCTTTTTCGTCTTCGGGTGCCTGAACGCCCGCTGCAATGGCACGCTCTACCTCGGCATCGGCGACAGCACCAAGGGCGAACACTACGACGGCTGCGTAGTGGGCGTGCGCCTGAGGGAAAACGACCGGACCTTCCTGCAGGAGGTGATGAGCGACCACTTCTTTGGGAGGGACCCGGCCAGTATGCGCGGCGTGGACGCGGAGTCCAGGGCTGCGGTGCAGAACTGCCTCAAGCCCGCCAGGTTCGTGCCGATCGTCGGGGGCAGCATCGGAAGGAGGAGAGAGGAGAAGGAGGAGGAGGAGGACGGCGAACTCTACGTAGTGGAGGTGGACGTTGCTCCCAGGGCGGCAGTCTGCAAGGACATTAAGTTCTACATGAATGTGAGGAAGGAGCAGACGCCTAGTGCGAAAGGCAGTCTGTCGAGGTGGCGTACGAGAGGAGGTATCTTCTCAGGGAAGGCACCTCCACCAACGTCTACAAGATCGACCAGCTATCTGAATTCGAACGAAAGGTGGAAACAGCTATCAGAAGGAGGGACCAGGAAGAGAAGGAGGCGAAACAGAAGCAGGTGAATCCGATGGAAAGGCTCGAGGCACTCCTCTGCAGGGGAAGATCGAGCGGACGTCTCAATGATAAGGATCACAAGTACATCCTTCTGACCAATGGGATTGCTGACCCACAGTCCTTTAGCTGGATTAGAGACGTCCAATGGTACATGATTGCAGACTTTGAGCTCGAGGGCGAAAGTGGCGACGGCGAATCTGAGGATGACCTTCTGGACTTCTTCACTCGGAATAAAATTATGTATCCCTCCTGCTGCACGGGTCAGGAGCTGACAAAGCTCCTTAGCAAACAGAGTAGCGCAGCCAGCACTGAAGACTGTCTGAAGGACCTGAGAATAGGAGAAAAAGTCCTCTTCCTACAGTGTGGTTCAAGGAAGGAGGACACTCCTGCTTGGTTCAAAGATGTGATGCCTGGAGTCTCCTTCCTCCTGACGCAATTGCTCGATCCTCACAGGCTGGACACGATGGAAAACATCGTGGTGATCACTCTCATCGCCAATAACGTCAGGCTGAAGGAGATGTCGTTGGTGATGCAGAAGATGGCCGAAGTGGTCAACCTGGATCAATTTATCTGCCTTTTTGAGTACGAGCACAGAATGAGACAGATCGACGTGAAGGTTGAGGAGGTATTTGGGGCGTCATGGCGAAAGCAGAGGATCCAGATCACCTGGGCTCAGCTGAACAAGTTTATGACTGACAAGACGAAAAAGGTCGTGTTTTCCGGACTGGAGGTCCCCGGAAGCACTGGAGCCAAGGTGCCCATTTCTGCAGAGTTTCTTGCACGACACAAGAGAGATGGGGTTTGCGTACTGGCCTGTAATCAGTGTGAGGAAATACACAAAATGACAACGAGAGAAAGGGCAGAGTATTGCCAGGAGGGAAAGAGGAAGACGCTCGAGTTCTTGGCAGGAAGGGAACCAGACTGGTCCGTGTTCTTCTCCAATCTTCAGAACGCGCCCGCGGTGAAAGACATGCCTCCAGGAGTTGTGAAAAGGGAGATCACCTCACACATCATAAGAGAGCTACGAAAACTAGCCAGATCTGATGAAAAATGCGTAGCTCGTCTTTGCGTCAGTCACTATCCAGGATCTGGAGCAACCACGATTGGTAGGTCCGTTTTGTGGGAGTTCAAGGAGGAAATGCGATGTCTCATGCTTGACGGCAATGATTATCAAAATGGAGGCGGAGACAGCATCGATTTGGACAAGCTGAACAGGACGGCAAAGAGAGTGCTGGAGCTGAGAGCTTACCAGGAGTATGACGATATTGTCAAGGGTCATAACAAGGGTCTGTCGTGTCCACCGGTTCTCGTCTTGTTCGACAATTGTAACGACATTATGGCCCAGCTCCTGACCACAAACCTGGAGAAGCAGGTTGAGCATGGAGGGATCACTTTCAAAGAGACCATGATTCTTCTTCTGTACCTGAAGAGTTCATTTGATGTAGAAAACGTCCTCAGGGAAAGCCAAGATCTTGGAGGAGGAGCCAGGAAGATGCCACCGAACGTTACCATCGAGCAGGCGCTGACCGAAAGGGAAAAGAAGACCTTCGAAGCAAGGTTGGAGTACCTGAAGAGCAAACACTTTCAACCGCAAGACATGCTTTCTTTCGTGATCATGGCGGAGAACTTTGATGAGGAATCGGATTACGTTAAGCGACTGGTGCATAATGCGCTGACGCACATGGAGTTGATTTATTCCAACCAGATGAGGGTCCTCCTCTACCTCTCAATTCTCAAATACTTTGGAAATGCCCACCTACCAGTTCACCATTGCAAGAAGCTTGCTTTTCCCTTTGGTCTTGATGCCTCCGTAAAGAGCACGAAGGGCAAGGACATTCCCGAGGGACTGACCAGCTAGTGGAGATCGTTTTCCCCTCAGGCAAAGATGTTTATGTCCCAACGAGACTCTACTGCCTCGGGAAACAACTTCGCTGCTCACTACGAATTTCTAGAGGTCACCCACATGCCAATTGCCTATCAGCTTCTCTCCGAACTGGTGAAAGGGAGGGCCCTGAAAGAGTTTGTCGTCGAGATGCTGACGGAAACAGTCCTTCTGAGAGAGCCCTACATGAAGGAACTCATTCACAGCATCCTGAGAAAGCTCTTGGTGCGCAGGGACAACAGTAGCCCCGACTCGAACTCGAACGTGGGCTGCACCGGAGGCGGTGCGAGTCGGGAAGCAGGGTTAAGGAGATATGAGCCCATCAAGAAACAGAAGTTCTCCAAACTGATCCAGTACATCATGGACCAAGAGAGCAGGGAGAGCGCCGTCAAGCTCCTGGAGGAAGGATGCAACGCGCTCCCCAGTAACGACGACAAGGCGTACATTGCCCAGACGCTGGCCCGCATGCACTACATGGATCAGAAGGAAATCTCTTTGGCTCAGAAGTGGGCTGCCAATGCGTCCAAGCTGGCCCCTGAGAAATTCGCCATCGTCGACACTGAGGGGCAGGTCTACAAGAGACTTCTCAAGTAAGTTTGTTGGCTAACATCTAATCATCAAAAAGTATCTAATAATGTATCTAATAAACCTGTTGCTATGTTTTTAGGTTCTCCATTGAAAAGCAGACCTCTCAGGCATCTGACAGGGGCTACTATATGAGCGAATGTGAGGAAATCATCAAGGCAGGGTTTCTGGCGTCGAGACACTTCAGGAAGGCCCAGAAGCTCTACATCGAAATGAAGAGGCAGCTCGTTCAAGGCGGTAATAAGATCTTTGACAGAACAGACGCGAACCAGGACCAGTCCTCTGACAACCCCGGTCTCTTTGGGGAAATCGAGACCAATCTGATGGTCGCTAAACACATCCTGGGTACGAGAGATCTGGAAAAGAGAGAGACGAAGGAAGCCTTTTTGGAAATGCTCAGGGGAGAGAGGAAGGACTTTGATCTCCCGAGCCTGTTCTTTGACGTCGAGTGGTCTTGGACAGAGTACCACAGCTTTATTCGGGACTTGCTGAAGAGGATGCTGGAATGCTTCCAAAACGTCACCAGGAAGCTGACGTACACGACTGTGCAGTTTCTGAATCCCCAGGATACGTGGAAGATGGACGCGCTGGAGAACTTTACCCAAGACTTTCAAGACATGTTCGGAGTGAGGCTCGGAGGAAACTGGCGCAAATATGCAGAGAAGGAAAGCGTGTCCGTCAAGACAAGGATGTACTTCCTCAGGAGGTTCCTGTCGGCTGGCATTGCAAACAGTTTTGGATGGGTTATGCGTAGGCAAGGATATATGCTCATAGAGTACGGAGATTAATTACCTGACCAAGCTGGCGGAGCTGGCGTCCACAGGAGGTGAGGCATTGTGGGTGGGAGACAGAATCTCCTACATCAATGTCTACTTTGCGTTTGCTTACCACAACTGGCAGGGAGACCACAAGCACCTCAAGCTTGAAGCAGTGAAGGAATTTTGCTACAAACTCGTCCAGGATAACGTCAATCATCCAGAGCCCTACTTCTTCTTTCTAGTACTTTTCTGGCCTCACATGATACTGCAGAAACAGGGGCCATGGCAGAAAAGCAAGAGCCACCACTGTCTGAGGTACGAGCACGTCGACCCAGATATCCTGGACCTACTCAAGAGGAGCATTGCAAGGCTGGCTGAGTTCGAGGATCAACTGACCGACGCCCACGTCAAGGCCGGCCTCTACATCCACGGCAAACCTGTACCCATCTTCTACCTCAGTGGAGGCGGAACGAAGGAAAGGGATAACGAGGTCCCCATAATTTCGTCCAAGAACGTCAGGTGGGGCCAAATTCCTCCTGATGATCGGGTGCACGGAAAGCTGGATGACAAGAAGGACGTGGTGGTCAGTTTCGCCGGCGACAGGAGGTCGTCCGGACCCGGCGTCGGCGGCTGCAGGGAGCAGAGTCTCACCATCAGGGCCGCAACGCTGTACACGAGGGGAAAACACTGGGTGAAGACGGTCAGCTTCATCCTGGGCTTCACCTTCTCCGGCCCCGTTGCCTACGGGATCAGCCCAGACGACGTGGAGAGCAGGAACGTCCAGATGGCAAGTCGGCCGGTTGGGAACGGGGAGGAAGAGAAATGATGAAAGGATGGTTGAGAAAAGGACTAAGGTTATCTTTAAAATCAACTAACGCGCACATATGCATTACAGTATAGTACAATAATATGTATATACATAGTACAATACAAGTATTATAATTCCATAATAAAATCGTAATATCTTCTTATTCATTATTTCAAATATTTTAGTATACTACCGTAGTATATTTATGCCAATACTTTAGTGTTAGAAATGTACGAGAATAATAACGAACACATCTTTCAAACATGTAGCCATTTCACACAATCATTTGGCGATCTGGTTGCTGAACATCCAGTCCGCAAGCTGCTCGTGGTCCCTCCTGAAGGTGGCCAGCGTGTTGACCATCCCTGCCAACTGTCGCTGCATCTCCAGCTGCTCCCCGAGCCAATCCTCTCCCGACAGCCAGTCGGCAGCGTAGAAGTCGCTGCCGCCGCCACCGCCGCCGTCACAGGACTGCACCAACTGCTTGATAGATGCAGTTACCGTCTTCTCCATCTGCAGCGCGTCTCTTAGCGCCTCTTCCCCGTCCGTCCAACTCACTTTGCCTGTGAAAAGAACGTCGAGGAGATTAGAAACTTTCTATTTTGTTTTATTTTATTTGCACCTAGTGTTGGCATGATGGGCCCCCTCTCGAGGAAGTCCGTGTCTGCATCGCCCCTCATCCGAAGGTACTGGATGAACTTGATTCCGTGCTGCCTTTCCTCATCAGCGTGAGCAAAGAAATAGTCCGAAAGTCCGTCCAGGGCCACATTATCCTGGCCAAAGTACGCTCCTGAAGTTGAAGAAAAATATACTACCAGTACAGTACTGCATATGTGGAGATTATCATCGTCATGACACCACTACACATCAATATCTTCAGTTGATTAACAGTGATTCCAAGATTCCAAGAGCAAAAATGACAACAGCAGCAGGCAGGGTAGTGCTTTACAATCCGTATCCTACCTGTAGCACTATGGCTTACCCATGAGCATGTATTGCAGCGAGGCTTCAAACTCCTTTCGAACCTGTGTCCTAATGGCATTGATGCAACCCTGAGTGAGGAACAGGATTTTTGTGAATGCTCCTTTGTTGGCACAGCTCTCCATTAATTTTTGTCTTCTGACCTGCTGGTAGTTGTTTCCGTCCGCGGCCTTGGCGACCCCGCCTGAGGATGCGTGGGTGCTGGTGGAGCAGGATGCGTCGGAGGAGGCAAAGAAGTAGTTGGAGGCGACCAACATGACAAGGAGAACGTGGATGCTGCTCTTCCACATGGTGACAGCAAAGGTGTTGTGGTAAAGTAGGCGCCTGTGCCCTGGCAAACGACAAGGCATGTCTTTTGTTACTGACAGGGGAATTCAATTAGAGTTTGCCGATGCTCTGCTTGCATTGTGTTCTCTGCGGGTGAGATGCAAAGAGCCGAAGCCTCTTTTCTTCGTTTGTTTAAGGAGAAAAACTGCTGCGCAAGCATCGCACGGAGGAGGGAGAGCTTCAAGAGATAAGGAAGGCCAGCCATCTCAACCCTTTGTCTGGGTCGGAATTGAGCACAACAACCTGGTCGGGATTGCAAGAAAAATATTATGTATAGAATTCTATTTTTTATCAATTCAGTCTTGAACTGAAGCAGTTTCTCCGTCAGTAATAAAAAGTCATGAAAAGGCTGACTTTTCTACAAGTCAGTTACGAGTATAGTATGGGATCTGTCGCTACAACGTAACATAAAGAGAGATACTCAACCAGCTACTCTCTGTAGCTAGGAGCTGCCTAGCAGAAGAAGAAGGTTTTAGCAGGATCAAAGTACGGGGTAACGGGGTAGGATGCTAGGCAGATTCAGAATCTGTAAACAGATCCAAAGCAGGATCAGTGGCAGGGGCAGGGAGAGACAAAGTGCTGAAGAAGAGAGGACTTGGAGAAAAGAAAGGCAGCCACTCTTAGCTGAGTGGGAGAGGAAGGACCTCCAAGAGAAGGAAGGATTACCAAAGCAGTCTTTGTGTTCATATAATGTTTATTGTAGTGTAGGGTATACAATAATACCTAGTTACACTGTGCGTAAAGAGTTTCCTTTTCGTTGTGATTCAGTGATTTCTGGCCCCCATGCTCAAAAGAGTGAGGCACAGATTACGCTCGCTCCCTCTCCCCCCTTCCCCCCCCCACCGTCTAGTAGCATGAATATACGCTCTTGAGTGGAGGGGAGTCAGTGCCATTAAGAAGTGCTTACGGCTGCAGGGACGATGAAGGAGGGGGGGGGGCAGGGGAGCAGGGGACGACGATTTGCGATCGGTCGAACCACTTGCGTGGCCGCCCAAGGAGGGAGGAAGACGAAAGAAAGAAAGAGAAGGAAGGTGGATGGATGCGTGCGTGCGTGCGTGTGCCTTGTGTGGAGGGAGGAAAGGAGGGGGAGGGAGGGACGGACGGACGGACGGACGGGAAAAAAGAGACTTGGTTCGCTCGCTCGCTGGCGACGCAGCGACGAGGCTGAGCCCACAGCCCACAGGCCAGGCCCAGGACGAAGACTACTACTGCGTAAGTGACGATCAGGCCTTCTGTGCACCACGCACGTACAGAGCCTGGCCGAGACTGTTCGAGGGTTGGAACTCTCATCATTTCAGAAACACGTCAAGTAGGCGTTCGGCGACCACATTTGGCCCCCGGGGCCGAGAAGTTTTTCCCCCCTGTCTCCTCAGACGCTCACTCACTCACTCTTGCTCCTTCGTCGTTTGGACGGCCGGCAAAACCTGAGACGCGCATGGCACGGACGAAGGAGGAGGGGGAGGGAGGTGGTGGAGGAGAAGAAGGAGGAGGAGGAGAAGGAGGAGGAGCAGGAGGCGCTACTCCTTGGATTCTTGCAGCAGTTCTTGGTTTGCTTCGGAGTTGGGCAATTTGAAGAGGGGGAGAGGAGGAAGATCACAGAAAATAGGCAAAAAAAAAGCTGTCGTTTCCCAAAGGCAAGAAGAGAAAGAAGAAGAAGTCTGTCTCTTTTGCCTACAGCCCACAGAGCCTAGAGTGTGACAGACTTCTCTTTTAAGGTCCAGAGCGGAAGACAGAGGAAGAAGGTAAGACTTGTTTTAGGCGGGTGCAGAGAAAGACAGAGAGAGAGAGACAAAAAGTACGGGCGATTCAGCATGCTATGATGATGTGACGGCTGCTTAGGGAAAGTAATAATCTCTTATAGTGATTAGCTTAACGGAGAATCGACTTTGGCCGTCTTGGCCGAGCTGTTTTTTCTTGGGTGAGTGGCGACTAAAGTGACCTCGGAAAAAAAAATCCAAATGTTAATTCGCACACGTTCGGTTATGCAGCAATGATGGCGAATATCTCCACCTTGGCGAATCCAGAAAGTCAAGGCCTTTTTATCTTGTTGGAGCAGCGCGCAGCAGCGGCGGTGGTGGTGGCGGCGGCGGCGGCGGCGGCGGCGGCTGCGGCTGCGGCGGCCGTGGCGGAGGCGCCGCCGGGAAGAGGGGGAGGGGGGAGCAGAGTACCCCTCCCCAAAAACGCTGCCTAGTCTGTGAGTGCTCAATAACGGATAGTGGAATTTTGCTGGAGGAGGAGGAGAAGGCAACCTTGCACCGGGGGGAGATTTGAACGAAGGAAATCAATTCCTCTGTTGGATCTCGTGTTGTAAGGACGGATTGAGGTGCCTGTGGTAGGCATCGCCATGTAGCAGAGTAGGCGATACTAGTGGTGATCTGCACAATTGAGCTAGTAGGTGCTGTATCTTCCTGTAGACATTTTTTATTCCCAGGATTCTCGGGATGAGATAAGAAGAAAGTAACGGTGTCATAAGTGAAATGTCTATCGTATTGTTCCCGTCGTATCCGAGCCCACTGATGTTATGCAGTGTCTCTTTTTCCAACGAAAACTCCGCCGTGCATGTAGGCGCCCTCCAGATTGTCGTTCGTGGCTTCTTTTTTTTTGGGGGGGGGGGGGGAACCGGTATGGCCGGGTAAAAGAGAGAGAGGGGCAGAATTGGTGGACAAGAGGCAAAGAAAAGAAAAAAAAAGGTTCACGGTCAAGTCGTCCACCTTCTTTGCCTTGTTGGGTCGAGGAGGAGGAGGAGAAGTTTTGTTCCTTCCTACGACGACGCTGTAACACTGTGAGTTCAGATTGCATAGTCTTATATCAACAGGACGGATGGGTGGGTTGGGTTGAGATGGGGGGGAAAGCTTCCACAATGCAGCGTGGCTGGCGCATTTTTCCCGATCAGATAAGGCCACTGACATTTATTGCGTGTCCTTAAGAGAAGGGGGCAGATGTGAATTATTGCGTGACATGTCTGTGGTCCCACACCACTCACCGCTTGGTAGCTACTCGAGATTTGAGAATCCTTGTCTGCGGGCGCACATAGAAGTGAATGCAAATCTGCCATGTCATGCCTATGAATACTTGTAAATGTACTCGAATCCCATAAGGTTTCAAGAATTCAAGCACCAGGTTTCTACTAGAGTTTTCGTGCGTATGTTTTACACCTATGGTGTCATTATTCATAATCCTTATCCGGTCTTAGCGTGCATTACGGAGTATGTACACATATAAAATTCACCACGACCACAGCCCACTGAGTTCCTTGGCAACAGCTTACATAATAGGCTGAGGAGAGGCGGAATAATACTCGTAGTTATCATGCCCTGGCATCTGAAGTGCGGGTGGTTTGAATAGGAAACTTGGATCTGCTCGTAGGCGAATTTGCATAGCCCAAGTCATTTCCGGATAGTACTACTAGATGCTATTCAAAGTTGGAACTGAGCAAAGTCTAAACATTTTTTTGAAGGGCTTATGTGGGCAGGCGCAATCAAACATAGGTATAAAATAGATAAATATGCGAAGTAGGAGTGTGTGTAAGAAATTCACCCGAGAATAATAATTAATGCGCCACCGCGAGGCGGCCGGAAAGCTGCAAAATTCTCGAGCTCGGCTCTGCCCTGGGCTTGAAAAGTACGATTGCATGTGGCGACCGAGCGGTGGAAGAATGAAATAAGACTCTTTGTCAAAGAGCGGCGGCTCTCCTCCCAATAGGTCTGTCTCTCTCTCTCTAAAGTGTTAGAGGCTTTTCAAACTCAGATTGCCGCGGGGAACATTTGACATGTTAATTGCCCGAGTGATGAGGGTCTTTTTTAAAACAATTATTTTAATAACTAACGCTGGTTTTCTTGATATGTACGTAGCATGTTGTACTACAGTGTATGTAGGTACATGAAACGCGGTAGGGGTTAAAAGGTATTTATGGGATGACATTGGTTGTACGTACAATGTACATACATGTGGTAGTCTGCGGTTTAACGGGTTCTTTCTTGGATTCCTGTGCACTATGCGTATAGATTTACCGTATGTACACAGTAGAGTTGTACTGTTTGTGGTTGTTTCACACGCAAGTCGAGTGAGAGAAAAAAAATGCTTCATCTTTCTAGACTCAAGAAACATCATCTCCGTAAATTGTAGTTGTTGACGTTTGTAAACGAGGTGGAGGCTGCGTAGGTTTTACTAATAATTAACACATATCAACTGCAGAGTGGATTTGTACCTTCGGTGAAGAGATTGCCACTGAGGCAATCTACAAATCAGACCTTGGATCTAACCCCCGAAGGCGTCGCGCGACGACCGACGGCGGGTGCCCAAAGCAGGACACCTTGGTGCATGGAGATGACTGGACAAAAAGACAAACGCCAAGAAAGGAACTCCGTCGCTTCCTGGTCATGACACTACCCGAATATTTGAGTTCTATGATTTTTTTTTCACGAAAAGCAAGTAATCAAGGACGCTTCCTTTCGAGCTCTGCTCTCTTCCTTTCTTCTCTCCGTTCGCCCTCCTTCAGGCCCGCCCCCCGCCGCCCCGTGGGGCACACGGGGCGGGGGGTGCCGCCCCCACC
>JAAUYM010066598.1_pt1 | contig 11232 bp, 7 predicted proteins | sample 7278001 | NCBI WGS metagenome assembly JAAUYM01 (sample SAMN14350224, study PRJNA611818) | marine sediment metagenome | isolation source: surface marine sediment (1.8m) | place: French Polynesia: Moorea | collected 2018-08
ATTTTTTACTTAATAAAAAGACTCAATTTTACATATTTTTGCTTGGCAGAAATTCGATTTTACGTATTATTTGGCGTGCAAAAGTGCAAAAAGTGATCTAATTTGTCAATATCTTGCTCAGTGCAATATGTAGCTCAGAAATGTAAACGTTAAAAAAGTTAAAACTGCTTCTATGTCTCCAATATTTGAGTTTTTCACCAGATTTGATTTTACGCACAACTTAATTTTACGTATTTTTCCCCGCTGACTGAAAAATACGTAAAATCGAGTTTCGACTGTACACAGAAATGCTAAATTTCTTCTATCTGGAAGTACGTAAGCTAGAAAAAAAATATAATGTGCTTTTGGTAATCATAGAAACTAAACTACACAGTGAAATTTACTATAGTGTAGGTGAGTGTATTAAGCTTGATGTACCAGTGCCTCATAGGCTACAGAGATGCCTGTTTGTATTGAGGGTAGAGCATGCATTAAATTGGCTTAGAAAATCGTGCCATAGATACTACGTCTGCATTTGTAAGTTGTAACATACTACTTTTTTGCTTGGAACGAACATATTGTGATGCACGGTAGGAGGCATGAGAGCCCCCTACCACCCAGTCACTTCAGGGCCAGGGGCAACGGTCATTAAAGATGGAAGAAAGAGGAGGAAGAACGGTTTATTGGACCACCACGCTGCTGCGGCTGCGGCTGCGGCGGCTGCGGCAGCGGCGGCGGCGGTGGCGGCCGCGAGGAAACAATTTTGGCGAGAGAAGGAGGAGGGGTCTTCATCATATCCTACTTCTTCTTCTTCACACACGTAAATGTCACGACGGAGTGGAAGAGGAGAGGAGGGAGGAGGTGCATTTCCTATAGGTACGTACTGTAGATACAATTCTTATTGTGCCGGCTGCACACAATATAAATTCTTCCTCCTCTCCCCTCAGTTCAGGAGGTCAAGGGAAAGGAAAAAGAGATGCGGAACTGGAGCAGTTCTCGTTTTACTTTGTGGGTTTTAGCTCATGGAGTTTTATGCCTCTGTCGGAAGTTCAACAAGTGGACATGTGTACTCCTTGTTATTTCCCAGGCCGATTCTTCGAAATGATGAAAGAAAGAGAGAGAGAAGGGTGGAAGCAATATGGAAGAAAAAAAATATATAGAACCGCTAATCCGCAGTCTGAGAACGCTTGCGTGCTCTGCATGTCGTGTGTGTGTGTGTGAGAGAGAGAGAGAGAGAATGTGACTGTTTATAGGGAGTGGAATCGTCGTAAAACAATACCTTGCACAAGCATACAGCAAAACAAATTATATATTTTTTTCCCTCCTTTAAAAAAAACCCCTCAATATGAACGACGAACGATGGAAGAACGAAATGCGTAACAACGAGAATGGAAGTTTAATTGCGTACACAAACTCAAAAAAAAAAAAAAATCTGGCTGGCAGCAAACACTACTTTCCGAGGTGTGCGTCAAAGTGTGCGTCAGTGCGTCACGCTACATTGGAGGAAGAACGGAGAATACCAATTACAGATCAACATGTCGACGACCTCGCAGTGAAGGAAAGTCCGTCGTGTCACAGATGTCACTGCTTGCCCAGGGTTGAAATGACCATCAAATTCGGGATGCTTTGACACGTTAACACATGTACCGTATAGTACCGTAGACGTATAGAAGAAGAAAAAGAAAACAACCTCGAATTAGAGCAGCATAAGATGTACTTAGCACCTCTTTGGTTAATACTACGTCCAGGAAAACGAATGCTTTGCCAAAACCTTTCGGTCTAGTAGTAGTAGTACCATTAAACTGAAACTAGTCAGATTCGAACAATAAATGATGCATAAACAACACTATGCGTGAGAAAAAAGCGTCTAGCTAGAAGTGAGTGCTAATCCATCAGGATGTTCAGACTGTTGCCATTCCTCTCCCCTTTCGTGCTTCCGTGCTTGCGCGTTGGTATGTGTTGCCCGGCGCTGGAGCCTGCAAAAGGAAGAGGAAGGATGAGGACAACAGCAGCAGCAGCAGCAACGGCAATCGCCGCAGGAAGGAGGAGGAAAAGGGAAGAAGGGGAGACGAGGGAGGATATCACTTTTCGCAAGAGATGAGGCATGCCAATATAAAAACGAGAGGATTCGTCTGGCAGTCAAGCAGTCCCAGTCAGATGGACAGACAAATAACAGCAACAATGCAGCCACTGGTAGTCTTCTTCTCCTTTGCGGTGGCGTCCGCCTTCGCCGCCGGGCCTCCCGTCGTGCCCATCGTGCCCCACCTCGCCCCCGTCCACCCGGCCCCCGTCCACCCGGCTCCCGTCCTTCCGGCGCCGTACAAGCCGGCCCCTCCTCCCCCGTACCACCCGGCGCCCGTCCACCCGGCCCCCTACAAGCCGGCTCCCCACCCTGCTCCGTACAAGCCGGCTCCTCATCCCGCTCCCTACCACCCTGACCCCTATGATGACACTCCCAAGCCCTACTCCTATGAGTACGGAGTCCACGATGAGTACTCTGGGACCAACTTCAATGCACATGAGGTGGCTGACGGCAAGGCCGTGAGTGGTTCATACCAGGTCCACCTTCCAGATGGCCGTGTCCAGACCGTCACCTACACAGCTGACCACTACACTGGCTATGTTGCCGATGTCAAGTATGACGGCCAGGCCGTCTACCCCAAGTACGAGCCGAAGCCCTATGCCCCGGCTCCCCACAAGCCCGCTCCCTACCACCCAGCTCCTCACAAGCCGGCTCCCTACCATCCGGCTCCAGCTCCCTACCACCCGGCTCCAGCCCCGTACCACCCGCCGGTGGTGCCCAAGCACCCGGCCCCGACCTACAAGCCGGTGCCAGTCCACCCTCTGCCCTACCCGGCTCCTCTCCACATCTAGGAGCGTCGACCACGAAAGGCCATAGCACAGCGCTAACTTATTGACTTGAGATCTAGTCTGTGTGTGACTCTCTCCTCCCACTTTCCCTCTGTCAAAAGGCTCTTTTTGTTTAAGACTCTCTGTGAATGATAATCCCAAAGATTAATAATATATACAGAAAATGCAGCAGCGATAAAAGAGATCTGTTACTTTTTTTTTTGGCGTGTAACACCAAGCATGATCACATGCGCATACCTAGAGTTTTTTGCATCAGAAATGTGGAATTTATTTCTAACAGGAAGTGTCGTTGATTTTTATGCGCGCATCCATGCATAGCCACGAGTGAACGAGACATGGACTTAAATTTGGTCGCTACCGTTTTTTTTCCGGCCCTGCTCTTTAAGAACGAGACTTGCGTTCGCACTCCGATTCAACTTTAATTATACTGTACTACAGTAGAGCTCCGAAATAGTAAAGTCGGTGGTGAGCAGTCAGAAATTTACTACGTACAGAAAAAAAAAATTTTTGGCCTGCTTGGGTATAAACAATCCACAAATTTAGTAATAATCATGAACATTACTGTAGCGTCCGTAAAAATTAAAAGGCTGTTTTAACTGTATTGGAGTTTATATTAGCGGAGGTCCACTCTACCACTGTTCTCTTATATTGGAACACTACTTGCCACATTTGCATGGCGAACTCATATAAATTAAATGTACGTGTATAAAATGGCAACGAAGCTCAACCGTTTTTTTAGAGCCAAGTTTTTCTTTCTGTCTGGAGATCGCTAATTGTGTTATTGCTGTCAGTACACTTATGTACTACTTCATACGTAGCGGGACTAGCACATTCTTAGGAAATGTATTAGGAGACGTTTGTGCAAATTTACGGTAAAGGGATTGACGGATTGACGTCTTTTATTGTTGGGTTTCATTCTCACGGGAAAGGGGGAAAAAGGAAGGAGCATAACAAAAGAATTTTGACGCCAACAATGTGGCAAATTGGAATAGGATAATTGGATAAATAAGTCTCTGGCGACGAAGAAACGTCGGTGATTGCTTGTTTCTGTCACACTGCTAAAGCACAATAGTCACCGCACAAAAAGAGGCACTGACATGACACTGGTGGTGGTGGCAGATTGCCGCTTAGTTGTGGTAGGCGGGGGCGGGCTTGTAGGCAGGGGGTGGGTGATAGGGAGCCGGCTTGTGAGGGGCGGGAGCATAGGGCTTGGGCTCGTACTTGGGGTAGACGGGCTGGCCCTCATACTGGACGTCAGCAACGTAGCCATTGTAATGGTCCGCTGTGTAGGTGACAGTCTGGACGCGGCCGTCAGGAAGGTGGACCTGGTAGGAGCCAGTCACGGCCTTGCCATCAGAGGTCTCCTGGGCATTGAAGTTGGCACCAGAGTAGTCATCGTGGACACCGTACTGGTAGGCGTACGGCCTGGGCTCCTCCTTGTAGGTGGGCTGGGGGTGGTAGGGGGCGGGGGCCGGATGGTAAGGGGCCGGGTTGGCCGGGAGGCCGGAGGCGGCGGCCGCGACGGCCAGGAGGGCGGCGAGGCGGAACATGGCGATGAGGGCGACTGTTGCGTCAACTTTCCCGCAGGAACTGATGTGAGGCAAAAACGATAAGTGGGCTATTTATAGAAGATCAAACGAAGGGTGTGGAGAGGAGGGGGAGGGGCAGCCGAAGTGTCTTTGGGGGTGGCGGACGAGGGAGAGGAGGGGGAAAGGGGAACAAAAAACTGAAAGAGCAGCAGCAGCAGCAACGTCGACGACAAGAGCAACAGCCGTTTCGTCGGTGTGTGTTCGTTGCTCCTTGACCGGGTTGAGTCGCGACGCAGCGGAAGCGTTCATCATCGCCCTCTTTTCTTCCTCCTAGTACGAGTACATAGTACACGCATGCCCCCGCGCGCTGGATGGGAGGAGAGGAAGCGACGGCGAGATAGGAAAAGAAAAGAGCGCTCGAGTGCAGCATGGTTGTTGGGTTTTTTAGTGGTGTGCATCTCGCATGTGCAACTGCCAATCGATCCTGCCAATCTGCCAATCGACAAGAAGTAAAAATCGCATTTACGCATGCAGTCAGGTCCTTCTCGGTGGACTAAAATAACCTTTTAATTTTCGCAACTGTTTTTTTCTCTTTTCCCACATTTGCGAGAAGTACCTATACAGTACGTACTACAGCGTGAGACAGACAAATCACACACTTTGGGATCGTGGACGATGCTGACATTTTGGCAGGGCAAGAAGGAAGACGGGGTCAAAACTGTCAGCACTTGTCTCCCATTTCGTACTCTTTCTTTTGGACAGTTGAACAGCGGCACCACTCCCACTTCCGCGAGAAGGCAAAACGTAAAAAAAGACTACTCTTCATCTCTGCTGAGGTTAAGGGGAGGTACGGAGAGGAGAAGCCAAATTGGGATTATTTGCGACTGCCTTTGTGTGTGTGTGTGTGTTTTTGTCGCCGTCAAGACAATTGGCGCATTTGTACTACTACGTACGTAGGTAGTACTAGTACAGCAGCGACGGTTCCGCCTGACAGACTTACTTTATTATCCTTTATCATCAATGAGTGTTCTCCCTTTTTTTTCTAAGAGTCATCTCGTCATGGGAGGAAGAGAAAAAAAAAAGAAAGAAAACATCAATCGGATGAAAGGAAGGTCAAAAGTTGGTCCGGCGGTAATGATGATAATGCCTCCTGCCGAGCGGCTTCCGTATTTTCGAAACACCCTTTGACATTTCTCCTTTACCCCCCTCTTCCCATATCGCTTGCCCCAAAGCAGTTGAGAGGGAATATGAAGGAAAAAAAGAGGGGAGGAAGAAGGAGTTCATTAAATGCCAACTCGCCTCGCCCTCGCCCCTCCCAATCCCGTAGATTGAACCCTTGGAGGGAGGGGGGGGGGAGGGGGGAAGGAAGGCACTGTTACCTGTTACCTTTTCTTTGCGAACTAACTGACCAGGTGCGTGGTGTACTGTACTGTATCCACATCTTTGTTGGCCTTTTCAGTCATTCTTCTTGGAAGGTTTTTTTTTTGGAACCGCACAGGAAGGATGAGAGGAACATAATAAGGAAGTGATCCTTCTCCACCCCCACCCCCCCTCCTCTCTCTTTTACCGTTCCGGAGCCGATTCCGCGAAATTACCTGCAACCTGTGTCGCCATCAATTAAAAGCCAAACGTTGGCTCTCGCCTGCCTGTTATTGCTATGCAATCGTCACTCGTCACGCCCCCCTGATCAGCAGCTGCAACCGCAAAGCATCACACGTTAAGCGCACGCTCCAGCTAGTGGTAGTACCTAGGTAGTACAAGTACGTAATGAAGGAGCGTGTTGACCTTTGGTGCATGGAAAGACGGATCGGAGCTACAAGGACGTCTTGAAACGGATGGATGGGTGGACGGACAATTTTCGGACACTTGAACGGACGCTTTTTCTTTGTGGCATTTGGCGTCGCAAATAATTGAGGATCGACAGCGAATGACGGAGCAAAAAAAAATGTAAGAAGACAGAATAGGAAGTGAGGAAAAAAAGAGCCTATTTTTTTGCGAACTGACACGCAGATGCAGTGGCATTTTACCTTGCTGTAACACGATGGAAAGAAAACGTTCTGTCCTTATTAAAAGATAATTTTGGGTCTCTTCGTGGTCAAAAATTTTCCGGGAAAACCCGGAAGAACTTCTTTATCGTATGGGAACGAGGAGGAGGAAGGAGGACTCTTAATTATTGTTTTTTTTTTCCTCTCCAAGTCAGCGGGATGTCTGGATATCGGAAGTAAGGTAGATGGGGTCGAGGGGAGGAGATTCATCCGAGCCAACCGACCCAAGAAGTTTCCATTTTTTCCCCCAATGTCACGCCCCGGAAAAATCAGGCCCTGGACCCCGCTGAGTTGCCCTTCATAATCCGTCACGAAAAATTTTGAAGGAGGCGGAGATCACCTGAATTCAGGAAAAGGAGAATATCAGCATGCCTAGTTATGATATCAATTTTTTCATGAACTGTCCAATGACTGTTAAAAAATTATGATAATTTTGTATTTCAACTGCATTTAGTTACACAGTTCTATGCTTATTCTTCCCAAGTCTTATTCTTCTCTTCTTTTGGATCACCTGAACAAAGTAACCGGTTGGTACAAGTTTTTCAGGTAATCGTCTGACCTAGTCAGATACAGCAGGGAAAAAAAGAGATTTTTTATTTACTACCTAGTTAGTACATGTAATAGTACTACAAAGTCGTAGGATGACCAAGTTGCGATTTTTGTTTATATTGTGCAAAATGAGACGTAAAATTTCGAAATACGTAGTTAAAGATAGCCTCAAGACCTCTATTTTTTATTCAGGAAAGCTCGACGGCACTAGAATAAAAATATTATAGACCAAAATTACAACAAAATTTAAGCAAAACCTAGCTTGCCGAAGTAAAAATGTAGCTAAGAGTGGAAAAGTGGGAGTTAATATGTACGCTACTTCAGTAAGTGCATCCTGCCCTTGTAAGATGATGCATGACAACTGATCGCCTTTCCAGAATCTTCTCTCTTTGTCTTACAATACCTGAACGCTTACAGAAAAAAATTAGGTCATGTCGCAAAGCTTAAAAAACAATAAGGTATTTATGCACAAGAAAAAAGTTCATTCAGTTTTAGCTTAAACCTCAAGATTACATAGTAGTACCATTTAATAGTAACTTTCGTTAAGTCTGATTTCATCTGTGACAAGGTTGTGCCACATTTTCTGTCGCTAATATATTTTTTGTATTTAATGTATTTTTTGCAGTAGGTACACTCTCCTTTGGATAGGACTTTTTTCTTCTACGAGGGATATCTTCCCTAAAAAGTCAGATGCAGCATGGCCTTTATTCTCGCTATGCATGGTACAACTATTTTTTCTTAGGAGACACCATGGTCTATTCTGTTTACAGAGGCCGGTGAATAGATCAGTGTACGTAGGCATACGGGTACAGTGGCTTTTCTAGGTAGTGGTCCCCACCAGTTCTCCTGAGAAAAAGAGCTTGTAAGCAAGAGTGTCTTCTTACGTAGACGTGAACAAGCCTGTCCTCATTAGCGTGGGCCTTCCTGACCTCTCCTTTTCTTCTCCTCCTCCTCCCCCTTCTCTTCCTATGAAGCAGAGAATTTGGTGGTTACGACGAGGACGAGAGTGACACCCACCCACACACACACACACGGGCACACGCGCGGACACGGCTCCTCCTCCTCCGACCATCCGTCGTCTTCTCTCCTCTCTCCCCCGTCCCTCTCCCCTCCACTTCTCTTCTCGATCCAGCCAGCTCGCTGGAAGAGAAGGAGCTTTCTAATGCGCAAGAGCTCTTTCAGCAGATATACTACTGTACATAGTGTATTTATTGCCTTGGAGGAAGGGAAGAGGGCCTCACTACAAGAGATCAAATTTACACTTATGTCACATCCTTAATGTCAAAAAGCATTTCTTCATAACTTTAGTTTTATACTAGAATGATAAAATAGACTCGTTTCTGCCTCCACCAACGCCTTGAGACTAGGGTGGTCTGTCTACTCTCACATTATGCTAGCTGGAGGAGAGTTAGCGGCGCGCGCACCCAATGGTATCAGAGAGGAGAAGAAAAAGGATAGAGAGGAGGAGGGGGAGAAAGCGCCAAAGCGGACTCCGCAGGAGAAGGACATTGCAAGAAGCTCTCTCTCTGCTTTTGCGCCTGGCTGCCTTCCTCTCCGCCTCCTTCTCTCCCTCCCCAAAACTCGACGTATCCCTCCTTTCTTCTTCTTCTGACTTGACTCTCTTCATCAGAGTATAGGAAGAGGAGCTAGGGAGGGGAGAGAGAGGCAGTTGGCTGCAGTGATGTGGCAGCCACTGAAGAGCAGAGAGAGAGAGAGAGAGAGAGGAAGATCACGACTCTTGACGCGACCAAGCAGAACCAGATTGTGTCTGTGTGGTGGCATCTGCGCAGAAAGAGGAGGGGGCGGGGCGGGGAGGAGGAAAAGACAACTTGCTTGAGTAGAAACATACGCATGAAAGGTCACACCGCCACCTTTTCATTCTGTGTAGGGAGGATCAATCTTCAATCTGTGCCACCACCGCCACCGTGCCAATTACCGAGAAAGATATCTGGCAGGCCTCTGGCTGATGCCACGAGTAGTGGTGCCATCGAACGAAGAGAAACGTAGAGGGAAGGAGTGACGAGCGGTGTTTCATCCGTGCTGTGTCCCGGATTATCCATTCAGTCACATGTCGAGAAGAAGGAGGAGAGAAGCTGAGACGTAAGACAGAAAAAGAAGGAGGAGGCAGGAGCAAGAAAGGTTCTCTCTCTCTTCCTGGCTCTGTCCATCCACTTTCCAATAATCCGTCAAAAAAAGATTCTTAGGCCCTTTTCTAAAAAAAAAAAAAGTAGGAAAGATCTACGAGTAGGAATGTAAAGCTCCTTATGCTGAAGAAAAACCTTGGAGGACCGATGGGATGAGGGGAAGAATAAAGTAGAGAGGGCTTTAAAACCCTTATTCATGAGGCTCACTCTCTTTCTCTGCTGCTAACCTACTACTACTCCACTCTCTTTTCCCAAGGCCGCTTGAAAAGAGAGAGAGAGTGAACCCTAGAGGGCGGCAGGGCTCCTTCCTACCTGCTGGGCTTTAAAATTTGCCCTTCTCACTCTCTGGGAACAAGCGCAGTATTTTTCCTCCTCCCCCCCCCCTCAAAAAAGAGGAGAGTTCTTCATTACGATAAGAGCTCAGGTCTTACGCTTGCAGCAGCAGATTCTTAAGGGCTCAAATGAGGAGGAAAAGTAGGTGGTAGCAGAGTTTCTTAAAAACGGCCTAAACCGCAGCAAATGGAATCGTGAGAGAAGAAGGCCCTTCTGGATCCTCGTAAAAGTAGTGCGAAAGAATACCTAACTAACCAAAAAGGGGGAAAGAGAGTGCGTTAGGACTGGAAAAGAGGAGGGAGGGGAGGAGAGGAGAGGAGAGGGGGTTCCGCAACCGCCAGAGGTTTCAGAACTGTTGTAGTGGGAGCTTGTAACACAATATACTACCTACTACATAGTAGTCGGAGTCAGTGGGGAGGAGAAGAAGGGAGAGACGGAGAGAAAGAGAGAGACAGAGTGGAAAGAAGGACTAAGAGAAATCGGAGAGTTTTAGGAAGAAACTTTCCTCATTAGTGAGAAATCGAACCCTTGGGTCGATCGCCCGACTCCTGAAGGAGTTGCTGGGAAAGCAGAAGGAAGAAGGGATTGGAGAAGCGAAAACTTTTTTTTTTGTCTCCACTGAGTGAAGAAGAAGAAGATGGCCTGGCTATGGCTGCTGCTGCTGCTATTGGCGGCGGCGGCGTCAACGGCGGCGGGGCTCATCTTCCGCTCCGACCAGTTCCGCGAGGTGAGTCCGGAGTGCAAGGCCAGCGATGGAAAGCCGCTTACCTACATCCTGAACGCGGACAACCCCGCCCTCTACGTCAGCATCGACCCCTACATGAGGCTCAAGTCGACCCCGACGTCCACCAGGAGGTGATTACTACGTAGCACGGACGTTAGTAGTACGTTGTAGATATTTGGGAGAGGAGGTAAAGAAGGGTTCTTGACAATGTCGTTAACGAAATAATAATTACTCTTGTTTGTTTCCCCGGTTATACTTCGAGTACGGTTTTCTAAAGTGGGCCGCATATTGTTCAGATTTGCTGATTATTACGATCATTTTGAGCTGTACCGTCTGTGCTTTCCTTCGATTAATTTCTTTTGATTAGTAGACGTCTCAGGAGAAAAAAGGGCATTGTAGTATGTTAATATTTTAATGACAAGAATCACTGCATAAATTTTAAGAAAATTAGGAGCTGCAGCAACAGTAATAATAATAAGGTTCCCATGATAAAGACACAAACTCATTCGCCTTTTAGGCACGTCACGACCAAGATGTTCAGCCTTGGCGAGGGTCGACTGGTCCACGACCTCCACTATGGCGACCCGGCCTTCTCGCTGCACCACCGCATGGAGAGCATGTCGGGAGGGGGCGGCGGCGGAGGCAGCGGCGGGAGCGGCAGCGGCAGCGACAACGGCAACGGCAACGGCGCGAGTCGCCCCGTGGTGCCCTCCAACGCCACCTTCGACTGCGTGCTGCAGGTGCAGACGCAGCTCCCCAAGGGTGACAAGTCCAGGAGGCAGCACGAGGCACTCTCGCTCGTGGTCGTGCAGCTCATGTACGGGCCTCACCCTCAGCCGCCAGAATACATTCAGGTACTACCTACATACGGTGCTACATAAGTAGTAGGGACGTTCAGAAGACGGAAGTTGAAGAAACGCGACGACAGTTCTCCCATATTTCCCATTCCCTACCAATATTGGTATCGTTAGGGGCACGGTCTCGGTGGCGACAATAGTGGTAGTTAACGCAGGGGTCGAAATTTGGTTGCTCTAAGGGACTTTTTTTTCCACTATTCC
>JAAUYM010002855.1_pt1 | contig 11227 bp, 15 predicted proteins | sample 7278001 | NCBI WGS metagenome assembly JAAUYM01 (sample SAMN14350224, study PRJNA611818) | marine sediment metagenome | isolation source: surface marine sediment (1.8m) | place: French Polynesia: Moorea | collected 2018-08
GTTCAGTGATGCCAGGTTCTCCAGTTACTAAAATGCCAAATCCTCTATCAAAAAATGCCAAATTTGGAGTTTTATTTACTGTCTCCAAAAAAAATTAAATGCCAAACAGTAAATACAGCAGAAATTTTTTTAATGCCAAACACTAAATAAAATTGAAATTTTTTAATGCCAAATGCTTTTGAAAAATGCCAGTTTTGTGAAATCTGGCATTAAAAAATGCCAGTTGGCAACGGTGGATTTGTTGCGCTTGTAGGTTTAAAAGTCCTGCGGATCAAAATTTGAAGTACTACTGCCTTTAGTACAACAGTTCAAAATCCGAGAGTACTGCATTTAGTTTTTACCGCGTCGGGTAAGAACCTCACTTTTTGTTTACATTTTTTTTTTCAGTCAGAGTTGCTAGAAAAGTAATTATAAATTACGATGCTGTTTATTTTTCACCCTTTCGTAAGGAATGCTTTTCTAGACGCCTGTTTGACGATGTCCAAGTCATTGGCCAGATTTGTTCTGAGCATCTGTAGTCAATCATGTTCATGTACGCGTAGAAGATGGAGGAGAAACACCTATTGGACACAGAGCAACGTTTGGCAACACTGCATCGGAACAGAAAACAAATCCCACCAAACCGTGAAACACCGAAAAAACGCAAGTGAGGTGAGATGACGACTGACGAGGACGACCGCAACTGAAAGCTGGAGAAGACGGACTTGGACAGCAGCAGCAGCAGCAACAGCAGCTATAGCAGCGACAACGACACACTGAATACTGTCTCCCGCACATCCGTGGGGATCACGACTGCATTCTAAATCCTAATTCTCACAGGAGTGCTCTCAGGTGAACCACTTATTAAATAAACTTTTTCAGTCGATTTAAATGTAAGTTGAAAAATCTTATATGTACTGTACAAAATCAGGCGAATTCCTGTCAGATTTACTTCAAAGTCTTTTTTCTCAGATACTCTTACTCAGATATAATTAACTTTTGGATATGTTGTCTTATATGTTACACAGCAGTAGACACCTTTGTGCCCCAGGTTTTTGTGTGTGTGGAGTTAATGCAGTTTTAACATTAAACAGCAGCACATGGAATCATGTTTCACATGATGAAACCGACTTTTTTTCTTGTTCCTACGTTCTTTTCTAGAGTCCCGTCCAAGATGAGGATTGCGGTCGAGGGTTGCACTCACGGCGAACTCGAGAACATCTACGAGACCATCAAGAAGCTGGAGGAGACGTCCGGGAAGAAGGTAGACCTGCTCGTCTGCTGTGGCGACTTCCAGGCCATGCGCAACCTGGCGGACCTCAAGTGCATGGCCTGCCCGGACAAGTACAAGGAGATGTGCTCCTTCTACAAGTACTACTCCGGCGAGAAGAAGCCCCACGTCCCGACCGTCTTCATCGGGGGAAACCACGAGGCCTCCAACTACCTGCAGGAGCTCCCCTTCGGCGGCTGGGTGGCCCCGGACATCTTCTACCTCGGCTACGCCGGCGTGATCAGCGTCAGCGGGAAGGTCAGGATCGCCGGCCTTTCCGGCATCTTCGCGGGCTACGACTACCTGCGCGGGAGGTTCGAGCGGACTCCCTACGGCCCGGACGACATGCGCAGCGCCTACCACGTGCGCAACTTGGAGGTGTTCCGTCTGAAGCAGCTGTCGGAACACCCGCCGGACGTCGTCCTCACCCACGACTGGCCCAGGGGCGTCTACAACCACGGCGACGTGGGCAAGCTCCTCTCCATGAAGATGTTTCTCAGGAAGGACATCGAGCGCGACCAGCTGGGGTCCAGGCCGGCGCAGGAGATCATGGAGGTCCTCAGGCCGAGGTACTGGTTCTCGGCACACCTTCACGTCAAGTTTCCCGCGCTGGTGGAGCACCCGGACGGGACGGAGACCAAGTTCCTCTCCCTGGACAAGTGCCTGCCGAGAAGACGCTTCCTGCAGGTGCTTGAGATCGGGGAGGAGCTGGAGGACGGGGAACCAGTGCGGTTCGAGTTCGACCCTCAGTGGCTGGCAATACTGAGGAGCACCGACCATCTGATGTCTGTCAAGCCGCAGGCCACCAACCACATGCCCGGGCCAAACTGCGGGGAGAGGTGGGACTTCAGGCCGACGGAGGAGGAGGTGAAGGAGGCCATGGACGCCATGGGAGGCGACCTGACGGTGCCGGCCAGCTTCCGGAAGACGGTCAGGCCCTTCGACCCGGCCACAGAGTCGGTGAGGGACCTCTCACGCGTGGGACAGCCGCTGCCGAGGCGAAACGACCAGACGGTGGAACTGTGCAAGCGACTCGGCATCAGAGACCCGATGGACGTCGTCTTGAGAGGAAAGTGGCCAGAGATTGTGCCGGAGGAGGAGGAGGAGAAGGAAGGGGACCCCGAGGAGGCAGCGTTGACTGCGTCGGGCACCGACGAGATAGAGTTGCCCGAGAACAGTGATGATGAAGAAGAGTCGGCTGGCAACCAGAGTGAGGCGAAGGACACTGCCGAAGGTGTCGGTTCTGCTGCGGGCGGGGAGGGGTTTGTGGTGGACGCGTCTCCCTCCATGGAGAACCTGAGCAAGAGCTGGGAGAACGTCCCAGAGAAGAAGCTAAAGCGTCGAAACCAAGCAATTTACGAGGAAAAGCAGGAAGATGACTAGGTTAGGTCGAAATCGTAGGTTTACCTATATAAAGAAATATTAAACTGCTATCAATCTGTCTGACTATACAGTACTTCAAAAAATTATGCTGTAACGACAACGTTCTGTGCTCATTTAACTAAGATGGTCGACTACAAGTGTCACCGGGTGGACTCCCTGCCGCCCACCCTGTACTACATCCCGGACTTTATCTCGGAGGCGGAGGAGGCGAGGCTGCTGGACCGCGTCGACAGGACGCCGCGCGCCCGCTGGACGCAGCTGTCCAACCGCCGCCTGCAGAACTGGGGCGGAGTGCCACACCCCAAGGTGCTGCTGCTGTTCGCCAGCTATAATCAAAATTCGGTTTACAAGAAGTCTCAGAGAATAGTTAAGCGTAAAATTCCTACAGCTGGGAGGTTGTTCTCATTATCTGAGTTTGACTGTCGTAGTTATTAATGGGAGCCGTGTCTATTTGGACTGCCACAGGGAATGATCGTGGAGTCTCTTCCCGACTGGCTGCAGTCGGTGGTGGAGCGCGTGAACGCCACCGGCGCCTTTGCCGACTCCGGGTGCCGCGGGGCGAACCACGTCCTGCTGAACGAGTACCTACCCGGGCAGGGCATCATGCCCCACACGGACGGGGACCTCTTCCACCCGCTCATCTCCACCGTGTCGCTGGGGTCGCACGCAGTCCTCAACTACTACGAACCCATTCCGGACGACTGTGATTCGGCACTTCCCTTGGAGCAGAGGTAGGTAGGTAGGCAAACGCAGTGCTAGGTAGATGGCCGAACTGCAATGCCAGTTCACCTGGTGGTGTGCTGGTACTATAGCTCCCCGCCGCCTTCCAGACTCAAATTCAAAGTTCTGGTGGAGCGAAGAAGCCTCCTGCTGGTGAAGGATGACCTCTACCACGACTACCTGCACGGGATAGAAGAGGTGGAGGAGGACGTGGTCGGCCCAGACGTGGTCAACGCCAACGTCGGCGTTGGGGAGCGGGTGACGGTGCGGAGGGGGACGAGGGTCTCGCTCACCATCAGAAACGTGCCCAAGACGTCCAAGCTGAAGATACAACTGTGATTAATCGTCTCTTGTTCTTGTCCGTGTGCAACAACTGCGTCGTCTGGAGAACTGTTATAGGTAGAAACTGCTATTGGCGGAGGGTTCTCTCTAAACTTGTTGCCCAAGCAGTCCCGTCTCCGGTGCCGATCGCATGACGATCTTCTGCAGCTCCTTGAACTTGGGGTGGGCGGAGTCGGCGGCCAGGCCGAGTATGACGCACTCCGAGGTGGTGAGGAAGGCCCCGGACTGTCGGAGGCGCCTCAGCGCGAAGAGGCGGTCCACCATGGAGCGGGAAGAGACGCAGTCCACCGGGATGTGGACGTCCACGCCGCGCTCCAGCAGGTCAAGCGCCGTGTGGTGGATGCAGGCGTGCGCCTCGATGCCGCACAGAATCACGGACCTGACGAGGGAGAGGAGGGGGAAATTAGAGCAATCTTTGCTACCAGCAAAGTTCTACTGTACTAGGGGAAAAAAAAACTCACTTCATGTCTCCGGCCTCCTTCATGAGCTCCGGGATGACCATGGTGAAGCAGGTCTTCTCGAAGGGCGTGATCCCGTGCTCCTCCAACCCCAGCTCCGGCACCGTCCTGCCCAGCCCCTTCGGGTACTGCTCGGTGGCCGATGCCCTGACCCCCATGACCGCGGCCGCGCGGAGGACGCGGTTGGAGTTGGACACCACGTCGTCGAAGTGCGACACTATCGGGCGGAACTTCTCCTGCATGTCGCAGAGCAGGAGGCGCGTGGCCGAGGGGACGATGCGGCCGATGCGGAGGCCAGCGGCGGCGGACATGATGATGACGATGATGGAGAACTGTAAGATTCGACAAAGAACCGGTTTTTCTAACTTAATTGAACGAGTCAGAAGTTACATAAAATGCCCACTGCCTCCCTCTTGAATGAAGACTAAAGTTTGTGGTCTACTGTAGGTAGTGCTACAAGTATACAGATTCTACCTCTTGTGCGACTGTGGAAGGATCCTCCTGACAAACTCAAGTAGGACCTACTACTACAAACTCGCCTGCGGCTGTTAGAGACTGACTTGTTTTGATGTGACGTAAGTCACCGTCAGTTACAAGGTTTCGTGGATGCTTCCTGTGGGGCAAAGTCTCCTCCCACGGACGGACCACGAATGCAGGAAGCGGTGTGTACCGTACAGCAACAGCATTACTGCAGCAACAACACTATACCAGACTGACACTTGAAAATCAGTAAAGAAAAACACAAATATCTGGAAAACCTTTTAGTTTCGTGTATTTTTTTTTCACAATGGCTGAGACACGCGGTATAATTAACAATGCTCGTCTGCTCACGATAACTGATAACATGATGAGAACTCCCGACCAACATTGAGATTCCACAGTACACTACGATATGCATACCACATACACCAGATGGTCTTTTCTTCCTTGCTGTCGCACTTAAAACTCAACTTTGCTACTACAGATGTCACTGCGTACCAACTACCAACCCTTCCTTTCTCCCTCCCTCCTTGTTCTGGAACTTGGAAGCTCCTTCCTGTTCCTGACCCGGCGCTGGCGCTGCTGCTGCTCTCTCGACGGTTCCACAAGTCGAGAGGCGAGAGCAAGAGAGGAGACCTCTCTCTTCACTCCAAGGGTGAGGGCAACAGTCAGCGCTGCAGCAACTTGAAAAATTCACATAGCATTCTTTGCGACTTGCATTTTTTTGTGAATGGACAATTTTTTGCTACATAAAGGCTGCAAATTGTGACAATTTGTTCAAAGTTATCCAGGAATATTCAACATGGCTTTTCTTGTTAATTTTTCGACTGTCCAAGAGCTCCCTTGCGAAAATAAATCTTAACTTTGTCAAGTGAGACCGTCGTTTTGTGGTTGACAGGTGTGACGCCCTGGCCCCTACCTGGTGACACCTGCGACATGACCAGGAGCGACCCCCCGCCGCCATGTCCTCTGACGCCTTCGACCTGACCGCTCCTCCGGGCAGCCAGCTCCCGCAGGACGAGCTAGACAACTTTCGCCTGCTGGACGCCGCGGAGACGCTGGTCAACCTGCAGTCCATGCAGGACCAGCAGCAGCAGGACCAGCAGCAGCAGCAGCAACAGCAGACAAAGACAATTGCAGATGGGGGCGGGCAGATCATTATCCTCTCTGCTACTGCGACGTCCCCGCCCTCCTCCGCCTCTTCCTCCAGACTACAGATGTCCCCACTCGGGAGCCCCGTCCTGCACCAGCTGGCGCCGGTCGCCCCACAACAGACACAGACCCTTCTAAAAGCCGCGGGTGGAGAGATTGAAGTCCGAGTCATCCACCACCACCACCACCACCACCTCCCCGCACAAGCAAAGTCTCCTGGCTCAGAGATGATGAGGCCCCCGCCCGCTCCGCCTCCGACGTCCGGGCGGCGTGGGAAAGGGCGAGGCAGAGGGAGAGGGAGGGGGAGGGGGAGAGGGTCGGAGAGCGCCAGAGTGGAGATGGACGCGGAGGTGGAGGGCGCCAGCGAGCTCCCGGGGGCCGCGGCGGAGGCGGAGAACCAGGGCGGCGGCAGCGGCCTGCCCACGGGCAGGGAGGGAAAGGAGGAACTGCTCCAGGTCGGACACCTGTCAGTGAGGTCCTCCTTGTTTGCCCGGCTGCTAAACCGGAGGAAGTTGGAGCTGCTTCAAGATCCGGAAGTCTTGCAGTTCATCCGATCTGTGCAGGGGGGGAAGCTTCAGACAGGGAAGGGGAGGAACCCTTTGAAGCAGACTGTACTAAAGCAGTGAAAAGGGCCAGAGAATAACGTGCATCACCCAACCACCACCCTTGGCACCCTACCAGACATACCCTTTGCCTCGCCGATACATATCAGACATGTATTTCAAACATAGTTAGACCCCATGTAATGACCATGTGCAATTTTACTTCTTTTTTTCTTCTCGAAAAAGAAACAAAGTTCACAAGTATGACAGTCAAAATAGGTATTTATGCTTAGGTTCTAATAACTTAATTATGGCAATAACGTTGCAAATTTTAGGGTGACTGCGTGTAGTAGTTTGTCTAGTAGGGGAGTGTTGACTCGGGAAAACTTCCACAAAAGCTGCAGTGCTAAAAAAGAAAAAAGTACCTGTTTCCAAGCGAATTTCTACTTCTGATACCATCAGCTCGGTCATAAATAAAGATCGAACAGATGGGTTCCTAAACCCATCTCTTACTTAAAACAGAAAAAGTGACACCAAAAATGTTCAGGTGTAGACTCTTAATCTTAACTAACTACAACGTTGTGTGTAGGTACGTACATTATTACTTATACACACACGCATGTACGCTGGGAATAATAAGTTATTTAAAATGTATACACAGTACAGGGTGATCCACGGAATGTGAAATAAGTAACCCAAAACTAAAATTCTTAGTACTGGGAATATTTCTACAAAGTTAGGCTTCATTTTGGAGCCAAGACTCCTCATTTTTCTCCAGTGTATGTAGAAAAACATGAAGTTTTCACATATGTTATGTGGTGGTAGTAGATTGATCACTTTTATCTTTTTTAACAAAAAATATTTTTAACAGAAAAATCTTGCCTTTTTTCTTGCGTCATCACCATCAACTGTGATGGAAAATATTCTGATCTGGTGAAAGTACTGATATTTTCCAGGACAGTCACATACGAGGTTGCGCGGAATACTTTATCCAAGTTGCGCTACGCTCACTGACGCGTCCTTGCATTTGCATCTGTTTCTGAGCTGTGAGCGCGCGACAGAGATAAAGAACAAAACAAGCAAAACATTTCATGAACAACCAATGTTGCCAGATGGTATTGTTTAATACCAGACTGGTATAAAATTAAGCAAAGTCGGTTGATGAAAATGCAGTGAAATGTGATCTGGCACCTTTCGCAAAGCTTATTTACTGTTGGTATCTCAAGTTTAAGTTTGGCTCGGTATCCAACCTTTAGAAAATCTGGCAACACTGGGAACAGCAGTTTCAGAGAGAAGTTTTCCAGGACAGTCAGATAGGCGGGTCCGGGTCCCCGTCGGCTCCCCGCACTTCCAAAATGCCCGGTCCGTACTGGACCCACCAGGTGAACCAGGCCGGGTCGGACATTGACGACTGCAGGAGGAAGCTGGACAACCTGATCAAGTCGGAGGGGGGCGGCGGCTGCGCACCCAGGCAGGTGTTTAGGAACGGCAACACCGTGGTGGAGATCGCCATCAAGACCAAGAAGGACGACGTCGACAGGAAGAACGAGTGGAGGAGGGTGGACGGAGGCGGCAGCAGCTCGGAGCAGGAGAAGAAGAAGGTGGTGAAGCGAACGACGGTGGTGGAGAGGCTGACGGAGGCGGAGGCGGAGAAGGAGAGGGCCAGGACCGCTGGGATCAGGTGGGGAAAGAGCCTGGCCACCGGCCAGCTGCCCAAGAGGCCGCCAAGGTCAAGGTCCGGGCGGTCCAGACAGCGTCGCTACGACGCCGACCTGGAGGAGTCTTCGGCGTCTACCTCCGCCGCCTCCGACTTGAAGAGGAGCTTGGAGCTGCGCACGGCCAAGATCCTGCTGAAGGACCTGCGATCGGCGCTGGAGGCCAGGGAGGAGGAGGAGGAGGAGGAGGGCGGCGACGGGAGGAAGGAGGCCGACAGGGAGAAGGTGGAGGCGCTGCTGGAGGACGTGGAGTTCGTGCTCGGGTGGAAGGGGCGGAAGGAGGGGGTGGAGGTGGACGAGACGAAGAAGAAGAGGGCCGGGGCGGCCGCAAAGACAGGGAAGACTGCTGACAAATCTCACACGTGAGCTGACATAAGCGATTTAGAAAAGAGAAACTACTCTCCGATTCACTCTTTGTCTCCCCAACTTTTCAGCAAAGAAACAGGAAGGAGGAGGAGGAGCTCGGACCTAGAGGAGAGGTGCGCCCAGAAGGACCAGCTGATCGCGGACCTGAAAGGGGCGCTGGACAGACTCACCACCAACAACAACGACATGGTCGCGCTGTTGGAGGGAAAGGTGGGAGAGGGGGGAAAATTGTGGAGTCCAACTTATGTACTGTACGTACGTGTAGGGGTGTGTGTGTGTGTGTGTGTGTGTGTGTGTGTGGGTGTGTGTGTATGTATGCATGTATTGCGAAGTCAAAATGTATTAGTACTACAGTCCAACTCTAGCCATTTAGGCTACTACGTAAGTCACTAGAAGGTCAAGACTTAAAATTTTGTGTTTAAAATTTTCAACGCACTCTACTATAAGCTAAATATAAAATACGTATGCACACAGGTGAACCTGGAGGATTCTCTGGCCCAGGTGCAGGAGGAGAACCTGGCCCTGACGAAGGCGCTGACGGCCAACAAGGCGCTGCTGTCCAGCATGGCCAGCGAGCTGGCCAAGAAGGAAGAGGAGAACGGGAAGCTCAAGAAGATCGTGGGGTGAGTTTGCACCCTGCACAGATGAAGTTTGGGAACTTCCCGACGGGACTTTTAAACTTACGAGCGTAACAAATTCAGCTTTAATTTTTAAGCATGTAATGAAACTTGCCATTAGAATACCACATAAATGTCACACTGTTTTTCGTAAATTTATTACACTTGTAAGTTTAAAAGTCCCGTCGGCTTGGCGTAGTACAGGCTGTGCCACGTCTACGATATTTCGCATGTTCAGGCAGATGCAGTCGTCTCTGGACCAGGACCTTTTGCGACACGCTGCCAGGCGCCGGGCCGACAGCTACCCAACGCCAACGCCGTCGCTCCTGCCGCTCCCCAGCCTCTCGGACGCCGCAGACACTGGGGTGGAGGGTAACGTGGACACCACGGACGCCGCTGCCGCCACCGCTGTTGCGGGGGCGGCGGCGGCCGGTCCAGCGACAAGGAAGAAGGCCAGCAGGCAGAGGGCAGCAGGCGGCGGCGGCGGCGGCGGCGGCGGCGGCGGCGGCGGCGGCGGCGGCGGCGGCGGCGTTAGAGAGCTCAGTTCCCTTGTGTCCAGCTCCACCTCCGAGGACTCCGCCATCGAGGACGTCTCCAGGTCCAACCCGTCTTCCAAGAGCACCCCGCCGGTACCACCGCCTTCTCTCCCTCCTCCTCACCAATTTGGCAAGCAGGCTCCATTCTCCGCCTCTTCCCAGGGGCCCGAAAGAATTATTTCGGACGCTCGCGGTCTGCTGGGAGAGTTTCAGAAGAGGTAATACTACAAATTCAAAATTTCATTCAAGCACAATATGTGTGATAGTCGTTTTCTATCAAGGACCTCCAAGGTTCCTGAGGAGGAGGAGGAGGAATCACCCACCAGAGAGGTCTCCAGGCAGAAGACAGAGGCAGAGAAGGTGTCGGAACAGCTACTTGCCGGAGACGCCAAGGTGAAGGAGACCAAGCAGCAGAAGCTGGGAAACCTGGGCAGCGACCTGCGGGACTTTCTCCTGCGCGTCCGGGACCGTCCCGCGCTGGACCTGACAGTGCCAGAGCTTCCGCAGGCTAGGAGCTTCCACTCCGTCTTCACCCCTGCCAGCGACAGTGACGTCGAGTTCAGGGGCACGGGCGCCGGCGTCGGCGTCGGGGAGGGCAACCTCTCCCTGGAGGATGCCGCAACGCTGAGCGAGACCAAGTTCAGGCAGGGGCTGGAGGCCAGCATCTTCTTCACCTCGGACGACGACGGCGGCGGTGCCAAGAAGGAGGCGGAAAAGGCTTCGTCACAGTAAATTCGTTGCAAATAGGGCAATTTTTTTTACGTTTTAAATTGACAAATGACTCATCCTGAGAGTTAAAAGTTGTATATTTTTTTACATGTTCTTGGACCCAAAAATATAAACGTTTTTATTTTTTTGACATTTGTCCACTTTTCCTTTCGTGCTTTGGGTGAACGTGTTGAGGCTCCAGCCGTCGGTTTGGAATTCTCTTTTCTTGCCAAGGAAGGTACCTGTAGTATTAAAAAAATACGGTACAAGCTCTAAAATAATACTGTACTGTATGTCCGACTCATAATCATTTCCATGAGAAGGCTACCTAAGTGCAACTAAGTTGGCCCACTTTCACTTTTTTATGTAGGATCTCTCTATTTTACCATTAAGATTTTTAGAATAAGAACTTTTAATGTTATGAGGGGTGATTAATGAAGAAGTAGGGGTACACCAAACAACCAACAGTTTAAATCCAAGCAAACACTTGACAGGGGTACACCAAACAGCGGCCATAAAATTAAAAATCCCAAACAATGGAAGCCTTTTTATACTTCTTGAATAGATTTTTGTTTTTGCTTTTTAAATAGAAAAACACTTTTATTAATAACATTTTTTAGTCTGATCACCAAGAAAAGAAATTTTATAAATTCTACATCTTCGTGAATCACCCCTCGTACCTGGGTAGATCCTTCTCTATGTTTTGGTCGCATCGTAGAAGAAGTGCTGTGAGTGGTAGTCATTTGTCCGTCCGTGCATGGCAAAGAGGCACAGCACCTCCATATCCTAAACGTCAGTACCATATGAATTGTGCATACCAAGCAGTGTTGCCAGGTTTTCACGCGGGTCCAATGCCAAATCCTGGTACCAAAAATGCCAAATTTGGAATTTTATTTACTGTCTCCAGAAAATTTAAATGTCAAACAATAAATATAGTAGATAAAATTTTAATGCCAAAC
>JAAUYM010047376.1_pt1 | contig 11227 bp, 5 predicted proteins | sample 7278001 | NCBI WGS metagenome assembly JAAUYM01 (sample SAMN14350224, study PRJNA611818) | marine sediment metagenome | isolation source: surface marine sediment (1.8m) | place: French Polynesia: Moorea | collected 2018-08
CGCATGTAGCACAGCAGCGCGCCCGTGCACAATGCAGGCGACAGCACGCCGTCTCCTCTGCTATCAGGAGGTGTGCGCTGCCTGGCGGGCCGTTTACCCTGACCCCCTCCGCCTTCCAAGTCCCCATCCGCCACCGCACCATGCAGGACTGGCTACTTGCGGGTGCACACGCCGCGACTTTGTAAACAACGGGGTGTGCACGCCCCCTTGCCACGCGTCCTCGCACCAGCGCCACACAACGACGTCCACCCCCGTACCTAAGCGCGCCTACTGGCTCGCCGTGCCTACTACTGTTTGCGCCGGATTGGCGCCACATTCTCATGTTCGGCAGAGTTGTGATGGGGGGGAACACCATGGGGGGGTAAAAATTTCCCTTGCCCTATTTCTTCCCGCACCTTGGCATAGCCCCCTCCCTTTCAGGCATTATCGCATTGCAAAACAATTTGTTGAGGTGTCCCACGCCGCTAATAAAAGACAAGAAATCAATCTGATCTTTGTTTGTTTGTGCTTAAATTTGTTACTAGAGCAAACAAAACGTATGAGCCCAGAGCCAAGTAGCATTGCGCAGTAGGCAGGCAGGCGCATAGTTGCACCAGCCATGCCTTTTCATCGCCCCATCGCAATCGCCATCGTCACTATCCTCACCTTCGCCATGGTCATCGTCCTTGCGCCTGTCCTCGCCATCATCGACAGCGATTTCCTAACCCTGCTGCCACCTGAACCAGAGTCGCGAATTACAGCGCGAACGTTTGCCGCATTGATCGCCATCAGAGACCCCAGGACGAGCAGGGGAAGGAGCAGGAGCAGGAACAAAAGGGGATGATGAAGAGGTCTTTGCCCTTGCACGCCGCATGCGCGCAGCCAACTCGCCTAACTGGAACTGTCATTACTCATTGCCATAATGGCACCACCCCACCCCCATCCATTGATGGGACCGCCTGCCACTGCGCAGACGCGCCGCTCGCTCCACATTCGAAGTAAGCCCCGCTACGCAAACAGCGGAGACGCCACTTGAGCCCAATGAGAACTTCAACCCGTTGGCATGGCCATTTCAATTTTGTGGTGGATATCCCCAAGAAGGGTGGAAGCGCAAGTGAGCTTGGAGTGGCGCCTGAACCACGTCCGACGGTTGTTGAGAAAAGGGTTGCCCTTCATGCCGAAATATTGCCAATTGATTTCCAACTGTTTTTCCACTTGGTTGTCCCCCCCTTCAAGCCCGCAAGGCTCGCAATGGGAATCGTGGCAGTTGCCGCAAGCTCGTTCGCGACGCATGCGTTGACCTCGTTGAAGTTGTGAAGGTCTTCCAATTCCAGCGAAACGAATGCTCGAGCCAGCAAGCCAAGCGCCGGGAGCTCCTACAGCTGCAGGGGGGCGCAGTTGAATTTGTTGATCGCACTAGTGTCATTCACCGGTCCCTTCATCAAAGCGATGGACGCTTTCGGGTGCAGACCCCTACATGGGAGGCGAGCTCAGGCGAGCCACATTGCGCGCTCTCCCGCCCATCATCGCTTTCATCACTTTCCGCGATGTCGCGACGTGGCCCAAGTCGCCAACAAGGGGCATCACGCACCGGAGTTTGTATCGCCTTCCAACATATATAGTGACATTGCATTATATTTTTCAGCCGGTCCTCCTCCTCATTTTCAAAGTCTTAAGTGCTAAGTTGTTGAAGGCGATGCCCCCCAACGCTGCAACGAGTTTTTGTCAGGACAGGGACCTCGAATTGCCAAGCCCTGTGCACATGTGAGGCATCCAAGTGGCAGGGTCACAATCGACCACTTGCTGCCCTTTACGCACCTTTTGGGGTTGCGAGGTTCTTCGTCGTCGTTGCTGCCGTCGTCGCCATCACCCTTGCTTTTGTTTTGCAAGCCTGGTCGTTTTCTTCACAGCGATGCCGTTGCCTTGAAGGCGGCGCACGACGCCATGCATGAGATTTTCCGGCCCTTGAAGGGCGACGCCTAGGCGGCCAAGATTTGCTTGTTCTCGAAATTTCAGCGCGCCTACCGAGCGCATCGATTTGGCGGGCCAGCTCCATGTTGCGCAATCAACAAGGCTTCTTTGCAGACACGGCTTCCGAGCCGCTCAAGGAACAAAAGGAAAAACCCAAAGCAGATTGCTCAAAGCGAAGCACGCTTAATCCACTTTGCAATTGCTTTCCAGCGCTGTTGCTGAGCGACAGGAAGTGGGGCGACCCAGTGGCGCGCGCGCAAAACAATCAATATTGACAGAAACACGATGAACACCAACCCAACAACAGCATGCCGACGCATGCTGGACAAATGCAAGTGGGACTGGCAAACGGAACGAGACATAATTACTGGGCAACAAGGAACATGACACCTGTGCAAGAAACTACAATATTCATTTACTTTCTATCATGTTTCATATTGCGGGCACGTAATGCATGCAACCCGAGCAAAACACAGTCGCACATTGCACGTCTACTGGCGCGGGCTACAACGAAGCTTGAAAGAACACACTTGCATGTTGCCCGGGCGCATGGGCACGTGCGCGTGCGTGCGTGATGATGGCGCCGACGACGGTGGCAACAAGCCGGGTGTGCCTTGGTGGTACCAACGGCGGCGGCGGCTGCGGTGGTGTGGTAGAGGGTGCTGTCATTTTCCTGCTTATTTTCTTGTCATTGTTCGTTTTCTTCCCGCTCCTGCGCCTGGTTCCCTTCCTTCCTTGCCCCCTTCTCCTCCTTTTCCTGCCCGCCGTCGTGCCCGTTTCCTTAGTTTTCTTTCCTTACCCATCCCTTTCATCATCCTCCTTATCTTCATGCTCCTGCTCTGGCCCCTCTGGTTCCTGCCTTCAACATGTGGGCAAATTTCTTGTTGCTGCATGGCGTTGCGCTATCCAGTTTGCTGCGATGTGGTCTCCGTGTTTGCTGCTGCTGTTGCGGTTGCTAGTTAGTTCACCCGTGCTCCCCCGGAATATGCATTGAGGAGTTGTGCGACGGAGGGGCGAGGCGAAGGTGAGGTGGTATGGCGAGGATGGGGAAGGGGATGGGGACTGTGGTCAGGAAAGGGATGGGGATTGGGAAGCTGGAAGGAGGAGAGGGCAGGAGAGAAAGATGGAATCGGAAGTGGACGGGGAGAGACGGGGATGGCAAGGGGAGGGAAGACGGACGGTGGGCACGAAGAGGCAAGAAGCACGTAACCATAAAGCATCGCACATCGCCAACGGGATAGGAATACACAACGAAGGTCGACAGCAGCAGAATCACACAACAACATTGGCATTGCAAACTTGCCCCATTCGAGTGCCATCAACAAAGCAGCCAGCAGCAAGAACACAGCTAGTAATGGCATATCCTTAACAGTAGCAAGTCTGGAGCATATGCATCATCGTGCCACAATTTGGAACAGATGCGTTAATACAGAAGCAGCATTGGCATCAACATCAGCAACTTCAGCCTTCAGTCAACATCTCTTCCAACATCCTATGTAGCCACTTTGCCTCCAGATTGGATGGCACGTTTTTCTCTTGTGCGTGGTGTTGGGCCGACCGTTACCGCATGGAAGTACGAGTTCGAAGCAGTTTCGCTGGTTGCTTTTGTGCGAGGAGGTTGTTTGCAGGGACTTTACGCTGTTTTTCCACGCCGTGCAGCCCAGAGAGTTACAGGTTGAGTTCGAGTTGCGGGCTGCTGCATGAGTGGAAGGGCAAGGTTGTGGAGACGCGCTCATTTTAAAGAGAGCAGCGACGCATGGAATTGCACGTTCGCAATGTGCGGTGGCGATTTCCACAGCGCAATCATCCCTTGTTGTAGGGGGTTCTTTTCACACGAAACGTGGTGGCCATCAGAGACCGTTCTTTCAGAGTAGCAGGCGGATGTTGGGCTGTTGAGTTCAACATTGCGCAGCAGCGAGGGTGGGCTCCACGCCACGACGTTCGCAGTCGCGCCCTTGACTTGCTCAAGCTGGCGCTGCGAACGACGCCTGGCGATGGAGATGCATTCGACACTCTGTGGCCTTGCACGTCGTCAGCTGCAGCCCGCCAGAAAGCAGATTAGTACGAAGGTGCGCAGTACACTCATCCACATGGTTGCCGACATTTGCGAAAGATTTTGACGATGCCTAAGCCAACGAGAACAGCGCCACTGTTGTCGCCGAGATCATCGCTTCTTGCCTACAGTAGAAGATGCGCTGCACCGCAATTGTTGCTCACTTAGCCGATGCTACTTGCAAGTTCGAGACCATGTGGTCAGAGAATTTCGACTGGATTGGCATTGCCAACACCCTTGAGGTGGAGAACCCAGCTCCAAGGCGATGAGACACGACGGTTCCAGGAAGACAGAAAGGCAGCATTGTTGTTCAATGCTTTCTGCGACAAGAAGGCACAGAGTATCAAGTCGCTGTCCGTGTCCAAGAGCGGGGCTGGTGCCACAACTATCGGATTGGCTCCTCAGCCAAGTCTCAGCTTACCAGTAGTGCTTGCGGGCAACATTCGAATCCCTTCAGAACTTGGCTGTGACACACGAAGCTTCGTGAGTGTGCATGTTTCGAGAAAGGCGCTGATAATTGCTGCTTTCGATGTGGGCACTCACCGAGCAGTTTGGTTGATGCCACAGCTTGAGGTATCCAACAATTTGGGTTGGCAAGCGTGCATTCCCCTCTGACCCCATAATTACAACCAGCGAAATTGTCGCGAATGTTTCAGGAAACGGTGAAACATTCACGAATGTTTCGGGCATTGCTCGAAGCAATGCCAAATGTTAATACATATATGTATCCCGCGGTAACGGTAGCGCTGCAAGCACAATCTTTCAGAAGCTTACGGTAAGCCACAAGCGGTAACCAACACCAGCAACGTTCGGCCATGGAGTTGGATCCATGCTTACAGCTTACAGCTAGCGGTAGTCGCCGGCGCCCGATTCTTTATGGACAAGACCGTAGCTCCGCTTGCGCGCAAGTTGGGCCTCGTCAACAGAATGCATCTGGGACCTCGGGCGTAAGCTCCGTGGGGCGGGGACCCTTATCGTCTTCAGACTTTGCGCCGCGAGAATTTCGAGCAGCGTCAGGGGAGTTGGTGGGAGCGAGGGCAGCATGCAGCTGGAACTCTTACCTGGTTGTGCAGTCAGATGCGTTCTAGGACACAGTAGTTGATCGCACTGATGATCGCACCCAGCATCAGGGTCAGAGAAGTTGAGCTTGATTGAGGTCTGTCTCACGCCCTTGCGGCTGAGTGAGCGAGGCATATGCATACGGAGACTCGCGCCCACGCGGACTTGGCTCTGCTGCAATATTGCACACAGCCAGCCCAGTGATCTGGCGAAGAGAGGAACCTCGCGGCCACGCCGCATGGACACCGCTGAGATCTCGCGCTCTGTCGGCCGAGTGCTAACAGAGCCAAGCCTGAACCACCGTGGCAGTGTTTCCAACGCTATCTTTTGTTGTCCGCAGCTCACCATGGAGGCCCAGTGCAATAACCCATCAATGTCTGCTTGTGGTGCGTCCAGTTGAAGCGAGTGCAAGACCTCCCGACGATGCCGTGATTTCTGCTCAACCCTACTTCACTTCCTCCATCATCTACCTTGCGCTCCCTCTCATCCAAGCCCCCTTTATCCGCGTCCTTCTGATTCTTGTGAGGTATAAAATCGTGGAGGGCGAAGCAGGGGCCAACTTTCGCTCGGGGAACGGCCGCTGTGAGCTCACACCGTACGTTCACCACTCGTGCGCTCACTGGGTCTCATTTGGCACTGTAAATTTGTTTCATCCAACCTCAAGTGTGTACGAGCTCCTGTGAGTGATGCCACAAGGTCCCGCACATAGGGTCGCCATTGCATCTGAGTGTACGGATGCTTGTGGAGGTCACATGTCGTTCGAGCTACGCTTCTGTGAAGCGCCTTGTGGCCGAGACCACTGGGCGACATACGGAGAGGTACCTTGAACACTCCAGACACCCCACAGGGCCCCATAAGGTCGTTAGTGCATTTGGATGTACAGGGCCCTGTGGTTCTGCCCACAAGTCTTCACACAGTCATCGCGTATAACTTCGAAATTCTTCGTAATCCTCAATCATACAGCAATGATGTTCTCCGACTGAGAACTTCAAGGCTGGGATGATTACTTTCATTCGGGGCACACATATGAGTACGTGAGTGCCCACGAGTACGTGAGCGCCAACTTGCCTTTCCACACGGGAGCAGACTCCAGGAGTTTCGCCTTCGTCGGCAGCATCAGTCATGTCAGCACCATGTCTATACTACAGTCATGTCAACATCAGGGTCAGAGAAGTTGAGCTTGATTGAGGTCTGTCTCACACCCCGGCCGCTCAGTGAGCAAGGCACATACGTACGGAGACTCGCGCCCACGCGGACTTGGCTCTGCTGCAATACTGCAAACAGCCAGCCCAGTGATTTGGCGAAGAGAGGAACCTCGCGGCCACGCCGCTTGGACACTGTTGAGATCTCGCGCTCTGTCGGCCGAGTGATAACAGAGCCAAGCCTGTACCACCGTGGCAGTGTTTCCAACACTATCTTTTGTTGTCCGCAGCTCACCATGGAGGCCCAATGCAATAACCCATCAATGTCTGCTTGTGGTGCATCCAGTTGAAGCGCGTGCAAGACTTCCCGATGATGCCCTGATTTCTGCTCAACCCTACTTCATTTCCTCCACCCCCTAGCTTGCTTCCCCTCTCATCCAAGCCCCCCTTCATCCGTACCCTCTTGATTCTTGCGAGGTATCAAACCGTGGAGGGCGAAGCAAGGGCCAAGTTTCGCTCGGGGAACGGCCGCTGTGAGATCACACACGGTACGTTCACCACTCGTGCGCGCATTGGGTCTCATTTGGCACTGTAAATTTTATCCAACCTCAAGTGTGTACGAGCTCCTGTGAGTGATGCCACAAGGTCCCGCACATAGGTCGCCATTGCATCTGAGTGTACGGATGCTTGTGGAGGGTACATGCCTTTCGAGCTACGCGTCTGTGAAGCGCCTTGTGGCCGAGACCACTGGGCGACACACGGAGACGTACCTTGAACGCTCCAGACACCCCACAGGGCCCCATAAGGTCGTTAGTGCATTTGAATGTACAGGGCCCTGTGGTTCTGCCCAGAAGTCTTCACACAGTCATCGCATAACTTCGAAATTCTTTGTAATGCTCAATCATACGGCAACTGTGTTCTCCGACTGAAAACTTCAAGGCTGGGATGATTACTTTAATTCGGGGCACACATATGAGTACGTGAGTGCCCACGAGTACGTGAGCGCCAACTTGCCTTTCCACACGGGGGCAGACTCCAGGAACTTCGCCTTCGTCGGCAGCATCATGCCCACCAAGTTCCATTACCGGCTCATGTTGGATGACTTTCTGAATCTGCAGTTCTTCGAAAGCGCGGAGGAAGCCGACGATCGCCGCGCGAGCGGACCTGTCCTGAACGCTTGGTGGCACACTTCTGGCTTGCCAGGGGGAGACACACAACGATCTCCTGCTGTGGCTGACTCCAGGAGGATTGGCGGGGCGCTACAGCCTCTTGCGCCGCCGAGCCTCTTGCGGACGCGTCGGCCGGCGGCTCTGCGCTTGGAGGTGGGGGTGTGCCCGTTTCTGTGCAAGTCTTGCCCTGCTCTAATGCGGAGGCTATGTTGCCGATTTCGCCCGCAGCGTCAGGCAGGCCAGAAAGATTTCAGTGCCTGTTTTTTGCATTGCTCTCAATGACAACCCAGCTCCTCCCTATCTCATCCACCTGTACAGAACAGCAGTGCAGTTTTCGTTCTCGTCGACATCCTCTCCCGCTGTGTCTGGATCCGTAGACAGTCCAGTACAAGCGATTGTGCTCCGCGTTTTCCAGCTCGGAACATGTTGCGGAGGGAGTACTCTTGCGTTTGTCATTGACATCTCTGGTTTCTTCTTCAGTTTCATCGTCGCCGTGGTCGCAGTGGTGGTCGCCATTGCATTGCTTCGTTGTCGTTGTCGTCCTCGTCGTCGTTTCTGCTCCATTCTCTTCGTCCCTTCATTGCTAGACGTTGTCGTCGCTTCTGTCGCTTCGCCGCTCATCATGGTTGTCATCGCCATTGTCGTTTTCCTGTTGTGATCACCATCGCTGTGGTCTTGGCGGTCGTCGTCGTTGCGTCGACCTGTTCCTGCGCTGACTCGTATTCAAAATCGCACAGGAGACGACGGGCGTGTGGATGCAAACATGTTGTAAGGGTTTGCTGCTGGGATTTTTTCCCCAGCGGAGGTGATGTGCCACGGGAGGTGGGACGAACCAGTGGTTGGCGCACAGCACGAGCAATATTAAGATAACCCGATGAACAACAACAACAACCCATCCTTTTCATCATCCTCCCTATCACCTTATCCTCAAGCTCCTGCTCTTGCGCCTCTGGCTCCTGCCCTGCATTTGTACAAATTTGTTGTTTCTGCGTGGCGTTGCGCTATCCAGCTTGTTGCGATGCTGCCTCCGCGTTTGCGGGCCGGCTTTGACAGGTGAGGATGTCGCCAGAGTTGGTTGGCAATGCTCACGTCCAGCCAATGGACAGAGTTCGGAAGCAGTGCGCACAGGTGCGAGGGCGGTTCCAGGGAATTGGGAAAACGACATCAGTGCGTGCGCGCCTGCACTGCATCTATTCGCAACTTTGCGTCGCGTAGGCGAGGGTCTTGACTCTGGCCCGTTCGGCCCCGCTTCGGTTCTTGGCTTCGCTCTGCGGTTCAAGCTTTCGCGCCCACGCGGCCGATTGGAACCTCCTCAAAGCAATAGTCTGATTCCCTTCCCGCGCCGGCCCGTGGCAAGACCGCGCGAAGCGGTCGCCACTCCTTTGCCTAATGGTAGCAGGGGGGAACGTCCCCCCGACCCAGGAGCCGGTGGAGGCCGCGCCGGCGGCCGCTCTGCCGGCGGAGGGTCAAGCGCCAGATGGCCCAGACCCCGGCAAGCGCAAGCGGGGCAAGCCCAAGGACACCTACGCCCCTCCCAAGCCAAAGAACGCCTACCAGAGAGTTTCACGGGAGGCGAGGGTCCGGCTGAAGGAGCAGAGGCCTGAGCTGGCGACTGACCTCAAGGCCATGGGCGAGGCCGCGAAGGTGGAGTGGGACAAGGTGTCGGATGAGGAGAAGGCGAGGATGACTGAGGAGTACGAGAAGGAGATGGAGATCTGGAGGCCAAAGTGGGCGGCCTACAAGCAGACGAAGCACTATAAAGAGTTCTTCGAGCGCAAGCAGGACTGGGTCGACGCCCGGGCGATCAAGCGGATGAAGAAGAAGGCTTCGAAGGAGGCGCCCACGCGGCCCAAGTCCGGCTACATGATCTTCGCCTCGGAGATTCGGGAGAGGGTCGGCGAGGAGCTGAAGGCGGCTGGCGGTGGCATTAGCGATATCGCCAAGAAGATATCTGAGGAGTGGGCGGCGCTCAGCGAGGCCAAGAAGGCCGGGTACGCCGAGAGATCGGCCAAGATGAAGGAGAAATGGTTCGTGGAGTACAGGGAGTACAAGAAGTCGAACGCCTTCAAGAAATTTCTTTGTGACCAGGCTAGACTGATCAGCAAGCAGAAGCAGAAGAAGCTCGCTCGCTTGAATTTAAGCGAGGCCCCCAGGCGGCCACCGTCCGCAAAGGGCCTCTTTCTCAGCAAGACAACCGAGCAGGTCATGGCGGAGCACAAGGGTAAGAAAATTGGTGAACTCACTAAGATCTACAGCGAGCTCTGGGACAAGGCCTCTCCTGATGAGAAGGCAAAGTACATGGCAGACGCGGCAATACTGAAGAAGGAGTACGAGGAGCAGAAGGACGCCTTCAAGACCAAGAGCGCATACCTCGAGTTCCTAGAGCAGAGACGCGATGTCAAGATCAAGGAGAACAAGACCGTGAACCTTCTTGATTTGCCGAAGAGGCCCAAATCTGTCTTTGCGATGTTCGCGCAGAAGCACAAGGACGAGGTCCCGCAAGGCAAAGGCGAAGGCAAAGGGCGGAGCGCTCTGAAGGCGAAATTTATGGAGATCAGTACGGAGGAGAAGGAGGCTCTCGAGAACGAGGAGCAGGAGCGCTTGGCGAAGTTCAAGCAGGACCTGGCAGAGTTCAAGGAGTCCGACAAGTTCAAATGCTACGTGACTGCCAAGAAGAAGATCAAGCTGGAATTCTTGAACGAGGCCATGAAGGTTCTGACACTGAAGTTTCTGACGCACTCCCCTGCCTCGCCACCAAAGACAGCTTTCGCGGTGTACTTGCACGAGAAGAGGAAGTCGGTGGCGGAGGCAGGCGGCATGCCAAAGAGCAAAAAGAAAACGGCCGAGGAAAAGAATGCTTTCAGAGAGCATTTCAGGGCCCTCGACGAGGCAACGAAGAAGGAGTACGGCAATACGCGGGTGGAAATGCACAAGGCGTGGCAGGCAGAGGTGAAGGAATACATGGGGAAACCGATGTGGCAGGACTATTTGAAGGAAGCGAGGCGCCTCAAGGTTCCTATCAAGTCCCTCCTCACAGCGAAGAAGATCGTCGTTAAGAGGCTGAAGAACGGCATTCGCTACATTCCGATGCCAGAGAAGCCTCCAGACTGCCCGCAGAAGCCGCCGACGGCCTACAGCCTGTTCTGCGCCAATAGGAAAGGCATGATGGAGCTGTCCGACATGCAGGGGGGTTGGGAGAAACTTGAGGCCGAGGAGAAGACGAAGTTCTTGGACGAGGCTGCCTCGCTCCAGAAGGAGTATGAAATCAAGATGACCCTCTTCAAGCAGAGTGACAAGGGCAGGGCGTACTTCAAGGAGGCCCAGGCGACCGCGCGGCGAAGACGCGTCACGCTGGCGAAGTTCAAGTACCTGAAGGAGCAGCCGAAGAAGCCATTGGATCCCAAGATAGCCTGGATGAAGGCCCACATGCCCGAGGTGAAACAGGAGTTCCCAGGCCTGAAGGGCTACGAAGTGCAACGTAAGCTGAACGAGAAGCTCCAGAACCTGCCCCAAGAGGAGAGGCAGAAGATGGAGGACGAGAGAAAGAAGAAGCAGGAAGATTTCTCGCTGTCGATGAAGGAGTTCAAGGAGAGCGAGAACTACCAGAAGTTCTGCAAGATGGCCAAGGTCCAGGCCAAGGGTAAGTGGGCGGCCTCGGAGCCGATCCCGGACGACATGCCGCGCAAGCCCCCGGACGCGCTGAGGGCTTTCCGGAAGGAGCATCCCGGCAAGCCCTGCTCGGAGGTCAAGAAGATGTTCAACGAGCTCGAGCAGAAGGAGAAGCAGACGAGGCAGCAGGAGGCGCAAGCGGCGTTGAACAAGTATGTAGCAGACCTCGCTGCCTGGCAGAAGAC
>JAAUYM010089566.1_pt1 | contig 11224 bp, 14 predicted proteins | sample 7278001 | NCBI WGS metagenome assembly JAAUYM01 (sample SAMN14350224, study PRJNA611818) | marine sediment metagenome | isolation source: surface marine sediment (1.8m) | place: French Polynesia: Moorea | collected 2018-08
ATACATAATGAAATCACACGTGGGATAAGTGGCGGTGGGCCAAAAAAACCGTCGGGTCCGGCTAACATGAGATGGGACCAGAGCAAGTGTTCCTACTGTACTGTACGTGCAGTAGTTTGTACGCATCTGGGAGGTATTTTAGTCGATATCAGCCTTCGTTTTCTTATTTATAGTACAAGTGTTTATGTACAGGAACACTGTTCTTACATGAGCGGAAAGCACTGTAAACTACGTACAGTAGACTCTCAATTTAGGCAAGTCACCTGTTAAGAAAAAAAAAGCTATCCAGATTAGATTTGTTACCCAAAGTGAATAGGCATTCTGTGCTACATGCATTGTCCGGAAAAGTTGAACGTGCCGAAAATGGAGAGTCGACTGTACGTACTACCAATCCCATGCCCACCTTGTCCTGTTCCCCGCACTCCCTCTTCTCCGCCCTGACTCCTCCGCCGCAGGTCCTGGAGCAGTCCTGCTCCCCGGGCCCTGACGCCGCCTGCCACGGGCCCCACGGACCGGCGGACTCCGGTTCCTCCGGAGAGGAGGAGGCGGACGAGGTTTGTTGGTTTTCGTCGCTTTCGGTGGGACCGTAGACGTAGTAGGTCTGTGGAATGAAGAGGACAGTCTAGTCCGTTAAGCTGTTCTGCCCAGCCTCCCCCCTCCCAGCAAAAGGCCTCTTTTAGAGTGAGGCATACTGACAGAGGAGGAGTTAAAAATGAAACGTTCGCATCTATACTACATACACTTTTGAAGCTAATTTTCACAGATGTCTCAAATTACTTCTTTTGTTCCAACTACCACTCAGTCCACTCAAAGTTACGTATACGTACAGTAGAGCTTCCAAACTGACAAAAAAAAGGAGGTTCGCTCAGCTCAAGTGGAAAGAACAAAAGCATGCAATTCTAAATTTAGGGGAATCCCTTTTGGCGCTAAATTCTCTCCCTTACTCCTACTTTTTCTGCCAGACTTCTCCTTTGTACCTATCTCCTCTCCCACTTTCTCTTTTGATCTTTGCTGATATCTGCAATATCGTCGCCTCCATTCTCCATTCTTTTGCACACTTCTTCTTTCCCCCTGCCAACGTAAGAGGCGATGGAGGTGACAAGAGGACCTCTGAATAGCAGTACGACCTCTAGAGTCTCCTATCATACTACTCATCATATTTCCCCTTCTCATCCCCACCTGCTGTCCATTGGCTCCACCACCATCTCCTCCTCCTCCTCCGTAGTACTCGTTGGTTGGGCCTCTCCTCTTGTCGCCGCCTCTTCCTTCCCCTGCTCCCCCGTAGTAGTTTCCCCTCCTCTTTCCCGCCACCTGCCTCCGCCACCGCGAGGGAGAGGAAGCCGCGGCCGCCGCCGCTGTCGCCAGCAGCTCCACCTCCGCCTCCGCCCACTCCTCCTCCGTCAGGAAGTGCTTCTGCCTCGCCTCCGTCGCCGCCGCTACCACTACCGCCGCCGCCGCCGCCTCCTCCTCCTGCTCCATCGGCGTCGCCTCCGCCGCCGTCACCTCCAAGATCAAAAGGAGGAGGAGGGACAAGGTCGCTGTCGTTGGGGGCCGCGGTTGCCGCTGGCGCTGGCGCCGCCGCCGTCGCCACCGCTGCCGCCACCAGGGTGAAGGGGGCATCTTTCCTCCTGTGTCCTGCCTTCACATTCTGAAATAACATACGATCCCGGTACTACCTTGAGCTTCGTTAATATTGCATGATATGGAAAGGTTACCAAAAGTGTAAAATTCTGTCCCTTACAAATAAAGTCCCAATCAACAATGCAAGATTCCGCGTTAACAACCCCCACAATTAACTGAGCTTGACTGCAACAGGACCGTCACCGAACATATGAACATGGAACAAACATGACCTTACTCAGCACTGCCTTCTCTCTCCTCCACCTCCTTCCTTCTCTCCTTACGCCCTCATGGCTCCTCTGGCACTGGTTGGTGTGTGTGGGTGTGTGTGCTGAGGGCCCCAGGGGGTTCCGAGGGGGGGCAGGGGGGCGTCTACCGCCCCTTTTAAACTTCGACCTCTTATCAGACGGCCCCAATTAGATTTTTTTTTGCCGACAATTAATCGCGCAACATCCTCCATCATTGGAAACTTTTTGATTGATGGTGCCTCCACCACACAATGTGGGGGGAGGTTTTCTCTCCCTCTGAAGGTGCCTAACTCGGCTCAAATCGCCCATATTTTGCTGTCAAGATGAGCTTCTGATATACTACCGTACGGTGTTGTACTACCGGTACACTAAACCATTTATAAAGTAGAAGTTCCTCCTCCCGCCCACGCTCTCGTCCCTCCCGCTTGTCGGAAACTTTCTTGGGGGCGAGGAGAAAGTCATTTTACGCTGGATACTTCTGCCACTAATTAAATTCCCCCGCAGTCAAAACTCTTGACTTCGCAACAGCAAACAACAGAGGAGTTTCCACCAAGTATTGCCACACGCCCTCTCCCCCTCAAAAAAAAGAGAGAGCACTAAATCATCCGGCCGCCCTAATTGGTTCCCCCTCTCCCCTCCCTAGCTGGGAACGAGACAGAAGCGATGTGTGTACTATTTTGGGTGTACGTACCGGTACATGGCGGCATCCAGAGAATTCCTCCGCCCGCACCAACCACGCACTAATTAACTGCCTCATGCACCACAGAAATGTCGTTTGTGTATGAGCGAGCAGGCAACATGTCCTGGCATGTTGCCGCCAATGGACACCAGGTGGGGTGAGAAAGAAAAATATGACGAGCTTTTTCCTCTAGTATAATTTTATTTCTTCCAACTAATATACTTCTTTTTTTCGCAATGTTATTTAGGAACGCACATTTTTTTTTCATTTGCTCATCTTCTCGAAACTTGCAAATAGGTATGTATGTACACATTTTGGTACTAATTAATTGTATGAAAGTTACACTTACACATATACTATAATTATAATAGTAGTAGCAGAAACAAACATCAGCGTGTGTGTAGCCCTGAAACACCACATCAAGATTCGCGTTGTGTGTAGTATGTTGGGGTGGGGTGCAGACATAAGAAAAAAAAATCCCTTGGCTATGTTTGTTGGTTCTTTTTCTTCCAGACACACGCCCCAGTTTGAACTTTTCTTCATAAAAAAAGTCTCCCGCAACCACATAAAACTATCAGGCAAAAGAAAAGGATGAATCTCTCACGTGTTTTGTAATTTTAACAAAAAAAATCCCTGCGCGTCAACCCCTTGATCTTGAGGCGGTGTTGTGCAATTTTGGAGGGGAGGGAGGAGGAGGAAAAATTGTCTTATGCTTGGGTGCAGTGAAGTAGTACAGGTCGTGATAATGCCTGTCTGCTGAGAAATAGACCCCACAAGGATATGATGCCTAAATGCGTTGACCACAGGAACAAACTTGGAGGGTTTTTTTTCGTCTTCTTCAGAGTGATGCTGGGTTTCTTGGGGGAAAAAAAGAAAAAGAAACCATCCCGACAGACTAGAAAGCTGTTGGCCTATATGTATAACTGTATATAAAAAAAAAAAATCCAGATTTCTTCTCCTTGTTGCCGCACAACTTCTGTCTTCTCCTCCCCGCCCCTGGTTGGGGGCTGACGATCCGTTATCCTTCTTGAGAGGCCACGATATACCTAGTACATAGGTATTTTTCGTCGAATATCACTTCAAAGAGCAGCAAGAGGCGTGCCACAAGCTTCTGGGGTTTTTTTTGTTGCACGTAGGTGTAGCAAGGCGAGAGGACTGACCGTAGTACAGTAGTAGTAATCTCTGACGTCAAGGCAGAAAGGAAGTTACTGTGGTGCATGATTTCTGCCGTGGGGGGAGGGGGGAGAGGGAATATGGTGGTGTGACAGAAGCTGAGGTGAAAAAAAAAAACTTGAGTTAAATAGTGCGAAATGTGCTGGAAGAGAGCTTACGTACACGGTTTTTTTTTCTCTCGAATTTGTGAAAATTGGTGGAAGAAGCACTGATTAGTAGCGGATCTGACAAATGAACAAAGGGGGAAAAAATCGTCCGGGTCCTTACGAGTTTTGCAATTAAATTTCGTTTCATTTTTTTTGTGAGAATGTCTGCCTACAAAACTTGACTTTGCTTGAATTCCTGTCGCTTAAATTTTGCAGTGATTTTTTTTTCAAATCGTATCACAGAAAAAAGGAGATGTTGTTTGTTTTGAGAATTTGCATCTGTTTTTTTTTCAGTTTATGTTTCAACAATAGAGCAGTGAGAAAAGGAGTAATTGAAATAGTAGTACTTTGCTGTGAGAGGAGGGGAGAGAGGGAGGCAACAAGCAAACATTTCCAAAATAATTGGCCCAATACAAAGTAGAGGAATAGGCATAGCAAATAATCAGAGAGGAGAGACACAAAAAAAGGTCACAAATAGGTCCTTGCGAAACATGATGCCAACAGTGGGAGAAGGGAAAAACAAACCCGCGCATTACATTATGACCTGATGAGACCGAGATACCAAGGTGGTCTCTTTCTTGAGTATTATTTCCTTTCTTGTCCACATGAAGGAAGGGGAGAAGGAAGAGGAGGAGGAGGAAAGGGGGAGGGGATCGAATTCAGGCCTGCGACGCCTCCTCCTTGGACAGGTAGTCCAGGCCCTTCTGCGTGTACTTGACCAGCTCCTTCATGGAGCTGTGGAGGGTCAGGGCGAAGCCGCATACGTGGTTCAGGTGAATCAGAAAGTCTGCGGAGAGAAACGGACGAGAAAGAAAACAGGGGTGACCAACTAAAAAAAGAACCCTTATTGCTTATATACTGTACCTTCACAGCGTCCGCGGTGAGCGTAGAGGTCGGCCATCTCCCACAGCTCGTGGCACTGGCTCAGGTAGCTGCACAGCTGGTGCTGCATCTGCATCACGTTGTGGGGCACGGACAGCAGCGACGACGAGCCGGAAGAGGAGGAAGTGGAAGGCGCCGCCGACGTCGACGACGACGGGGGCGTGAGGACGCCGGAGGCGGCGCGGCCGCCGCCGCCGCCGGCCGCCGCCGTCTCCCCGGCGGAGGTGTAACCACTGGACTTGGAGCAGACGGAACCTTCGGACCCGGCCGGCGACGGAGTGGGAGACCCGGCGGCGCCTCCGCCGGCGCCGACGACGACGCCGACGGCGCCTCCAACTCCGCCAACGCCGTTGCCGCCGCTGGCGCTGGGTGAGTTATGCTGCGATCCTCCGCCGCCGCCGCCGCCGCTTCCGTTTCCGGAGTGCTGTGCCTTCTGGATCTGCTCTCCTATGATCTTCTGGCATTCGAGCAGCTCGTGGCGCCTCATCTTGTACAGCTTCAGGTACAGGAGTGACTGGCATCGCAGGCTGCAGAAGAAAAAAAAAAAGGAAGCCTCAGGTTAAAATCGGCTACACAAGGCGGAAGGGCGATATCGGATTTTGGTGACGGCTGCGCGAGATATCGGCACACTTTGCATTTTATTACATTTTCTGCCAGAATCTTACTTCAAATTTATGCTGTCGCTTCAGGGAATGGAGGAGAAAGCATAGCATACATGTATGCAAAAATTGGTTCCTTTTTTTTCAAGTTTTCATGAATGATCTTTTATCACTCAACCCTCTCTCTTCTTTGGTGTGGCTAACTCTACCAAACCCGACAATAGCACAGTAGATTCCGCCTGTGAAGCACCCTTGGGACCAGAGCAAAGTGTTCCTATGACCCGGGGTGTCCTTAATAACCGAAGCATTTACCGAGCAAATGGATCAGTGCTTTTGTGTCTTTAAGAAACTGCTCTTATAGTAAGCAGTCTGCACTAGTATTGTCCGGGCACGAAACCTGACCTGAGAACTGCCAGCTTGTTGTCGAAGTTCCCGAAGTCGGCGTTCCTGAAGGGTCGGCAGACGTGCCTGCGGAAGCAAGAGGAGAAGAATCGCTGTCATTTCCAGTGCAAATCCGGCACACCACACACTTGAAAAGAACAGGCACTCATGTTCTCTTTCCTTTCCTTCTTTTTTTTTTCTTAAGAGGCACTCAATTCCGCGGGAAAAGCTTCTCGACAAAGAAAGGATTACATGTCGACAACTTTTTTTAGTCAAGCCTTTGCGCCAGTACAGTAGAAAGCCGTCCTCCTCCTACAAACGGCTCTTGAGAAGCGTAATCGGCTTTGCCTCCATAAATCCCCATTTTTTTTTTTGCTCCTCTCACCCCCCTTCCAACAAAGAGACACAAAATTCGCATAAAATTCACATTATTATCGTTACAGAAGATGTTCGGTTAAGGCAAGTTCGGTTATGATGGCAAGATGTAGTATACAGTACTGTAGTAATGCACGGTCCGAAATTCACCGCACTCACTTGATGAGGTTGAGCGTCTCCCTGTAGATGGTGAATGCGGAGGCCTTGTCCCCGCTCTGCTCGTGGAAGTTGGCGTTGAGCGAGAAGTAGAGCACGGCCCGCAGGTACTTCATGGCCTGTCGCTCGCGGTCGGTCTCGCGGTCGGCGTCGTGCTTCAGTCGCTGGGCCTCCTGCATGTACGTGGAGGTGTCCCCGCCGCCCGCGCCGACGACGACGCCGCCGCCGCCGCCGTCATCGGGGGAGGAGAAGGCCGCGGCGGCGGCAGCGGGGACGTCGTCGTCGTCGTCCTCCCCGCCGCGCGGCATGCCTCGCCGGTGGTGGTGGTGGTGGTGGTGATGGTGGTGCTGTTGCTGCTGTTGCTGTCCCAGGTACGAGTAGAACTGCTTGTTGGGAGGCGGCATCAGGCTGGAGGAACCTGCGGTTCAAGCGAGAAGCACGTGGTTACTGAAGAAAATGAAAATTTCTCTCCCAAGTTCGTTCACCAACGCACATTGAGGTGCAGCTTTTCAATAGTGTGCACTTTTCCCTTCATTGCAGCATTGACTTTTTTTCGCACACATCTACCCGGTACTGTATGTAAGTGCAACACTGCTCTCGGCTCGTGGGCTCTGAATTTAAACATACCTCTCTCGAGAAGAGAGAGAAAAAAAAGTTTTTAATACCTGCTTTGCTGCTGGTGGGGAGTGTGCAGACTTAGTTAATCCAACCCCACGAGGGGGGCGAGGGGGGGCGGGGGAGTGTACCCCCAAAAAAGGAGGATGAAAAATGAACTTCTCTCATTATAACTCCGAGGAGACGGGAGAGGGCAAATTTGCATTTCAGCCGCGGTGGCACAACAGTTCAGGAGAGAGAACTTTGCGACCTCGCGTACAGCAGAAACCTGTGCTCCAGTCCGTCAGCGTCTTCTAAAAGTCGATTTAGGATTCGTGAATGAATCTCTCTCTCACTTCGCTGCCTTTCACTTCCCGACGGGACTTTTAAACTTACGAGCGTAACAAATTCGGCTTTAAACGTGTAATGGAACATGTCATTAGTACACATAATGTAACAATTTTACTCGTAAATTTGTTACCCTTGTGAGTTTAGAAGTCCCGTCGGGTTTAGCAAGGAGAAATTGAATTTCTGGGTCGACGTGGGATACGCATAGACACCAAATCATGCATGGAGGCGGGAACGTGAATATGTGTCTATGGTATAAAAGTACCTAACCAACCAATATTGGTACCACTAGAGCCACACCAACGACCTACAGGGTGGGCTCAAATTGTAGGTGAGGTAATACACAGTTCTACTGCATTTTTCCACCCTCACCTAAACTGTTCCACCTGGCCTTGCCGTCCGCCCCTCCTTCCTCTGCCGCTGACGCCGACGCCCCCGCCGCCGCCGACGTCGCCTTCCGCTCCCCGACGAGGGACGACGACGCGTCGAAGGCGATGTCGTCCGCCCGGGGGTCGTCGGGAAGCAGCCCGGCGGCGCCGGCGCCGGCCGCCGGCACGTCGCCGACGTCGGTGGCGGGGAAGTAGGTCCCTTTGTCCTCCTCCATCCTATGGCGCTTGTGCGGCCTCGAGGAGGAGGACGACGACGACGACGAGTGATGCTCCTTCCTCTTGCCCTTCTTCCTCTTCCGGGAGGAGGCGGACGACGAGGCAGAGGAGCGGCGGGACGAGACCGACTCCCCGCTCGGGCGGCGGGACCGGTGACGACCGCTGCCCGGGTGGTCGCCCCGGTAGAGGCTCACGCGTGAAGAGGAGGATGAAGGCAGCAGGGCAAGCGAGATGCTGCAGAGCACCGCCGGCCGCCGCGGCCGCCGCTGCCGCTGCCTCTGCCGCTCCCGCTCCCGCTCCCGCTGCCGCTGCGGCTGTCGCGACCGGTGCGACGACTCTCTCCGGCGAGGCGGAGGGTGGGACATCCTGGCGGCCGCGAGCGACCCCGTCGCCTCTTTCTTGACCTCCTTCTCGTTCTCTTCTACGACCGCCTCCGTCTCCGCCTCCTCCTCTCTCTTGACTACCCGCTCCACTGTGATTCCGCCCTTGCCCTTCCCTCCCTTGCCCTTACCACCGCTGGCAGAGGTGGGCTTGAAGAAGATCCTGCTCATGGCCGCCCTCTTTTTCTTCGTCTCCTCCTCGTTGTCGCTGGCGGGGGAGACGCTGTCGGCGGCCGCCTCCTTCTTCACTGCAGCCGTCCGCCACTCGGACTTGGCTGCCGGAGAGGGCTGCTGCTGCTGCTGCCGCTTCTTCCAGCCAAAGTGCGGCGTCGGCGGCGTCGGAGGCGCCTTCTCCTCCTCCTCGTCCTCACTCGAAGACGACAGCGACGAAAGGAAGGCCTTCGACTTGGGCGGGGAGATCTTCGCATCCGCCGCCGCGGCCCTCCTCTTCCTGGACTTTTGCGGCTTCTTCGCCGCCGCTGCCGCCGCCGCCGCCGCTGCCGCTGCTGCGGCTGCTGCCGCTGCCTTCCTCTTCGACGACGCAGCTACCGTCGACGACGACGACGACGAGGTTGTTGACTTCTTTGGCGGCCTCCGCTTCGGGGGTGGCGGTGGCGGAGAATCCTCCTCGTCACTCGAATCCTGTGAAAAAGTGTGGAACGAATCAATTAGTGGTGCGATAATGACAAAAGCTCCCCTCTCCCCCACTTCCCCGAAAAAACTCCCCTCACACTTGTGTCCGTGCACTATTGTGCAGCGCGCTGCCACAGAAACTATTCTACTGCTTTACGTCCTCCCCTTACTCACCTGACAACTCTGTGACTGGGTCCTGGCCACCGCCCTGACCTGTGGCCTGACTTTGGTCTTGGACGAGGAGGGCTTCTTGGACGAAGAGGAGGCCGCCTTCTTGGCTCCTCCCCTCCTGGACGACTTGACTTGGTACTTCGCCTTCTCCTCCTCCTCCTCCTGCAGTACTTGCTCTCGTTCTTCTTCTTGAAACCTGAGCGGTGATGGCGCCGGGCTGGCCTCGATGGGGCTCAACGGCTGGACGATCTCGCCCAGAACGCTGTCACCGCCTGCGGGCAAGACGTGGACGTGGCAAGACTTAATGACGACAGCTGGGAGAATGAATGGCTCATGCACTTTAGTGGGCAACAAATGTTGCTTGCTTAGAGTGAGTCTGACTGTGGCATGTACCTATATTTCACGTCGATTTTTCAAAAACAAATTTTGCAAACTAATACCTGGGAGCTGACATTCGTCCCCCTTAAGGGACTCCTCCTCCTCCTCCTCCGGTCTGACAACGTCGTCGAACTCCACCAGGTCCTGGATGGGTTGCGGCGTCGAGCTCAGCAGCCCGGCGATGTCGCTCTCCTCGTCAGGACTCAACTTCAGGTTGGGTGTGGAGCTCTGGTGGAAATAGATGTACGTATTAGAACTGCAAAGAAACTTGGCAATCTGAACATCAACTGTTTTTACGAGCACGTCGGTGCTTATAAAAAAATGTGTAAAAACGTAGAAAAGGTGGCTTTACCCTAACTTTTGCTAGGTAAAATCCTAGTGACTAGGACTACATCAAAGGCCATCTCATTCCCACATCAACATAAACTGCGCAGTAATTAATGGTTCTCCGAGGGTAGCTCCGCCTTTAGAAATGCAAAATTGATAATTGCGCAGTAAAACACCTCACAGAAAAAAAGTGTATATGTAAAATACAGCAGGTGCATCAGAATGAAATTAGCTGCATTCAGTTTCCGACTCCCTGTCGATATATTCCTCATCCTCACCTGCTGCAACTTTGGACTAGGGTGCATGTTCGGTCCCGGCGAGTGAGTGGACTTGACCTTGCCCAGCAGGTTGGTCAGGCTGAACTCCTTGTTCTCGTCTTCCTTCTTGTCATCGTGCTCGTCAGAACTCGACTTGTTCGAGTCCTCCTCCTCCTCCTCCTCTTCGGAGCTGGAGCTGTCGGAGGAGGAATCAGACGAAGACCTGGCGGCTTTGGCGACGTTGCCGCCGCCCTCGCTGCCATTCTGTTCCACAATGGATTCCGCCTTCGGCGGCCGTGGTTGAGCGGGGGCGACTGGAACAGCCGGAGCCTCGGCCGCGGCGGCCGCGGAGGTCGCGGAGGCCGCGGCGGCCGTCGCGGAGGCCTCGCTCTGCTTGAACAAGACGGGGGAAGAGGAAGCAGGCGGAGGGTTGGGAACAAGCGCCGGCGATCCTGCAGTGGGTCCTCCGCCTCCTCCTCCGCCTCCGCCGTCGCAGCCGGTGTCGCTGTCCGACTCTTCCGAGAGGCAAGGGCCACCGCCAACTGGAAGGCCGCCCACTGAAATGAGAGGAGAAGGAACCCAATGAAGATCATCACTTGGAGGAGCAGTACCCACGTGCTTGATGGTCAAGAACCTCTGGCTCCTTGACTGAGCAATCAACTCACCGCTGCTGTAGGGCTGCCGCGAATTGACCCTGTCGACGTGGTGGCTTTCCTTGAGCAGCTGCTGCGCCTGGGCCTTTCCCCCTCCACCGTCCTCCTCCTTGTCGGCGCCGACGGCGGATGCGGCAGCAAACGCGGCCGGTGGAAGTCCGGTGAAGTACCTGGGCGGGGCCGCTCGGCGGTTGCCTTCGTGCTCGGTCACCCTGGGCGTGATGATGGCCGACAGCGGCGGCGGCATCATCGACGAGGAGACGCCCAAGCCGGCGGCCGCAGCGGCAGAATTGGCGGCGGCGGCGGAGGAAGAGGAGGAGGAGGACGGCATGCCCATCAGGGAGGTGGGAGTGGTGGCCAGCAGGGGGTTCTTCATCTCGCGGAACATGCGATCAAGATCCTCGTCGGCGGCATCAAGGTTGAGTTTGGGCAAGTTGCTCGCGGCCTGCCTGACGCGGCTTCCGCCGCCCCCAGTGGCGGACGAGGCAGAGGTTGCGCCAGCAGGCGCGCCCGCCGTTGGCAAGTGCACCGGCGGCGCCGGCGCCGCGGCGGCCGGCGGCGTCCGCTGCTGGGACAGCTGCAGGTGCATCCTTTGCTGCTCCTGGAAGGGCTGCTGCCG
>JAAUYM010016967.1_pt1 | contig 11222 bp, 15 predicted proteins | sample 7278001 | NCBI WGS metagenome assembly JAAUYM01 (sample SAMN14350224, study PRJNA611818) | marine sediment metagenome | isolation source: surface marine sediment (1.8m) | place: French Polynesia: Moorea | collected 2018-08
CACCAGCAAGCTCGTCTGCATGTCCTACCCCTCCGAGGGAATCGACCTCACCTACAAGAACCAGGTACTACTTACGTTGCGAGATTTGCTCAAGAAGATCTTTGATTTCCTTTCCTGAAAAATTGGAACCTTAACCTGTTCGCTGAATCCAGGTCGATGAGGTCCGTCAAATCCTAGAACTGCACCACGCCGACCACTACGCCGTGGTCAACCTCACCGAGCGGAGGTACGTCCACTCCAAGTTTCCCAGGGGGAAGGTCATCGATGCGGACTGGAGCACCACTGTAAGTTAACGGTTCGCCATCCTTGACTTCGTGACAGTTGGGACGAGCATATAATTTCCCCCCCATCCCTCAGATGACCCCAACGGTGGAGCAGCTGCTGAAGGTGACCACCCAGGTGCTGGAGTTCCTCGGGCAGAACCGGCAGAACGTGGCGGCCATCCACTGTCTGGACGGGAGGTCCAACACGGCAATGCTCTTCGCCAGCATAATTATTGTCACGAGGGTGAGAAAGATGCTTCAAAGTCGGAATGAACAGTGGCGTAGTATGCACTGTGCAGTCGAATTTGGTTAATAGAAAATCTCAGTTAATGGGGAATTTTTCTGAGAAACAGAATTGTTAAAATTAATACGAAAAGTATTTTTTTTTCGTCATTCTTCTAGGTATTTCACAGTCACCGAGAAGCCCTGGCCCTCTTCGAAGCGAAGCGCTGCGAGCCCATCCTCAGCTACGGGCAGAGGAACGTGCTCAAGCAGCTGGACAGGGCGCTGAAGGGGGGCCGCAAGGAGATCGAGCTGACCAAGCAGCCGGTAACCGTGACCTCCGTCATCCTGGAGCCGGTCCCGCTCTTCACCAAGGCCAACGACGGCGTCCGGCCTTTTGTCGACGTCTTCTGCGACGGGAAGTTCGTCGCCTCCTCCTTCAAGGACTACGGTTCGCTCACCCTCTTCACCCCCTACGACGGAGAGGCGGTCCTGAAGACCAACATCAGGGTGCCTCCCGGGGACGTGACGGTCGTGGTCTACCACGCCCGGCAATCGTTCGCCGGCTCCATCCTCTCCTCCGCGGCCAGCGCCGCCGCGGCCGCCGCAGGGACGACCAGAATCAAAATCTGCCAGGTCTACTTCAACCCGGCAACGATATCTTCTACAAGGTAAGAAGTCCAGTCATGACGCTTAGGGGGGGGGGAAGGGATTGTTTCCGTTATTGAATCACACACACCCCGTTTTTTTTTCAGGACGCACGTCCGCTTTCCCACGCACGAGATCGACTCCCTGGCCAACCTCGACCGCATCCCCGGCGACTTTTCCGTCTCCGTCAACTTCCAGCGCAAGGACCCAGCCAGGACTGAGCGCTTCCCTTACGTCCTGCCCGACCGGCGCAAGCTCGATCTCGTCTTCGCCTCCAAGGGCGAGTACGCCGACGCTTGCGCCGCCGCCGGCGTGGAAGACTGCACGGCGTCATCGAGCAGCAGCAACAGCGCTTCTTCCGCTGCGCCCAAGCGGCCGCCGAGAGAGAAGAGCGCCGGCGGCCACTCCTCCATGCCCAAGCCGGCATCGTTGGTGGACATCCCGTCGTTGGGTGGGGTCACCCCTGCATCGGGGACGGCTCAGACGCTGAGCGACCGTCTCGGGCAGCAGAACAAGCCCTCCTCCTTGGTCGACATCGGAGGACACGACAAGATCGTGGACAACATCTTTCCCGAACATCCACCACCGCCCTCCTCATCCTCCTCGTCTGCTCAGCCGCAACCAAAGAACGACGGCGAAGATGACGACGTCCTCCTCGACTTGGGCGGCGGAGGCAGCGGAGGCGGTGGAGGCGCCAGCGAAAAGGTCACTCCTTCCAGCCAGAAGGACTTCTTCCGCGTGGAAGAGAGTAGCGGGGGCGGGAGCGACGGCGGCAACTTGGCGGACCTGCTGGGAGGCTTCTCCTCGGAGCCGCCCCCTCCCAGGGTTCCACAGCCGGGCACCAACGGCTCCAGCGACCCTTCTCTGATAGGAGACCTCTTCGGTGCGCCGGCCAGGCCGAAAGTTCCGCAGCCCATGGGAGGAGAAGGAGGAGGAGGAGAGGGTCCGCTTCTGAGCGACTTGCTCGGCTCGACTGCGCCAGCATCGGCGGCCCCCACGGCGGATCCCTTCGGCGGATCGGGCGGTGGTGACGGTGGCGGCGGCGGCGCTTCCGATGGCAACTTGCTCGGCGACCTGCTGTCGCCCGCCTCCGCGGTCGCCGCCCCCGCGCCACCCGCCGCGCCAGCCAAGCCGGCGGCGCAGTCTTCGTCGGAGAAGATGGTGGAGGACATGCTGAACAATCTCTCTGCGGGAGGCGGGGCCGGCGGCGGCGGAGGAGGAGGGGGAGGAGGCGCAGCGTCAAGGCCCGCACCAGCGCAGTTACGACCCAACTACAACAGCGCCTTCTTCCACTCCGGCGCCAATAGCAACCCTGCCTCCTCTGGCGCAGGCGCAGGAATCGGCGCGAGGCCGCCGTCTAAGGCGACGTTTGAAGATCTGTTGGGTAAGAAAGAAACCTACTAGTAGGCCAGCTAGATAAACTGTCTTTTTTGCTACTCCGTGCTGTTTGACTTCTCAGGCGGCTTCGCCCCCACTTCGGACCCAAACTCCGGCAAGACGATCGGCGAGATGAAGAAGGCCGAGGAGAAGCTCGCCATGACAGTGGAGGAGGCGGCCGTTTTCGAGTGGACCCACGGGAAGAGCAGGAACCTTCGCGCCCTCCTCTGCTCCCTCGACACCGTCATCTGGGAAGGGTCCAGATGGGAGAGGTGAGTCGGTCAGTCTATCACTGTAATTCGAAGTTAGCTTTTTTAAAATAGGATCGGTTATCCGTGTTCTAATTAAAATTTGGCCCAAACTATCCGATAAAAGGTATTTTTCTAACATTTTTTTTTTTAAACCATGTTGTTTGAAACCGGTTTTTTTTTCGCAAACGCTTAATTAATCGGACATGCCCCACGTCTCACGTTCCTCCCTTGTCAGGTGCGGCATGCACCAGCTGGTGACGTTCGGCGACGTTAAGAAGATGTACCGTCGGGCGTGCCTGGCGGTGCACCCGGACAAGCAGACGGGGACGCCGCACGAGCAGCTCTCCAAGCTGGTGTTCACCGAGCTCAACGACGGGTGGTCAAAGTTCCAGGAGGAGGAAGGGCAGTGAAGGAATTCTTGGGGTGGGGGGAGTGCTTGTCATCTGCTAACCTCTGGCACTTTGTTTCACAAGAAGAAAGTGCAAAGAACTTATCTATTTCCTTCTGGACATACCCTCCGTCTCCGTGTCTCTCACTACGCCTTCCCAGATATAGAGAAGAAAATGATGGTTCGGAGTGTTTTTCTTTGGCATAATTTCTACCTATGAGAGAGAGAGAGAGCATTATGTACATTTTCCAAGAGATGAACGGTCTTATACTAGCACCTAAGCACATGTACGTTTATTCAGTTTCCAGAATGTAAAGTTAAAAGTTGGGTGAGCGTCTGCGTTTTGTGAGGCGATGACACTCTATAGCACAATTTCAAGCTGGAGCAGAAAGAAAAAAAGTTATTTAGGTGGGGCTTCTCCGCACACGATTTGCCAACTCCTAATGTGATAACTTTATTTTTTTTTTGGCATTTGCAAGGTAATTCCCTCCTGATATGTGAGTAACACAAAGATGGCACACTTTTTGTACCCCAAATCAGATCATTTGATAATCTCCCTCCTTGTTGACAAAAGAAGAGAATTGTTTTATTATATCTTGTAAGCCCTAAAGGTTTGCTTGGAGAAACGAAGTAAGGAAATATATCAATGCCGACCAACAGTCCGTTTGCCGTACCATCCTCTTTAAAATCCGGATGAAGACCACGCGAGTTCTTTAATTAAAGGAAGTGACTTTGAAGAAGAAAAAAGTGCGTAAAATGTAAAAAGTATAAAGCCAAAAATGTGGGAAATATGTATTATGTTTCCATAATTTGCCTTGGAGACTATTGCAAAATGGAGCAAACTTTCTGGATCTGACCAGCGGCTTTGTTATAGCAGTTCTACTGCATCATCCTAACAAGCTTCTTTTTTAGATTCCTTTGTCAATTCTTTCGGCCCTTGTAGCAAGTGTTGTTGACACGTATTCCCGATGATATTAGTCTTAAAGCAAATATGGGAGAAATCCGCCTTTCTCTCTCTTTCCGCTCAAGTAGGCCTTTCTCCTCCACTCTGCGCTTTTTCCTAGGAGAGAGAAAGTAGTGGAGCGGGGGAAGGGGGCTTCCTCTAATTCCCATGCAGGATCCTCCGCTCTCTCATTTCACTTTTTCAGAGAGAGAGAGCATGGAAAGCAAGAGAGGAAGAAGAGAAAGCTTCTCTGGTGGTGGCACACACACTGTAGTATCTTGAACAGGGGTCACGTAGCAACCAAAGGTAGAAGAAGGAAGCCACAGCATCAACAAAACAGAAATTGCTTCTCTGTCCTCTCCTTTCCTCCCTCCTCCTCAACGAAGATCGAACGTGGCAGGCAAAAAAAAAATGAGAGAGCAAACATTACGGCGCTCGAGGTGCAAATGTAATTAGGCCGTTGCTTAGTCATGTGGCTCCTGGAAGGACCGCTCGTCGTCCTGGTGGCGGCATTTATGTCAGCCTCGGAGGGCACGTCTTCCTCCTCCTCCTTCTCCTCCTGTGTCAACCACTTCTGCCTGCCGAGCAACTACAGCAAGCTGGAGCCACCGCCGGGTAAGACAAGTGGTACGTGAGCGAGGGTGACGAGGTACATTCGCATTGTGCATGCTAGTACCTATACGATACAGTCGAACTCGGAAAATAGGGACAGGTTGGGAGTTTTCCCAATTAACCGAGATTTTCCTATTAATCGAGTTCGAACTGTATCGGTCCAAGAGCATCAGACAATGTAGTTACAGTACCTACATGGTGCACCTCGGGAGCAGGTCTCACCAAGGTGTCCCTCTCCCTCCACGTGCTGGACGTGCTGTCGGTCTCGGAGTCGGACTTCACCGTCAGCATCTACGCCTACCTGATGACCAGCTGGGTGGAGACGCGGATGAGCCACCGGTCCGAAGGGGGCAGGCCGAACCGGACCGAACTGGACATCGGAATCGACGTGGACAAGAAGTTTCTAGAGTCAGTTTCTGTGCTTGAAGCAAAAAATTAGTGTTTGACAAATCAGAAAATAACGTGTGTGTGTTTCCCTTAGCTCCCTGTGGCACCCCGAGCTGATGGTGGCCCACATCAAGTCGTGGGAGAAGGGCAACCGGTTTTCCGACCAGGGAGTTCTCAAGATCTCGAAGCCGCTTAACATGGAGACAAGAGAGGGATTCAGAATCTCCAAGTTTGAGAGCGCCATCCTCACATTTCTCTGTCCGATGAGGTGACTATAAAAAAAACTAGTAATTAAGCGTACATTTTGCATTTCTTTAGTGGGGCTTACTAACCAGGTTCAATTGGTATCCCATGGACACCCACGAGTGCTACTTGCACTTCGGCCTCAACAGGGACAGGACTAAGGTAGAACTCACCGACACCAAGCTCAGGTGAGCCGCTGAGATGTACTAGGGTGTGACCAACGAAAGAACGTGTCATTCTTATTCTTCCGCACAGGTACAATCCCGACGACTCTAACGTGGTGCTGGACTACCTGGTGTCCATGCGAAGCCTGAGCGGATCCGAGAACCGCGGGGTGCTCCTCTCCGGGAGGACCTACAGCACCAGCGGGGTGTTCATCGCCCTGAGCAGGAGGGCCTTCGGGTACATCCATAGCTACTACATTCCCTCTGGCCTCCTGGTCATCGTCTCCTGGACCTCCTTCCTCATCCCGCCAGAGATCGTGGCAGGCAGGATGGCCATGCTGGTCACGCTCTTCCTCTGCCTCATCAACATGTTCCTCAGCACCATAAAGTATGATGTTGGAATGATTCTCTGGATCAGGCGAACAAGCAACATTTTTTTCCTTCTTCAGGGAAATCCCTGCTTCGACGTTTCTGACGGCCCTGAACTTCTGGATGATCGCCTGTCTGCACTTCGTCTTCTGGGCGCTGATGGGCTATGCCTACCTGCTGTTCAGGATCAGGCCAAGCATTCTGTGGAACAAAAGGAATAGGAGGAAGAAGCCAAAACATCAGCACGTAAATATGTCGCAGCACCAGTTACAGCAGTTTTGATAGCAACAGCAACATCATAATGTCACATTTTTTTCCCCCAGCCACCCCCGTCACACTACCAACTCCGCACCCATCCTCACGGCGACTCCGCCGACTCCGCCGACATGGACGCCGACCGGCGCCACCACGCCACCACCTCCGCCAGCGCCGCCGCCGAGGCGCTCTCCCCGCATCACGTCGACGAGGAGCAGCAGCCCCTGCCTCCTCCACCTCCAGCTGCTGACGCTCCCGCTCAAACGAGGCCGGGCCCGTGCCCGCTGCCGCGTTCGCGCCACCGCACGCTGGTGGACGACGTCTGCCTGGCCGCCTTTCCCTTCGCCTTTGCCTGCTACAACGTGGTCTACTGGAGCGTCTGCCTCGTCGGCAGCGACGCCTCCAGGGGGGCGAGGGACCCGTGGGTGGGCAGCAGCGGGGGGGACTTTGGAATGTGATTACGCCGAAAATAATTAAGAGAGAGAGAGCACAAAATTGTTACTAATTTCTTCCTGAAGCGACCATCACAAAATAATCCTATAATAACTTGACGATGTACATGTATGAACAAGTTACTTTCAACAGTTGTGCCTTGACCGCTCTCTCCCCTCCTTCTACCTAGTCAAGGTAGCCCCCTCTGTCTTGCAATAGCAATAGCAATCGGTGTGCCACACCGATTTCCAATTCCTGTTGTGCAGAGGCATCCCGGTGCTCAAGAAGTATTTGTTGTACTGCGGCTCTATTCTTTCCCCCTGTTAGAGAAAAATAAATTATCCGTTTCGTTAAGTAAGACATCATGCCAATTATCAGTAGGCTCCCCTGATATCCAACTAATATTGTTTCTATATAATATGATACTGACCATGGCAATTGTCAATGCCAATTGCCAATTGCAAAGTTTTTACTGTACTGAAAGTCAACCCAAACTTCGGTGTCAACAAAAGCGGAGCCCTGCACTCTTGTCTTTGTCTCTCGGATTCCGTAACTACAGTCGACTCCGCTTTTTAAGAGCACCCTTGGGATCAAAAAGCAAGATGGTCTTATAACAGGAGTAGCCCAAGTACTCACTGAGCAGATTGTCCCTTAGGACAATGTTGTTACAGGCGCGGGAGTTTTGTGTTCTTGTATAAGCAGACTCCACTGTACAATAGCACCAAAAATTCGTTACTGCGGGACGTCGCATCTCCCGCTAAAGGTCTGCGCATTAAAAAAAATCTGAAAAGAGAGAGAAAGACTTGAGTGTGTCAACATTGTCGGCGGAATTGGCGGGCGCACAACACACAGACAGACTGCTGCAAGGAAAAGACAGGAGCAGGAGGAAGAGGAAGAGGAGGTGCTACTGGGGACGGAGGGGGATTCTTCTGCCTTCTGCTTCTGCCTGTTGAAGGGAGAGGAACGGGAAAGAAGGAAAGAAGAGGAGGAGGCATTGCCAGGCAGCGTGATGACACTCGGGTAATCCACACCTGTTGGTTAGGACAAAAATTTGCCGTCAGTTTTGCGGCCCAATTTGGCAAATTTAAAAATATTCTGAAACGTAGCTTTCTCGTTGTTTGTGCTTGGCGAGCCAATAAATTATTAGTCCGCCTCGGAAATGTGGGAAACCGTCTCCCTTCCTTCCTTCTCGCTCGCTCAGTCAGCCACGGCCCACGGGCCACAGCAGACCAAGGAAGGAAGGAAGGAGGAAGAAGCGACCTGGCCTGGAAGTGGGAAGGAAAAAAGTGAAGTGAGCTGAGCTGAGCTGAGTGCAAAATCGGGTCACCTTTCTTTCTTTCCTCCTCTTTCTCTTTTCCCCCACCCCTTTTTATTCGTGGGTCCGCCCACCGCACCGACCGACCCAACAAAACTCTCTCCTCCTCTCCTTCCTTCCTCCTTCGTCCTCCTCCGAGAGCCAAGAACGTAAGGGGGAGCCTCCGATCCGACCTCAATAGGTCAAGCAAGCAAGCAAGCCAGGAAGGGAGGCCCCCCCCACCTCCTTCCCCATGAAGATGGACGTGACCTCTCCGCCTCCGCCTCCTCCTTCTTCCACCTCCTCCGTGGGCGGCCAGTCGACGCCGGCGTCAACGTCGACGTCGACGACGGCCACGCCGACGTCTGCGGTGGGATCCAGGTCCAGGATCTCGCAGAGCTTCGCCGCGGAGTCGGAGGAGCTGGACCAGATTGCCAAGGAGGTGAGCTGAGATTTCCCAGGGGTGTAGATACATGTGTGTAAAGAGAAAGAACCCGCTTTGGTGGGAATTGGATGACTGGAAATCCTGCTTAAATGGAACAAATGTTTCAAAGAAACATTTAAGAGAAACTGTACCATATTTTTTTTTGGGGGGCGGGGTAAGTGGGAAGGAATCCCGAGTAAGTACTCCTTACCATTCACGCTAAAGCGGGTTGGACTTTAAGCTGGTTTTTTTTAGACATTTGTAAGGAGCAGAGATGAAGTTTTTAAAATTCCACAGAAATTTACAAGTTGGTAAATTGATCGTCGTACAGGGAACATCTCGTCAAAAAAAAAATTTCCCACGAAATAAGTGGAAAGAAGACAGGAAATGCTTCTGACAAAAGTCCTGATAGAAGGGACGGACGTCTGTGAGGACTGACTCCCACGGTTTGGCAAGGCTAATTTTTTTTCTCCAAATGTCAACGTACCCCACAACATGCAAATAAACACGCAATTACATCACGGGGGAGAGGGGGGGAAGGAAAGGCTGAGATTAAAGGATGACTTATTGCACTCACACTCCACTTAGCACTTATAGTAGCACGACGCCGGGTCTCGAACTGAACTAGGGTACGTATTTCTTCATCGGGAAAAAGGAAAGAAAAATACTTCGCATCCTCCTCGCTCACCCCCCGCCGATTTTTCACCCCCGCTGGGCAGAAAGAAGATTTTTTTTGGAGAAAAAAGTCAGCTTTCCTTCTCCTCCTCCTCCATTTGGAGTTTCTCTTCTCTCCGAAGGAAGTAAGAAAAAAGTATCCTCTCTCTCCTTCGCCTCCGCCTCCGCCTCCGCCTCCTAAATGCCAGCGCCTGTAATGTTATCGCCTCAGTGTGTGTATTTTCCTCCATCCTCCGTCTGCCTGTTCCAGTTTCTCATCGCCCGCCCCAGAGATCGGTAACATTTCCCTTGGGGGGGGGGGAGCTTTAATAATGAAGTTAAGAGAAAGGAGCATCTTTCACGTCTTCTTTACGACTCAAAGCATCATCTCAGCCGCCGTCCAGCTCCCCGGGGAATAAACCCCTAATTCCTACCTGGAAAAGGGGCGACATTTCCGCAATTCGAAATCTCCACACAAACAGGCTGCTCCCAAGTGAAAGAGGAAGATGCCGACGGCCGGCTCCATCTCTAGGAAGCTCCAGCGGATGGGCGCGCGCCAGTCGATGCTGCTGGCGCTGGAAGGCGGCTTCTCAGGGCCCGCCGCCAGGCATCACCAACAGGACGAAGTAAACGCTCGCTTTCCCTCATTTGCATCAGTAAACTTGGCGCAAGGCTGTGTTTTTCTTTCCCCTCGATTCCAATTACTACTCCACTCCGATCCTTTAAATGCCAATCCTCTCCCCCTCCTCCCCCCCTCTATTTCAAGTCGCCAGCATACCTGGTTGCATTTTTTTCTTCCTCCTTCTGAGCGTGGGACTTGGACATCAACCCACACAGGCAATGATGGTTGGCATTCCAAAGGCGACGGCCGGTGGTTCCACCCACCGATGAGAGAGAGAGAGAGAAATGGAAAGAAAGAGATGCAGTTTCTGGGTCTCCCAAAAGAAGAAATTCGGATTGTTCTGCCTAATGGCCGGAAGAAACAGTTTTTCATTCGTCACCGAAACATAAAATAAATTTTAAAATGGTCCTGCGCTGGAGTAAGCTACGTAGGTGTCTATTTTAACTTTGCCCTGTTGTGAAGTTATTAGCTTTTATTTTATTTTATTTATTTATTTGAGATACCTCTACAATTTCAGTTCTACAATTTTAACAGCAAAATAGTGTACGTGTGCGGTACATTTTGACACTGTCTCGCGTGACAGATTTTAATTTTCAAATTGGAATTTTACTTGAACCAGTTTTTAACATGTGAATTTACATACATACACGCGTTAACTCTCGATTTATTTTTTCGTCAGGCCGAGGCTCGACTGGCGGCACGGAGGCAAGCGAGGTACGAGGCCAGGAACATCCGGATGAAGGAACTGGAGAAGAAGCAGAAGGAGGAGGCGGAGAACGCGAACAACCAAAACAGCATCTACCCAGGTAATGAATCGAGGACAGGCAAAAATTAATTTGAAAACAATACAAGGCATGTATTATTATGGACACTTGATAATAATATTGTAGTACAAGGCTTAGAACTGATGTCGTCCTCCCATTTTTCTGTCTCTCTTGTTACTCCTCCCTCCGCCTTTCTTCTTGGCAAGAGCATCTCTCTTCCCTCCCTAGTCTCCCCCCCCCATTCACCGGCCCCAAACGACCCTGCAGGGTCGAGAATTCAGCGCCTGGTCAGCAAGGCCGACCTTGCAGTGCGAGCCACAAAAAATATTACAAGTCTCCCCCATTTTTTATACAGGAAGACGCGGCGCTTGATGTATGGAGAGTGTGGCCGTAATGGCCTGTCAGACTGGAGGGAGGGAGGGAGGGAGGGATGCCTCAAGGAGTTAAAAAGCGAGCGAAAGAGGAAGAAAAAGATTTGCTAATGTGGAACGCCTGTCTATCAACGGAAGGAAAAGGAACGCTAAGAGACACTGAGGGGGAAAAAAAGAGATCTTTTAAAATGCCAGAGAGAGAGAGGGTGGGTTAATTGCTCGGCTCTTACAACACATTTTGCTAATGACTTTCAGGAACCAACAACTGCTTTTTACATTATTTAAAGATGTGAATTGTGTCCTCAAGTAGTCAAGCGAAAGATTTGAATAATTAATTAAGGTAATTTTCAGGAATTTCATGTCGCTTCGGAAAAGAGGGGGAGAGGGAAGAATGAAGACTCTGTCGCAGAAAGACGTGATTTAGAAGTCAAGAGAATGTCATTGGGAAAGAGAAGGTGGGGGAGGGAACACGCATTTCACAGCTCTCGAATATCACCTTCTGTTGGGAGGAGAGGAACGAAGTCATGCATACCTACTCG
>JAAUYM010117911.1_pt1 | contig 11218 bp, 9 predicted proteins | sample 7278001 | NCBI WGS metagenome assembly JAAUYM01 (sample SAMN14350224, study PRJNA611818) | marine sediment metagenome | isolation source: surface marine sediment (1.8m) | place: French Polynesia: Moorea | collected 2018-08
GGCCTCCCAGTGTGGCGAGTCGTAATTTGGTCTTTGGCCATTGCGAAATTTTACCCAGCAAGGCGGGTAGCTTTAGGCTAGTCTTTTTATATTCTAGCCGAAGTGGAGCCCACCACGTACAGCAGACCGAATGCCGCAAAGTCGATTACAGAGAAGAAGAAGAAGAAGAGGAAGGAGGACAGAAAGTCCGACAAGAAGCAGAAAGGTGAGTCTTTTCCCCTGGACTCTCTTCTTTTTTGTCGCGTGGCTTTCCTCCCAAAGAGGTCGAGAAGAAGCGCCATCCATGCTTCTCTCCTCACGAGGTCTCGCGCGTGAGATTTGGGACTGGAATTTTTTTGGGGGGGGAGGGGGGAGGTGCGCTGATTTCCCACATTTGTCAATCTTTTTTGCTTGTTTGTTTTAGGAGAGCAAGTCATTCTTTCTTGAGGACATTGCAAGCTTGCTCTAATTTACTTTGCAGTCCACAATCGTAAGGATTTTTTGGACCGGTGGTTGTACACTGTACGTACGTACTGTTGCTTTCACGTGCTGCATAGTACGTCTCTCGCTACTCTCACGTGGCTGATGTTTCTCTTGGAAGGGTCGACTTCAGGGAGGTCGGGCCAAAGTGAAAAAGTTGCTGGATTTGTGAGATGCTTTTAACCGTTAGTTGGCACTTGGAAATGCTTTGATTTTCCAAACATTTTTTAGGCACTTAGGTTTGTGGTACAGAGTGCTTACATATTGGTTCATCTGTCTTAATTGTGTGCGTTGTTTGTGTTTTAAGGACATGAATTTTTAGGACATTTCAGAGTGCAGCTGAAAAGAAGAGAGTGCCGCGTGCGGCCCACGGACTGACATGCTTGGCGAGAAAGTACTACAAGCGTCCGCAAGTCCTTTCTCTCTTCTCGCTCCTCTTTCTCTCTTCCCTCTCTCCTTGCCCTCCCACACTGTTGTACGGTTGTGGCGCATTCTATTTTGTACAGAGGAGACGCGAGACGGGGAACGAAGGACTTGTTGGAAGTGTTTTGAGTTTATAGCAGCCAAAGAACATGTACCTGGTCACGGTCGGAATACTTGATATTGGCAGGATAGCTGGTCTAGCTCCAGGTGTGTTTATTTGCTTCTAGTCCATTAGTACCCACGTACAGGATAGTGTGTACTGCACTGTGTACTTCTCCATTAGAAAAGGAATCATTGTTGCATTGAAATAAATCCCTTTCCCATAGGGTTTCGCAAAGCCATCTCCGATAAGAAGAAGGACTGCGACGACGACGACGACGTCTCCGCCAACCCGCTGAACGGTGACGACGTTCCCCTTTGCGAGGAGATTATGGGGGACATGATCAGGGAGGAAGAAGGAGGCGGCGGCGACGACGACGATGATGGCAGCTCCATCAACGGGAGTAACTTCTTCAATGCCGTCGTCAGATCAAACTTTGAAATGATCAAGGGGTGAGAAGAAAATCTAATAACGTTTAGGTGCATGCGTCTGAATACCCGCGCGCTCATCTTCCCACACCAGAGGAAAACAGGTGCGCAAGGTGGTCAAAGGAGGAAAAATTGTGGAGGAGGAAATAAGGAGCAACGACGGAAAAGATGGCCCAGACACAGATTTCCCAAGGTAAAAATGGTATTAAGGCAGGTGCCTCTACCAGATCTCTTTTTTTATTATTATTATTGACGCACGTCCAGAACCATCCGAGAGGCCTTCACTTCTGTGATGGGGAAGAAGGGAGGGGAAAAGAAGACCAAGAAGCGAAGGGGAGAGACCAGCACCACACAGAACGGCGAGGAAGAAGAAGAAGAAGTGTCCAAGAGGAAAAGGAAGAGCCAGCTTTCCTCCCAAGGCAGTGACAGCAATGACGACTCTCCGGTCGCTCTGGTCTCCTCCCCGTCCTTCGCCTACGAGCCGACGCCGGCGCTGTCCAGGTTGGAGTCCGGCAGCGTGGAGGTGGGGAAGGCGCGCTTCGAGTGGATGATCCACCCGGTGACGGCTGAGCAGTTCTTCGAGGACTCCTTCGAGAAGAGGCCGCTGCACGTCAAGAGGGGACAGAAGAACTACTACAAGGAGGTCTTCTCCACTAAGGAGTTTGACGAGATCCTCAGCCTCCGCCGCGTCTACTTCGGCAAGAACCTGGACGTGACCTCCTACTCGGAGGAGGAGGGTCGCGAGACGCACAATCCGGTCGGGCGCGCGCATCCGCCGGTCGTCTGGGACTTCTACAACAACGGCTGCAGCATCAGGATGATCAACCCTCAGGCGAGTCCAATTACAAAGACGCATGTTTTCACGTATTCAACAGTTGCTTATGTCCCATTAATTTTACTTTTAAATATATAATGGTTTTTTTTCCATCTTCCAGACATTTAGCGAATCCGTTTGGAAGGAATGCGCCACCCTACAGGAGTTTCTTGGCTCCATGGTTGGCGCAAACGTCTACTTGACTCCACCTGGCACTCAGGTAAGGCATTACTGTAATTCACGTAAAGATAGTAGACAATCGAGTAAGATAATATATGGTATCTATGTACGTATATATTTTTTGCTTGTTCAGGGCTTTGCCCCTCACTACGACGACGTTGAGGTATTCATCCTGCAGCTGGAGGGGAGGAAGCGCTGGAGGCTGTACGAACCGAGGAACAAGCAGGAGGAGCTGCCAAGGTTCTCCAGCCCCAACTTCAGTCCCTCCGAGATCGGCTCTCCCTGTCAGGACGTGGTGCTGGAGGCGGGGGACCTCCTCTACTTCCCGCGCGGCACCATCCACCAGGGCCACTGCTTTGAAGACGTCCACTCCATGCACATCACCATCTCCTGCCACCAGACGAACACGTACGGCGATCTCCTGCACCATCTCCTCCCGCGCGCGCTCGCCACCGCCATGGAAGAGGACGTGGACTTTCGACGCGGATTGCCCGTCGACTACCTGTCCTACACGGGCGAGGCCCGGAGGCCGGAGACGCCCTTGTCCTCGCCGGGGTCGTCCTCCGGGCCCGCCGGTTTGGGCCCGGAGGCCGAGCGCGCAAGGAGGAGAGAGAAGTTCTTGGAGGAGGTGCAGAGGCTAGCGGCGAGGGTTTTCGACTACGGGGACGTCGATAGAGGTAATCTAGGGGATTAAACGGGATGATGAAGATAGGTCGAAAGAAGTTAGGTTGAGAATGTTAGTGGGAAAGGCCTACTAAATGGATCCAACTGCTGTTTTTGCTTTTGTACCAACTTTAGGAATGTTCGATCCAAGTAAAAAAACCTTCTATTTTACCCCGTAAAAATCCCTTTCAGCTTGCGACCAGATGGGGAAGCGTTTCCTCCGCGACGCTCTGCCCCCTTACCTAACGGTGAGAGAGACTTCCAGGACGGTAGAGGGGAACGGCGAGAAGTGGAATGCTGCAAAACAGAGAGTGAGTGACGGTTGGGTGGAGATGCATCACGTTGTGTAGAGTTAAATGGGTTTTTTCTCCGCTCTCTCTTTGATGCATTAGGTGGTGAATCGCGTCGAGATCGATCCCGACACTGAGATCAGGCTGCTGCGCGCCAACTGCATCCGCCTGGTGACCGAGGGCGACGCGGTGAGGATCTACCACGGCGTCGACAACACCAGGGAATACCGCGAGGTGGAGGAACAGTTTCTGGAGATTGAGCCCGACCTGGCTCCGGCCGTGGAGGCCATGGTGCGCGGCTACCCGGAGTTTGTGAGGGTGGAGGAGCTGCCGCTGGAGCAGCTAGACGTGAAGATGAGGGTGGTGCAGGATCTGTGGGAGAGGGGTCTTCTCATGACCAGGGAGCCCCTGGAGGCCCATTACGACGATTAGTGGACAAGGAAGATGGATGATGGAGAAGAGAAGTTCAGAGGAGAGGTCTGTCTGTCGGAAAAGCTGTGAAGGCTGCTCAGTTGGTAATGAAAGATTTTTGTGGTTTATTCGTCTTTTTTGTTGCGTACGGCAAGATTTTTTTTTTGCTCATTAGGTGTGCTTCAGAAGCCCTCCAAAAGTTGTACGATGACTTGCGCCGATATCTGTAGTATGCTTGTGAACATGAAATTTCTGCCTGATGTCCTCTAAAGGTAAATAAACGCATCCCTTTTCGAGCACCTCTTGCTGTAATGATGCCTTTGACTGAAACAGTCAGGCCGACTGTATCCGTTATCTCTAAATGGATTGAGAAAAAAAATGTCAATATACAGTAAACAAGATGGTGGCCACATCGGAGGACTACAAGCGTCTGTTGTTCGGTTTGGTTGCGACTGGTGTGTTTGACACTGCCTTGACCCAAGGCATCGTCCCAATCCCACAGGATGTAAAGGATGACATAGTATCTCGCGTCGATGCCGGCCTCAATCCTTCCATTGCCCTGGCAGCTTTTGATAGCGGTTCTGTTGACGTTTACGTGTACGGGCTGAAGAATATCAGTGCCGGCGTTGCAGCCACGGAAGAAACTGTGTATGACATCGGTTCTATCTCCAAGACTTTCACCTCTCTCCTGATGGGAAAACTTTTTGTGGAGCAGAAGTTGCACTTGTGGGATCCGCTGGATAAGTACTTTCCGAAGGACCTTGGTCTGAGAGAGGAGGATGGCACGCCAATAGAACTTTTGCATTTCGCAAATCACACTTCTGGCATGCCAAGAATTCCATTCAACATAGACACTGGTTTCCCGGAGGACTATGGGCAAGACGATCTTTATGAATTCCTGTCGCTATACCAGCCAGAGAACGTTGGTGAGAGCTATTCATATTCAAACCTTGGCTATAGTGCTCTCGGAGAAGCCCTTGCCATCTGCCAAGATGATGGAAGAGGACTGAAGAAAATTATTTTAGAAGACATCGTGGAACCAATGGGATTGAGAATGTTTTATGAACCTGAAAATGAAGAACAAAAGGAAAGCATGGCTGAAGGATATCTGTAGGCTTTACATAAAAATTAAGTTATGCAGAATGCCTAATTTGCAGTATGTACTAAAGTCTTGGCTTTGCTGATGATGGACGCTTGGAGCACCACCCACAGGAGCCTGTGAACTCTCAGGATGCTATGGCAGGCGCTGCTGGGCTCAGGGGCACCATTCTGGACATGTTGTACTGGGGGGTTGTGCACTTACGAGGCAGCACTGAAGGAGGAGGCGTGCTCCAGGAAGGTGTTGAAACCGTCACGCAAGTAAAAAGTCATCAGGGAAGGTCTATAGAAAAAAAAGTGTTTTTTTTGTTTTTAAAGTGCTTCGCTATGTATGTATACTAATTTCCAGCACTACCACACTGACTCCCTCCCAGTGGACCTAGGGTTGGCCTGGGTCTGGGAGCGGTCTGGTGGCGGATCCGGCTTGCCCGTCGTCTCCAAACGTGGCCAGGTGGGCGGCTTCAACGCCGAGCTGATCGTGGACCGCGCCGGCGCCCGGGTGGCCGCGGTCGTCACCAACACCGCCACCTTCTCGGCCAACGACCTGGCCGAGCAGCTCATTCCTCTTCAGATTCCTGACCCCACATAGTAGTTATCGCATATCGCAACTGGTACGCACAAACTTGTCAGTAAAGATCTATTTAAAAAAAGCATCAATGTATGCATGTGTATTGTTTATTCCATGTCGATGGTGAAGATTGACACGGGACACACAGAATTAGACGGATGAGGAAAAATCTACGATACTACTATCCCCAGCTGACCCTACAGTTTTTTTTTTAATTTTACCCAGAATATCATTACATAAGTAACAAATTACATACTACCAAAAGAATAAAACCATTCACCAAATAAAACCAAAACCATACAGGGCTCTACAATAAATATCATGATTGAGCAAAAAAAATGTTAAGCAAAAAGGCTTTTGGGAGGAGTCAGCTTTAGTAATGTACGTAGAAATAGTCAGACCTGACAGATACTAAAAAAAATAGAGCTTCTCAAGTATTGGTGTGTCAAGTTTTGTAAGTGATAAGCATAACACTGATTTCTTTTTTCTTCATGGCTGTAGTAGAAATCAAACGTCCTCCAAGAAAACAACCTGCTCTATAAAAAAGGAAAAACTTGCATCCGCCTTGAGGGACTCCTTTACCCACCTTCACGGCTCAAAAAAAAAACTGATTCCCTCTCTATGGCCGTCTCGGGCGCCTTGGGGCCATTTGGCATGACTCACGTGGTACAATTCCGTGGAAGAAGAGGGAGAGAGAGAGAGAAGCAGAGGCAAGGAGGTCGAAGTGGTTTCCAACAGTTCCCCCTAACAAAACGTGTGTGCAGAGCGCAATACAATTCAACTGCATGAAGCTACAGTAGTACCCAACCAACAACGCACTCTTAATAAACTTCCGACTGGGCTCCGATGCAGAAAACTTGCTACAGTAATAAACACCGACTGAGCATACAAATCGATGCAAAAACGTGTATGCAATGTGTGTATTTCCCACTGAACTTCCATTTCGCATACCACCGTTGCTGGTTGGGTACGCTTTTTCTTACGACCGAGACCGGATTTATTGCCGCGATCTGCGTCCAAATTGCATCTTAAACGACCGCAGCACCGGCGGCGGCGGGCGCTTTTGGGACAACGGATCCTTTCATGGCGAAATTTTAAATGTTGCCTCTCTCTCTCTCTCTTTCTTTTTCAAGAAAAAAGTCTTTGAAATTCCCGGCTCAATTCCGCGGAACCTGATCGAGCACCTTGCTCTCCAGAAGCCTCTACCGCACGCTAAATTGTTATTTCGTCTGGGAAATGCAGCGTTTTGTTGATGGTGGCGGTTTTTTTTAACATTGATTGTCTCTACCTTTGCGGCCGCCATTTCTCTGCCTCACCCCAGCAGCAAAAATGAGAGGGAGGTGCGCGTTTTCCGAATGACGCCTTCCCCTCTCTCCCCCCTCCCCCCTTCTTTTTCCTTCCTCTCTCTCTCGCTATTGTTATTCTCTTGTGGAATATATTTTTTTCACATCCTGTCTGCCATTCACCCTCTCCTCCTCCTCCTCCTTACCTCCTCTCGCCTTCCCCTCCACCTTTCTTTCTGCCACTGTTCGGTTGCTTATCGCGCCATCGCTACCAGGGGGTGCCACATGATGGACGTGGCGATAGCCATTGGAAATGGCAGACTGGGTGTAAACAAATTTCCAAATGCATTTTTAAGCGCCTGTTAAATCGTGACTCCTCATTCTCTTTTTTTCCTCATATTTTTTTTACGTCCGCCACTTCTTCTCCATTTATGGCAATCAAAGAAAGAGAGAGAGAGAGAGAGGTATTCGTTCTGGCTGTGAAAGGAGGAGGAAAAGGAGTGTCCGGTCTCCCTCTCTCTTTCTCTCTCCCTCTAGTCTCTTGCCTCCTCTTTCTCCTTCTCACCTGTGCGAATAGCCGAACTCCCTCCCCTCCCCTCCTCTTTCTTTCCTTCCATGCAACAAGAGTTTGGGGCGCTGTGCAGTCCCTTTTCCTCCTCCTGTTTCTTTTTTCTTCTTCTATCCACGGGAGTAACTCAGTCTCCCCGACTGCCCGCAGCAGTGAAACGAGGAGATCTCGTTTTTTGTGTTGAATACACACACACACACACGCGCAAGAAAGCCTAGGACGGAGGGAGACCTCTGGTTACACCGTGCGTCAAGTGGATTCTCAAATAAAATACAGGGGAGATACTTTGTGGCGCAGGGGCAGAATTTCGGAGGCGGGATGCTAAGGCAAAGATAGTAATGTACCCCGCCCCACCCCCTCTCTCTCTCTGGTGGGGGAGAAGAAGTGACATTTTGTGTGTGTGTGTGAGGAGGACGTGGAGCCAATTGGAAAATTGTGCCCTTCTCCTCCTCCTCCTCCCCCTCCTTTTTCTTTTCTGAAGTTTTGTGAGTGTGTGCAAGGCAGAGAAAAGGAAGATAGTGGTGAAAAGGATCTCACCCGTGCGACCCAATCCAGTGAATGAGGTTGTGCTCATTTTTTTTTTTTAGCGCTCTTGCAGTTGGGTGAGTGGGTGACGTTTTCTCTCTGCTTTGGTCCGGCTTTTTAAATTCGTACTTCTCCTTCTCAACATCACCACCATAGTGGCCCTACGTAACTCTAAGTTGCTGACTCACCAAGATGGACATTTCTTGAGTGGGTGAGTGAAATCCCATCCTCGGCAAACAAAAAGAAGGTGGGGGAAGAGAGAGAAGTTCCACTGGGCAAACGTGCTACTTGGTTTGGGAAGCAGCAGATGGAGCGGCAGAAGATGATCCCGTCCGGAGGCAGCGAGAGCGGCGAGGATCCGTCGTCGCTGCCACCTTACGAACCGCTGCAGTTCTACGACAACCGCGGCGGCGGCCGCGGCGGCGGTGGCGACGACGGCCACCTGGGGCAGAGGTCCAACGGCGGAGCGGGGGGCGGCGGCGGCGGCGGCGGCTGCAGCGGCGGCGGCGTTGTCCCCAGGCGTTGGTCGGCGGACGACAAGCCGACGTCGCCCACGTCCATGTCCGCGCCCGCCTTTGAGAGATCCAGCGTTCACGGCGCTCCGACCAAAGGAGGAGGAGGAGGAGTGAGGAGATTGACTAATCCGACTTCCTTACACGGCGCCAATTCCTCCTCCGATCGCACGCGCTCTCTGTCATTGCAACATCCACACCGCGGGGGAGGAGGAGGCGTGTATGACCCCGCCGGGTATTACAGCACACGCGTGGCCTCCCCGTACTACACGGACCACAATCCCGGCCGCCACCACTTCCACGGCATCGACGACGGCGCCGGGAACAGGCCGGAGCTGATCACCCTAGACAACATGCCCAAGGAACTCGGGGTGCTGTCCAAGGAGAAGAAGAGCAGCATCTCCTTTAGCGCCGTCTCCTTTATGGTGGACACCATGCAAAAGCTGCACAGCCGCATCACGGACAAGAAACCGGACGTGGAGAGGGCGGTGGCCGAGGGAGACATACCCACTTTGCGGCTTCTCTGCGACGACGACGAGGCCGCCGCGGCCGTGGCGGCATTCGCGGCCGCCAGGGAGGACCAGGAGGCGGTGCTGGAGGAGGTGCTGTCCCTGCTGAAGGAAGGGACGGACCTCAAGGCGCTGGTGGATGAAGGCGTTGACGGGGACGGACTGCTCCACGTGGCCGCCGGGGCGGGGGCGGCGCGGGCGGCGGCGACGCTCATCAGCAGGGGGTTCGGCCCAAGCGCGTGGAACCGGGCCGGGACCGCCACCCCGATGCACGCGGCGGCCGCCTCGGGGGAGGTCGACCTGCTGAGGTCGCTGGCGGACGAGGCCGGGGGGGACCTGAACGCCGGCAAGGACAGTAACGACGACGACCGTCCGTCCGTTATACAGACCGCGGTGGCGGCGGACAGGAGGGACGCCGTGAGGTTTCTGCTGGGAAGGAAGGTTGCCAAGATGAAGCGCGGAAAGTTCACGGAGACGGCGCTGCACACGGCGGCGCGACACAACCACCACGAGTGCGCGGCGCTGCTGCTGGACGACGGCGTGATGGTGGATGCGCAGGGCGGCGGGTCCGCCAGGAGAGAGACGGCGCTGCACCTGGCGTCCGCCAACGGGTACCGCGAGTGCGCCGAGCTGCTGCTGGCGCGCTCGGCCGATCCCAACGCCCGCAACGCCAGGGGGGAGACGCCGCTGCACCAGGCGGCGGCCACGCTGTCTGCGCCGGTGATGAGGGCGCTGGCGGACGCCGGCGCCGACGTGGACGCGCGCGACTGCGACGGCCGACCGCCGCTCCACTTCGCCGTCAACAGCATGCAGAAGGGCTCCCGCGCGTGCATGCAGCTCCTGCTGGACCGCGGCGCCGACATCAACCTCGGCGACGCCAACGGCTACACGGCGCTGCACCTGGCGGCGCTCAGCCGGCGGCTCGGCAGGGTCCGCCTGCTCATCTCTGGCGGCGCCGACCTCTGCATGAGGAACAACGCCGGCAAGTCCGCCCTCCACTTCGTGATGAAGTACGTGCCCAACAGCCTGCGGACCATCGAGGAGCGGATGGACGGCGGGCTGCAGCTGGACGTAGGAGCTGGGGCAGGGAAGGAGGAGGGTGGGGGAGGCACAGTCAAGATGAACTTCAACCTGCTGATCCCCTCCCCGGGCAACCACGGGGTCAGTGAGGTGGGCCTCTTCACCGAAATCCTCCAGATGCACAACAACGACCCGGCCAGGCTGGAGAAGATCCTGATGCACCCGCTGTCGCTCTCCTTCCTGCACCTCAAGTGGCAGCAGATGAAGTGGCTCTACTACTTCATGATCCTCTCCAGCCACCTCATCTACTCGCTCACCTACTCCATCTACGCTATCCTGGTCTTCAGCTGCCTGTGCAAGCCGCCGGACGATCTCAGGCGCCACGGATTCTCCGCCAGGGTCGGCCTGGAGATCACCTGCAGTCACATGCTGGATCGAAACTACGTCACGGAGAGGGCATTCGCGCTTTCGGCATGGTGGGGTTGTTCGTCTGTTCGAACTTTGAATTGGATGACGATGTCCCTCGTTCTCCCTATTCTTCTACTATATAGGTTCCTCTTGATAGTCTTCAACATCATGTACCTCTTGAAGGAGACGACGAAGCTCCTCCACCTCCGCGATCGCTACTTCCGCGAGTGGGAGTCCTGCCTCAACATGCTCACCATCGTCTCCTTTCCGCTCATCAGTTTCCACCAGGACCCCTTCTCCGAGGACGAGGTCAAATTCGTCGCCTGGCAGTTCCATGCCGCTGGAGTCGGCGTTCTCGTCACTTGGTGAGAAAGGGGGGGAAAAGATGCGGGGGAACGTCGTGTGCCTCAAACTAATTGCAAGCGTTTATCACGTACTAGGATCTTGCAAATGTTCCTGATCGGCAAGGTCCCCCGCTTCGGCAAGTACGTCCAGATGCTGATCAACGTGGGCAAGAGCTTTTTCAACTTCTTCGTGGCCTACTTCTCCCTTATCATCGGCTTCTCCCTCGCCTTCGTCATCCTCTTCCCCAGGGAGGTCTCATTCTTGGAGGCGTTTACAGCGCCTATCAAGGTACTGGACGTATGGATTTTTTTCCTATGCTGATACAGTAGTATGGTGCAGTATTTGCAATGTTTGCTGCAGCAGATTCCCCGCTGCCGACCTCAATCTTTTCCCTTGAAAGTGCGATAAATTCTGTCCGCATTACTACACAACAGAATCACGAGGGGAGGCAAATTGCTTTTATGTGTCTTGTTCGTTGCTACACACGCACAAATGTATCAGAGGGGGGAGGCAAAAAAAAATATGGGAAAAAGAAATGTTTCGGATTTCCGGCTATAAAGCCATTTGGGAATTCTTAGGTCGTGCAGCAGTCGTAGTACTAGTATTTGGAGGAA
>JAAUYM010054610.1_pt1 | contig 11213 bp, 11 predicted proteins | sample 7278001 | NCBI WGS metagenome assembly JAAUYM01 (sample SAMN14350224, study PRJNA611818) | marine sediment metagenome | isolation source: surface marine sediment (1.8m) | place: French Polynesia: Moorea | collected 2018-08
CTCCCTCCTTCCCTTTTCCTTCTTTCTTCCTTCTTTCTCCTTCCAGCTGGCGGCTGACTGCAGATTTGCCGAGGGCGACTCCAGATACGGGCGGCGGCATTCTTGGTTTGCTGCGGAGGAGGAAGAGGAGGAAGAAGAAAAGAAGGAAGGAAAGGCTCTTTTGGACCATAATTTGCCCATGAGAAGAAGAAGACGAAGAGTAAAGAGAGGCTGTTATCGGGCATTGGCTTTGCTGCCTCCTCTTCCACTTCCCCCCAGCCAAACACACACACACGCAAAAATATGTCGCACTTTTTTTCTCTCTGAACTTGAGAGGAACGCGTGCAGCAGGCTGGCAACGAATGGGGAAAGCTCATTTTTTTCATTTCTCTAAGGAGGATGGTGGTGGATGGAATTGAAATGGGGATGAATGGGGGCTCGAAGTTAATTGCGGGTCGGAAATGAGGCAATTTACATACAGCTTATGGGGGCGGGGAAAAATTGAGTCTTCCTCTATTTTTAACAGCCAATTTTTTTGAATTCTGTACGGAACTGGACTTTTCTTCGAAGTTCTACGCTAACTTGGCACGTGCGCTATGGCCATCTTCTTGACAATGTTAGCATCGCAAAAAGTGCGCGAGTGGCCTTTTTGTCCCGCCGCCTTCACTTCCTTCCCCCAATTCTTGCAGCCATATTTTTTTCCAAGGCCTGGATGACCGGGAACGGGACAAAGCCTTAAAAACGGCTTCTTGCGGTTTTCTTCTTCCCTCCTTTTTTCCGGTCCTAAGAGCGGAAGGAGGAGGAGAAGGAGAATCCTACTACTACACAGGAGAGGAGGGGAAGCCACTCTCGGCGGCTGCGGCCGCCAGCTCACGCAAACCAATTGTAGTAAGACATTTATTGCACTGCTTTAGGTACAGAAAAAGAGTGGAAGAAGGAGGGGGGAAGGGGGAAAGGGCCTCTTCCTCCTAACCCGCTTTTTTGCTCCTTTCCACTCCTTTCTCCTCCTCTTCCTTCCTTGGAACTTAAACATAGTAGAACAAGACGGTCGCCAACCAGCTAGTACGCTGTAGTGGAACGGGCAAAAAAAGTGGGGAGGAAAGAGGAGAAAAAAGAAAAATTGAGGGTAGAATGAAGGAGGGAAAGTCATAAAAAAGTATAGTACGAATATGGCACAGGTGATTGCAGAAGGGCGCTAAGCAGGAAAATCTGAACTTACCTTATTCAAGCTGCTGAGAGAGCGACGACACTGTAGGTTGTTAAGATGGGAAGATTCTGAGGGCAAAAATTAGTGCCGTCCTAAGAAAAAAGTTTGCCTCTCTCTCCTTTTCGTCAAGTTACTCTCTTCCATTTAGCTTCTTGCTTTTTCCTGGCTAGGAAAAACGTAAGGACAAAACAGGGGTCTGCTGCTACTTAACTTCTTTTCTCATCTCGGCATCATCATCACTCAGAATCTTTAAGGCCTTTCCTCCTCTTCTTCCTCTTTTTTATCCTTTAGGAGTGCAGATTCAAGTCGTTGTGATTGTTATCGCGCCTCCCCTTACTTTCCCTCCTCTTCTCCTTTCTTTCACCTTCCCAAAACCGCTTGGTAAAGAACAACGGGATCGAATCTTCTTTCGTGGATAAAACAAGAAGAAGAAAAAATGACTGATGGAGGAGTAGAAACAAAGAGAAAATCAATCAACAAGAAATTATACTACTTCTACACTGATTGATACATTGATACAAAATTCTACGCTGATACCATTGTGGAAAAATGCAAAACTGCAAAAATCACCCATCAGATGGTTTGGATGGCACCCTGCAGGGATGAAGTCCTTGACAACCTTAGAGGTCTCTCAGCATATACAAACTCCACGCTCTTAGAAGTCATCTAGCCAGCTGCCCACACCAGAAATGCTAGTCTCATAAAAAGATACAATATCTCGTCCAAGTGATGGAAGACAACCAATTTTCATTTGATGATGTTTGAACTGTCAATCAGCTTTCCGTTTATTATTTTTCTACTGTTGATCAATATTCAGTTTTAGATTTTGATCCTGAAGTTTGATGTTAGATGCACTTTGGTTTGTCGATCAATCATGATAATTAGATTTGACTAAATTTTGGGCCTGCATTGATCAATTTTTTTTTTTTTTTTGTCAATCAAATTTTACTTACTTAACCTTAAATTTTCGGTTTCGATCAAAGATGATTCGATCTCGTTGCATCTAGCCAACCGCCCTTCATTTTAATCTGAGCTTACAAGGCTTCCCTTGGAGAGCAAGGCCCAACCATCGAAAGGCGACGCATATTTCTAGGGCTTCATTTTAATTTAGGGCAGTGAAAAGGGTAAAAAATTGTATGTATGCATGTACATGACAGATGTACATGGCAATTAAACCTTTTTAAACCTCATATGATAATGCCGCCCTAAGCGTTGTCAAAGCTTGATTTGGTCGGGTAGGGAAAAGATTGTGTAGCCTTTCCACCCTACCCCTGGAAGGATGCACTTTCTGAGTGCCTAATTAAGTCGAGTGTAAAAGATTTCTGCATCAAGATGAAAACAGGGAGGAATAAAGAAGAGAAGGAGGGAGTAGCTTTGTTGCAAGCGAGTTGAAGAGGTCTGCACGGACGTGAGCAACAGAGAGAAAGAGATACACTTTCCCATACATATTACTGCAGTATTTCAACTCAATTTTTATGTCGTTGGAATTGTTCTTGCCACGCGCTAGAAAAATAACATTTCCCCAACCGATATCGTCGTCCAGAATTTAGTCGCCTGCATCAAGGTTACCAGGTCTTGAAAAAAAACCCGCAAAATCTAACCCAGCAGTAAATAAACTGAGGTTCAGATGCAGCCCAAAACCCTAATAGTAATATCTTTAAAAAAATGGGCTTTGTAAAAATGTTGTTAATAAAGTCATAGCCAAAAAGGCTATGGCAAAGCCCGCCTGGAAACCCTGGCCCTGAGAGCCCTCCACTCACACCATGCGATGCTGTTATCCGACATTGCAAAGCCATGTGCTATACTATAAGTCGACGATATCGACTTCAGCGCGATAAGCAAGGGAAGCGCGATCTGGAAGTGAAAGCAAGGAGAGAGTTACTGTGTTGGCTTGCGTGCCAACCGTTGGCGTAACACAGTACACATACTACGTATAACGATAAACTTCCTGGGTAGAGTGTAGGTATCAGATATGCTGAAAATAATGAAGAGAGAAATAATAACCTAAAGCAGCTTTTTCTCCGCAGTGCTTAGTGCACCGCAGTGCACCTGCGCAGTGCGCAGGATGACTGACCTTTACGAGAAAAATAACCCACATAATAAATAAGGAATGCAGGATACAGTACAAGCCTTCTTTTTGTTGCTGATCCCAAATTCCGTTTGGTCGGACGCAACCTAGGCCCGTCTGAAAAGGAACGTAGTCTCCCGACCTGTCCCGATTGTCCGAGTTCCACTGTACTAGTATTACTAGTACACACTACGGTCCGGGCGATCGTAGTAGAACTTTGACGCCAAGGACCCTGTCTTTCTCATCCTCGTATTTTTAGGGGAGATGGGGGGGGAGGAGAAGGGGGCGCGGAGGAGACTGCTGGGATTGCTCTCTCTTTTCGAACAATATAGTGGTCTTGTGTTTGCCTTAAAATCACCGCATTAAATGCACATGGTTGCCTGTGGTATCCGCTCAAAAGTGACGAGACTCTAACGGTGTGGGCTTGCGAGCGAATTGAACTCATGTTTATGTGCTCTTTCTTGTTCTTGTTTTTTTTATCCTCCTTCCTTTCTCTTCTTCTCCCATTGTTTACGGCCGCTGCTGTTTTGTCCCATCACCACCACCGCCGTCGACACCACCTGCCTCTAGCGTATGTGCTAGTATGTCGTGTGTACTTATATGTACATGCTTTCACATGCAGAGAATGTTTGTCGGTGTCTCCTCTGTAGTGAACAAACAAAGCCAAAAGGTAAAAATAGGCAATGGCTATTTCTTATTCTCTCTCTCTCTATCATAGACTTGCAAGGTGAAGACTCCATTGTTCTTGAGGACAGATCCTCAGACTAAGAAAAAAAAATGCAAAGGACGCCCGGAGAAAGGGAGAAGAACGAGGAGGAGAAGGAAGGTCGGGACAAACTTTTATTTTGGTTGCTGAGTTGACTTCGCAAGTTCTTCTCTCCTTTCTTCCTCGTTGATGACGCGGGTTTCTCTCTTCCTCCTCCTACTCTTCAACCAAGCTCGGTCTCTGAAGCACAAAAAAGGGGGAGAAAAAAAAGAACGAGGAAAAGCACCAATTTTCAGCGCCACTTTTTTTTCTCAGCCAGCACAACTTTTTCTTGGTCCTCCTCTTTCTTTCTTTCTATTCTCTTTCTTTTCTTTCCTTTCTTTCCCTCCCCCTACTTTTCTGCAAATGACTTTCAGGCCTAAACGGAGCCCGGAAGAGAAAAGTTTTGTCGAGGAAAGGGGGAGGAGGAGTAAGAGGAGAAGGAAGACCTCAAGACCGCTTAGTGGGAGTGCTATGCCGCTAGAATTGCAGTTCGAAGCCTCTCCCCGTCTTTTCTCCCAAGCGGCGTCGACGAAACAGGATTCGGGAAATCTGATGTGGCCTCTTCCGCTCAGGAGGAAGAGGAGGCGGAGAGGAGAGGATCGAGGACAATTGAGAATGGTTGGAAAGGAGGAGGGGAGGCGATGGGCGCTCTTCACGCAACCATTAAGAAAGTGAGGAGGAGAGGGACTAAAGGGGAAAACGCCAAAGGCCCTGAAGGAGAAAAAAGAGGAAAGTGAAGGGAATCTCTCTCTCTCTCCTTCTCGTTGTGTACCTAGCAATGGCACTCACGGTAGTGCCATACTCCAAAGCGTGAGAGAGAGAGAGAGAGACACTAACGGAAGTAACGACGGCTGTCAACAGACTGACAGAGAAAGGGACAGAGGGAGAGAAGAGGCAAGGAAAAGAAAGAAGGACACACAACAAGCAGACTCACCTTGATAAATCGACAGCCGAACTTTCTCCTTCCACCCACCCTGCAACTCTTTCCTTGCACCACCACCCCCTGAAGTTTCAAAGCTTAACTTTCTAAAGGTTAGCCTGCTCTTCCTCCCTCAAGCTTTTCTCTCGGTGCCTCTTTCCAAATTTTTGTTCTTAGTTCACCCTTTCCTCGATTAAGAACACGTTCCAGATGCGGGTTCAGCCGGACTGGGACACACCGTGGATGTGGGACACATAACAACCTTTAAGTAGAAGTGCGGCTTGCTTAACGAAGCCAACTCCTCCACCTCCTCCTCTTCCTCCTCCTCCTCCTCCTCCCCCTGTTTAGCTCCCAACACACGATCTTGAGAAAGTGTTTCTCCAACGGCGCCACTTTATTGTTTGACCTTTGCTCCGAGACTAAATATTTAATAACTCCTTTGCCAAAGAGAAGAAGAGGTAACAGCTTGTGGAAGAAGCCCCCCATCCTACTACTACTTCCTTTCCTTTCGTTGGCTAATGGTCAGGAACACAGGACGAGGAAGGGAGGGAGAAACGGAGAGGGGCAGAGGAGGGAGGAGGAGCTGCAAAAGTCTCGGTTGAGGTAAACGCGATTTCTGAGCAGAATACCAATATACCCAGCTTGCCCACAATCTCCTTTGCTCACCTTTCTTTTGCCTTCTTTTTCCCGATCCTATCTTTTTTTTGCCGTGATCATGGTGTTCTCTCTTGGTAGAAAAGCTGTATTTTGTTATCGTTGCTGATTACAGCGTCAAAATAAGTATAGCCAACGTGACCTAGCAAAGGATATCCCTACCACAGGAAAGTCTTCAAAAAAGTAAATAAATAGTTACTTCTTCATTCAATAAATGAATATTTAAATAAACAAATAAATAAATCAGAAAGAATAACGAAATCTTAACAGAATTTTTTCCTCAAACCAAGCACCATGCTCCATAAATTTTCTGAAATTCATTCAGTATTATTTTTTCGTCCCACCAAAAGAATCGTTTAAATTCTTCTTCTGGTTCTCTTTATGGACCGTTATGTCCTTTAAGAATCAAATGGGTCTTCTTTTGGAATTAAATGCGTTTCTCGAAACTGTCTCGAGCAAAAAAAAGGCACTTGGCTACTTTTACGACGGCAATTGGCAGCAAAATTTATCGGTACAAGCCGACAACATATTTTTTTAGACACGTGCTGAGAAGATCCATTTGGAAGAGGGAAGAGAAGGAAGGACCTTTGAGAGAGGAGAAAAAAGATTTGAGAATTTCAATCCGTCGAAGAAGAAGAGAAAAATCTGAGAATGAAAGGAAGGATTTGAGAGGGAGGAGACAAGAAGATATCTTTTTTTTCTCTCTCTCTCGCTCTATCTGCTTCCCTTCGTCTTCTTCTCCTTGGAGCTACAGAGGAAGAATCTGGTGCCCCAAATGTGGTTGCTTTTTTCTATTTTTTTTGTGTTCCGAGGGTGTCTCCGCGCAGATTGGTTTTCTATTTCCGTCCGCCTTCTCGGGTCTCAATAAATCAACCCCCCCCCCTCTCTCTCTCTCACTCTTCTGCACTTTTTCGAATTGAGACCGATTACTCGAGGTAACCTACCACTGTTATATTACTCGTATCTATCTGGACTCCAACAAGGTACAGTACTTTGTAGGTAGTACATTACACTGCAGGTGACACCTGTTAAAAAAGTACACCACAAAGGCTGCCAAAACTGCCACTACAAGAAGCAATTACCGTCCCTGGGCAGGAGAGCAGCAGAAAAGTGGCAAAAGGTGCAATTACAGCTTCAACTCGTTTCATTTTTTTTTGGGGGGGGGGACGCAACGGAAGGAGGGGGCAATTTGGAAGTAACAGCAGCGAAACAGACCTCCCCCTTCTTCTCAAAAAGGGAGGCAAAAATCAAAAGACTCCACCTGATTGAGATGCCACGAAAAGAGGAAAGGAAGGTGGAGGGAGGGGGGAACACATAATGACGTCTCTCTCTCTTTCTTCTGCCGCAGATGGAGAAAAGAGTTGGTGGTGGCTTTGGTAATCGATTCTCTCTCTCTCTCCCTCGCTCTCTCGACCTGCTTCTGGATAGAGATGAATTAAGGCAGGTAATTAAGGTTGGCTCTCCGTGATTGAGCCGTGGGAGGGAGGAATGGAGGCCAAGCTTCTATAGGTCGAAACCGATTACTACTGCCTGTGTAAGACGTGTGTGCGTTCCATTCAGGGACCTTGGCGCCTCGCTCTACAATAACCTCCTTGCTGTGTAGTTCCACATACCACTGTGTACATAGTTTACAATCTTTTTTGCTCCCTTAATGTCAGAATCGTGGAAAATGCTTAAAACTACTCGTACATACCCAAGTGTAGTACATATGTGTAGAAAGGTTAGCAACACTGCGTCTCCTAGTACAACTACTGTACCTACATCCCACAGAATAAAGAGATAAATGCGAGGAGTGAGTGAGGAAAGTTGGCCACCGAATTCTCGCAACCTGTGAAAAAATGTTGCGTCGTCCCATGGGAACATGAGGCCAAGGGGCTCTCAACGGGAGCAAGAGGAGAACCAGGAAGGAAAAGCCTCTCCAAGCAGCCTTTCGGAAAGGTTGCGAAATAGTCCCGCAACCTACTTTTAATCTATCTTACTAGAAGGAGGTGGAGAAAGGTTGAGTTCGTTCAGCCTTCAACAAAACTAGAAGGAAACTTTAGTAAGATAATGCTTGAGATAGGAAAAAAGTCTTAGCAGAGACTAGAAGTTGTAGTTTGTAGCCAGCATGAATAAGAACTTGTACGTACGTCTGAAAGACGGGGGGGGGGGAGGAGAAGGGGGAAAGTTTGACGACGCAACTTTATTTTTTTCTTCTTTCGTTTCTTTCTTCCTTGCGCCGCCACGGCTGCCCATTTTTGCTTGACGCCTTAATAGCGGCCTTCAGCCAAAGTCATTGCCGCGTCCATCAGACTTTTCCAATAAAGGGAGAAAAAAAATCTGTTTTCACACACGCGAATGGACTAAGCAAGTCGTTCTCTTTTAATTAGCAAGGCAAAAAAATCCCACACATTGATTTTTTTTCTTCTCTACTCTCTCTTCTTGTATCTCTCCTTGCATATTCAGAATAAGAGGAGACTTGATGAAAAAACACTTGCAGGAAAAGTCCTACTCGGTGCATTAAATAAGTGGCACCCAAAAAAAAGTTGGAAAGTTATTTAACGCGATTATAGCTTTCTCAAGAAGGCCCATTTGGGGGAAGGAGTAGTAGTAAACGAAACCGCAGTGAGAAGGGAGTGGTGTGGGGGAGGGGAGGGGAAAGAAGTTGGAAAACAGAAAATTTTCCGACATAAATTCGCTCTAAGCAAGAGCAGGAACGGAGACTTGCGTGCGGGCCTGGGACACGGTTTTAGCAGGGCGAGGGTGATAAGCGCTAGAGAAGCCACAAAAAAAACCACCACCCAAATTCTGGCTGCCACATCCAAATTCTCACTGTTTAGGCGTGCGGCCGCGTACCTATAATTACAGGTGTCATGTCAATCAAACCAAATCTTCACGACGATAGGAGGGGGAGAGGGGGAGGAAAGTGAGGGAGGTCAAAGAGGTGATACACACAAAGGGTGGCCTTCCTTCTTTGAAGTGCATGAAATATTCATATCTCCTTCTTGCTAGCGCAAAGTCTCCCCCTCCTCGGTGCATTTTGACGCCCTTTCTTCTTCCCATGACAAGTTTGTGTGTGGCTATCCTGTAATTGCCGCCAATTATCACGAGTGTTTGACGAAAAAGGAGGAAGGCTTATTAGGGACTTCTAGTACAGTTTTATGGCAAATCTCTTTCTCTTTTCTGCTGCTGCACCATCACTCCATCTTCTCCTTTCCTGCCAGAGGAAGCGATAAGCACGGCACTGGTTGGTGGCGGCATTACGCATTCCCTTTTACCTGCTGTGGAGGGGAGGCAAGAAGAAGAAGGAGGAGGAAAGGGATAAACATTGACAAATTGTGGCGGAGGCGAAAAGAAACAGGCCAATTTTTGCGCAAGGTCTCCACCACTCTTCCCTTTTCGCAGTCACGGCCGTCAGATGGTCCAGCACCACCACGACAAAAGAACTTTCAATGTTGTTCTCTCTCTCTCCCTCCTTCGCCCCAAACGGTGTTTGGAGGCGCGAAATGCCGGTCGGACAAGCGAAAACGGAGAGGGACGAGGGAGACCAGGAAAGAGCAAAGAGGCTATTTGCTATCTACTGTAGAAGGACACCAGTACACAAAAAGTAGGCTTCAACAGTCAGTAGCTTTTTGGAATTATGGTAGGTTAAAGCTGCATTATGTAACTACCGATCTTGATTTTGCCTCCACTCTCAAACAACTCCTCCCTCCTTCGCCATGGTTGAGGGGTCACTGAGAAAAGAGAGCTTAAATCGTCAGCATCGCTGTATCCCTCACAAATACAGAAATCTGAACTGAATGCTCTACTTTCTGCTCCTTCAATTGAAGCTTTGTCCTTCTTTCTACCTCAATATGGTAGAGAAATATTCTATGCTACAGATTTCATGGGGAATCAAATGGTGTACCATAGTACGTAAAAATAGTATGGTAGGTACAGAAAACTCAAGATTACCTACTCAGTTTCTTCTTGCTTCTCTTCATAAATTGCCCTTCTCCTTCTTCCTTCCTTCCCACCTCAATGTACATGGAGAAAGAGAGAGAGGGTAAAAGAGACGCGGTTCTCTTTCCTCACTTCCCCATTTGACCTTCTCTCCTCTCCTCTCTCCTCTTCTCTCCCTCTCTTTCTCTCCTCCTGTCTCATTCTTTCCAGCGCTCACCAGACGAACACACGGGTGAATCTCTCATCCCTGTCGCACTGATGACGAAGTGAGTTTACTTTTTTTTGCAAAGGCGACGAAAGACGAAAGCTATATCATCCACCCATCGATCCATCTCCTCCACAGCGACCACAACCGCAGAGCCGGATCCATCACCATTAGGAGACGTGGGAACGTAGAAGAAGAACCTGCGGTTTCGTGTGCGCCACGGGGAGCAAAAGATTTTTCTTTCTCTTAATTTCACGGTCCACGCATTCACACATGGGCATCGCAGACAGGTAGTAGGAGGAGCGTGGTTCAAGGTCGGTGTTGCGCGTAAATCAGTGATCCTGCACTAGTTTTCGCCGAGAGAAACTTCTTCCAAAAAGAACCAACTTTCCTCCCTTACCTGAAAAAAAAAAGAAGAAGCCATTTTTTTCTCTCTCTTTTCCTTGTGAAGCGCCCCTCGCTCTCTCTCGCGTCGATTCGGGGCAAAATCGAGCGGAAACGATTGCATTGTGCAAAACTCGGACAGAGAGAGAGAGAGACAAAAAAAAGAGAAAAAAAACTACGAATCTTGCAAGAAAAAGATACAACAGGCCTCCTTCTTCTGTTCCTTTGTGCCCCTCTTCTTCTTTGGCAGAAAGGGGAAGGATTTGTGATCCTTTTCTCTCCCTCTCTCCCTCTCTCTCCTTCTCGCGCCAAGGGCTGTCTTGTATGATTAAAGGTTGCGGCAAGGGAGGAGAGGAAGAGAGAGGAGAGACAGAGAAGAAGTGCAAGAAGAAGAGATATGGGAAACAGTGACTCTGCCGGAATTGTTTCGAGACGAAAAGAAGGCTCCCCGTCGCACATATCCCCACGATAAGGCCGAGTGGGAGGAGGGTGGACATTAGTACAGCCGGCTTTTGCGCATACATAATCGCTCTCCTTAGAGATTAGAGAGAGAGCGAGGCGGATTGCGTCGTCCGTTGGATGCGACACCATACCAAGGAACAGACCGAGCGCAAGTGCACAGTGAGCCTCCCATCACAAACTGTTGCAAAACTTCCTGATAGTTCCATCCTCCCCTCTCCCTCTTCCAGTCGTAAAAGCAGTGAATGAGGATGATGACGTCTGGTGCTTCTTCCTCCTCCCCCTCCCCCCTCGTCTCGCTCCTCTTGACGGCAATCTTCTTCCAGGCAGCGGGTGAGTGGATGCAATTTCTTTAGATTTTTTTTTGCAAAAAAAAGAAAAAAGGAAAGTAGTGAAAATTTCGCTCGTACTGTGTCCTAATCTGTAGATCCTCCTTGTCTTATTTGACATTTTGCTTCCTTCCTTTCCTCCCATTGCTAGTATACAGTACACATTTTTCGCCCCATGGGAGCTGTCACACGAATTCCGTCGGTCGGTGTCATGCTTGCCCTACTTTTTTCTTCTCGTTGGTGCGCGTAAGCAAGTTTCTAGGGTAGCTTTAATTTTTTTGTACTTTTTTTTCCCAGACTATTTCACAAACCACGGCGGTTTGGCATCATGGCATCTAAA
>JAAUYM010026992.1_pt1 | contig 11208 bp, 7 predicted proteins | sample 7278001 | NCBI WGS metagenome assembly JAAUYM01 (sample SAMN14350224, study PRJNA611818) | marine sediment metagenome | isolation source: surface marine sediment (1.8m) | place: French Polynesia: Moorea | collected 2018-08
CTCCTCAGAGGGTACTTTACACGTCGGCGCCGCAGCCGCCGCCGCCAGCGCCGCAAATCGCCTCTTGAAGGCTATCTACTTCAAGGTGATGAGCCGGGGAGGAGGGGGGGGGGCTGAAGGGGGGCGACCGCCGCCGCCGCCGCCGCCGCCGCCGCCGCCGCCGCCGCCGCCGCCGCTGCCACGTTCTCGTGGATAGAGAGGAGAAGGAGGAGGAGAAGGGAGGAAAGAGGTCTTTCTGGATGACCTCCACACACGCATCCATTGCGCGCAGGCGCGCGTGCGCACCTTTCTGAGACGAGACCGCGGAGCTCTCGAAATCATAGACGCAGGAGTCAAGATAATGAAAATCGCTCAAGTGTTAATGGCGAAGGTTTAAGTTGCGTTTTGTTAATCTTCTTCCCCCGCCGCCCCCCCCCTCTCCCTTCCCCAAGTCATGTAGTAGTAGTATGTAGCACGGTGGCATAATTTCCCCTCTTCGTCTACGCTCTCTCTCCCTCACTTCATTTCCCATCTTTCTTTCCTTGTTGCGTGCTGCAGAGACGAGGAGGAGCGCGCTCCTGGAGCAGAAAAAAAACCCTGATGGCCGCTTTCTTTTCCCCCTCTCTTTCTTTCTTTCTTTCTTTCTTCCTCTCCCTGTTCAGAAATGGCTCCCCCCCCCCGTCCCAACCAGTTGCTCTCACTAACTCACTCCCTTGGCGGCACCTAGGGCAGCAGCGACGGCGGCGGCGGCGACGGCGACGAAGGAGGAGGAGGTGGAGGAAGAAATGACCCTGATATCCCTGTGCTGCGCTCCTCTGCGCTGCGCGCTCCCTTCTTCTTCTCTTTCCGTCCCCGCCACCACCTCCACCGCGCAGTCGCCGCACACCATAGATTTTTGCCGATTGTTTGACGTGTAATTCCCACGTATTTATAAAGATTTTTTGTGACGCTTGATTGGAGGCGCCCCTTATCAATTTACTGTGCTCTGGCAACTGTGGATGAAAAAAAATCAAATTGTTTTTCCGTCTCCTCTCATTATCAATGGCCTCCTCCTCCTTTCTTGGTTGGCGCTGCTATCACTTCTTCTTCTTCACTTCATCACGAGGTCCAACTGGAGGAGGAGGAGAGTGAGTTCTGTGCAGGCAAACCACAAAAAAAGTCTGCGTTCGCCCACTGTGTGTGTGAGAGAGAGAGACCCGAGTCCGCCCAGAGAGAGGCCCGCGAGGTCGCGAGGCCTCCACGTCTTGGGCGCGATCACATCAGGACAGGAGACTTCGCGTCCTTGAAGGTGAGTGGCTGGAACAAAGGGAGGGAAGAAGCCTTTCTAAAAAAAAAAAGATCAAATGAAATGAAATGAAAGGTGGTCGGTGACCTTGAACGGGAAAGGTCGACTGGGAGAGATGTGAATTTGCGTGCGAGCCAAGTCTTTTTCTGAGACACCTGTTTGTTGCTCCTCTAGTGTACCTAGCTGTGGCTGCTCTCTCTTCTTCCTTTTTCTCTTGGCAGCCGAGCTTTGGCGATCGTTGTAGCGAGACGCTGGTGCAAAGAGGGGGAGGGGAGAGAAAGAAGAAGAGTCTTTTTGAAAGCGGTTTTTTTTCTGTGGGAGTGGAGTGACCAACTGTTTGCTTTCGTGTAAGAAGGGGGAAAGAGAGAGAGGTTTGCAGGCTACGTGGGGGTGGGGGTGGGGAAGAAGGGAGGCAAAACTGATAAGGTTGTTAATCTTCATTGCACGTACTCCTCTGCATACTGTGTGCTCTTCCATTTTTTTGTACATTTTCAAGCCGGTTTTTTTTGCCTTCAAAGCAACGTTTGGTCTGTATTTTTTTTTCTCACGACGCACATTAACGTAGCATGTCGTTCCACAAGCGATTTCTTGAAGCCGTCTTTCAAACCTGAGCTGTTTTTACTACCACTTCGAGAGAAAGAAGGTGCGTTTGGAAAAAGCCCTCACTTCCCCCCAAAAAGGAAAATAGAAAAAAACGTCGCTGGAGACGAGACGAGAAATCTCCTCCTTCTCCTCCTTCTCTTTCTCCATCCAGACGACTTTTTGTTTTCCTCGCAAACCTTGAAAGGGAGAAAAGAGGGAAGCAGGGGGAGGAGGAGGGTAGTTTCCCCCTCCTTTACCTGTGTGCAGCAGCAGCAGCAGCAGCAGCAGCAGCAGCAGCAGCAGCAGCTCTCGGGAAATTGACTTTGCCCCCTCCCTCCCTTCCTCCCTCCCTCCCCTTGCCTTCCCCCTCCCCCTTCCTCCCCTCCTTCCTTAGCCCCAGCAGAAGGAGGAGGAAGAAGACACAGGTAGCTCAGGTGGTTTCTCGCTCGCTCGTGAAGTGGAAGAGTGGCTACACACAACAGAGTGAAGAAGATACCTCTTCTTCTTCTTCTTCTTCTTCCAATGGAGTCGTCCCCTGCCCACCACACTGTGACTCCTCTCTGGCTTCCGGCCATTCACAACTTTCTAAAAAGGGGGGGAAGGAGAATCTCACTTCTGGGTGTGGGGGTTGGGATCGACAGCTGTGCTCTTGGACTTCTTTTTCCCTCTCCCCCTTTCTCAGTTTCAATAACCGAAACGTGTTATTGCGTTCTTCTTCTCTCTCCTCCTTTCTTTTCTTCGCAGCAGCTTTTGAAAAACTAGAACTAGTAAAACTGTGATAAAAACGTGTGGGTTTCCGGTCTCCTCCTCTTCGACAAACACTCGGGAGGGAGGGCTAATAACAGACGTCAGTCGCGATTCGGTCGTCGAAGAGTTAGAAAGCTCTTCCCTCCCTTCCCTCGGCACAACGACCGTTGTTGCTCTCTCTGTCTCTCTCTGTTCCCCATCTCACTTCGAGGAAATGCGACCTCCTCTCTGTCCATCTCCAATATCTGCTCTCACTTCGGTGCTTTCCATCCCTCCCAACGCACACCCACCTCCCACCACATCTGGCTTTTTCAAAAAAAAAGTAGGGGGGGAGGGGGAGTTAGGGACGACAACAACATCCGCTTTGCAGCTGCCCCCCCTTCGAACGGCGCAGCAGCATAGGCTAGCATTCCATTTCCCACTGCTGCTCTCTCTCTTTCTCTCTCGTCCGTCCTCCTTTCTCTCTTTCTCAGTCGGGGACTGGCTTTCACAGTAGTTAGCTGGGAAGGGAAGTCTGAAAAGCGAACCCAGGAGGCAGCAACAGACTCCGACCCAGCATTGCTTTTGCCCGCAAAGTGGCTTGGGGCTGTGTGTGTGTGTGTGTGTGCGTGTTGGAAAGGAGAGGAGAGAGAGGGAGGGGGGAGAGCAGACTGCTACTAGTACATACAAGTACAGTCTGCTGTGTAGATGGATATTGCGTTTCAGATTCTCAGATACGGGATGAAGAGGGGTTTTTCTGAGGCCCTCTCTTCCCCTTCGGTAATTCGAGCAGGACTTAGCTCTTTCTCCATCTTTGATCCGGAGAAAGGAAAAAATACAATTTGGCTTTCAAAAAAGTGGAATTTCCAAGTTGGTTGTGTGCTTTTTTTTCGTGAGAACGAAGATTCTTTTTGTACCTCCCTCCTTCTTTCCCTGCCTCTACTACTTTTACAATCAGAAGGGAGGAAGGGGGAGGAGAATGTAGGACAGGCCAATGTGCTGCACACAAAGAGGAGGGAGGAGGGGAGAGCAGAAGGAAGGAGGAGGTTAGAGTGAACGTCCGAAGAGAAGGAAGGGGAGAGAGAGTCAACAAAGGAGGAGGAGAGAGGGAAGGAAGCTCTTAGAGCTCAAAAGAAGCTTAGGAGGAGAAGAGAGAGAGAGAGACGAATACGTACGGTGGCTTAAGGCGACAGAGGAGAGAGGGAATTGAAGGAAGAGGAGGAGAAAAGAGAGCAGCAACAAGTTGTGTTAGCAGCTCAGAATCGTTCTGTTTTTCCTTCCCTGTTCAATTTTTTTTTCATCGTCGCCTTTCCGCAGCTGAGCTTTTATGACAGGAAGCTTGGGTGATTTCCCCTCCCCCCCTCCCAAGGTATGAAAAGGGGTGTTGTTGCTGCTGCCGCTGCTGTTTGTTGGCTTCGCATTAATTCACCGACGACGAAGGGAAACGTTGGGTGGGGCTGCCACTAATGCTTTTCAACGGGATGTCTGACTTTTGTCGCCTGAGTATTGTACAGTGGAACCTCGATATACGTAGTAAATTTACTGATGTTTACCCCTGCGACGACCAATTCTCAACTGCGTAAAATGGACTATACAATATTGAAGTTCTACAGTGCGAGAAGCTCCGCCTTCAACACTCGCCCTTATCATCGGCGTTCAAACAGAAAAAAAGCAGTTTCACAGCAGAGCAACAAGAGAGAACTGGGAAATGTCTCACGTAATTCGAGAGATAAGTGAGCAGCGAGACTTTCTCTTGGTCTGCTCGCCGCTCACTGCTCTGCTAAAAGCCGGACTTTGAGCTCTCCCGATTGCGCTCTCAGGATGCTCCCCCCTCCTCTCTCCACGGGTGCGTGACTGCGAACAAAGACAGGGAGGAGGAGGAGGGGGGAATGCCAATGCTCCAAAAATTTGGGAAAGAATCGTGCCGGAAGGAAAAAAATAAAGTCCATAAGCGTTTTTTGCGTTGATCGCAAAAAGAACTTGCTGCGAAAAAAATTCACATGTTGAGAGAATTTACATGTTATTCACTCTTCATTCACTTCCTCCTCCTCTTTCCCCTACTTACTCACAATGGCCGCGTAATCTCTCTCCTCTCTTTCTCTCTCTCCCTCTCTCTGCCTGCTTGCCTGCTTTGCTCACCCATGAAAGGGGAGTAGCAGGGAGGGAGATTTTTTTTGGAAGCAGTGTTGCAACATAGGTGGGCGGATCCTCTGCCATATCAAAGTAGAAAAAAATCTCCGGTTTCCATACCCACGGATTTACTATGTAGTGTTAAGGTTTTTTGGGGGGCGAGACAAAAACTGAAAGCCTGATCTCACGCGCAATTTGCTGATGTCGCTTTCCCACAAGAAGGAGAGAAATTGAGGGTTCGTCAGAAATTTTTTTGCCCGCGTCCCCATCCATATAATGAGGGAGGGAGGGAAAGAGGGAGAGAAGAGGGGGGAAAAACTTTCATCTTTGTCGCTCTCTCACGCAACAAGGCTCGATACCATCGCACGCACACAGAGCAAGAACAACAACAACAACAACCACAGCAACAAAGAGAAGCGTAGCCTCCTCCCCCCTCGCTGGAACATGGTCGAAAGCTCAATTGGCAAATGAAGCACACGCCCTTCCTCTCTCCCACATCCGCTCTCACACATCAGGAGAGGGTTTCCCCCCCCCCCCTCTCTCCCTCCTCTTCATGATCTCATCTCCGCGCTATCTAGTGGGGGGATCAATCAAAACAAGATGGGATTTTTTTGTGCTGTGTGTGTGTGTCGAGCATTGCTCGGGTCGTCTTTTAACGACCTCCTCCTCTTGATTGGCCCCAATTTGCCCGCTCTCTTCCTCCCTCCCCCCCCCATTCACAAAATGATGCTCCCACGGGCGTGAGGCGACTTGTGTCGTTCTCCCTTCCTTCCATCTGCTGCTTGTGGAGTGGCTTTTTAATTGGATAATGCTCTCCCTCCTCTCTCTCCTCCCCTCTCCTTTCGTATTTGGTGTGTGCTGTGTGTGTGTGTCACAATTGAAAGCAGAGAATGGGGAAGAGGGCGGTCGGGTTTCTCTCCTCTCTCTCTCGAAAGAGAGGGAGAGAGAGAGAGGAAGAGGGGCTTCCACTAAATGTACAGTTGACCTCCGCTAAAATCTGATGTAGTAAAGGTTGCCGTGACTACCAAATTTGTTATTTTAATCTTTGAAACCCTGGTGTAAGTACAGAAAAATATATCTTCTCTATTAGTAAACTTTTAGCGGCCTACCACCGACTTTACTGTCATAGTAGTATGTGGGTTTTGCTGTAGCGGGACTCTCCTTTTTTTTTTACTCTGCGGTGCTCGTGTCTCGAGTGCTTGTTAAACACCGCAGCAGCAGCAGAGGCGAAAGGGGTCAACTTAGAAAGGAGAGGAGTGTTGGGCTCACGTGTTGCCCTCCTTCCTCCCCCCCTCTCCCTGAGTGTGTGTGTGGGTGTGTTGTTTTTGTCGCTTTTAACCTCTCCAGCTTGAATATTGCGGAGAGGAGGGAAGGAGACGGGATTGAAGGAGATGAAATTTCACACGGGGGGCGCGAAGAGGGCTTCTCTACGTTTTAAAAACTCTTTTTCCCCCCCATTTTTGCATTTCTTTCCATCAAAAGTTTTCCTCTCGTTACCGGAAGAAAAACACTTACACACACACGCACAGAACGCCCATTTCAGACTCTCCCTACTCCCTTCCCTCCCTCCCCTTCACCTTCGAACGCACTCATGGAAAGAAGAAGTTTTGTAATATCTGCTTTGGCCGTATCCCTCCTTCTTCTCTGCGTCCTAGACCTTCGTCAATAGAGATGGTGGTGGAAGGAAGGGCCCTTCTTCTCTCTCTCTCTCTCTCTCTCTCTCTGCGCTAGCTGCAGCAGCATCCAGAAGGCCTTCCCTTCCTCCTTCCTTCCCTCCACACATGAGCAGACAATCCGTGTCCTGACGGCTTGCCAAGCCATCTACACTAGCAGGAAGGAAAGGAAGGAAGAGAGGGATGATGGGACCAGAGATGGAGGAGGGTGTCCTTCCACCAGGCACGGAAAGCGCTCTCCCCCCCCCTCCTCCTCTTTGTCCGTATTTCTCTCTCCCACACAGGTGGATATGAGAACTGTCAGTTGCGAGGGAGGAAGGGTGCCATAACACCACCGCACCGCCGCTCTCTCTCTCTTTCTCTCTCCCTCCCTGTCTCTTTCTCCCTCTCCTCTCTAACACACTTTGCCTTGAATCTGCCGCACTGCACAGGCGGGGGATGAGGGGGGCTTCCTGCTTGGTTGGATGGTTCCAAGGCAAAAAGGGAAGGGGAAGGGGGGGGATCCAGCCGCCGTCGCCGCCGCCGTCGCCGCCGCCGCCGCCGTCGCCGCCGCCGCCGCCTCTGCTGCTGACGGCGGCGGCGTTCGGCGGTTTCTCGTCCGCTAGCGGGAAGAGCAGGTAGTAGAGGCACACACACACACCCACACTCTCTCACACACAGGCATTCCAGACGAGGGAAGAGAGAAGGAAGGAAAGAAAGATCCTACACACGCACATGGTGCCCCTCCTAGTACATATGTGTGTTCCCTCTCCTCCTCTTCCTCTTCTTTCTCCGTCCCCTTTCCTCACATGTACGAGACGACGTATGTAGTAGTAACTTAGGAGGAGGAGAAAGAAAAAAAAAGTGGAGGGAGAGACTCACAATGCCGTTTTCCACTTTGCAATCTCTTCTTCTCCCGTACCTAGTACGACATTTCTAAGAGGAGATGATGCTACTCAGAATAAGAATGGTTTTTCTAGCATGGATTCTACCGTGCCGGAATAAAAATTTACCGTACGTACTAGTAGGCCACGAATGTGCTTGGCGTACGAACTCGAAGTGTACTTAGAAGAAGCTTTGTCTCTTTTGTGCAAAAGATAAAAAAGTTTTTTTTTTCTGATGTCGAAGGGTGAATGAAGCAGCAATAGAACAACCTCTTCCTCTTTCTTCATTGTGGCCTTCCATAACAAGGCGCCGCCCGTGTTGTGTGTGCTGTCTCAAGCATGGGATGGAGAAGGAGAGGGGAAAAAAGTCGTTCTTAGAAAGAGAGCCGAAGGAAGGGGGGAGGAGGAGGAGGAGGCAAACAACAAGTGGGTGGAGGAGAAGGAGAGAGAGGGGCTGTTGCTTGCACTAAGAGGAGAGAGGGGAGATAGCACTTCTTTTGCCACAAAGGAAGGAGGGAGAGAAAGAGAGAGAGAGAGAGAGAGAGAGAGAAGGCGGGCTCGGACCTCCTTTGCTATCACCCGCCAGTAACGGCAGCCCCTTCTTCTTTCCTCCTCTCTCTCTCTTTCTCTCTCGCTGCTGCAGCTCTGAGAGCTCCGGGCTTCTCTCCCTCCTTCCCTTCCCCTCCTCTCCTTCCCTTCCACCTCCTGTTGGGAAAGAGAGAATGTTTCGCCTGGGGGCATTTGACTGAGTGAGCAAACTCTCTCTCCCCCTTCTCCCACCCGCGCCCCTGTTGCACACTAGAGAGTTGAGAAGTGAAAGAGGGGCAAGGGAAGGGAAGGGAAGGGAAAGGAGAAGGAGAGAGAGAGGAGGAAGGCGACGTCACACTGAGTGGAAGAGGAGCTGGTGGGTGGGTGGGTGGGTGCGTGGTGGGTCTTTCAGTAGCTCCGAGGGCGTTGGAGAGAGCGGACGAGTAGGAAAGAATTGCGATCGCGCCCGCCAGAGTTTTCGGGAAATCAAGGTGAACTTATCTGACGGAAAAACAAGAAAACTTGTCCATATTCCATTTTTTCTTCCAAAGCATAACTTCTTGTCTGTGCGGTCTTGTTTCTTCACATTTTGTGTACGTTTCGTTTCCGTTGCAGGCGCAGCAGAAGCCGCCCGTCCAAGATGGGCGACTTCGTCTACACGTGCGACCAGTGCCCGCGCACCTTCAAGCTGGAGGAGTTCTACGAGAAGCACAAGAAGGTGCACCAGCTGAAGAAGCAGCACCGATGCGACGTCTGCGGGTTCGTCTACGGCGCAGCCAAGGGGCTGGAGGGGCACATGAAGACGCACAGCGAGGCGGAGCTCATGACCGCCAGCATGGCCGGCAAGGCCGTCAACGGGGTCAACCCGAACCCCATCTCCGCCGCCGCGGCAGCCGCGGCAGCCGCGGCAGCCGCGGCCAGCAACAACCCGCCGCCGTCTTCCGAGCCTCCGATGGGGGCGAACTTCCACTTCCTGAACCCGCGCGGAGTGCTGGCGGCGCAGCCGACGCTGGCCCCGACGCAACCGTCTCCCATGGCCGCCATGGCGGCGGCTGTCGCAGCCGCGGCCGGCGGCGGGGGCGGCGGGGCCAGGAGGTCCGCGGAGGAGGACAAGCCGGCCGCGGGAGGAACTGGAAACTACGAGGTTTATGGTGAGTGCAGTTCTTATCTTTTTTTTTCTTTCCATCATGAATGAACTGCAATCAATGATGCATCTCTCTCTCTCTTCTGATTATAATATCATCGTCGAATCTGGCGCCAGTTTACGATTTCCTCTCTTTTTTTCCGGCAGGCTCGATTCCCGACTTGAGCGACATCACCAAGGTCCCGCAGAACTCCGCCGGCTTCTTCATCTGCTCCATCTGCGGCCGCGAGTTCTCCGGGCTGAACAGCCTGAAGAAGCACATGCCCATCCACACTCGCAGGGTGCAGCACTCCTGCGACGTCTGCGGCCACGTCTTCGGGAAGCGCGAGTACCTCATGGATCACGCCAGGAGGCACACCGGCGATGCGAGTCCTGTCTGCGAGGTGATAATTTTTTTTTGTACATACAATCGGACCCCGTAAAGTCGGAATCTGATGAAAAGTACAATTTTTTAAAAAGGTTAAAAAAATTATGATTATGTTTGGACAAGGGAGAAAAATATGACTGCTCTCAACCATTCCCACTTAAGGGGGACGACTGTAGTGGTAGGTAAAGTCCACTAAAATTGGTAGATTGCTCTGGTTGCGAAAGTGGCACCACCAACTTTACAACTTTTTAAAGTTCGTCACACTGTAAAGTACTTCTCCTTACCAAAACGAAATTGTTTTCGAATTCAATTGTCACAGATCTGCAACCAGACGTTCACAAAGCTGCTGAAGCTGAAGGAGCACGTCCGCGCCACCCACCGCAACCTGAACGCAGACGGGTCGGTGCACGAGGTGCTCCCGTTCCGCTGCCACGTCTGCAGGGAGGTCTTCCAGCAGCCGCAGGTGCTCAGGCAGCACCTGGCGTCCGCGCACAACATGGCCGGCACGCAGCAGGAACAACAGCAGCAGCAGCAGCAGCAGCAGCAGCACCAGGTGAGCTGCCCGGCTTGCGGACAGGGATTCGCCAGGCACCACAACCTGAGGTCTCACATCCTGAAGGTGCACGGACAGGTACGTGCGCAATAAGAAGAACTCTTCCCCTCTGTACGCGGCACCTTGTCTGTCCTAAACATGAATTCCCTTTTTTCATTTAGGAGTACGTGGACAACAACTTCACCTCCGCCGAGTTCACTGCCCTCGTCACCCCGCCCTCCCAGCTCCAGTCCAACGGGGTAGCCTCCCCTCCGCCGCCTCCTCCTTCCCATTCCCAAGACAAGAAACAGATGAAGCTCGAGCCCAAGGACACGGCGGCGGCCATCATGAGGATGGTGCGCAAACCGGGGCCGCTGTCGAGGAAGCAACAACAGCAGCAGTTGTCTTCCCCCTTCGCCAGCGATCCCACCGAGCCCAGGGCCGGGCAGAAGAACGCCACCACCTACGACGACGAGGAGCCGCCCATGATCACCATCAGACCGATGGTTGCCCAGCAGCAGCAGCAGCAGCAGCGGGAGGCTGCTCGCAGACCAGGGCCGGCGTCCAAGACCAACGCTCCGCCAGAGAGCAGGTATGACCATGATGCATCAGTACTGTACAACGTGATCCCTGATTTTTATCTTCATTATGAAGTGTAGAGTCCAGATGTCATTAAAACTCGTTAATTAGCATCCACAATTTACTACTACAAAACTCAGATTGTTGAATCACTGATGGATTATACTACAGCACTACTTACCTAAATGGAGATTTTCGCTGTCTTTTTGCGCAGGGTGGTGCCTTCGTACGTGGACCCTAGCCAGTTCGAGGGCCGCGAGGAGGGCGGCTACGAGTGCAAGGACTGCGGCAAGGTCCTCCAGCACAAGCAGAGCCTCATCTCCCACATGAGGGTGCTCCACGGCAACTACTACGGGGGCAACAAGTGGAAGGGACACAGCTCCGTCGTTGACATGATCCTGGAAGAGTCCAGCAAGCTCTCACCGAGGAAGAGAGGCTCGAGTGGTGGCGGCGGCAAGGGCGGCAGTGACGCCAACGCCTGCATGTGCTCGGTCTGCGAGGCCGTCTTCCCTAACCCCAGCAGCCTGCGCAATCATGTGGTCAACGTCCACATCCAGGAGCAGGACCACACCTGCGACCTGTGCGGGAAGGCCTACCTCAGCAGGGAGAACCTGGAGGCGCACATCAAGGCCAAGCACCCCAACCTGGACAAGAGACTGAGGTCCCTCAGGGACACGCTGGGCGTGGCGGAGCCCGCTGCCAAGAGAGCTAGACTTGACATAGGTATTTCTCAGTCCGATGTCGGCGGCGAAGGCGGCGGCGACGGCGACGGCGTCGGCGCTGCGAACGAGAAGGCGGCGGAGGTGGGCAGGAGGAGCGA
>JAAUYM010037528.1_pt1 | contig 11208 bp, 12 predicted proteins | sample 7278001 | NCBI WGS metagenome assembly JAAUYM01 (sample SAMN14350224, study PRJNA611818) | marine sediment metagenome | isolation source: surface marine sediment (1.8m) | place: French Polynesia: Moorea | collected 2018-08
CGGCAAAACTCCAGACCCTGTGCCCTTCCCCCCCCCCCCCCGCCCTCCTTCCTCTCCTCGCTGCCGGTTTTATTTCTTTGCGCTCGTCCTCCTCCTTTGCGCTGCCACGTTCTTGTGTCATCATGTCCGCGTGGTCTGCAAAGTTACGTCTCTTCTACGAACTAGTATTCTGGGACATTGGTTCCTCACTTCATCACCGCTGCTGTGGCCGTCTTCAGAATGAGTATGGGCAGCCCAAAAAGAACCCTCTCATTCGTGCCGGTCGCCCGACTGGACTTTTGGTCATTTTTTTTCCAGAACAAAAAACATTATGTATGACATGAATGTATGGTAGGCTATGTATGTTCCATTACATGTCAAGCAGAATTTGTTACGCTTGTCACTTGCAAAGTCCCGTCCGGTCGTTAGTATCATCATCACAGCTGCATGGAGCTCCACTGTGAGAAAAGGGGAAAGCAAGAAGGAAATGCGATTTAGATTTTTTTTTTTTTTCGAAACAACACGACGCATCTTTCTTATCCTTTTTTCTCTTTCATTTCCTCTTCTTTGTCCCCTTTCTCTTTTCCATCCTCCTCCGTCGTCCCCCTCGCGGTCCTTCTCCCTCTCCTCCTCTGCCAGCCTGGTCCCCCTCACACGGAAGATGAAGAGCATGAGGGCCACTATCGGCGACACTACCTAAGAAGGATTTTGTATTTGCTTTTGGTCTCAAATTAACGTTGAGAAATAAGCAAACTTTTAAGTTTTACCTTATTTATTACATCGCACATTACAAGGCTTTGAAACTAGGAAAAGTGTTCTTACATTACCTAAATTAGCACTACGTCCCCAATCACTGTGTTCTCAGTCAATCTACCGTAGTATCAGGTCAACAGGGTTGTACTTCAGGATTTCTATAACATGTAGGAAATATTTTTTTTAGCAGTTTTATTCAGCAATACCTACATCAAGGCTTCTGTAAAAAAAAAATTACCGCTAAAGTAACATGGTATATCTGAACATTTGAAAGGCGCAGAGAGATGCATTTATTCCTATCTCCATTTTAAGGGGGTGCAAAGTTATAAGAAAGACATAAAATAAAAAAAACACAAAAATCCTAACTCAATGCTTCTACTGTTTCCAAATTATCAGGAAAACAGAAAGAGTAAAAAGACTGCTTAATTTGTTGCAACAGATGATTTATTTATCCACAAGAGAAAAGTGTACTACACCACGAAAAAGAATGAGAAGATCGAAAAGAAGACCTTCCGCACTTCACTTTTTGTCCTTCTTGTCAGAGGAAGACCCCCCCGCGCCGCCGCCACTTTTCTTCTTCTCGTCCTTCTTCTTGTCCTCCTCCTTCTTCTGCCCGGTCAGGCTTCCCATTGCCGTCTTCACCTCCTCCGACTGTGGGTCCACCCCTGGAAGGCTCTCCAGCACGCTTTGCAGGTAGGCGGGGTCGTTCATGGCCTCGGTGTAGTCCTCCTCTTCCTCGTCGTTTCCTTCGTCCGCCTTGCCTGCGGCGGCGGCGACGGGCTCGTCCACGTCCATGGCCTCTGCGGCGCTCCCGCTGGCGCTGTCGCCTGAGCCCGTGTCCTGCATGGACATCCTCATCGCGTAGGCGATCTGCTCCTCCTCCGTCATGGCGCTCAGGTCGGGCGGGCCACCGCCGCCACCGCCGCCGCCACCGCCGCCGGCGCTGCTGCTGCCGCCGCTGCCCTGGCTGCTTCCGGCTCCTCCTCCTTTTCCTCCTCCAACCCCGGCGCCCGAGTCAGAAGACCCCTCCTGCTCCATGGACATGGCCAGAGCTCGCTGCAGGAGCGCCTCGTCAGAGTCGGGAGTCTCGGCCGCAGAGCCTACAGCGGACGAGAGTATGCATGGTGACTATTTTTAATGACAATGACAACCAAACTTGAGAGAGCTCCGACTCACCACTAGTGGCGCCCTGCGTCCCTCCAGCCTGTGCGCCCGAAGAGGCAGCAGCCGCGCTGCTGGTGGCGCCTCCTTCGCCGCCGCCACCTCCGCCGGCTCCGGCGGCGGCGGCGGCAGGGGCGGCGGCCGCATCCGGTGCGCCACCCTCCGCCTGCTGTCGGGCGCGCTGCTCCTCCATGGAGATCCTGAGCGCCATGGCCAGCTCGGGGTCCTCGTTGGGATCCACTCCGAAGTCGAACCCGCCGCCACCCGAGGTGACGATGTTGGGGCCGCTGCCATCCTCGCTCTGACGGACGGAGGGAGGGAGGGAGGGGAAAAAATTGACGAGCGTCCGGAGCAGGTTTTATTTTATTTTTTTTTTCGCTCGTGAGCCTACCTGCAGAATGGGCGAGGAGATGAGGGCGTCTGACAGGTGGGGCCCCGGCGGGATGGTGACCAGGTGGCTCCCGGTGCCGTCCTTGCCGTTCACCGTCTCCACGAACTTCCTCAGCACCTCGGCGTTCTCATCCTGGGAAGACGGGGGAAAAAAAAGAAAATTGTAGAACTCGGTAACTTATTTTCTTTTTTGTGTGTGTGTCTCGTGCAACTGACGGCTTCTCCGAAGCTGATGACGTCCACGTTAACCTTCTCCTTCTTGAGCTTCTTGGCCACCTTGACAAGGGTTGCCTCGTCCGCCGCCAGAGGAGACCCGACGAAGGCCACGATGCGGGTCTTGTGGTGCTTGCTCTGGCGGTGCTTCAGGGCCAACTGACCCAAAGAAAAAAAAAGGGGAGAGAGAGGGCAGGATAAAGACGCAGGTTCAGCCTGGGACTGATAATTCAAGACGAGCTCACGTGCGCTATCTTGATCCCCTGGATGAATTTGATCTGGCCCTGGGCGGCCACCGAGTGTAGCTTGGCCAGGACCTTGCCGGAGTCGGTGGTGAGGGTGACCAGCACCTGGAGGTCGCTCAGGCTGAGCAGACCCACGTTGGACTCCGGGTTGGACCGCAGCTTGGTCTGGGTGACCAGGTTGACCGCGTCCTGCTGGGCGGCCAGGCGGGTGGGCAGGAAGTCCCCGTTCACCATCCAGTCGGAGTTGTCCACGCAGATGAAGGTAGATTCCAGCACCATGGCGAATGAGGAGGATTCTGGACGCCTGGCGCTCAACTCCGGGGCTAAATTTTAAAAGTGGCAATAACTTTTTTTCACTTCCCAAAGCAGAGGGACTCAGGGAGTCAGTGGATGGGGGCGGCGGGGAAGGATTGATGATGACTTGACAACAAATGAAAGGTTCTGGAGAATGGACGTGCACCATGGCAAGACCGAACGGAATGATTGCTCGGGTTGCATGAGCAAAAAAGAATCCTATGAGTTTTAAATTTGTTTCAGTCAGCGTTAATTAAACGCATAAAATTTGCTTTGTCGCATTTTGCTCAATTATTAAACACAAAAATAAAGAACCTTGAAAAATAATGGTGCTTAAATTTCACCAAGACTGGCCTGACTCAGATTGACGGCCAGTGCCAGCGAAAGTAACATGTAACGTTCTCTATTTAAAATCAAGCATTATCCCTGCTTGCACGAAAAAGCTCTAACATTAGCTTAATATACGGAGCTTTTTGTAAGAACATGAAAAATACATGTTATTTAAGTCAAGGTTCTTTATTGTGTCTTTGAAATATGTTTTAGCTCAAGTCGTTCAAGATGGCGCTAACAGCTGCAGCCTACATGACTTCTAAGCGGAAGAAAGAAAGAGAGCCTGAGAAATAAATTGCTTGCAGCAGCTGCTGCAGAGGAGGAGGAGAGGGAGAGGATGAGACTGCAGGACTGCAGTGCACTGCAGTCTGCACACACTCACTGTGGTGACAAGCGAAAGATGTGCAATACTAATCGTAAATTTGTTTCGTCCGCCTCCTGACGACCGCGAGAGGAAGACCAAGTCCAAGGAGTTTCTCAGGCCCCTAGAGTTCATCCTCATGATCTTCCTTAAGGGCGGAAGAGCTTCTCAAGGAGAGGTCGAGCTCTAAAGCCGCGACTTATTTACCGGATCGGAGCCACCTTGCTGTCCCCTCCCTCCATTATTTACCGTGGTCCTCTCTACCTTGGCCATGGAGAACATCCTGAGGAAGTTGGCGGAGGCCAAGGGACCGCAGTACACGGACACCCTGAAGAGGCAGTTCCTGCAGAAGGTTGGAGAAGAAAAAAGGGCATATAGAGAAGGTCTGAGATGGCTTTGACCACCTGTTTCGTCCCCTCCCTCCATTTGCAGATCTTGGGCAACCTGTCCAACTCCGAGCTGAGCCCGGAGGACTCCACTGGTCTCTTCACGCTCTTCTTGGAGTGGATCTTGGCGTCGGAAAATCCCCTCCTCGTCGAGTTTGGACATAAATACCTCGGGTGAGCAGATTACATATCCAGTTTCAAAAAAGCCCAAGTTTAAATGTTCTTTTTCCCAATTTCCCAGCACTCTGTCCGAGTGCAACCCCGACCTCTTCCACGACTTTGTCAACCCCAACCTGTGCATCGAGATCATCGCCAACTCCTGCCACCACTCTGACCGCGTCGAGGTGATCAGGGCCGTCGGACAGATCCTGGACCTACTCAAGGAGCTGCCTCCCCCCAGCAGGGGCGGAGACCAGAGGAGGAGCGTCGTCAACGTCACCAAGGCGCACCTCTTCAGTGAGTACACCCGACGGGGGCTTTTGTTCATTTTCCGGAATAAAAAATGCAACGTTAATGTACGGTAGTCTAATGACATGTTTTATTACATGTCTCTAAGAATAATTTCTTACGATCGTAACTTTAAAAAGTCCCGTCTGACAGCTGCCCGCTTGCCAACTGTTGAAAGGATGGAATCGTCATTCGCCGCCTTTTGCTCTCTTGCAGCCTTTCTCCGAGAGCAGGGCATCCACCTCCCGGTGGCCTCCGCCATCTCCGCCCTTTACCAGTCCCACCCCGAGGTCCTCCCTCCCTCGTCGGAGTGGTCGCGGCTGGCCGTCCTGGTGGTCAAGCTGCTGGCCGGGTACAGGCTGCCGCAGCAGGTGGAGGGGGAGGCGAACGAGGAGCAGGAGGAGGCGGCGAAGGAGGAATTCTTCCGGGAGACGGCGGAGGTTAGCAAGATGCTTCCCCTGGTCTGGGGCCGGTCGGACGACACAGACGGGGTGGAGGAGTGTCTCAAGGCCTTCTACGTCATCATATCAACCGAAGGTACTATTGCACTATGTTGAGGAGTGGTAACTAGTATGACCACAGATGAAGCCCCCTCTCTATCGCAATGTCAATTTCGCAGAGTCGTACAGCAAGCCCAGCTGCGCCCTCATTAACATAATCGACAAGGTGCCCCGCCAGTTCCTCGACGTCTCCACCAAGGCCATCCTGGAAGAGAGCGGACAGCAACAGGGGGAGGCTAAGACCGTCATTGCGCTGCAGGTGAAGAGGAGGGAGAGACTGCTAGAGAAAGATGTTTATAGTATGTGTACGTATGTACTACGTAATATGTGTTTATGTCTTCTGGTGCGCGCAGACCATGATCGAGTGGCTGACGCAGCATCCCAACTGCCGCGTCCTCTCCCAGTGGATCCAACAGATGCTGCAGGGGCTCCAGAAGAACGACAAAAACTCCGTGCTGATCGAAATCGCCCACTCGTCGACAGAAAAGGTAGGCACTAGGTTAGACTCAAGAAATTTTTGTAAATGCATAATGTGCAATGCGCGAATTTTTCTTTCCGCGCAGCTCCTTCTGTCGCTCAGTGATCCTCGCCAGAGGCCCTCGGTGGAACCCATACTCTTCTTTCTTCTGCTGGGGTTTCAGCACTCTGAGTCGGTGTTCCACGCCGTGGTGGCGCACCTGCCAAAGACTCTGCGCACCCTGAGAAAGAGCGCCGAGTCGCCGGCGGCGGCGTCTGCGGCGATGGCGATGACGACGCTCGGGAGACTGGCCGAGGCCTCGCACTTCCTCATGACGCGGTTCCCCAACTTCCCGGAGCTGTACGACCCGGTTGTGGAGGCGCTGGATGAGTTGGGCCTGCGGGCTCCTAGCGAGCCCAGGAGAGGAGAACTGCGCACCCTCTCGTGGCTGAGTCCCCTGCACTCCACCGCCTTCGTGAACCAAAGTGGTCTGGTCGGGAAGAACCGTCGATGCTCGCTGGTGGACGAGGCCCTGGCCTACAGGTCCGAGACAGGGATGGTCGGGCTCATCAACCTCGGCAACACCTGCTACATGAACTCTGTCCTCCAGGCCCTGTTCATCAGCAAAGAGTAAGCTGGTGCCTCTTATGCTGTAATCGCAGCGTTAAACAGTAGTTTCCCCACTTTCAGTTTTTGCGAGGGGGTGCTGCAGTCTCCGCTGACGGCATCCCAGAACGTCTTGCTGCGGCTGCAGCAATCCTTCGCCTTCCTGAAGCTGAGCCAGCGCTCCATCTACTCGCCTGCTGAACTTCTCAGGGTGGCCAGGCCGCCGTGGTTCGAGCCAGGGAGACAGCAGGACTGCTCGGAATTTCTCAGGTTTGTTTTCTCAGGCGAGGGGAAAGCAGCATCTCCTGTTCTCTCAGTCGTCAACTTGCCTTTATCATAATTCATAACTCTGCTGGCAGGTACCTGTTGGACACGCTGCACGAGCAGGAGAGGAACGGGGCCGGGCCAAAGGCGGCAGTCACGTACGGCGAGCACAAGATCATTGAGTCGCCGGCCACGCCTTCCTCCACCACCTCGTCCGCGTCGTCGTCCGCCACGATGTCTGCCACCCCGACGCCCAATGGTGGAGGGGGAGGAGGAGGAGAGGAAGAGGATTCCGGAAGGCCCTCTACTGCCTCCGCATCATCATCCTCGCTTTCCCCGGTGGCTTCCGCGGCCAAGGTGTCTTCGGCCTCCAACCTGGCTCTGGACGTCATATCCGAGGCGCCGGAAAACGATGACGATGCCAGGGGCGACGAAGACGAGGACGAAGAGATGATGAGCCAGGTATTGGTTTTCTTTTCCCCCAGTTAAATCTGTACGAGTGCAATTGAGCAAGCAGAGACAAACATTTCGTGAGATTGTCGTGTCCATTTTTTAGGACGGCCGCATGGACGAGGACTACTTCGGCAGTCGCGGCAGCCTCTCCGCAGTTCCTCCTTCTGCCTCTTCTGGGGGCGCCCAGCAGCACCAATCTCAACAGCAACAACAGGCGCAGCAACAGCTGCCTGGACGAGGCCAAGGAGGTTCTTCAAGCCGGGGCGGGAGCCGGGTGGCGCTCAACCTGATGGAGGACGACGACGAGGACGAGGAGACGGACCTGGGCGGCTCCAGGACCAGCCTTGGGTCGGGGATCGGCCTGAAGAGGTGGACCACGGAAGAGAACCTCTCTTCCATCGACGGAGGGTCCAGAGAGGGGAAGATGGACCTACTGGACGGACCCATACACGATTCGCATTCCAACTCGAGAGGTATGCACATTGCGCCTGCATCTTTCCGTTCCCTATTTTGACGGACTCTCTTTTGCTCATTTGCCTTTTCCAGACAGCGGAATACAGAGCGTGGGTGACTCGATACGCGGCTCCAGTGACTCCATGGGCAACCCTCAGCCCATGGACACCTCCGCAGGTGGAGCCACCGCCGCCACCGGCGCAGCCAGGCCGGGAGAACCCGTTGCCTCTAACCCCGAATTCCGGAATCAAAAGTGCGCCCCTCCTCCTTCCGTAGGGGCCCCGTTCCTCTCTCTGGTGCAAGAAGTGTTCGGCGGCAAGATGCAGACCAGCTACACTTGCTACACCTGCCGGTCGGTGTCCCTCCACCGGGACATGTTCACGGAGTTGCACCTGGCCATTCCGGAAGCGACCACGACGACGGTGGAGGCGCAGAAAGTAACCTCGGGGACGGAAGGGGCGATGTCGGAGACGAGCGGAAAGGACAAGGGCGAGGAGAAAGAGATCAAGACCGCGACGCCGACTTTGTGCCTCCCCACGCTGCCGGAGGGGAAGGGGAACCCGCAGGAGGATCCGCTGACGATGCAGTCGCTGGTGCACAACTACCTGGCGTCGGAGGTGCTGGAGGGAGACAACAAGTACCACTGCGACAAATGCGGCGGGCTCAGGGACGCCGAGAAGACGGTCAAGATCCTGGAGGGTCCGCAGTACCTCATCTGCACCCTGCTCCGCTTCAAGTACGACCGCGCCATTAACCGCAAGAGCAAGGTCTTTACCGACGTAGACTACAGGCTAGGGCTGGAGCTTCCCATTGAGCCGGGGGCAGCAGACGGCGGCAGCGGCGGTGGAGAGGAGGAAGGGCAGTGGGCGAGTCGCGAGCTGTACTCGCTGTACGGAGTTGTTGTCCACTCTGGATACAGTTCGGACGGCGGTCATTACTACACGTACGCCAGGGAGCCAAAGTTGGAAGAACAGGGAGAGAAGGAAGAAGAGGTGGAGGCGAAAAAGGAGGTGGTAGGAGAGGCAGAGCTGCAGCAGGAGGAGGAGGACGCGGACGTGTGGTACATCTTCAACGACAGCAAGGTCTCCTTTGCCACGTTCGAGGCCTTCAAGACCGTCAGTAAGCGGTTCCCCAGAGACGCCGCCTACCAGCTCTTCTACCGGAAGCTGCCAGCGCGACGGAGAGGGCAGCCGCCGGGAACGGAGCCGGCGCAGTCCACCGTCACCTCGGTCTCTGGCAACTCCTCCTCCTCCTCCTTCTCCTCCAGCCGTCGACCACTCAGGGCAGACCTGAAGATGGCGGTGGAGAAGGACAACCTCAAGTTCCTGCGCGAGAAGGAGAGGTCGGCCTCCGGGTCTTCCTCCTCCACGTCGTCTTGGACTCAGTATAACAACAAGCGCTGGGACGACGACAGTCGAGGGGGAGGTGGCGGGGGAGGAAGCGGAGGCGGTTGTGGCGGAGGAGGCTTCAATTCACCGGGAAGACTTGTCTGCTGAATACGAAATATGATGGCTTTAATTGTTGCAAAACACCTTTTGAAATGCTAGTTGTCTGGGTTTTTTTCTTCCCCGGTGTCCATTCTTAGGCGTCCCACCATTTAATGCCTTAGGCACACTACTTACCAGAACCTCTTTTTGTCACCCCCCCACCATCCACCCGCACTTCTTTTTTCTTCTTCACAAACTGTGATAGGCTTGCTACCATGACCTGTTTGCGATTCGTCGTACTGTAGTGTATGTACTGCCACTTTATTATTATTATTTTTTTTTGACGGGATTAGCTCGAGGACGCGCCTCGATTGGAGTTCTTGATTGACACCACCAACAAGCCCCCTCCCCCTGCAGCGACAGTCCCCTCATCTTGACTAGCACTTGCGTACGTACATACGTACACCATAGGCGGCATGAACTTCTGTTCCAGTCGCTCAATAAATGCGCGAGCATTTCGTTAAGCATGCACTGTGTACCATTGTTTTTCGTCTTCGAAATTGCAGATGTTGGCGTGAGTTTTATTCCTAACATGACTCGTGTTAGTTTTCCCCATCGTACTATTTATTCTGCGCACTACAAAGTACGAGTACTAATGTGGCCGTGGGTGGGCAGGGCACCAATTCTTAGGTTTGGGGGAGAGGGAGGGGTTCCAGCCTTAAAGCTTGAAGGGGGGCTAATCTTGGGGGCTTCAGGGGTTCGGGGGATCTAGCGAAGTACGTGGTAGATGTCTGGAGAAAAAAAATTTTTCGACGCTTATGGGTCCATGCTTTTTAATAGCAACTTTTTCCCACTGACAGTAAAGAAATTCTGTTTCAAGCTCATTAGAAAGCTCTTTATTGTCTTTTTTTGTCAGTAGTTCAATAATTTTGTTTATGATACGGTGTCGTCTTATTTGTGCCATTTTCAACCAAAGTTTAAGTGGATGATGGGCCAATTTTTTTATTGCCGGCTTCGCCTCCGGAGGGGTGGGGGGTGGGGTCGTAAAATGCATGCTTCGGGGACGTCATAATTTCCACTCTTGGGGGGGTGGGGTGGCTGGGTGTTCCTAATACAAACTTTTATACTGCCCATAGCTGTGGCGCATTTTCCCTGCTAGCGCAGAGAGGTGGCGTGGGCGTCCCTAAACTTGGTGCATGCACTCAGGACCACTAATCGCCTTCCCCCACCCCCCCCCGCGGGCTCTCTGCTCCAAAGCTATACTTTGCAGCAAACGAAGTCGGACTAATCTTCTTAGGTCGCCAACGCTCCTTGAGTGCTTTCGCCCTCCCTCTCGCATCGCATCCTTGCAAACTGGGCCACCAGAGCGCGTCATCTGTTGTCATGAGGGGGCTCTTTTCAGCATCTATTAATAAACTGTATGTAGTGCTGCAAAGAGAGGCCTGGATTCCTTCTTCAGTTACGCAGAAAAAAGCACCCCACGTTTTTTTCCGACTTTTTGAAACAGTCGGAGAATGGAAAATTTTCGGTTATTTCTTATGCGTTTATAAACTACACATATTGCGAACATTAAAAGACTACACAGAAAGACATCAAACTTGCACGGTGTCATGGAAAAAAATAAACACACCCAAACCCTCTTTTCCTCCTCGCCGGCAATATTCACACTCCGATCGAGCCTCGCTTTGAATTCCTCAGCCGTCACTGCCTCCTCTCCTCCCCCTGTTTTGTGTCCTCCTCATGCCATTCCTGCTCCCCCCTCCCTCGCGCTGTCACAGGACAAGGGGAGGGTGGGCGGGAAGAGGAGGGCATTGTTTGCATTTTTTCCGTCTGGGTGGAACAAACGCAGCGAGGACACGCCCTAACAATAGACACACACACACCACACACATACCGGGTACATGTCGAGGAGGAGGAGGAAACACAGACACACAGAGCGAGCCAAAACCCGGCGGGGAACTGAAGTTCTGGAGAAGTGGTGGCAGTGAGAGTCAGTCGGCCTTCCAAGGCTGCGGCCGAGCAATAACAATGCCATCATCTTCGTCGCCATCGCCATCGACAACAAAACAGAATGCCGGTGTGAGCGGCCATCAGAAAACAGGAGAAGCAAGACCGGGAGGAGGAGACCTGCGTGGATGCCTCGGAGCCACTTCCATCGACCCCTCTTTCCCTCTTTCTGTCTCTCTCTCACTGACTCCCTTCTTTGGCATCAGATAAAGGAGAAAGTGGAGTCACTTGTCACCCTACTGGCTGACTCTCTTCTCCTCGTCCTCTTTTGTCCGATTTCGATAGTGCCCACCTCTTCCTCCTCATTCTCTCCTTCCTTCCTTTCTTCCTTCCTTCCTCACTTTCGTTAGCTCTCCATTCACACTCCTCTTTCTCCACTTTCCCTCCGCTTCCCTTCTTTCCACTCCTCTCTTTCTTCTCCCTCCTCCTCCTCCTCCTCCTCCTTCTCCTCCTCCTCCTCCTCCTCCTCCTCCTCCTCCTCC
>JAAUYM010075534.1_pt1 | contig 11204 bp, 10 predicted proteins | sample 7278001 | NCBI WGS metagenome assembly JAAUYM01 (sample SAMN14350224, study PRJNA611818) | marine sediment metagenome | isolation source: surface marine sediment (1.8m) | place: French Polynesia: Moorea | collected 2018-08
ACTTCGACGAGGAGACGCAGAAGGCCCTGGAGGAGATTGACGCCAACCAGAACGAGATCGACCTGCTAAATGAGAAGGCCTCGGAGGAGATCCTGAAGGTGGAGCAGAAGTACAACAAGCTCCGGAGGCCCTTCTACGACAAGCGCAACGAGATCATCGCCAGGATCCCCAAGTTTTGGCTGACGGCCTTCATCAACCACCCTCAGATCTCGTCCGTGATAGAGGAGAACGAGGAGGACGCGCTGCAGTTCCTCAACAAGCTGGAGGTGGAGGAGTTCGAGGACATCAAGTCGGGATACAAGATCAAGCTCTTCTTCGACAAAAACCCCTACTTCGAGAACGACTGCCTCTCCAAAGAGTTCCTACTGGGTGAGAAACGCGATTCCGATTTCAGAAATGGTCTGACCTATAGTACTGCTACATACGTGTTCTTGCCACTGTTAGGTTCTTCCGGAGACGCCTCCTCCCAGAGCACACCCATCCAGTGGAAGGAGGGGAAGGACCTGACGGCGAAGGCGGCGGCGATGGCAGCCAAGGGGAGCCGCAAGAGGATGCTGGAGAACCGCACCTTCTTCACCTGGTTCTGCGACAACAGCGACCCTTCCGGCGACGACATCGCCGAGGTCATCAAGGACGACATGTGGCCGAACCCGCTGCAGTACTTCCTCGTCCCGGACATCGAGGTGGAGAGCGGGTGCGGGGACAACGATGACGACGACGAAGACGAGGCAGATGACGACGAGGACGAGGTAGATGACGACGAGGAGGAGGTCGACGAGTCGGTAAGAGAAACAACCCCCCCCTCTCTTCACTGCCAACAGAGTATTGGTAAGTTGTACAAGTAACACCCTTCGTGTCCTTTAGGTGGTCGTGCTTGAGGAAGAGGAAGAAATGGAAGACGACGTCGAGGGAGAAGAGGAGGAAGAGTTCCCCTACAAAAAGGCCCCAGCCATCCGCTCGCTGTCCGACTTGTGGAAGCATCGCGAGGAGTGGAACCGCTTCGTGGCCCTCCTGGACGCCGCCGAGGGGGAGGGGGAGGACTCCGAGGGGAAAAAGTTGGGGCTGAGCAGATACGCCAGGTAAGGGGTGTACTAATATAAACTGACAGCCATATCTGTGTTTTCCTTGTATTTTCTCAAGCTTAAGTGTTAAGTTGTTTTTTTTTTTTTTTTTTAATTTCATGTAGAAAAGATTGACTCCATTTGGTTAATGCAAGGTCATCAGACAGATCGTTTAATTTGTTTCAGGTTTCTTGAACTGTACAACAGACTCGACGATGCCGAGAAGGAGAAGGCCAAGCCGGAGAAGGTGAGGTCTCGCCATTTGGATTGTTTGGATTAACTGGACATGTTCCTGAAAAAAAAAATTGCAATTGGATTTTTCCAAGGAGAAGAAAAAATGACAAATTTTAAGCGAGGTTAGGAGCAACCACTTGCACAGACTGTGAATGTGATTCACAAAACATGCATGATTTCACATATTTTGGGGCAAAGACAAGTTTCCCCCAAAGGGATGAAATTTTGGCCAAAAATATTTACTAAGTTTCCAAGCTATCAAGCTAGTTAAATAGGATCATGGTTATGATTTTTTTTTAAATTTTCTTAATAAACACTGGTTGCTAATATAAAAAAAGCAATAAAAATGGCGGCTTAACTTTTTCAGACCTGTAAAATTTCGCCTTTTTCACGTTTTGGTCACATATTTTGCCATTTTCCTAGTTACATGAAAGTAACATTTTCGGACTTTAAAAAAAATATTAGTCTACTTATGAGAAAGGGGAAATTTTTGAGTTGTATGTACTTTAAACTTTGGTCTTTTTTTTACGATCTGCATGCATCCAGATCCGCCAGCTGACTCTGGTGATCCGCGATCACGAGGAGGACTTCTTCGGCGCGGACCGCTGCCTCCAGTGCATCGACGGCAGCATGCGCTCCCAGGTCATGGACAACCTGCGGAGGGTGCACAACGGGGAGGCCAAGGGCGGCACCTGGGTCTACCAGCCGGTCTACCCGAGGGTGGTGGAGGCGCTCAACGGGATGCTCGGCACCTACAACAAGACCCCCACGAAGAAGACGACCACGTAAAAGGCCGACTGAGACGCTGCCCGGATTTGTGACACCCCGTATGTTGTTTTGTGCACTACGTACCCCCCTTCCTTCCTTTCCTACTCCTTTCCTTTCCGCCGCCCTTCGTTGTCGGATTAATTAATAAAATAAAGGCAGTTCAGTCCGGACTTTTGTCTCGCGCGTTTCTTGGCTGCTTCAAGGTTGATTCCCAAATAAACATAATTTTAATGTCGTATAGTTTCAGTCCACTAATGTTTCATAAATATGGCAAGGACTTTTTTGAAATATGATCACCTGAAGAAAAAAGTATCCAGCTTGCCAAAATAAAGCCATTTCAGCTGGAAAAAAGCATACAATTAGCCTAAGCCGTTTTACTTGATCAGCTGAAAGCCGTTAGCTTAGTAGTTGGAGTGGAGTCATAATTTTTTTTACAAAAAATAAGAGAAGGAATGCAGTAGTCCACGGTTAATAGTGCAATGGTGGGCCAGGGGAAAATTGCACAATAAAGCGAGGAGATTTATAAAATAAAATATCAAAATGGGACTCCAAAATATTGCACAATTAAGCGAGTTGCACTTTTAACCGTGGCACTATTAAGCGTGGAGCACTGTAGTAGCTTCTTTTCTCGATTTTAGGCCAACACAACAAACAACATTCATCATAGGAAAAAAAGTGCAAATACAAAAATAATGAGGTTTAATTTCTTATTTTTTCTTTCATATTCTGCAACTGCATTTAAAAATTCATGGCCAGGGACGTCTTTATAAAGCCAGATTTTTTGAAGTATCGATAACCGAAATTGTCCTTTTTTTTTGCTCTGAGAAACTGGCAACCCTGTCCTTGAGTTAAATTTTAGAAACATTCCTGTGTTTCACTTGACGAGCCTGCGCACGATGGCTGCCAGGTTGTTCTCCACGGCGTCCGGCCTGACGTCGTCCCTGCTCTCGTCGGCCGCCCTGAACTTTCCCGTCCTGACCAGCACTCCCTGCATCCCGCACTGCTGGGCCCCTCCCACGTCCGACACCACGTCGTCGCCCACCATCACCGCCTCTGCAGCCGCCACGCCCATGTCGTCCAGGGCCGTCCGGAAGAACTGCGAGGACGGCTTCCCGATGGTGGTGGCGGACCGCCCGGAGGCGAACTCGAGCGCCCTGGTGAAGGGACCCACGTCCAGAACGAGGTCGCCGTCTTCTTGGTAGTACTTGCCCATCCCCAGGCTGTAGAAGTCCCCGCCGGTCGTGTCCAGCACCTTGAAGGCCTTGTTCATGTTCCTGTAGGAGAAGTTGTCGGTGGCGTCCCCGAGGATGACGCTGTCGAAGATGCCGACGTCGTCGCTGGACTTGTTCAGCTGGACGATCTCCTCCGGGAAGTCCGGGAGGCAGTTCGGGTGGACGAGGAGGAAGGGTCGGAGCTTGCGGGCCGTGATGATGGAGGCCATCGCCATGGCTGGGTTGAACCTAGTGACATTTAGAGAGAGAGAGAGACAGCACACAGTAACACAGTAGCCAGGACTTCAAGTGCCACCTCCTTCAGCATTCCTCCTACACTTTGTCCGGCGAGATGCTGAATCCCAGCCTGTTGAGCTTCTGCACGAGTCCGTCCCTCGTCTTTTGAGTCTCGTTGGTCACCAGTCGGAACGGGATGCCTAAAGTTTAAGTCCAGAAAGGAGGGGTGTGTGTGGAAAAGAAACATTAAGATTTATACCTCTCTCCCCCCACTTTACCTTCTGCCTCCAGCCTCCTGACCGCCTCCACTGACCCCTCGATGGTGACCCCGTCTCCTTCCGCGCTGCTCTCGACCAGCACGCCGGTGATGTCCAAGAGGAAGGCCCTCAGGGACTTGTCAGGGTGCAGGCGGTTCATCCCGGAGGGCGGAGCTGGGGGAACTTGCACACCGAGTGAAGCAGCAACACGTGTGGGGGCTTACTACGTATGTACTAACTACATAGTAGACAGACCACCGCTGCTGCTGCTGTTGCCAGGCCAGCTCCCTCCATACTACATGTACACTAGTACATACAACACAAGGAAGGCAACGTGATGGTATTGCTGAAAGGAAGGAAAAGGAGGGGGGAACGAATAGGACAACTGGCCAATCAGTGTGTACGGATGTGTACTACTGTAGCACATCGTCTAGTGCGAACGGGACGGTGTTGTCGATCCAAAGCAAAAAATGTTTTAATTGCATGACTAGTACATGTACTGCAGTTTTAGGTGCAACATACAGCTACTGTTCTTGCTCCATTACTTGCAGTTCGTTATTCTTGCTGCTGGTGAGGTATAGCTTAGCATCTTTATACTATGTACTGTAAAAGTGCATAGTAATTTTTTTAAAATAAACCATACATCTTGATCTCTATCTCCAAAGTATTAAGTCGAATAGGAAAAACAGAAAGATCAGGAAAAAGAAATATTCAGCTACCTGAAATCTCCCTCCCGTCTCTTTCGCTCCGAGCTTCACCCTTGAAAAGTTGCCAAGAGACATCGACGTAATTGGGTGAACAATGACGACGATGACCCAGCTTTCACCCCCACCCCACTCCCCCATCACGCTCTCATCTTCACCTCTGACTCGTGTGTGAAATGGCCGCGGCCAAGAAAAGTCACGTATTACGCAAACGACCTCTCTCTATATTGTATGTAGTGTTTAGATATCTCTATCAAATATAAGAGCACACAAATGCGGGACAATACAACACATGAATGATCGTTTTGGAACAGCTGGGATCTCCTCTCGTTTCAAGCTCCGTTGCCGGAATTCCCACTCCCGTTTCCACCACTTCCTCCTCCTCCCCCGCCTCCTCCTCCTCCTCCCATGAGCTTCTCCTTGGCGCACTCCGGGCAGATGATGTCCTCTCCGTCGGTGATGAACCCCTTCCCAGCCATGGACACCTTGCAGAGGGCGCAGACGAAGCACTGGGAGTGCCAGTGCCTCCCTTCAAAGCTGATGAACCTGGTCCCGCCGGTGCCGGTGATGGGCTTGGAGCAGGCCGTGCAGCGCTTGGCAAACAGGTCCCCGAAGCAGTTGGCGCAGTAGGGCCTGTCGCCGCGCGAGGCGAACTTCTGCCCGGCCAGCTGGCAGTCGCAGTGGGCGCACGTGAAGCACTCGCGGTGCCAGGCCTCGTTCTTGAACGTCACACCGCCGGAGGTCATCACCTCAAGTAAAAGTAAAGAATAATACATGTACCTATGTATGTATACTGTACTGTATTCACGTGTTGTACTAAAAGTAACAGTTGCACAAGAAAATCAATCTTACCTTTTTGCACTTTGTGCACTTGGTGGCGAACTTGTCCTCGAAGCACCCGACGCAGTAGACGTCCTTGTCGTTGGGGATGATGAACGGCTTGGTTCCGACGGCCGACTTGCAGACGGAGCACTGGAAGCACCTGTCGTGCCACCGGCGGTTCTTGTACTCCATCTTCTTCATCCCCGGCCTGAAGGTGTCCCCGCAGGCGTCGCAGCGACTGGCGAACTCGGAGTCGTAGCAGGAACCGCAGAAAATGAAGGCGTTCTTGGCGGCGAACGGCTTGTCCACCAGGCTAGCGCCGCACTTGTGGCAGCAGAAGCAGTCCTGCGAAACGGAGCAATCAAGATTCTTAAAGAAATGCAGTAAATATATATGGTTTTTTTCCTATGCTAACCTCGTGCCAGTGCATTTCTTTGTACGCCATGTCCTTGTCCTCCACCCCGATGTTCTTCTTGCACCTCTGGCACTCGTGGGTGAACTTCTTCTCGTAGCACGCGAGGCAGCACGGATGGTCCGCGTCCTGCGCCTCCTCTCCATCGCCCCCTCCCGCTCCCGCCCCCCCTCCTGCCCCCGCCGCCGCCTCCGGCACCGCCTCCGCGGCCGCCGCCGCCGCCGGCACCGCGTACCTCTTCCCTGTGAGGACCCCGTCGCAGTGCCAGCAGCAGAAGTGGTGGCAGTGCCATGCCCTTCCGAGAGCCCTGGTGTACTCTCCGGCGAAGATGAGCTCGTCGCAGGCGCCGCAGCGCGGGCGCAGGCGCTCGGCGTAGTGGCGCTCGCAGAACACCCGCCCGTCGAGCACGCAGTACGTCAAGTCAACCTGAAAAAGGAAGGGATGAAAAAAACTGCATGACGACGCGTTTTCACCAAAGGAAGAGGTATTATTATTGTTACTCTTATTATTATTATTATTGTTATTATTTTGGTTATTATTATTACGAGTATTTACCAGCAGTTCGTCGCACGTGGAGCAGGTAAAGCAGGATGGATGCCAGGCCATCTTCAGACCGACCTGCGCCAAAAAAAAGTAATAAAAGGGTCTAATTATAAGGGTTTCTCTGTCCCTCCCATCTTGCTCCATCTACTGACCCTTGGGGCCACCACCACAAGCGAGCCTTGCGCTATATCCTCCGAGCACTTGGGGCACTTGTTCTGTCCAGAGGAGGAGGAGGAGACGGACGCGAGCGCCGACTGGACTTCGGTGGCGACCGCCACGTCGAGCGCCACGTCGTTCCTGGCGTAGGCAAAGTCCCTGAAGGAGGCCCTGCACTCCGATGTGCCCAGGTGGTGGCAGTGGCGCTCCTCCAGGTCCTGCTTGGGCAGCTGGTAGACCAGCTGCAGCTCGCGGTACTTCTCCCCGTCCGAGTCGAGCCGAGGGACCTTCTCCTCCGGAAGCTGACGCATCCAGTTCTCCGCCTGGGAGACGGACAGGCCCTGCAGGCAGACCAAAGTTGTGAATAACATGCCACATATGCACTCATCGAAAAGAAAGTCTTTGACTCAAAAAGTCTGAGAAAAAAAATAGTGATAGTTGCAATTACAGAATTATTCTTATTGACAATAGTGTTGCATTTGTTATCAAAAGCGCAGACTATGTAGATTTTTCAAGCAAATATTTTTGCTAAAGCTGTCTTTTAATCCGTTTGATAAGATAATAGCTTGATTTTTTTACGTCATTCTTCGCCTCAGGCTGGGAGATAGATATAAAAAGGGTAGCATGTACAGGACATACTGTACGTACAGTATACTACTGATCCAAAGTCAGAATTTATAATGGCCCTAATAAAAGAGTAAACCTGGCCTTACACAATTTAATACGTAAAATATTGCACAGAGTGGTAGAACAGTTTGTCTCACTGCAGTTATTTGAACTGCACGTTTTTTTTTTACAAAAAATCTCTGCAACCACAAACATCCTTTAAGATGTTGACTGGTGTGGTAATATCGAAGTGGCTTCTATAGGTACAAGACTGCAAATTGCCCCCAGGAGCAGTTCTGGTAAGAGCTCTTACCGGCGGCGACCATGAGTATCCATCGAGCACCATGACGACAACCTGGGAGGAGCAGGAGAAGCAGGAAGAGGAGTTGTTGGTGTGCAGACTGTCCACGAAGCACACGGGAGGAGAAGAAGAGGCGGGAGATGATAAGAGGAGGCAACAACTTTTCCTGCGACGACGGCGACGTTGAGGGCAGCCAGGAGAGGAGGACGAGGAGGAGATAAGGTCGTTGTGGCAAGCGCAGGAAGGAGGAGGAGGAGGAGGAGGAATCCTCTGGTGGTGGCGCTGTGCGTAAGAGTACGAAGAGGAGGAGGGAGGAGGAAGAGGAGGAGGAGAGGCCTTGAAAGCTCCCTTTCCAGTGTTGGAAGAGAGAGCAGGAGGAAGAGAGGAGGAAGGAGGAGGAGGAGGAGAGCTTGCGCTAGTGTTGGAAGCCTCTTCCTCTGCGCTGGTGGTGGTGGCGGAAGACGAAGTCATGGTGGTCTGTTCTGCCCCTTCATCCCTCTCTCCTTCCTTCCCTCTCCCTCTTCCGCACTTTCTCTCAACGAGGCCTTGATGATCGCACTGACTCTCACAATCTCTCCCTCTCTGTCTCTCTCTCTCTCTCTCAGACTCAGTCAGGTTGTACTGTAGAAGCACACTACTTGCTACTGCGCATAGAAACAGGCATGCTGCACATGGGCGAGGCAGTGAAGTGGGGGGGGGGAGGGAGGACTCGGATCAGGAGGAGGAATTCGAGCAGAAACTGACGACGACGATGACGAGGATGCCTGTTACTTTCAACCCCTCCGCTTTCCTCCTCTCCTTCTCTTCTCTCTCCCCCTCTCGTTTTTTTTGCAAGGAAATAAAGGCGGCCGAGTGGAGCGAGGAGAGATCTGTTTTGCAGTGGCCCCTCCTGAGAAAATAAACTGTCTTCCTTTTTGTGCTCCTTCTGCGCCACCACCCCCCAAGGCAAGAACAGATGGGCGAATAAGGAGGGAGAGGAATGAGGCGAAGAATTCAACACCACTTCAAATAGCAGGATGAGTGAGAGAGAGGGGGAGTAGTACCTTGTGGAGTGGTCGGTTTTTCTCTCCCTCCCCACAAACACGAAAAACTAACTAGCACGTTCTTTCCCTGACAAGTTCTCGGCACAACTGAAGGGGGGAAGGAGGAGGAGACCTTTGCTAACGACGAAAAGAAGGAAAAAGAGTGTGAGGAGGAAGAGGTGGATAAAGGTCTGGCTGTCGTTCCTTCGCCGGCAGGAGGGAAGAGAAGAGGAGGAGGAGGAGTCTTCTTGAACAGGAGGAGAAGGAAGGAGGGGAACAGAAATTGGGCCGCAGACGCTTCTCCTCCTCCTGCTTCTCCCTGTTCCTCCTGAGATCGTGACTGATCTTACGCTTCTTCTTCTGCCTGACCTGGGAGAGCGGTGATACGCGCCTACCCTACTGGGAAAAAAAGCACAAGTACCATAGGTGGCATGTCCCGACTTTGTTGTTCTCAAGAGAGGTGCTGCTGCACACTCTCACTTCACTGAAAAAAAAGCACTGAATCTTCCTCCGGAGGGAAGAGTATAATAAGTCCTGATTTAGGCTTAGTCTGCACATTAAAGATGAGAGAGCAAGATGTCGGGATGTCAATTTTTACGCCCTTCCTTTCCCCCCAATAGAGGGGGACGAAGATGGGCGTCCGTGGCAACACAAGAAATAATTTCTCCTGGCATTTAAAACTGAGCAAATAGCTCAGTCGTAATTTTCTCCCCCCCTCTCTCTCTCCCGCTTTCTCCTCCTTTTCCTCCTCCTCCTCCTGCTCCCCTCCCTAGTGCTCCTCCCTCCGCTCTTCGTCGTATCCAGCCCACCCACCCATCTGTTCCCCCCTCCCTCGCTCCTTCCCATCTCAAGAGCGATTTTCTCCGGGGCGTAAGCACCCAGTTCATAACCCCTCATCCGTGAGACCGAAATATGCCTCCTCCGCCTCCTTTCCTTTCAGTTTTTAGGTCTTCCCCCCCCCCCCTGACAAAGGTCGCTGAGAAGGCGAAAGATCATCTGTCGAAAGTGGCTCAAGAAGAGGAAGGAAGAAAAAAAACTTTAATCCTCAGCTATGTATGCGTACAATCTTTAGTTAACTTTTTTTTTAGTTCTCCAACATCAAATTATGAAAAAAGTTAGTTGGGCACTTCTCAGATCTACTCACTCACAACTGGTTTTGCAGTGGACGACATTTAGGTCAAAACACAACAACTTTCTCTACTCTGTACCATTGTACGTACGTAGTATGTACAGAAACGGTTGTTTGTCTTCTCTTTCTACCGCCTCTCCCACCACCACCACTCTCTTCCTCTTCTGCCTAGTAATATTATACTTGTACTGTACATGCTGTTACCTGCGGCGTTTGGAATTGGTGCAAGAGTACATACTACTAATCCGTGTCAATTTGGCGTCTCACAGATCCCGTCGGGGAATACTCCGGCAATGCCTAATGTTAGCTCCTGCTAATTAGCGGTTATTTTGCGTCAAGGCTTCTCTTCTTGTACTACATAGGTGAACAAGCATGGCTTACTCTTGTGTTGAGAGAGGGGAAGGGAAAGGACCTAATGGGGAGACGAGATGTGAATGTGAGGAAAGGGAGGGAGGCGGGGAGAGGGGGGGTAAAGAGAAGTGCGTGAAACTCTGCCTCCTCCTCCTCCTCCATCGCAACGGGAGGCAAACAAACTTTCCCTTCTTCTTCCCAGCATGAGCAACGCAGCTCTTGTCAACAAAGGTGTCCTCCACCGCATCAAAAGCCAACATCATGGGGAGGAGGGAGGGGGAAGGAGACACTTTGCCAGCAGATCTGTGTACTACTAGTACAATACGTATACGTAAAAAAGAAGTTGTAACCTAACCCAAATACGGTATGATGGATTTTTTTTCTCCAGTTACCCAATTAAAAATGGAATCCTTCTTTCTACAGGCGTAGTACAATTGGCACTGGCACAGTGCTGGCTAATCTTCTTGGCAACAAGAGGCTGGTTCTTTAAAAACAAAGTTCCTGCATTAAAGTTGGTCACCCAACGTTTGTACTTCAACTCTGCCTTATTTGAATAGTTTGCGTAATTATTAAGGGTGAAGATTTTTCAAACTGCGATGAGTTCTTATAAGTTACGTTAAGTCCCAGTCAATCTGAGAACAGCGTAGGTAGTTAATGGGAACAATAAAGTTCCGCAGTTAAAAATTATTTTTTTTTGTATACGTGAAGAACCGGCCCGTACGCATCACGTTGTATTTCTTGGCATTTTCTCTCACCTTGTCTCACAGTCCCCGCTCTTTGACCTCATTGTACAGCTGGCACTGGACGCAGCAGATGCAAAAGAGCCCGGAGAGGACGTCGTAGATCGTCTTCTCCTCCATCCCGAGGTACTCCCTCATCTTCAGCCGGAGCAGCAGGGACCCCACGCAGGACCAGCAGGGCAGCGAGATGACGCCGTGAAACACGGGGTTCTCGCCGATCTTCTCGGCGGTCAGGTAGTTCAGGACGAGGCCGAGTTGGGCGCACGAGATTATGAACACTCCTGGGCCACCGTGGCAAACGTCGAAAGTCCCAACCTGGAAGTCTTGCTGGCCACCGAGGCCGTCTGCCTTTCCCATGTTGGTGGTTCAGCAGCCCAGGTGACCCGGTTACGACAATTCCTATGTATATGTTTGGCTTCACGCACTCCCGCTTTTAATTAGTAGAATATTCTTCCGACCAGCTTTTCCCAAACGATGTAACCTAAACATTGTCAGGGCTGCCAGGTGCTGTTGGCCAGCAGAGTATCCAGATCTGAAATGGGTGAGTGGGCTGCGAACTGCAAGTTACTTGTGCCTAGCATTGCCAAGTTCCTTGTGACCTCCTCTACAGGCTTTGGAGGGAGAAATCCAGCTACTCCTCCCAAATCCCC
>JAAUYM010153820.1_pt1 | contig 11204 bp, 8 predicted proteins | sample 7278001 | NCBI WGS metagenome assembly JAAUYM01 (sample SAMN14350224, study PRJNA611818) | marine sediment metagenome | isolation source: surface marine sediment (1.8m) | place: French Polynesia: Moorea | collected 2018-08
ATGAAAACCCAGAAAATTCTCGGGATCTTATTCGGGGAAAAAAAAATTTGCCGGATAAACTCTCTAGGATGGAGGAAGAGGAGGAGGAAAACTTGGATGTTGCTGGATAAATTAAAGTCAACTTTCGATAGAGTAAATAAAGTCTGCCATCAGCAGAAAAAAAATCATTAAACTACTACAAGTTTCTATGGTTGTCTGAGAAAGCTTCAATGTTGCATTAAGAAGTTTTCATGACCTTGTCAAAAGTTGACTGTTTACGTAAAACTGTGCGTAGGTTCCACCCGTCCACCGGCAAGTGGGAGCACTTCTGCGGCGGATCTCTCATCTCCCCGCTCCACGTCCTCACAGCCGCCCACTGCGTTTCAAGCGTGTACATACCAGTACTACTAATAAGAGACCACCACACACTAAGATCGAGCAAAAGATAAACACAAGTATTTTCCACAAAAATTACTATGCTAGTCACGCCGTCCGCTTGGGAGACGGAGACCTCGACGACGAAGACGCCCTGCACGTGCAGCTGCGCCTGGTGCGCCGGCGCGCGGTCCACCCGAGGTACGAGGGTGCGCGACACATCGCCGGGAGGCCCTACTTCGACGTGGCCGTGCTCACCCTGGACGAGGCGGCCGACGTTGACGGCGCCAACGGGTTCGTCGCGCCCGTCTGCCTGCCGGGGGAGTCGAGGGGCGAGCTGGACGCATACGAGGGGGACCAAGTCGAGGTCGCAGGTAAACCTGCGGCGGGTTATACATAGACTGCAGCCAGCTGTTGTTCTTGTTGTTGTTGCAAGGACTTTCGTTTTGTTTTGAGGTATATCCACCTCAAGTGTTCTGTTTGATAGTGCAATACTGGGGGAATGCACTTTAGCAACTCTTTTTGCTCTTTATCACGATTTCCACGTGTCTCTCGGTCAGGTTGGGGTCTGCAAAGGCTGAACAGTCCCGCAGGTTCGAGGTCGCTCCACCAAGTCCAGCAAAAAGTTTTTTCTCAGAGGTAAGAAACTTGTTACCTCAAAAAAAAAAAAAAGGCTGTGCATGAACTGTTTTTCCCCCAGTTACTGCAATGTATCTCACACCGGATCCCACCTCAGCGAGTTCATGGCGAGCAGAATCCGAACTTACATGCCCGCCCTCTTCCAACCGGACATTATGTGCGCAGGTAAGACTGTGTACTGTACAGTTAGACTCGGTTAATCAGAAATCGGTTAAGCCGAAAATTTTTTCCATAGAAAGCCAGAATTCACATGTATGTCCATGAAACCACTCGGTTTAAAAGAGGGAAACTCGGACAATCGAAAAATTCGGCTTTTTCCCGACCTGTCCCGATTAGCCGAGTTCAACTGTCCACCCACTATTTTGACGTACGAGTACGTCCAAAACGGGCAATATTTTGAGGTATTGTTGGCTCCAAGTATCGTTCACAGATCTGACGCCAACCGTACCTGAGCGATATTGGTCGGGTACTGGATTTGAGCACTTGGCTTATGACGGGCGTACCTACAGTACAGTACGTTCGCAATGTCGGTTTTTTTTTTACATTTCAGGGTACGAGTTTGGCGGGGGAGGCTCCTGCAAGGGCGACTCCGGCGGCCCGATGATCCGCTTCTCCCAGATGGAGAATCCCCGCAGGGCCAGGTACGTCCAGGTGGGCGTGGTGCAGGGAGGAGTGGGCGCCTGCGGGAGCAGGGACTTCCCGTCCGTTTACGTCAGGCTGGAGCACCCCGAGGTTCTTCGGTTCGTGAAGGAGCACTCAGACCAGAACGGTAATTAATGTACCATACGTAATACCTACTACTCGACCAGACATCCATTTCTAAAAAAAAAAAAAAAAATGTGCGAAGATTTGTGCAGGAAAAATGGCTGGTTTGTGCGCACAAACTGGACACTTTCACATCATAAATCATCACGCTAAATTTGTTGCTGTTTTCAACTCACTTTTTCTACAGTTCTTTTTTACACATAAGAGAAGTTAGTGTGTCCAAAAAATGTCTAGTTTGTGTGAGCAAAAAAGTAAAAAAAAGTCGTGGCTGAAAAATGGTCTGCTTTGTGGCAACGAGAGAGACGATGTGTCTGGTGGGGTACAGGATGCTACGAAAAATACCCCCAACCCTGACATCTTATTCAGTCCAGCTTGAATTATGCCTTGCAGTTTTTAATAATACTGTAGTATACAGTACATGTTTCTGGTACTGAAGGGATGCGTCTCAGCTGTCAGTTTCTGAGACTCCCCTGTCTGCGTACTTGTGTAATACAGTGTGCTGTCGTGGTCCATAGTGTTCACTTTTGCCGCTATAATTGTACCACAGTAGTACAAGTGACGTCCGTGGATGGAGGATGGTCGGCATGGGGAGCCTACTCCGGGTGCTCCCACAGCTGCGGCGGAGGTGCTCAGCTGCGCCGGAGGACCTGCGACAGTCCGGAGCCCCGAAACGGCGGACGGCACTGCCAGGGCCGACAGAGGGAGTCCAGACTGTGCAACAGTCAACCCTGCGGGGGCAGTCGCACCCTGTTGGTCGTTGGCGGGAGGAACCAGGAGGACGACGAGCTCTCCTCGGTGGAGGTGCTACCCCTAGGTCACGACGACAATTTCTCCCAGATCAGGGACGAGTTTCACAACAGTTTTATGCAAGCCTTTATTCGCAAAAATCGTGGTTTCTAATTCGTAAAAGTTGGAACTTATTGCCAAAGCATCTTGGCCAAAAGCAGAAAAATCAAACAAGTCCCTTCAAAGCTACATAGCACTGTTGTTAGTCTGAATGTGTAGCTCGGCTTTCACGAATTTGTATAAGTAAGACTAAGCACCAAGGTTTAATGAAACCTTGTCCCATCCAGGAGGCCGGTGGACAACTGCCTCATCCCTGACCTACCAGATGGCGGATTCTACTTTCCTCCTCCACTGGCGATGACGGACGCCGAAGGGCGACCGGTGGTCTGCAGGGCCCTCCAGGGCCACAACAAGAAGCAGGGCTGCCATACCTACAAACTAAGAGGACTGGGTGGACCTCTGGTGTGGATGAACTCCTCCGCCACCTTGACGGCTTCCTACGGCTCGTCCTTGCTGAAGTTGCAGGACGGGAGGTACTGGAAGACCGGCGGCTTTGACAGGTGAGGCTTACACTAGGTACAGTACTATCGGTAGTACGGTACAAATTTAAGTTCGGTAGATCTTACTCAAAATTTCTCCTTCCCAGTAAGAACCAGACTGAATTCTTCAGTGGCTTCTCCTTCATCCCCGGCCCCTTCCTCCCCGAGGAGATGTACTCCCACTGTTCGGTGGAGTACGCGCCGGGGAAGGTGCTCCTGTTGGACGACGACAAACAGTACTTCTACGACGTCTCCACGGGCCGATTCACTAGGTCTCCCAACCAGAGGAACCTGAGGAGGGCCGCCTACGCGTGCGGCGCCGTTGGCGACGGCGGCGACGTCTTGGTGGTCGGCGGCGTCGACTTCCGCTTCCGCCGCACGGCCGCGGTGGAGATCTACAACGTGGCCACCGGACATTGGCGGCACGGGCCGGACTTTCCCGTCGAGGTGTCGCACCCGGGATCGGTCACCCTCGGGGACGGCACTTTCGTCTTGGTGGGCGGGATGTCCGGGCGCACCCGGCGGACGGCCGCCGGAGAGGCGGTGGTCGACTTCCTGGACACCCTGTACGAGTACGTGCACGAGAACCGGACGGCGGACGGCAAGGGGCGGTGGAGGCTCAGGCCGGAGAGGCTCTCCGAACCCAAGAGCGACGTCGCCGTTGTCGTCGTGGATGAGGATGCCATCTGCTGACTGACTCAGTACTCACCTCAAGGCAGGCAAGGATGATTGCTGGGATGCTGGTCAGCGTCCAGAAGATTACCACCCACTTCATCGCATTGGACTGCCGCACCTCTTGCTCTGATATGGCCTGCAGGAGACGACGCGTGTGCTTTTCCATATTTCAACATGCGTATTATTTTTTGTGTTGTTTGTACGTACTTTGTACGCCCTGTTAGTGGTGGCAATCCTGATGACGAAAGTGACGGCGAAGACGACGGAGAGGAAGAAAGGGATGAGGTGGAGGACCGCGATCATCCACAGACGGGAGTACAGCACGCGGTAGGCGGAGGGACCCAACAGCCAGAAGCCTGAAATTCATACATGCATTAGTCAGAAATTGAATTGAAAAGTTGATCCATCAACGTCGCTCACCCTTTATCCCGTTATTCGCCACCATTATCATCGGCATGGCGTAACACCCGGCTGTCGCCATCTTCAGCACCAACAGAGTGAAGAGACCCATCTGGCAGCACCAGCCCAGCCTGACAATGTACCACGTAGTACAAGATTTTTTGAAAATGCAGTTTGCACTTCTGCAAGAAAAAAGAAAGTTTTTACGATTACCTATGCAGCGAGTTGTTTGCATTTGCCAGCCTCTCCATGGCCATGAGCATCAGCGTGTGGTTGGCCAGTCCAGAGAAGCAGGTGACGGCGGCGGAGGAGTAGACCGACACCAGTGGAAGCCAGTCCAGCATGTACCAGTCAAAGAATGCTTGGAGCCAAGAAGGATAATGAAAAATAACAAATAGGTACATCTGCAGATTTCTCCTCAGTTACCTGGCAAAGCGACGGAGATTAGGAAGCAGACGAGGATGGCGGCGTGGCAGACGGCCACGACGGAGAAGCCGAGGGAGAGAAATGGGGAGGTGAGTCTCCTGCAGTGGCAGAGGCTGGAGAGGTTGACGAGGATGCCGACGGGGACGAGGACGGACACGATGATGCCGAGCGGGTGCGGCAAGAGGTCAGACGGGGGAAAAGAGGAGGAGGAGGAGGAGGAGAGGCCGGGAAAATAGAAGTCCGGGGAAGAGGTGTCGTTGAAGGAGAGAGCCACGTCGATGGAGGATGCTGTTGTCGTTGTTGCTGCTGTTGTAGTAGTAGTTGGTGAGGGGAGCAAGATGATCTCTGCTTCTTCCTCCTTCTCCCTGCTGGAGTACCCGTAGTCATAGACGTAATCCTTCGCCATCCTTTTACGACATACAGTATTTTCTCTCTCTTCTTTTTTAACGCGCACTAAACATGTCAACAAAGAAGAAAAAAGAAGAAGTCTCGTCAGCCTCCTCTTGCTCTTCTTAGTTCGTAACTTGAGCGCATATGGGGGAAAAAATAGGCGCTCAGAACTCATAACAAAACTGGAAAAAAAGGCAGAGGAGAGGGATTACGCAGTGTAAACATTGGCAACATCTATGAAGTGAACGTGACGTTGTGTGACCATGATGCATTGCTACAGGTACCAGAAGGGGTGTGGTTTATTCGAGTCGTCACCTTGGCCATGGTGATAGCATGAAGAAGTAAAGCAATGTAATCGCATTGGATATATGCACGTATGCAAGTAGGAAAGACGGAGTTGAAGTTCTTTTTTATTCTTCTTCTCTTGACCCACAATTTTGTTTCTCTTATGCACAAAAGGAGAGTTTGAGTACGTTAGAACGCAGACGTTGCAAACGGGTTTTCCTCCACAATGCATTCTTGCCATTACCACGATTTGGTGAAAAATATTGTATTCCAACATCTGTACTTGTCATCAATAGTACAGTACGTTAGGTAGCATGTGGAACTTAATTGATTGCCTCTACTCGAGGGCTGAGCGCTTCAGTCGCCACTTCCCGCCCAGGACGAGACCGTGCAGAGAGGTCGGCGCCACCTTGGCCCTCTGCCCGCTCCGCACCTCCTCCGCCGTCAGCTTGTGGAGCACCCAAAGCCTGGTCCTGTCCGTGGCGGCGGTTACGCTCACGATCATCATGCGTGGGAGGGAGATCACCCTCACGGGGAGCACCGCCGACGCGAGCCGGGGAGAGCTCTCCTTCGCGTCGAGGGAGTACACCAGGAACTTGCACGCCAAGCTCTCGTTGAAGCCGACGGTGAGATAGATCTTCCCGCCGCTCAGCTCGCTCATGGCCAGCTCCGGCAGCCAGATGCACTCCCCCTTGTCCGGCAGTTCCAATTCCACGCTGAGCTGTCGGTTCGCCGACATCTCCAGCAGGGTGCAAGGCAAGAAGGCGGCATCTCCGGCCTCCTGGCACTGAACCACGGCAAGGTAGCTGCCGGCGTTGTGTGAGAATAGCACTTGTTTTTCGGAGAGTGATCTGCTAGCTATACTGATCCGTTCAATAGTCACAGCGCCGCTGGTGGGGGGGTGAGACTCCGACGCCGTCGTGGGCGCGTATTCGACCCTCACCTCCTTCTTGTCTGCCCCGATCACGTCCGCCATCCCGCAGTACTGGCTGGTCAGGAAGCCGATCTTGGCATTGCTGTAGTACTGCCCCGGAGCACCCTCCTCCCGGGTGTCACTCGTCCAGAGCAGTCGGGCCTCGCTGCCGTCACCATGACGCTCTTGTGCCAGCTCCCAAAGGGCGCTGAACACTCCGGCCTTTTCGCTCCCGCCCAAGGCCACGAAGACCTTCGATCCCACACTCTGCAGAAAGCAATACATGGGCGCATCGCTCTTGACAGATATCTCCGACAGCTTCTCGTACTTGTCGCGGTTGCCCCCGAACTTTAGCTTGTGCAGAGTGACGGCAGTCGGGGAGGTGCACACCGCCAGATCCCTGAAGGTCTTCTGTAAGGCCTGCGGCAGCTTCTGAGCTGCGCCATAGGAGGAAGAGTGCTCCCAGACGCGCAGGTAGTGCACCCTGCTGGCCTCGTCTCCGGAGCGGACTCCCAATACCTCTTGGGCCGTCAGCTGCGGGAAAGGGTCGCGGTCCACGTGCCTGTGGGGGATGATCCGGCAGAACACTGAGGGGATCCTCCACAGGCCAAACAGGAGAAAGTAAGGGTCATGGTCGGGGAACGACAGCCTCAGGTCGATGGTCTCTTGATCTCCCTCCCTCAGCTCCTTGCCCTCCAGATCTACCTTGGCCAGATTGGCCAGGAGGAAGTCGCGCCACCTCCTGCAGGTCCGCAGGCAGGCCACCAGCGACTGGGCGTCCAGGTGGCCGAAGATGCCGCCGGCCACGACATCGACTAGGTCGTAGTCCAAGAGGCCAGAAACCAGGTCCGTCATCTCGACCTCCATAGCCATATGGCGATACCTGCAGACCAAATTATGACAGGATTAAAACAGAAGGTGCTGCCTGTTGGAAAAACAAACAAGACTTCTTTGAGTGCACTCATTGATAATGTGCATATATTTGTTAGAGCGTGCAACAAAAACTGACCAAAGCTCGCGCGTAAATACGTACTACACTAACATGTAGTTTTCCAACTACACTACTATTTTGCTGCAATCTTCCACCAGGCTGTTCCAATGAAAGCGCAGAGGACGGCAGCAAGCACAAAGAGGGCATGGATCTTCGCGGCACGGGGCATTAGCTCACCTGGCGAAATGCTTGTTTTGGTACTGTTTTTAAATTTCCCCACATTCACTTTGGATGGGGTTTTGGCCAATTGTTCTGCAGTGACAGACTTCCAATCTTTGTCTTCTTCTTTTTTCTTCTCCTCTGATGGCACCAGCGGAATTCTCCGCCACTTGATCTGCGTTTTCTGTCCCTTTATCTTTATCTTCTGCCTGCCGAGAATCAGAGGGTGCAGCGGCATCTTCACCTTCACCACGTACAACGACTTTGTGTCCTCCCCTTCCTTCTTCTTCTTCAGCTTGGTCAGTGTCCACAGCCTCTGGTGGTCCCCGAGCGCCGGCATCGGCGTCCCGATCACCTCCGTCCCCGGAAAGGAGCCGGCCTTGACCGGAAACGCGGGCTCACGATCCTCCTCCCGGATTCTGCTTCCGATGTGGAAGATGAAGAAGTGGCTGCGGTCCTGACCGTTTAGGTGCGCCACCACCTGGAGGTTCCGGCCGCTCAGCTCGTGCATGGCCACGCCGGACAGCTGGAACCGGAGCAGGTCTCTCTCCTTGGTCGCCAGCGCCAGGAGGACGCTGCGGTGGCTCCCGTTCGACATCTCCCAGATGGAGCAGGGGAGAAGGAGGAGGTTGCTGCCGCCCTTGGGCTGGCGGCACTGCATGAACACGGCAGCATGGTTGCTGGAGGTGTGGGAGAAAAGGGCGCCGTTGAGGCCGGAGTCCCAGTCGCGACACGTCTCTTCGCTGCGGAGCTCAGCCAAGTCCCTGGTGAAGGAGGTGGACTGGTCGTCGGCGGTGGAGACAGCGTAGTCGATGGCGGCCACGCACATTTTCCTCTCGTCAGAGTTGCAGCTTCCGACTGCCCTCAGGTCGACGATCCCACAGAAGTTGTCATTGTGGAACGCCACCTTGGACTTCCTGTCGACGCAGCTGACGCCGAACCCCTGTGTCTCGTCCTCGGGCGTCCTCGTGTCCCTGGTCCAGAGCACCCGCCCAGTGTCCGAGTCGCACATGACGCAGTACCCGCCGACGACGCCCGCCTCTGCCGCCACGATAAAGGCCCGGGACCCCACGCTCCGCAACCAGCAGTTGAGGCGGGGGTTCTTCTTGTCGCTGTGCCGATGAAGGACTTTCTTGAGCGGGAGGCTCAGAAGTGCCACAAGACGCCAGTGAAAGCGGTCTTGCGCAAGCCTGTACAGGGTCAGGTTGCACGGCGACAGGTACAGCAGCAGGTCCCTGAAGGAGGCGCACAGCCTCGAAGCGCCCCCGGCCGGCTTCGGCACCTCCCACCTGACCAGGGGGGCTCCGATGAAGAACGCGTGTCTCGGCATCTGCCGCTCTGGACACGCCCGCAGAATCCACTGGAAGTTGCGGAGAAAGTCGCTGGCTCCGAGAAGCTCCTTCCCGGAGAACTGGCAGAAGTGCTCTGGGGAGAGGAGGTCCTCCGGCCTGTGCCGGAGGGCGATGCCCAGTGGAGAGGCCACGATCTTCTCCTCTCGCTCCTTATCTGCCAGTCTCACGGACCCCACCTCGCCAAGCAGGAAGTGGCGCCAGGTGGTGCAGGTCCACAGGCAGGCCCTCAGCGACTTGGCGTCCAGGTGGGCGAAGATCCTGGCCGCCTGCTTGTGCAGGTTGTAAGCCAAGAGTCCGGATATGAGGTCGTCGACGACCTCCGTCTCCGGCATTGTCATTTCCAAGATATAAAGTATGCGTAGCTCACCAGCTGTTAGATGATAAAGAGTAAAATTTCTTGGTTCCAACCAGATGCCAATGGCACTTTCTCAGCTCTTTCGATTAGCAGCAGCAGCAAATCTCGCCAATCGTCAAGAATTCTAGACCAACTCCAAACTTTTCACTGCACTGAGTGGAAGAATAGAAGGAGATCTTCTGGCGCCACCCTCGCCTCTTTATTGGTCGCCGCCGCCGCCGCCGCCGCCGCGGGTCAGCCAGCAGTCGCAGCATCAGTTCAGTGACCTGAGATTGAGATTTCTTCTGGGGGAGGCGGGGTTTTATTCCAGTCCCGTGGGAGACAGGAGCGAGATGATCGGAAGAAGAAAAAAAAGAGACTGTTTAAAAAAATTGCCACATTTATTTTGTTCTTCTTTCCTTTTTTTATGACGCTTGTCAACGGCACAAATATAGTTGTACACTAGTATATGGTACGACCAATTCGACTCTCTCGACCTCGTGACTACATGTAGTAGTACTACAATGGGTAGTTGTGGGGGTTTTCCATAAACGAGCACACGGCTAATTACGCATCTTTTGCGGTGGGTGGGGAATGTACAGTACAGGACAGTACACAATTTTTTTTTTCGGGGAGACGAGACAAGTACCACTTAAAAGTTGACAGGGGGGGGGCATGGGCTCAAAAAACATATGACAAAATTAAACGTTTTGAGGAGGGAATTACAATTTGGCTCATACTTTCCCAGGATAATAAAAATAGCAGCATCTTTCTCTCTCCCTCTTTCTCTCTCTTTGTTCTCTCGAGCGAAACAGTACTGTAGGTTCTTCAACTACGGAAAGGAGCCACCAGGGCAGCTTTAAACTGCTGCAGTGGCAAGTTTTCTTTCTTCTTAATTGTGACCAGCCAGCTACGTTTATGTGTGCGAATCAACAACGGCATTTGTTCTTTGAATTTTTTTTTTGTCGTTTTCAACGTTTACGGAGGGAGGAAGGGAGGGTTTTTTTTGCCAATACATAGGATATAGACAAATCCAATGAGTTATTGACCATGCACTCTGAAGAACGAAGAAGTAGTGGTACAACAGATCGACAATAGACAGAGAGGTGTGCCTAGGTACTGTACCTACCTATGGTAGCCTACCTATGGTGTGGTAGTAGATGAGAAGTACAAATTTAAGGGAGTGGGTGGGTAAGAAAGCTTTCGGTGGCGAAAGCATAAAGGATTGTAGTTTTAGTTCGGAGTGAAAGTTTAGCCTGAGATTAAAAAAAAAATAACAGTTTTAAGAATCATAAGCATTAGTAAATAGGTAGACATATTCCCGGAAGGTTCATTTACAGTGCACGTACAGGTTGAATGCCAACACACCTTCGTACTACGTATAAGTTTCTTTTCTTTGGACCTTGTAATATGGTATTTTTTTTGATATGGTCGACTGGAGCTGCTACTTTATGTCGAAGAAAAAAAGTATCTGCGTGTAGATAGTACTTGACTCACACCCACACGCCACGTATAGTGTTACAAATTAATCAGACGCCCAAAACAGCTGTACTGTGTAGTGTACTATAGTATGTGACAGGGTGTACAGTTTTACATGTATCTTTCTCCATTAATTGTGTGTGTGTGTGTGTATGTTCTTTCTTGCGTCTTAATTCTTGTGAGCTTTTCTTTTCTTCCTTCGTTAAATGGGTGTTCTTCTCTCTTCAGTTAAGGTAGATGATGAGTTCCTCTCCTGTTACAAAGGAAAAATGGAAAATTTTTAGCCGAACAACAACAACAACCTACAAAAATCGCCATTTTAGGGCATCCCGCACCTCCAGTTAAAGATGCGTCTCCTCCTGCTGGGAAACCTGGACGTATCCGCCTCCTCCCGGCCTGGTCACTCCGCTGGCTACGCCACCGCCGCCACCGCCACCGCGGCCGCCGCCGCCACCGCCGCCACCGCCGCCACCGCCACCGTTGTCGACGGCCACGGTGCCGCCGCCGTTGCCCACCAAAGCGACGTTCTCGTCGTCGTCGTTCTCGGCCTCGATCTCGACGTTGGTGGTGGAGGGGAGGGCGGTGTAGCGGGTGCTGGGGCCCCCCACCGTTGTCACGTTGCACTCCACCTGGAACGGTCGAAGTCGGTCAAAAGAAGACCCCGTCAAATTTTCAACCCCCGTGGCCCCCCCCCCGCGGGGGGGGGGCCCCGGGGGGG
>JAAUYM010068318.1_pt1 | contig 11200 bp, 12 predicted proteins | sample 7278001 | NCBI WGS metagenome assembly JAAUYM01 (sample SAMN14350224, study PRJNA611818) | marine sediment metagenome | isolation source: surface marine sediment (1.8m) | place: French Polynesia: Moorea | collected 2018-08
CCCTTCCCCTTCCTTCCCTGGGCCTTCCTCACCGACCGTCACCTCTCCTCGCCTCCGAAACGTCTCGCTCGCTGAGCCAGCTCACGGTGTGAGGGAGACGAGTGTTTGCGGAATGCATGACGTCACATCGGGCGAGTAAGAGCAAGTCGAAACTTACACACACAGAGACAAGGGTTGCCACACCTTGAGAAATTTCGCATTTTGTGCGAATTTCAGACCCTCGCAATTTCTCGCGAATTTTGTCAATAGTTTATTTTTATTACTAAATAAAAGATAGGGCAAGGTATTTTTTTTTTTCATTTTTGCGAAATTTGCGACTTCTTCAGAGCTCCCTTGCGAAATTTGAAGGTTCCCTTGTGGTAACGCTAGCACACCCACACCCAATCTCACCCACACACACGAACGATAGTTTCCCACACAAGCACGTTTCGGCAAGCAATCCACAAGCGATCGATACCGATCCGCCCCTCGCCTCATATATAAATTGTTGCTAGCACACCCAAAGGGAGCCACTTTCTCCTTTGGGGACGTGTCACTAGTTCGGTGCGGACTGACTTTCGATAGCCCACGGGAAAGGGAAAGGTCGTCACGTGGTTGAACTCTTTTTTTTTTCGGGTGGTGGAGGGCTGTGTTGCAGGAAGGTCACCACAGGTAAGCAAAGGTTGGACTTGACCAAAATGGCAAAATCATTCGCAATTACTCACACTATCGAGATTTAAGGTGGTTGACACCACGTTTAAGGAATCGCTTGTCGTCCAGCACAAATTGTTGTTTGAGGTTCTTAACCGTGTAACATGGGACTGACACTCACACGGTCAAGTTCTAAAGTAGGGCATCACAATTTTAGATTTGTTCTGACCCAACTTACCTATTTGGTTTTTTTTTTGTTACTAGCTCTCAAATTGTTAGCCTAGCAATTTTCACACAGCATTTTAAACATGGAGTATTTCTAAGCCATCCCTAGCATTAAGTTAAAAATTATTCAAAATTATTGTTAAAAAAATTTCCTGGTCTTGCTGACATGATGTATTGAACCGACATTTTTCACCTTTGTCCCCTTTGTGAAGCAGTAATCGGCCACGATGACCCCGTCGTTGGTCCGCCGCATCCTCTTCCCGCGCGGTTCCGACCTGGCCGTCATCGCCGGCGGCGACAAGGACGGGGGCGGAGACGGGGAGAAGTTCTGGCTGTGCAGGACGCTCCAGCACGTCTACGAGGACAGGGAGGGGCCCTTCGCCGTGCAATGGCTGGAGAAGGCCGGCGAGAAGGGCAAGGCCGCGGCGGCGGTCAGGAACGCGTACAGGAGGTCGACGAAGCCCAGCAGCCTGGAGAGGGAGTCAGTCCTCTGCAAGATCAAGCTCTGCAGGGCAAACAAGGGCGCAAAGGTGAGGTGGCTATCAGCTTCAACTTAGTATAGTAGCATAATTTCATGATTTTTTAAAATGCAATTTCTTTCAGGACTTGGTGCTGTCCCCCTTCCAGAAGAAGAAGGTGGACGACTCCCTGAAGAGGGTTGACGAGGGGAGGGCCAGGAAGTGGGAGGAGGAGATGATGACCAGCGAGAGCGAAGAGGAAGAAGAGGAGGAGGAGGAAGGGGAAGATGAGGAAGAGTCCGATGAGGGCTACGCGGACGAGAACGGCGAAGAGGCCAAGGAGAAGAGATCCCCCAAGAAGGCCGCCTCCAACAAGGTGGCCGTGACGGCCACCAGGAAGAGGAAGAGGTCCGGCCCGGCCAAGAAGTCCCCGGCGGCCAAGGCCAAGAAAGACGACAAGGGGCGGAAGAAGGAGGTGGTCAAGAAGGAGAAGAAGAAGACAACGACGACCAAGAAAAAACCGGAGAAGCCCAAAGGCAAGTTATCATATCAGAACTTAATTATAGCTCTGGTTTTTTTTTTTCTTTTCTTTCATTACTTTCTTTGCCGAGCAGGTCCCAAGTTGAAGGGTAAGCTGAAGAAGCCCCGCCCTGAGCTTGTGCAGTGGGACAGGGACCCGCTGTTCGAGAGCAAGGCCGAGGAGGTGCCCTTCGTGTCCACCGTCGCGCACGGGAAGCTCCTCTTCAGGGCCGTCGCGACCAGGGACCTGACACTTCTCAAGAAATGCATCGCAGACAAGAAGCAGGTGATTGTCCTGGCAGTTTCTTTGGTGGAGTTGTATGTACTGTACAGGGACATTCTGGAGTAGGGTATATTCAGGGATCCCTGAGTCGTCAACGCGCATACAACTACTGTGTACATGTACGTACTAGTACCTACGTACCTAGTACGTACAACAGGAATTTGGAATTTGTTCGTACCTACAACCTGTAGATCTACTGCCTGGACCTGAACAAGTCCCTGGCGATGGAGGAGTCCCCGCTGGATTTCGCCTGCAGGACCGGCTACCTCCCCGCCGTCTCCCTGTTGGCCGGCAAGGACGCCATCGGAGTCAGGAAGAAGAGGGCGCCGCCTCCGGACTCCCTGCTGGAGACCACCGGCACCGGCGAGTACAACTTCCGCTCCCTGGGCATCAGGCGCATCCGCCGGCTCAACGTCAGCCGCGGGAACAGGGAGGGCAACAACGCCTTCACCAAGGACCACTCGTCCATCCCCGGCGTCGTCTCCACGGGCGCCCGCGGGGTGTCCGCCCACAAGCTGGTCCAGTGGGAGGTGCCGCTGGTCTTCTACAAGGAGCTGGACAAGAGGAAGGCCCTCGGGAAAGGGGACCACACCCAGCTGGTGCACAAGGCCGTGCGGTACGGCAACCTGGAGGTGGCCGCGCACTACACGGAGAAGGACATGAAGGAGAACCGGCTGGGGTCGAGCTTCAGCCGGTACCACCTGGAGGCGCTGACTTTCTGCGCGGGAGACAAGTGGGACGCCGGCAGCGTCAGAGAGGTCAGCGTGAGGAAGAAGGCCGGCTGGTACGGCGGGACGCCGCTGCACTTCGCATGCGTCAACCCTTGTGTCGGACCTCTCAAGCAGCTCTTCATGGTATGCAGTAAATACTGTAGTACGTAGAATGCACCGTAGATTTTTTTTTTTTGTCTTTATGATAGACCAGAAAAATTAAGTTGAAATTGAAATGCTATGTGGGGCAATCCAGTATAAAGTTAAATAATGCTCGAGATTCATAACCATGCAGAAATTAACTTTTAAAAAAATAAAATAAAGAAAGTGTGCATACCTTGTGCCAATAATACTCGTATCTTTTTAATAAATTTTTGTCATCTGGAGAGTACATACCTCTAAATTTTTTAGCAGTAAATTTGTCATACGTAAAGGAGGAGAGTGACTCTGAAAAACGCTAAAATAGATTTCTTTGAGAAACAATGATTTTTCAAGTTATTGCATTTTTCAACTTTATAGTGGATTTCCCCTCGTATTTCAGGTCTGTCCCGACGTGAACATGCCGGACTCGAGGCAGAGAAAACCGGTCCACTACGCGGCGGCTGCCAGGGGCACGGGCCCGCTCGAGTTCCTGGTGGGCAGCGGGGCCAACCTGGAGGACATAGACAAGAAGGGGAGGACGCCCCTGATGAGGGCCTGCAGGTTGGGGCGGGTAGACAACGTTAGGTACATCATCGAGGCCATCAAGGAAAAGCGCGGCGGAGACCTCGACTCCGACGTCGTCAGGAAGATGGGCCCCGGCGGCGTCAACGTCCCAAACAGGGCCTCCCGCACCGCCGTCCACTACGCGGTGGAGAACAACCAACTGGAGGTCCTGAAGGTTCTGCACGAGGCCGGTGCCAACCTGGAGAAGGCCCTTGGCGCCAACATGGAGAAGCGGACGCCCCTCATGATCGCCGCCGCCAGGGGGTACCTGGACATCGTCAAGTTCCTGACGGACAAGGTGAAGCTGACGACGCAGGACACGTACAAGCGCACGGCGCTGACCCACGCCGTCATGAACGGCAGCGCCGCCGTCGCCTCCTACCTCCTGCGCCTGGGCTTCGACGCCGCCGCCGCCGACTCGTCCGGCAACACCGACCTCCACTACGCCTCCGCCTACGGGTGGTACTTCTGCGCCCGCGTGCTGGTGGAGGCCGGGGCCAACCTGACGGCCGCCAACGAGTGGAAGCTGACTCCGCTGGCCGTCGCCTTCCTGAAGGGGCACACGGGGCTGGCCAAGTACCTGCTCTCGCTGCCCGGGGTAGACGTGGACTTCCGCAACGACGCCGGCAAGACCACTCTCCTCGTGCTAGTCTCCGAGGCCAACAGCGGCAGCGGCGGCGGGAGGAAGAAGTCCCAGGTCGCCTCCTCCCTGCTGGCCGAGGTGAAGGAGCTGGTGGAAACGAGGGGTGCGGACCCGAAGGCCAGGGACCACGACGGGCGGGGGGCGCTCCACTATCTCTGCTGCTACGACACCAAGCCGAGCAACGAGCCCGGGGAGGAGAGGAGTCTCTTCTCGTCTGAGCGGGACTCTTCCTGTACTCTAGGTGAGGAATCCCTGCCTTACTGCAAACTGTAAAAAAAAATTGCTAGGGATCAAGGCTAAGGATGTTTTATTTTCTTTCTTCTTTTTTTTATAGCCGTCTTCAAGAAGCAGTGGGCGTCCAACAAGGACAAACGGACCAAGCTGGTGCGCTTCTTCCTTGACAAGGGCTGCTCCACCATGCAGCCGGACAAGGAGGGCTACCTGCCGGTCATGAGGCTCATGGAGCGCAAGGAGAACCAGATGGGAAGGAAGGACTACGAGCTGATCGAGGCCATGCTGGAGGCCATGCGGAGGGAATGCGACGGGTCCGCAGGGGAGTACAAGATCGAGGAGGGGAAGCCCGGCCTCCTGAACGCGTGGGCGAGCAACGTCAGTCTGTTCCACATCAGGGAGGAGAGGAGGGTCTTCGACCTCATCTGGAGCGTCACGAACTTGATCAAGGACAGGTGAGCGTAGTCCTCCCGTGACAAGTCAACATCGGATTTTTACGTCAAACTTTAAGGCCTAAAATGTGAGTACAGTAGTACCGGTATGTGAATAGAACTAGAAAAAATGCGAAGTTTTTCCAGGGTTTAAAAAGTAGAAAAATCACTTTTTGCTGCATTTTTATTAACCATTATTTCTAAATCATGTCATTTTTCCCAAAATGCCAAGATATATGAAACGTGTTTTATACGTACAAATCGCATAAAAATCCGAAGCCTTGTACTAGTACAGTACGTAAATAAGCCTTGTATATTACCGTATAATAAATAAGTACATAGGTACTTCAAAAAGACCTGTGAATGTGCTATCTTTCAACAGATTCCGATTCAAGATAACTCCATCGTTTGAGAGCCTTGTGGAGGCACGAATGGACTACCCTGATTCACTCACTGCCTTCTTGCAGCTATGCAAATGCTACAGTGCCAGCGGAGGAAAGGAGTAAGTACCGTTACCGTTACACACACAAAAAAGATTTGTTTGAATAAGTGTGTTCCTCCCTGCTATGGCAAACTAATGTTTGACAAACCACTAATTAATATCCTACTATAGGTTCGATAAGGAAGAAGTTACCTCCAAGAGCCACCTCTACGAGGGCGTCAAGTTCGACAAGGAGGGCAAGATTGTCGGGACGGAGGAGAAGTGGAAGGAGTTCCAGGAGATCCTCTCGGAGTTCAGGAGGACCTACGACCCCAAGCTGCTCTACTGGGCGGTCAGGGAGTACAAGGACAGGGCGGGGGTCAAGAGGAAGGGCGAGGAGCCGCACTCGGCCCCCGTCATCCTGTCGGACTCCCCGAACGAGCCGCCGGCCCTCCGCGGAGAGGCCTTCAGGGCCTGCGTGGCCGCCGGCGACGGCTCCAGCGTGGACGAGCCGGACTGCGAAGGGAGGACCCCGCTGGTCAGGGCGGTGCTGGAGGGCAGGAAGATGCAGGCAAGGGCGCTGGTGGAGGACGGACACGCCAACGTCAACTTCTACTACACGGAAGACAAGGCCGTAAGAACTACCTTGTACTTAGTACAGTCGAACCCGCTTAAGTGGAAACGTTCGGGAGAAACTGTATGGTACCATAATTTTATCAGGAAGGTTGGGAATCGTGGATAAGTATGAAAAACTTCTTGCTTCCCTGGCAACTCTCACTTAGGCGAGTTCGACTGTACCTCATAGTATTACAGGCTACAATGCCATTATTGTCAAGTACATGCAATGTATTTTTGCATATTTGACCTTCTACAGATCGTGCTGGAGAACAAAGAGAAGGTGCACCAGAGGTCCTGCCCGCTGTACGACGCCGTGGAGAGAGGCAACCTGGAGGTGGTGAAGCTGCTCCTGGCCAACGGAGCCGAGCTGTATAGCAAGCAGCTGGACTACAAGGACAAGGCCGGGAAGAAGCACCGCAAGGAACTGGCCCACGTCGCCACCCTGGCCTGCATGGGCAACAGGAACGACAAGGACCGGAGGCAGGTGCTGAAGGAGCTGGTGAGGGCCGGAGCCAACCTGAACGCCGTTGCCGCCCGCTCTCGCAACCCGCTCCACCTCTCCGTGAACGGCTCGACCGACGACGCCAACGAGGCGCTGGACCTGGAGGTGGCGCTGCTGCGCGGCGGATGCCGGGTGGCTGCGCTGGACAAGAGGGGGCGACTGCCCCTCCACTACGCGTTCGTCAAGGTCGGCAGGCACCGCGACAGCGGACGCGCCGACCCTATCGAGGTGGTCAGCCTGCTGGTGGAAGCGATGGAAGAAGGGCCCACGGAGGGGGCCAGCGTCGACCAGGAGGACGAGTTCGGCGCCAGGCCGCTGCACTACGCCGCATACAGGGGTGCCACCGTGTCCTGCCTCCTCCTGCTCCAGAAGGGTGCCGACATTAATGCCGTGGACAAGAAGGGCAACACCCCGCTGGCGTACGCGGTGATGGGCGAGCACGAGGGCTGCGCCCTGGTGCTACTGCAGAAGGGCGCCAGCGTCAACGTGTCCGTTCACCCGGCGGATATGGTGGACGGGAAGAAGCCGGTCAAGTACCGGTGCCTGCAGGGGCACTTCGACCAGAAGGACACCCGGAGGCCGTACAGCCTCTTCCAGGGCATTATCAACAACGACTGGTCAGGCGTGGCGCACGTGGCGCTGCGTCAGTTCGAGTCCTTTGGGCTGACGTTCGCCCGCGCAGTCGAGGTGGCCTTCCACATGCAGAAGGTGCCGTTTGCCAAGAACCTCCTCGGCAAGCAGGTCTCCAACAAGAAGCTGAGGGACAGGGTGACCAACGACAGGGATCTCCTCGCCTGCTTTGCCTACGAGTGCAAGAAAGGATCCTATAAGTAATGGCGTGTTCACTGTTGTCATGAAATTCAGTAACTCTATAGCAAAATTTTATTTTCATCGTTTCAGGAGTCAGCAAGCCGACATTGTCGAGATTGTGGCAGGAGAGAATGCGGAGATACAAAAGGACAAAAATGGGTAAGTACCTAGTACGTAGTAGTATCTCCTCGTGCGCATGCATACCAAGGTCAGCATCCTATGCTTGTGTAATGCATATTTGCACACCCCACACAAAAAGGTGCAACGCCCTTCACTACGCGTGCATGAACCACAACTACACCCTGCTGGGCGAGCTCCTGAAGATGTCGCCCTTCGCCGCGGCCATTAACGCCGAAGACAACGACTTCCACGTCAGCCCCATGGCTGCTCTCTTCTGGAACAGTCCTCGGGACGAGGGCGAGGAGGACGGGGAGGAGGCCCAGAACAAGTGCCTTGAGCTTCTGCTGGACGCCGGCGCCGACCCGGACGTCCTCTTCGTGGCCAGACAGTTGGATCTCACCGCCAAGGGTTACACCATCGAAACGCGATGCCGCAAAGACTTTGAGGTCCTCGACGAATCGTGCCCCGCCGTCACCCCGCTCATCGTGGCGGTTGTCCACCTGAACCATCGGGCCGTGGAGCTGCTGCTGGCCGGGGACAAGGGGAAAAAGAGGAGGAAGAAGGCCGACCTGAACCTGTGCGACGACAGGAGCGGCCTCAGCCCGCTGATGTACGCCGTCAAGACGAACGACGCCGACGTGGTCATTCAGCTGCTCACCCCGGGCGGCGAGAGGCCGGGCACCAGCGGCGACGCATCGGGAATCGCCAAGAGGAAGAGCGACGTGGACCTCCACGCGAGGGACTTCGACGGGTACGGGGTGCTCCACCACCTCATCGAGGTCTCCAGGGAACCCAAGACCACCTACGACAACGTCGCCCTGTTCAAGCTGCTGGAGAAGGCGGGCTGTCGTCCCAACGACGACATCAAGTGTGCCAGGACGGGGCGAACGAAGACAACCGGTGACCTGGCGGAAGAGCTGGGCGCCACGGCCATCGGCAAGGCCCTGAGGAGCCCTGTTAAGAAGCACCTCGAGATCCCGCAGGTAAAGGACTGTGTGGAGGACTGGGACTGGGAGATGTACGACGTGCAGAAAGACGCGGAAGCCATGCTGAAGATCCTGGAGAAGAAGGCGGAAGAGGAAGAGAAGCGGGCTAGCAAGAAGAAGACAAAGGAGGACGCCATGGACGTTGACGACGACGACGAAGAAGAAGACGACGATGGCATTTCGCTGTTCTGGCCTGGGAAGAGGTACGGCGTGGTAAAAGACGAGTTAAAGGACAAGCCTTCGGGATGCACGGCCACCAAGGACGCCAAGCTCTACGACGGGCACACCGTTCTCATGCAGAAGATCGACGTTAAGTACGGAGCCTGGGGAATGTACAACTTCTACAGGATGCAGGTTAGTCAGTTACGAGTATATACATACCGTACAGTACATCGTACTATTTGGATCAAGCTTTGGAACTGGTTTATTGGACTTATCACGTCTCTTTCTTCAGATATGGAAGGAGAAGCATAAGAACCTCTGGATCCTTTTCACGAACTGGGGGCGCATCGGCCACTACGGCGGTCAGTACCAGAACACGCCGTTCGGCAGCGCCGAACAGGCCGTGTCCGAGTTTGAGAAGATCTTCAAGGCCAAGTCCGGCAACGAGTGGAGCGCCGACGTGGCCTCCAGCTTCGAGAACAAGCCGGGCAAGTACCGTCTCGTGGAGACGGAGCACCTGCAGAAGGTGAGGAAGAAGGAGCTTCACTTCGACCTGGAGTCGGACATCCCATCGCAGCTGCCGAAGCCTGTACGGAAGATGATCGCCGACGTCACCGACGTGTCCATGTACGTCAAGGCATACGAGCACATCGGCTCGGACGTAGAGGCCATGCCATTCGGGCGGATCAAGAGGGAGAAGGTGCTGGAGGCCAAGAAACTGCTGGACAGGCTGGAGACGCTGACCAAGAGGAAGGAAGCAATGGAGACGGGGCTGAACAGGATGAGGACCAAGGCCAGGCTGTCGTCGCAGAGCGACCAGCAGAAGATCAAGGACAAGGAGGTCAAGTTGCAGGAGAGGGTGGAGGAGATCTACGCCCTCAGTTCCGAATACTACTTCAAGCTGCCGCGGGGCGGGTTTGAGTACACCCGGCTGCAGGTGCTGGACAAGACCCACACGCTGGAGCAGGAGAAGGCGAGGGTGGACTTCGTGCTGTACCTGTCTGCCACGGAGAGGCTCCTGCTGGGAGCGCAGTACCGCAAGGAAGAGGTCAACCCTCTCGACTACATCTACCGCGCTCTCGGCTGCAGGATCGTCCCGCTCAGCCCGGACGACAGGAGGGCCGGGATGATCATGCACTACATGTACAACTCCTCCTCCGCCCGCAACAAGGTATGCGCTAGAGGTTCCCAACTTACGGTAGGCGTACGACAAGTGGTACGCATTTCTGGTGGTAAGCAGCTTGTGAGAGTACGCAGTTCTACTTACCATGCTTACCATAGTAAGGATTGTGTTATTTTTTTTACTACCATGGCATGCCAAGTGCTGTTATCTGGTGAAACTAGTGCGTAAGCTGAAAAGGTTGGGAACCCCTGCACCAGATGCGATTTTTGACGGCCCTGCTTCCACGGGTGTCTCTTATAAACAGGTTGTGAAGGCGATCTTCGAGGTGAGGAGGCCGCAGGAGGAGACCGAGTTCGGGAGCGGGTTGGGAGCCAACAAGACCAAGGAACGCAAGCTGCTGTGGCACGGCACCAAGGTTTCTGACAAGATTGTGTCGCCGCTTGCAAAGAATCGCGACTTTTAAAAGGCGATTTTCTGCTTAGGTGTCCAATCTGCTGAGCATTTTCTCCTCCGGCCTGACGGTGGCTCCGATGCACGCACCTCTCACCGGCAAGGCCTTCGGCAACGGCATCTACACCGCCGACATCTTCGAGAAGAGCTGGCAGTACGCCTTCAGCTTCATGGACAGTGCCCAGCGGGGAAGAGACAAGTAGGAGACGTTCATAAGATTAGCTTTGTGCGATTCGAATTTGTCACGCTTTCCGAATGCTTGAATATTCAGGTATTTGCAGGCATCGAAACATTGAGTAAAACCCAGAAAACACTTGGGACTTTATGGGTTTTTTTATCTTTGCTTTCTGGGGTTCGGGAAAAATACCCGCTCGATAATACTATGCCTTATTTGTGACGTCGCCACCGTCGTTGCTCTGCTCCACCAAGGTACATGCTCCTCTGCGACGTGTCCCTCGGTCGCGTCTACAACTTCGACCGCCAGTCGAGCAACCGGAGGCACCCCACCTCGTTCCCCCCGCAGGGCTTCGACTCCTTCGTCCACAACGGGGACCAGGTGCCGGACCCGCTGTGCACCGTGCGCTTCGACGGCGGGCTGGACGTGCCCCTGGGCCCCATCGTCGAGAAGGAGAGGGGGAGGGGAGGACTCTTCTACTGGGGCGGCGGCCACAGCGAGTACGTCACCTACAAGGACTCGCAGACCTCGCTGAGGTACCTCGTGCGCATCAGAGCGGACGAGCGAGACAGCGAGGACGAGGATGAGGACGAGGATGAGGATGAGGAGGATGAGGACGAGGAGGAAGAGGAGGGAGGAAGCAGTGATGAGGATTGAGGGAAAAAGTCTTACTTTGGTCCGCTGTTAACAAGGAATTTGATGATTTTCCTATCTTATAGGTACACAAAGTTGATGGATTTGTGTGTGTCATTATTGCAAGTGATCTTTCTTAAGGAAATCATCGTTGAATGTTTAACCTTTGTTGTACGTTAGTGGCTGCCACTACCCAACCAACAACGATCCCTTACTAATAAGTAATATTTTAAAAAATGTCTACTTCGGTGCATCGGTACCCAGAGGGTACTGCAACTAGGCTCCGACTCACAAATGGCTACGATGAGCTAGTAGCCACCGATTGAGCATCGTTGTTGGTATATTTCGTTGTGTGATTTGCAAAG
>JAAUYM010016789.1_pt1 | contig 11193 bp, 8 predicted proteins | sample 7278001 | NCBI WGS metagenome assembly JAAUYM01 (sample SAMN14350224, study PRJNA611818) | marine sediment metagenome | isolation source: surface marine sediment (1.8m) | place: French Polynesia: Moorea | collected 2018-08
CTCCCACAGAACGTACACCTCATTTCTGTATTGGCAGCGTTTCAGAGGAGAGGCCAAAATGGAGGAAGAAGATGAAGAAGGCGCCAAGCAACAACGCCGATAAAGTCCATCATCTCTGGCTACGGCACACAGACAGCACAAAAGGCTAGCTTCTTGTAATTCGATAATCGACACCGGAGGGGAAAAAAATCTCTGCGGAAAAGGTTTTTTTTTCTCTCTCTCTTCCTTACCAAAGTGGGAGATGTGATTCACGAGAAAAGACCCAGTCTGTGCAGCCAGGAGAGAACGTGAGAAATCATCTTTCACGCTGAGAGTTGATGGAAGAGGCGGACATTTAAACGATGCATCTGCTTGTCGAATAATAAACGTTTCTCGTCCCCCCCTCCGCGACGGAGACGAGGAATTCCTTTTTCGTGTGGCAAGAAAAATAGTTCCGACTGCATTTTTCGGGGAAAACAACATACTTTCACAATTCATCCGCGAAAGAACAAAAAACAAGCGTTAACCGTACTTAATGTAAAAAAGGATGTTTATTTCAAAAAATTGTTTCCCTACGAAATCGACATTGAACGCATACAGCCCTTCAGTATTTTTCCCTCTCAGTTTGATTAATTAACTACAAGAAGAGCCTCGAAGCCCTCAGACTTTATGGTGTCCCCATATCCTTAACACAGTTGCTGCAGTGCTGCAGATTCCACGAAAAAAAGAACAATGCCTAGGCCTCAAGTCGCAAGGAAAACATCGCTAAGGTGTGCAAAGTTGAAGAAATCGGTTAAAAAATGTCCTAAGCACATTATTACTTCCTATTCTTTTTGCTCTCAAGAAAGGAACTTGTAGGAAAGGAGCTTCTTTCGATCCACATTTGCTTCTCGTTTCGCTATTGTCCAGGTGAGACAGCGACCGTGTGTGCTTCTCCCACTTTGTGCTTCGTCCCCCTTCTGTCCTCACCCCAAAGCACTCTCCTCCTCGCACACTCTGTGGCAAGTCAACTGATCCAGACATTGGCTGTCTAACTGCAGGAATTTTTCTTCTTCTTATCTGAGTCTTTTAGTGATCTTGTCGTCATCAATCAGAGTCCGCTTGCGACGTTCTCCTCAGCATTCAGTACTCCTGGGCCTCCCTGCCCCTGCTGGCCCCACTACGCTGCTTGGCGCGATGTTGGTTGCGCACCTTCTCCATCTGCTTGTACATTTGTTGCTGAAACAAGAGGGGAAAAAAAGTAGAAACATTTTCTTTTCCAAGGCCGCAAGGCCATAAACCAGCCAGTCTTCTTTCTTTCTTCCTTTCCCGGGTCCCAAACATCCTCCTCCTCGTCCTCCTCTTTGTCTGCCTCCCCTTTCGCCAACGACAACACAAGAGTGGCGTAAAGAGAAAGCTTTAGAATTACAAATTGAGTTTCCGCTGCTTCTGTTGGGACCGTGTTTCTCCCTCCCTCCCTTCATTCTCTACTATACGTACTAGGATAGTTCTTACTTGCAGACCTTCGTCACCATCATAAAGGCAGACAAAACAAAGTACAGTAGAACTCCGATATACGGTATGGAGTAAACTATGCTATAGGACAAACCATTATAGTAGTAAAGATTGCTCTGCTTACAAAACTTTTTTCTTTTTTCTCCACTTCCACTGCAAGAGCTCTGCTAAAGTAAACTTTTTGTTGTCGACTTTACTATATGTACCTAGTACAGTGTTTCAGAATTCTTTTCTTTTCTCTCTCCCTCACCTTTGCCTGTTTCGTCTGTTTGCTGTCTTTGGCCTCCTGCACCGTGGGAGGGGGACCCAGCGCGAACACATCGCGGACGATCTCGCTGCGCTGGAGATACACGTCCATGGAGAGAACCTACACAAGAAGTTGGGAAAAAAAGTTGCACAAGGTCTATAGTACACTTAAGACCTTTTGACTTGATAGTACTTACCTTTCTCATGAGGTCGTACTGCTTCTTGGATCTCCACGAATCGATAATAAGCTTCTCCATCATCTCGTTGGTCCTGATCATCTTGGCGATGTAGATGGGCGACTCTTCTCCCTCGATGGTCTTGAGTACCTCGCGGAAAGAGCTGCGCTGCTCCTTCCGATCCTTCTTGGACCTGTACTTGTTGCTGTCGGTGGAGAGATCCTTGATCTTTTCGTAGAACTCGTCCTTGAGGGCCATCTCATCGTCTGCGCGCTCATACAGCACTGCTACGGCCTCTCCGGACGCGATTCGGAGGTCCACGTCGGAGGAGTCCAGGGCGGACAAGAGATAGTTGGAGACAGACCCCCTGAGGGCCTCCACGGACTTGTAAGACGGCAGAAAGGTGGCCAAAAGCGCCCATGCCGACAGCGCCTCTGCCTGCAGCTCCGCGCTGGCCCCCGCTGACCTGAACACCGACTCCAGCGTGGTCATCACCTCCTCCGTCTCCTCCGGTGGACACTGCAGGAATGCCAGCAGGCCTAGGGTGGTTGCCATGGCCGCCCTCGCCCGCTGCGGCGCTGTCGGCACGGTCAGCTGCGTGACCAGGGTGGGTCGCAGCTCCTGGTAGAAGGACTCAGCGGATTCTGACAATCCCAGCTGGACACAGACGAGAGCCGCCAGGATAGCGGCCGCCCGCTGCTCGTCTTCTTTGCCCCGTTTCAGAGCCTTTTCGATCAAATCCGTCAAAGTTGCTCGTCTGGAGGAGAAAGTCAATAATTGGCGAATCATGAAGCAAAAAGATTTGCATCAAAAGATTTCCTTACCTATCCTCCACAAAGTCCGGCACTAATCTTTTGAGCAATCCCCTGCACAAATTTTTGAGTGCGCTGACCCTCCCGTTGGAGGACTTCTGCGTGGCCAGGTCGATGGCCTCCCGCAGCTTCTCCTCGAATATCTCCGCGGACGAGGTCTCCCCGTCCGAATCTCCTCCAGTTGCTGCTGGTCCGACGTCGTCTCTGAAAAAGGAGCCCTCCGACAGGAAGGAGGCGTCGTCGCGGAACACCGACTCGTCGTCCGAGCTCTCGCTCTCCTGGGTGGCTCCTGCAACATAGGAGAGGAGTGTGGAACGTTAGTTCATCACTTAAACTTCATGCTCAAAACACATTGCATGTTCTTGCTAACAAATGAATATATGAGATATCCTATTAGTTACGCTTGAACAAAGAAACAGGAAGGAAATGGTGTTGGGGAAAAAAGCCCTACTGGTTGTGGGTTTGCCAGTCTTTTTGGACGTCATGTTGCCTTCTCGACTGCGATCCGAATTCCGTCTCTGTTTGGCCTTCTTCTTGCTCCGAGCGGAGGTGTCCAAAAAGTCGTAAGAGTTCATGAGGGGGGATAATCTAAGTAAAGTTCCTGGGACTTTCGCACAAAGAACTGGACTGGAAAGAACAGCTGGGATTGGGGAGCACAGATCGATACGAGCAGCACAGGAGCCAAGGGCTTTCTCGTCTTCTTCTTCAGCACCGACGGGGAGCGCTGACAGCAATGAAAAGAGGAGGAAAGAAAGCTCTAACGTTCCTTCCTTTGTCGTCGCACTACTTTGCTTGAAGTATCCCTTACAAGCCTCTTATAGTACCTACGGCATACTTAAAACGTTTGCACAACTGCGTGTTGCATCATGCAGTAAACAGCCAGTGGTCACCAGAAAATGCTAGAAAAGTCTTCATCAGAATTTTTATCAGTCCAACCCAACAAGCTAATAATTTACGCCATGTTGTTATATCCAGCATTGTTAGTAGGTTAAGATACTTAAACGAGCAGGTATTCCCTTGAAGTCTGTTCGCCATGAATGGCGATTAGTATTATAATTTGGCTTTCCTAGTGGTGAGCCTTGCTCGCAGAGATATATGGCCTTGCGGATAATTTAATTCTACGTACTTTAGAACAAAGAAAAAATACAAAGATGGTTAGGGCTCCCGACCCTGGGGCGTAAAATCCCCAGTCAGTCAGATAAAACGAGCGCTGCTCATAACAAGAGCCATCACTGAATGAACGCAGAACGCTGTAGTACAAGAGGTTTTGAGGAAAAAAAAAGCAAAAGACAGTTGTAATGCGGCCTTTTAGTCATTTAGTTGTTCGTTCCCCTCACTCCTGCCCCTAGTTAGTTCTCGCTCGTGTACTACGAACGTACTACTAGTACGTACATAGGTATACTACTAACGTACAGAGCAGAGATGGAAAGAAAAGGAATGAGACTGTGATGCTGTCGCTGCTACATACAATGGCATCCGCTGCCACAGCCCACAGCCCACAAGGGGCAGAGGGAGGCGGAGAGAGAGGGGGAGGGGAGGGGGGGACAAGGGAGTCTCGTCTGGGCCACGCAGGCTGCACGTGGGGAGGATGTAGAGAGGGAGGGCGCCAGAAATGCACGCACGTAAGAAAAAAGAGATCTTCCATTTCGTAAGGGGGAGGCGAGGTGAGGCGTCGCCATAGTACGGTGCTCAACATAAAAAATGGAATGAAATAAAGCTCCTCAGCGCTGTAGTATAGATCATGGACGGGGGGGGCAGAACTTTGGACAAATATACCTAGGCCACTTGCATAAAGATGAAGTCTTGCGTCAGTCATGCGGGAACAAGTACCGACATTCATCGAAATGAATTGCACTGGGAGGTGGAGGAAACCCGTGGAAAGGCCATAGGTGGCTCTAGCTACGTCCGCGCATCAAGAGCCTCAACTTTTTTTTTAATTTATGTGCTAGCGTACGAGTTTCAAGTTTGAAATGCGAAATGCGACTATGCTCACCCTTTGGAGGATTCCTCCGATTCTTCTTGCCCATTTTTTGTCCTCTCAGTCCGGGCCCGAAGGCCTTCGAGGCACCCTAGGTCTACTTAGGGCGGCGAACGACTCCCTTCCTGGCGCAGCCGTCGAGGGCGGACACTGCAAAGTCGAAACGCACGAGCACCAGTCTCACGACGAGCGTGGCGATGATCTAACTCTCTGAGTGACTTTATGTCACGTTCTGAAAGAACCAAAAAGGGTTAAGAAAGACCTGCTGGGTTTTTTCCTTGCCAACAAATGAAACGTCAACACAACCTACAACGTTGTTTAAAGTCGTTTATCTTTAAGTATTCTGTGATGGTATGTCCACGAACCACCATTATCTGGGTTACCTTTAACATAAGACTTATATCTTAAAAAACAAAACAATTTAATATTTTTGTTTTTTCCCCTCTCCTGGTCACATTGTTAAGCCACGTCGGGCGCTTTCGCGAACATGGTTAGCATAGAAATTTAAGTAACCACCATAGTTGATGGGACAGAAAAAAGTATTCTAAATGAAATTCTCGTTGCCACGTTATGACCAATGCAATTTGCTATTTTCGTCACAATTTCAACATAATAATTTTCTATGATCACAGTCAGTCAACCTCGCCGTCGCCCTGCGCTGCGCTGCAGCAGCTCGAGGGAGAGAGAGAGAGAGAGAGAGAACTGCTGTGGCCGTGGCCGTGGCCTGGCCCTGGTGGCTGTGCCTGTGTCGCCCTGTGTCTGTGTGGCCCACGGCTACAGCTACAGCTACAGCTACAGCCACGGCACGGCACGCAGCACCTCCACTCCACCCCAACCCCAACGTTGCGATTATGCGATAATTTTGCAAGTAGTATTTCTTAAAAAAAATTGCGCATTAGTAAAGACAACACTAGTTGCCATAATATTCATTTGCACAAAATTTGCTCGTTTAACAACAAAGTTTTGACAGGGCGGTAAAGCAACCTGTTCGTCCCGTCAAACCGTCATCAGGTATCTCTGCTTTAAAGTGCAAGCAACAGCAACATTGCCTGCCTGCTTGCTTGCATGGCTGCTGCCTGCTGTGCCTGCGTCCGTCCTCACTGGTCCTCACTCACTCACTCCCCGCCGCAAAGAAAGAAAATCTGGTCTAGGGGTGGGTCGAGCAGAGTATCTTCGAGTCTGAGCCAAGCCGAGCCTGAAGGTATTTGAGGCTGAGCCTAAATAAGCCTACAGCTTTGGAGCCTGTGCCGAGCCTAAAGCTCAGTGCAAAGAATTGCCTGCAAGAAATAAGCAGACAAATGTAAATATTTGTAGAAATTTACCATTTTATCATATGGATGTATAATTAGTTGCCAATTAGTTATGCAAGGCTTATAAGCCTGGTTAGGCTCACAAGCACAAGCATCGCGCTTTGGGCCTGGTCGGGCCTGGCAAACACAGGCTTGAGCCTTCTAGCTTCAAGCCTGGTCCATGCTCGGACCCACCCCTAATCCAATCGTCCGTAGCAGTGCAGCAAAGCAATCCAGCCGACGGCAGGGAGGAAGTCCCCAGTCAGATCCGGCGTCACTGTCACCGTGACCGTCATCGTCGTCCAAGTCGCCGCAGTGCAGAAAGAGGGTGTCTGTCTACCACCTGACAGTCGGTGCGCCACGTCTGCCCTCGGACCAAGACGGAGGAAGAAGCCACAGAACATCCTGCTGCTTCCTCTTGCAGACATAACTGGCATTGGGGATCGATTTTCATAGATCTGACTAGAGGTGAGAGCCTCCTCCAAGAAGCAATAGTGGAGCATCTATCTCCCTTAGAGGTCACACTGAAAAAAAAAGAAAGAAAGAAAGAAAGGAGATCTCCGTCATGGCTGACGCGGCGGCGCAACAGCAGCAACAGCAGCAGCAGCAGAGGAACGGCGGCGCCGCCGCAGCCGGCGCTAACAGGAGGAACAACGGCAACAACGCCGGCGCACCAGATCCGCTGATCAACGTCCGTGACAGACTGTTCCACACCCTGTTCTACCGCCTGACCTTGGCGTACGCGCGCGCATGCCCGAGGCCGGTCCGGAGGCTGCTGGAGACCATGGTGCTGCTCAAGGCGCTCCTCTGTTTCTTCATGCTCATCTACGTACACGTGGCCTTCTCCAGGAGGCCGGTGCACTGCCTGGAGCACGTCAAGGATGCTTGGCCGAGGGATGGAATACTGAGGCAAGAGATCTTTTTCTGTTTACGTAATAATGGACTATTTATTATATGTAGCAACATACTTAGCATTGACCGGCTCACATTCAGAGAGGTTGAAAAAGTTCTTGGCCCTGCTATTTTGCAATGATGTGCGAGGTCTGTAAGAGCTTTCGCAACTAAGGCAATGCTTGCATTCTTAAAGTGGTATAAGTAGTTATAACTTTTATTCATTTTTTAAGTACAGTATATTTTTTTACAGAGTTGAAATTATGCGCGAACCGCCAGATGAGTATTCGATTCACCAGAGCTACGAGAAGGAAAGAAACCTGCAGGTGAAGAGCAGGCAGCAAGAAGAAATCTCCCTTTTCTTCAACGCATTCTCTAGTCAAGGGTGGGTGGGCGATAGTCTCTCTTTTTTAGGGACATTTGGATAAGAATCGTTTGTGTTTCAGGATAATGCAAGAGTTTTTCGAGAGTCAGGGGAGCTCCAGGGGAGAGGTTGCCGAAGCTGAGGAAGACTACGGATCGACTGAGGAGCCTCCACCCTCATCTGCCGACGAGGAGGCCGAGGCCGAGAGCGGGGAGACCGAGGGGGCCGGGGAGGGCATCCTGGTGGAAGAAGGACAAGGGGAGGGAGGAGGGGCTTACAACGCTTCCTCCTATGTGGACCAGGAGGAATCGGGAAGCGGAGCCAACCAGACGGGATCCACGGTCATTCTGGAACCTCCGTTGGGCGGAAACGGTACGAGGTTATTTTGTTGATATTTATAAAAGGTGTGTCTTCTAAGTTTGGTACGAATTACAGAATACACTAACGACACGGCTGATTCTACGAGCAAGTCGGCCATGGCAGATGCGTACTATTACGCCGGGGGCGACGAGGACGACCTCACCACGTTGTCCTCTTCCACCAACTCGTCTGATCTCCTTGTGGAGGGGGAGGAGGACCTCTCCGGTCCGTCGGCCGAGCAGCAGTCGGACGCGACTTCTCTGAAGGAGGACGTCACGGAGTACGAGAAGCTCAAGAACGTTGGTAAGTTGGAGGTGGCCTTTTTTACTTTAAGCCCCCCCGCAGTTTGGTACATCCTTCTGTTCGCAGTGTGGCCAGAGGACGAATATATCGTGGAGTACAGTCTGGAGTACGGCTTCCTGCGCCTGTCCCCGCTGACCCGCCAGAAGCTGAACATCACCGTCATGATCGTGGTCCTCGATCCCGCCACCAATTCCTGCTTCGGAGACACCTTCTCCCAGTTTATCCTGCAGGGATTTCTCGGTTACGACGACGTCTTGATGTCCTCCATCAAGAGCCTGGCGGAGAACGAGGACAACAAGGGATACCTTCGGTTAGAGGAACAATGTTAGTGTCTTGCTTGGCGCCAAAAAATCGCAAAAAGAAATTCTGCTGTTATTCCAGAAACGTGGTGACCGGCGCTCACTACCACTTCGTCAGTCGGTGGGCCTCCTCCACCAGCTACTTTGTCGCCGCGCTCGTCATGATGATCTTCGTAAGACGGGAGGTTTTCCCGAGACTTACGGTGATCTAATTATTATTATTGTTATTTCAGACCATCTCCATTTCGATGCTGCTTCGGTACTCTCAACATCAAATATTCGTCTTTATTGTCGAGCTGCTCCAGATGCTGGAGTTCAATACCGCTATCTCCTTCCCGGCCGCTCCCCTCCTCACCGTTATTCTGGCACTAGTCGGTTAGTTGTGAATCGCTTACCGTTTCTGCGTCTTGACTCGAACCGATTGTTTTTTAAGGCATGGAAGCCATCATGTCGGAGTTCTTTGAGGACACGTCCACGGCCTTTTACATCATTCTCATCGTGTGGATCGCCGACCAGTACGACGCCATCTGCTGCCACACCAACATCACTCGACGGCACTGGCTCAAGTTCTTCTACCTCTACCACCTCTCCTTCTACGCCTACCATTACCGTTTCAGCGGGCAGTACTCCGGTTTGGCGCTCCTCACCATGTGGCTCTTTACCCAGCACTCCATGATCTACTTTTTCCACCACTACGAGTTACCAGTGATCCTACAGCAGGCACAGATTCAGGATATCCTCATGCGCAACCAGCCGGTCGGGCCAGACGGCGGCGGCGGCGGGCCGCCGCTGGGTGCGGCTGCGGCTACGGCGGCCTTTAGGATCACGGCCACTCAGCGACTCTCCTCCGCTCAGGCCATCGCGGCAGCAGCGGCGGCAAACAACAACAACAATAACAACGCCGTGAATAACAACAACGCTGCCGCCGCTGCCGCCGCTGCCGCCGCCGCCGCCGCCGCTGCCGCTGCCGCCCCGCAGGTGCCAAGGCCGAGAATGCGCGGATTTAACATTGGGGGAATTCGCTTCAGATTCGGGATCGTGTTCCACAACCATCAGCAGCAACCCCAAGGGCAGGCACTGCCGCCACAGGAGCAACAGGAGCAGCCACAGGAGCCCGACCCCTCGGAGCCTGGAGGTGGCGCTGGTGACCGCCGAGATGACCCTGATGGGTCGAGAGCGGAGGGAGGGGAAGCCGGCGACTTCTCCTTGGCCGATGGTGCCGCCTCGCGTGAAGAGTCGGCACCCGCAGCCGAGTCCAGTCAAGTAGAATCCTCGGTAACCGCGGATGCAACAGCAGAACCCCTGGCCCAGGAGGGCGGCGACGATCCGCAGACTGGAGACGGCCCCTCGAGGAGGGAGGAGCTGCTGGGACATTCGGAGCAGATTCGTGCCATGCAGGACGAACTGGGGCATATCTCGCAGAGCATCAGGCAGGAAATGGAAATGGACGACGGCGGAGGCGGCATTGAAGAAGAAGTAGTAGTAGATGGAGAGGACGAACATTCGACGTTGCGGTTAAGGAGGAACGTCATGAGAGACATGGACGAGTTGGATTAGGTAGGTAGCGTCGGTCAGTGATATTTGGCCCCCCTAGCTGTGAACGAACAGAGTTTTAATCGTATTGCGCAATCTTGTGTGGATGACAATTCTTGGTGTTGGTCCGCCTATACGCGTTCATATTGAAATGTGATACAAGTAAGAAATGATTAGTCCTATGTCACTAAGCCACTAAGTCAGATGCGCGAGGATGCATCTGCCAGCACGGAGAAAATGCATCAGAAAGAGGTAATGCCATTAGGTGTTGTAGCTGTTTGCAGAATGGTTTTTAAAAAATTATTAAAAGTGAATAAACTGAGCAACTCTGCACTTTCTTACTTTGCACGCCTATTTTACTTACTAGTGTGTAACTTACGATATTTAATTAAATCGAAGTTTTTGTTACTACGCACCCAGCATGGCGCCGCGCTAGCATCGCCTCTGCCTCTCCCTTCCCTCCATTCCGCTCGGCCCCGCCTCCCTTCCCCGCTCATCCCTCCTTCTCTTCCCTTCCCTCTCTCTCCCCCTCACAAAATTTCCAGAAAGTCGTGAAAAAAACCCTCCAAACAGTGAGGTAGAATATTGTCTGCGTGCTTGCTCAGTCGCCTTCATTTCTCCATCTCCTCCAGTTGCCGCCAGCCTCCTGCGTCTTTTTCCGTCTTATCAGATCAGACACGGACGATATCATACACAGAAAAAAAATCAATTACTACGTTATCATCGCAGGGAGCTTCCTTCGCCAGACCCGATCGCCCAAACGTAGCATAGCGTTTTCTCTCCCCCACCCCCTCTTCTCCAGTGACGGATTCGACACTGGTGCTTTACGTCGTTTCCGGGTAAGCAATTGAAGGCTTTTCCCTATCTTTCGTCGAAAAATTTAGTAAGGATTAACGCAGCTGCTTGTAATCATGTCCATTTACCAAGGATAGTTGTTTGTTAGAGCACGGAAGTCCGAGACTTCGGTGGTTAGAGCAAAGCCGTACTTTTCGCAAAGGACATCAACAGGTTTGGGCCCGACTTCCAAACTCGTAGTACATGGGCTCTTCCTTCTCCAGTCTTTCTACTCAGAATGGGTGTAAACAGTTTCCAAGAAGTGACGAGTCCTAAAACCCCAATATATACGGACCCATATATATACTGTACGTACGGTATAGTATTCATGATCAGGTGCTCACTGCGGGTGACAGGGACGTTCTGAAGATATGAACATTCTGGAGTATAAGGACTGGAAGGCTCTGTTTAAAAAGATTATTTTCTAAACAAAAATAAATAGACTATGTTAATTTGTATAGCATTTTATGCAGCTACCATGCACCTAAGTTGAGTTCTAAACAGTTAGGGTGTGAAGATATACCTACTTTAACGTGCAAGTAAGATTTTCTTTGTACTGTAGATCACCTCTATTATAATTATATTCATAATATACTAAAAACGTTAATACACCTGGATAAGGTGCATGACATCCC
>JAAUYM010080144.1_pt1 | contig 11191 bp, 22 predicted proteins | sample 7278001 | NCBI WGS metagenome assembly JAAUYM01 (sample SAMN14350224, study PRJNA611818) | marine sediment metagenome | isolation source: surface marine sediment (1.8m) | place: French Polynesia: Moorea | collected 2018-08
GGAAAGAAAGAAAGAAAGGGCTGTCGCAGCATTTGTGAAAGAGAGAGGTGGAAGGTGGCGGCGGAGTGGAAGAAATGCGGGCTTCCGGGAAAGCAGAGCAGGGGAAATGGATGGCGCAAAAGTATTATTGCTGCTTCCCCCCGCATGTACGAGTTCTGCCACTACACCAACTACAGGAACAAACTGCTAGGTTTGAAACGGGAAATCCCTTCCTGGGACAAAGCGGGGCTAAAAAAAAGAAGGTAGGGAAAGAAAGAATCTCAGACCAACTTTTAGCATCTGAGAAAAGAAAAGCCGACCCTACCGAACCAATTTAGACTCAATTCTGGGCAAAAGCAGCAGTTGAGAGGAAGAGGGACGTCTATTTCCTTTTTTTTTCATCGTTCCAGGTAGGGCTTTCAAAAAAGGAAAAAGAGAAGGCGAGAAATTTTTAAAAGCCAATCCGGTCAAGGAGAGAAAGGTCTCTCCTTGGTGGCCTTCGAAAAAAATATCGCAAATGATAGAACATACTGTACTATAAAGGCCACTACCGGGGGTTTGGGTTGGTTGGTAATACCTACAACAGTACTTTAAAAATGCACAGTAATAGAACATGCGGACGAGTCAAGCCGGTCCCGAAAAGCGGCACTCAGAGTTGTCTAATCTGCAAATCGACATTTTTTTTAATCATGATAAAAGTGTAGTAGTAGAAGACAAAAAAAAAATAATTCAAAAATCGTGGCCTCCGGCGATATCTCTCGACTTTCCTCCGCCTCGCCTCTCTCTCTTCATGCGCTGATCCTGTCTTTCAGCTGACTGAACATCTCCCTGGCTATGATAATCCTCTGGATCTGTGATGTGCCCTCGTATATCTGAGGAGACAAGTTGGAAAAATGGAGCGACGTGTTCGACAAAGGCGCCTCCGTCTCTGATGACGGCTCGTTCGATCCTTTCCTTCCTGAAACACTCCGGCTCCAAGAGGGAGAAAGAAAGGCAGGCCTCTCCTTTGCTGTGCTTAGAAGGAAAAAAGAGGGGGAGCTCCCTTTCAAGTTTCGCCTCTTTTAAGTTTCCCCCCCACTACTCACTGGTCGAAAAAGTTGTTATTAATTAAAGCAGGAGAGCCTCATCCTTGCCAAGAAACAAAAGAGGAAGAAGGCATTAAGGAAATGGCATTTTTCTTTCACCCGTCCTTTTCAGGAAAGGATCTTCTTTTTTTTCCCCTTCGTCCTCACCCTACTCCTCCGTTCTCACCTGGTAGATCTTTGCGTCTCTCATGAGCTTCTCCACCGGGTACTCTGTGTTGAAGCCGTTTCCGCCGAAGATCTGAACTGCGTCGGTGGCGGCCTTGTTTGCCATGTCCCCGGCCAGGCACTTGGCGATGGAGGCCATGTAGGTGTTGCGGATGCCATGGTCGTTCTGCCAGGCGGCTTTCATATAGCACAGCCGGGCAGCCTCGATACCTGAACAAAGTGGAAAGAGAGAATGACATTTCCTCCTTCCTTCCTCGCCCAGGACCCTTCTCCCCACTCACCCATGGCCATGTCAGCCAGCATGAAAGACACCGCCTGGTAGGCCATAATTGGCTGGCCAAACGTCTTCCTCTCAGTAGAGTATCTGAATTGCACAAGATCAGAAGAAAAAGGCGTCAGCCTCACACGCGAGAACATCCCTCCAACCAAGGACGCTCCCTTAATAAAATCCAACTGAACTCCGAAGAGTACGTATGCACCAAGGGTTTTAGAACAAAATGTTGCCTAAATTTTGTTAATGAGTGCCGAATGAGCATATGATTCGGTGCCGAACACCGAACACATATGTATGCAAGGTGTATGTACGTACCTATATTCCTACTGAGCTTCCATTTTATTACTTAAAAAGATGTAGTATTGTTACAAGTTTGCATCCCACCCTTGACCCTTATTGGTTGGGACTGTGTCCCTCCTCACTCACTTGGTGGCCTCGTCCAGCGCCCTCTGCGCCAGACCGACGGCGCCGGCAGCCACGGGGGGGCGGGTATTGTCGAAGGCACCCATGGCAACCTGCGAAGGAGGAGACAGAGAGAGAGAGAGAAATAAAAAACTTCCTGGCTTTCTTCTGGGTTTAATTAGGCGGCAACTCCACCACCTTGAAGCCGGCCCCCTCTCCGATGAGCATGTTTTCCTTGGGCACGACGACGTCTTCGAAGGTGATTCCCCTGGTGTCGGAGGCCTTCTGGCCCATGTTGATCTCCTTGCGGCCCGGAGTCACTCCCGGAGTGTCCGCGTCCACGATGAAGCCGGTGAAAGCCTGCAGCCAAGACGACTTGCAACCTTGACGTGGTCTACTGTACGTGCTTGAGGTCGGTCCGTACCTTGCTGGCTGGACACTTCGGGTCCGGGTTGGTTCTGGCCAGGACGAAGTAGTAGCTGGCGACGCCTCCGTTGGTGATCCACATCTTCTGCCCGTTGATCACGTAATCATCGCCCTGTTAATCGAGAAACTGCGATAAAAAAAGGTAGTACACTAGTAGACCAGCAGGATCGATACCTAACAACAGCAGCACCAACCCCGCCGGGAGCAGCAGCATCAACTTCAACCAAATGAGACTCCGGGAAAGGCCACCTTTTTCTCTGCTCTAGTCTTGATGCCGGCGACATCACTCCCTGCGCCGGGCTCCGTCACTCCGTAGGCGCACATGATGGGCTCCTCTATCAGCCAGGTCAGGTACTTCTTCTTCTGCTCGTCGTTCCCCGCCAGCATGATGGGCATGGATCCCAGCCCGTTGGCCTCCAGCGCCGTCAGCATGCCCGTGCAGCCGTACGCTATCTTCTCCGTCACCATGCACCCGTCGAGCGTGCCCAGGCCCATCCCTGCGCCATTTCAATACGGCACGGTTTCTTTAAAAATCGATCGTGGCCACCTCCTCACCTCCGTATTTGGTCGGGATGTGGAGGTTCATGAGCCCGATCTCGTGGGCCTTCTTGATGACCGGCCAGGGGAACTCCCCGCTCTTGTCGTAGTCGCCAGCCACGGGAATGATCTCGTTCCGAGTGAAGTTCTCGGCCAAGTTCAAGATCTGAGGAGGGGGGACAGGACGGATGAACGCATCGTTATCACATGGGGAGGGAGAAGGTCTGCCCTCGGTGTAGAGCATGCCCACCGCACCTCCTTCTGCTCGTCGGTCAGAGTGAAGTTGAGTCCCTGGAAGGTGCTCCCGTGAGGATGTTTTTCCGCCTCTGGAAGAAGAACACGTCATATCAGGGGGTAAGTGTCGGGGGTCAGTGAAGTCTTCCAGTGGCTCACTCTGCAGGTTGGCCACCGTCACCGAGAGGCCCCTGGCCACCTGCATCTGCGGCCTGGCCAGGGGAGCTGCCGCGCGGCAGAGCTTGGACAGCATCGTCAACTAGGAGGACGACTGAAGAGGCCGCGTGGAAGACAAGAAGACACTACTTGTGTGAGATGTGGAGTTTGGACTTTGGAATTTCGGTGTGGATGCGCACCTTATCTGGAGCAAGGGCGAAGGAGGACGTCGGAGGCCGAGCTGTACAGGGGTCCCAGAAAAAAGGTACTCTCTCTTTACATAAATTTGGAAATTTTTGACAAGAAATATGCACCTGCCTACCAAATATGCGTTTCAGTGACTCTGTGCTACACTTGCTTTGATTTTTTTTTTTCTGTCGAGGGTCAGAAAGTTGTTTGCCACAGAATGCTGCGTTCCCGTCGCAACCGTGTTCCAGGAATTCAAGCCGCAAAACTCAAGTTTGCCAAAGAAACAACCTTGGAATTGACGCGAGCGTCTCTCACCGTCTCATTTTGACAACCCTTTTGCTCGCTCAGGCTCTTTAGTTCGGCTCTGTGGCATTAGACCGGCGTGGCTTGGCGGCCTCTTGCAGTCGCAAGTCGCAACAGAGATCTACGCTTGCCGGCCACTCTCACCTTGTCGCCTTCGTGTTACCTGTTTGAGGGAGGACCGGGGAGGGGAGAGGGGCGGGAAGGATGAAGGATCCCGGAGGACGTGGGATTCTTTTAACGGGACAAGACAGAAAAATTGAACTTAAGTTTACGCCTTTCTGGGCGATGCATTTGCACACACCTCTTTTTTTTTCCTCGCACAGTGCATGGCTAACGCGTTTGAATCCGACCTATTTGGCGCATTTAGACAAAAACTTTTTGGCAAAACTGCTTCAATTTCTGAAATAAACAAAAGTCAGGTGTTTCATCCCGTACACGCAACAACGAAGTGTTCTGCGTTCTGCGTTCTTCAGTGACGGCTCACTCGTGTCATGTATATATGACCTGCATTCGACTAAAGCACCAGGCTTTGTTTTTCATACTTGGAAACAGGTTTGTATAGTGGTGATGCCCAGAATATTACTACAGGGTCCGTTCTGGTTTCTGTCAGCGTTGTCCATATAGCAATTTTGTGAATGACAAAGCTGACATGCTTTTCCCATATTTTGGACATAATTTTTTTTCTCACTTTATTGCATGTGAACTGCAAGAATGCACTTAAGTCTTAGTCTTAATAGTTTTTATGAAAACTGTTCCTTGTGTATGATTCTTTCCATAAGTTCTACCATAAGGTCTAATGCAATGCCTTCTATCCCAAACGAACAGAATGAGACTGTCTGGGGGAAACTCCAGCACTCTTCTCTGGACCCTGGTCAAGCAACAGGCTAGATCATCAACTTCCATGACAGCCTCACATCTGCACAAAAGACCTTTCACTCCTTGGCTCCAGTTTCACCGTGCCCTGAATCTCATTCCCTACGTGGTAGAACAAACTGGGCGGGGAGAGAGAAGTTACGACATATACTCAAGGTACTATAGTGACATTTCATTTGACAATGACCAATTTTGGCAATTACTACGTACACTTCAATATCAGGTTGCTGAAGGAGCGGATCATATGTTTAATGGGTGGGATCAACGACGATGTGGCAAGCGTGGTGGTGGCACAGCTGCTCTACCTGCAGTCAGAGAGCAGCAAGAAACCCATCCACATGTACATCAACAGCCCTGGTGGTACAGTTACGGCTGGACTAGCCATCTATGACACCATGCGCTATGTTCTCCCACCCATCTCAACATGGTGCGTTGGACAGGCTTGTAGCATGGGAAGCCTCATCCTGGCAGCAGGTTCACCAGGTCGGCATATAGGTATATGCCAAAAACTTGCATGACAGGATGCTCATTATTTTGTTTGTGTGCAGGCATGCGGCACTCTCTCCCAAATGCTCGCATCATGGTGCATCAACCATCGGGAGGAACCCAGGGCCAGGCCACAGACATCCAGATCCAGGCAGAGGAGATCATAAAGCTGAAGAGGCAGCTCAATCAGATTTATGTCAAGCACACTGGAAAGGACCTTGGATTCATCCAGGTTGGAGACAATGTCGTCAGAAGAGATTACCAGAGTGACGAAACCAAATGTATTTTAACATAGCATATTCTTTCTTGCAGGATAGCATGGAGCGTGACAAGTTCATGAGCCCAGAGGAGGCAAAAGAGTTCGGGTTAATAGATGTGATCTTGGAGCATCCTCCCAAAGTGGGGGAGGATGAGGAAGGAGACAATCCTGGTGATACCAAGGAGGACAAGGAATAGATGTTTTCCTATGTAATGGCAACATGCTGCATATATTTTCAAATGCACAACTTTATTTTTTCACCTAGCAACATCTGTGATATACACTAGTCCATTTTACCTATTCGTGAGACTAAGCATAAGGTCCAGATTTCCTCTTGACTAATTTTCACGTAAAGTTTGGATGGAACCCATGCATGATACAACATTCTTGTGGACGTACGGACTAAAAGTCTAAAGATTTGGTCCGGCATGAACAAATGTCTAACACAGGTATGGCGCAAATGACAAACTTCACAAATTAATTATTACGGTTACTACGTAACCTTATGTACTGTACACCCCGGGTGCGTAGAACAAGCACTCGCCATTATAGCAGCACGAACGAAACCTCTCTTTGTTTACATTATTCGTTCCTTTGTGGTACTAGCAGTAGGCAGTAGCAGTAGTACAGTAGTAAGTAGGATGTAACTAAGAAACCAGAACAAGTGTCCTGTCCAAGAGCGCAGAGCAATCACGTGAAGTTGCGAGCATCGAAAAACACCTGCACACGTAGCACGTTTGTTCTCCAGTTTGTTCTCGGTGTGGGTGTGCGTGACCACTGACCAGTCACCGACGGGGCTGGGTTTTGGTGCTGACACTTGGTCAAGGTGGTCATGTCGTCCCGGGAAGAATCTGGGCAGGAGCTCAGCTCCGCGCTGGCTGACCCTGCCAAGACCGGCGAAGGCGGCAATGGTGAGATTGGAGACCTTGACGTGGTGTAGTAGAGGACTGACTGTGTTGCTCTATGTATGCCTATGTAATACTGTATGTGGTACATTTTTGGGCTCCTTGTTCTAGTGAATCTGGTGGATCGCAATCCAGAACCCGGCGGGTTTCCCCTGGTCGACCCAGATCGATCGGGAAAGAAGACCCAGTACGATCTTGTGGAACTAGCCTCGCAGATTCAAACGGTCCGATCCACTTTTGGGTTCGCTGTTGTCATTCATTATTGATGCTTATTAACTAACTTATTTTTTTTTTGCTCTTTTGGGTGCAGGCCGACCAGTTCACCCGTGCAGTGGCAGGTAGCAAGCTATCGGTGATTGCGGAGCAGGTGCGGTTCCTGCAGGAGCAGGCACGACAGGTGCTGGAGGAGGCGGCCACCAGCAAGAAGCTCCACCACACCGCATGCAACTTTAAGAAGATACCGGGAAAGGTCTACTACGTCTACAGGCGAGACAACGGCAAGGAGTACATGAGCATGATCAGCCCTGGGGTAAGAGAGAGAGAGAGAGAAGCAGCATTCTAAGCTTCCAGTCCAGATCGGTGACCTTGCCCTTTTCCTTTCCAAGGAATGGGGCTCTTCTTGCCCTGACTTTGTGGCCGCGTACAGACTTGGCCATGACATGACGTGGACCCCACTCAAGGACGTGGCTTCCAGGAAGGACGAGGAGGAGATGATAGACAAGATCCTGAAGGCGGGGACGCAGTTGCAGCTCACGTTCAACTGAAGCTGTCGAAAGTCTGGGAAGTTTCATTCATTCTGACTAGGGATAGAATAGCAGTTTGACCTGAAACAAGTGTTTCGAAGGAAATTTCATAATGTGTTACAACGCTACAACAGAGATCAGGGGGCTAGAAGCTGCAAGGACCATCTGTGGCAGAAATAAAAAATATAGGTATATACATATACTACATTCTGAGTTGTATTTGACATTTAGACACGCTCATTATCTACTCAAACATTACTTATGCTTCCTCAGCGTTTTGTACAGCAGCGCAGCAAAGCCAAGAAGCCTGAGAACTAAGGAGAGGACGATCAGCATGATGTAGTCAAGGATCACGTTGTCCTGAAATAGCAATGAAATAGACGTTGTGCAAGCAAGCGACTCCCTAGTTCTCTATCTGTCTTCACCTCGTCGAAGCCGTAGAATTCCAGGATGCTGTCCCCATCTGGGTAGGTGCACTCTGTCGCATCTGGGTCTGACGCACAAGAAAGGGTGACATCCGTCCACTGGTTGATGACCAGCAGCTCGTTGGCATATTTGAACCAGGAGATGTATTGCAGCCAGGAGAGCCATCCGGGAATTGAGCTGAGGTTCAAACAGTTTATAGAGTGTAGTTCTCATAGGTACTATAGTAGATTACTTGTCTGGGTCCGTCTGTTCAGGCTTACTTGCTGTTCAAGAAGAATCCTCCAAAGAGCATGACGGGGATGATGAGTGGAGGTGCCAAAGCTAATGCTACTTGCAGATTTGGAGATATGCAGGAGACGAAGTAACCTTTGGATTTAAGTAATAACTTACATCATGACCATCTTTCATCACTAATGAACTAAAAAACTTTTTTCTTTACCAAAGCTGACCACGACTTGGACCACGAGGACCGTGATGAGCATGCAATAGAAGAACCTGTCCACTTCCTCATTGAACCCGACCATCCAGTAGAAGATGGAGATGAAGAGGACGGGGATGAGAAGAAAGATGGGCACCTCAGCGATTTGCTTGCAAATGTAGTAGACATCAGTACGGTACATTCCGTTGAAGTGCTCCCGTAGAAAGATAGGCAGCTCCTGGCAGAAGACGTTAATTACGGCGAAGCTGTTCTGGAAGGTCATGTTGGTCAGGATGAGGAAAAGTGCGCCATTGATGTTCATCACGCCCTCCTGGCTGAGGTAGTCCTGGTCCAGGTAAATGACACCCAGCACCACTGCAATTAACTGAGGAAAAGAGCGGGTGCCCAAATTCATTCCCTCTCTTTTGACTTAATAAATTCTGAAATTATTCTCCTCACAATGGTCTGGAAGAGCCTGACTTGAATGAGCATCGGTTCCTTGATGACAGAGAGGAAGCTCCTCCATTGGACCGCGGCAAACTGCTCGAACCAGCTGGCCCTGTACGGAGATTGGTTGGAGGACTCTTTGGTCCCAGCCATCAGCAACTTGGGCAGTTCTCGTTCGTGTGTCTTCTCATACTCCACTGCCTCCAGAACCACTTGGCCTGCACATATCGCCTGATGGAGCTCTGGTGTCCTATTTGTCGTGCTTCATCCTCACCTTCTTGCGACTCGATGAACGCGTCGCATATTCTGTCGACCGTGGCCTTGCACTCCTCCTCCTTGCCAGGGGTGACGGCCAGCACATGCACATAGTGGTCGGCAGGGTTGTAGTTCATCGGACAAGGGTAGCCAACACTGAAAGGGGGTTGAATTAGTCCAGGAGAAATATCCTCAAGATTAAAGTCACCTTCCAAAAAATTCCCTCGCGTGATCCAGCCTCCCTAGATAGGCCAGTCTCCCTTCGGCCATCAAGAGGACCTGGAATGGATGTTGGTTTCTGTCTGTCTTATTCATGAATAATTTTAAATCGCGCCACCCACCTTATCAAAAAGCGAGTACACCTGAGAGCTCGGTTGATGTATCGTGCAGACAATGGTCTTTCCTTGAGCAGCTAAAGTTCTGGAAAATTAAAATGTTATGGAATATAGTAGTCTACTACAGTACATGATGTGACTTTTTTCTTTAAATGGGAAAATAAATGTTCCTCTGTTTTGCAACATTACACATTTCACTATGAGTTGCTTTTTTTTTTACCTGAGCACCTCTACTACGTTCTGCGCCATGTAGGAGTCCAGTCCAGATGTCGGCTCATCACAGAAAAACAAGGAAGGGTTGGTGAGCACCTCGCACGCGAAGGCCAGACGCTTCATTTCGCCACCAGAAATGCCCTGAAAAGGGGAGACAAAACAGTCAAGACATTAATTATAGCAAAACCGACGCCTATGACCAGAACAGCGACGTTATCATCAACAATGATAATGATACTACCTTAACCCTCCCCGGCACCCCGATGAGGGTGTCCTCGCACTTTGACAGTCCCAGCTCCTGCAGCACCGCGTCCACCCTGGCCATGCGCTGCTTCCTGGGGATCTGTCGCTCCATCCTGACGAGAGCCTGGAACTCCAGGGTCTCCCGCACATTCAGGGTGCCGATGAACAGGTCGTCCTGCTGCACGTAGCCAGACACCGCAGTAAGGGAGTTGGGAGTTACCACCACCCCATTGGCATAGCGGGATCCGGACACGATCTGCGAGGGAGTAGGTGGTAGGGTACGTTCTTATTCCCTGCATCTCGTGTCCCTTGAACATTCATTTCTTTACAACGACGACGACGACAGTCCGAGAAATTGACACATTAATCCCTTACTCTCCCTCAATTTATTGCTCACAAAATGCATCATACCGGGTATGTTGCCCCTCTTTTTCAACAGAAAAAAAGCAAATACCTATTTACGATTACTCGTACGATTACTCGTGATTACTCGTACTCACCTCTAGCCCTTCCAGATTTCTAAAGGTGAGAGCGTTGAGCAAGGTGGACTTCCCTGCCCCGGAGGCGCCCATGATGGCCACCAACTCGCCTGGCTTTACATACCCACTCACCCCCTTCAAGATCACCTTCGTGACCTTTTCGGCTAAAGACAAGGATGTAAGTGAACTATTTTATTTTTAACCTGCTTTGTCATCTGCACTTACTGTTGCCTCTCTTCCTCCGGAAGAACCTCCCCATCCTTCCTCCTGTGGCCTCTGTCGGACCCTCTGGGGCAGGGACCTTGGCCTGCACAGTGAAGTTGTCCCATGCGAAGACCACCCTCTCCGCCTCATCAGTCACTGACGCTGTCCTCTTGTCAACCTCGATGTGGTGACTCTCACTCTAACATGAGGGGAGGGCCAACAAACGTCTTTTGACTCTCTCCAACTCCAACCCTTTCCTCACCTTTATCCTCCTCTTGGCCTTGGCTGCTTCCGCTGCCGCCTCCCTCTCCTTTGCATGCCTGTCCTCGTCCTTCTCTGACCCAGACTCTGATTCTGTCTCAACTTGGATGTTCCCATCCTCCTCCTCTGCAAATGCCTTATTGTCCATGTTTCTTCTGTAGCTTCCCTCCTCAACCGGCAGACTCCAACGAGCAACAAAAACTATAAGCAAAGAAAGGAGAGGAGAGATTAGCACCGTCTTTTGACCCCTCCCCCCTCTTTCTATCTAATCGGGCTGTAAAAGCTAAGATTGCGAGTGAAGAGAGTTTGCTTGTGTGCACGGGCAAAGGCAAAGAAGATGCCTTAACACTTTAATTTGCAATGTTTTTTAGATACATTATCATTATGCATGTATCACCACTATTATTAAGGTTGTATTACCATGTTATAGTATGCATTAGTACTTAGTTGAGCAGCAAAGCAGTACGTACTATGAACATTAATGCGGTGTGTTCTTTTACAGAACAACAGGTATCTACTGTACTGTAGGTACTCTCTACTCTTAGTACTGTATATTGGCCTTCTTTGGGGCAAGTCTCAGACGGAGAAACTCACTTTTTGTTTGCAGAGTTGTTTTGACACACAGAAAAAAGCCGCTCTATACTTTACTGAGAAGATAAAGGTAGTGGGGTTAGTCAAGAGCTTAAACTGGGAAGAAAATGGGAGCTAAGCATCTGAAACTGATTCTCCGCAACTCTTTTAGAGGCAGTTCATAGCTATCATTCTAATGATCACTTATAGGAGAAAAATGCTGACTGATACTTCTCTAATGGGGGGGGGGGGGGGGGGGGGGCGGGAGATGGTGAGTAAAAAAAAAATAGCAAATGTGGCGCGGGGAAAAAAACAAAAAAAAAA
>JAAUYM010144285.1_pt1 | contig 11189 bp, 15 predicted proteins | sample 7278001 | NCBI WGS metagenome assembly JAAUYM01 (sample SAMN14350224, study PRJNA611818) | marine sediment metagenome | isolation source: surface marine sediment (1.8m) | place: French Polynesia: Moorea | collected 2018-08
ATTTAGCACCGCCAGTCTGTCCACCCGCGCGCAGACTGTCCTTTTTCTGGACGCAAGTCAGTTCTTCCAGAAGTTCGGATTCTGCCTCAACCGTCGCTCGAAGTTGGCGTACCAGGTCCTGAGCGTGGAGAAGGGGACGAAGGTGGCGTCCTCGGACGGCCGCGCCGCCGCCATCATCTCCAGCTGTTGCTGTTGCTGCTGCTGCTGCAGCTGCGCCGGCGTCACTGCGAAGCTAGCGGCGTAGTTGAACAGGCTCTCCACCATCTTCCGCGAGAACTCCACGAATGCCGGCACCGCGGCCGCCGCCGTCACCTCCGCCTCTGGCGCCAGCCCGGTCAGCTGCGACAGCGGCTCCATGGAGATGCCCAGCTGTCCTGCACTCGCAGGGGGAGGCACCTGCTGCTGCTGTGAGCCGAGCCCGCCAAACCTGGCCACCAGGTCGGCCGAGGAGGCCGTCCCCTCCTGCGACCTGCTGCGGGCCAGCCTGAAGATGGCGCTGGGCTTCTGGTTCGTCAGGTACCCGAGGAACTGCCAGACGGCTTCGCCCTGAAATTATGAACTTTGTCTCAACGTAGCTGAAAAGCACATGAATAAAATGTCACTGTCATGTGGACTGGCAACTCTTTCTCCATCGTCATCTCTGCATCTCTTATGATCCATCCTGACTGACCTGCTGCCCCGGCCAGGCGAAGTAGACGGCGCCGCCCATCCCATCCGGGAACGGCTGCTGCCCGGTGAGGAAGACGACGACGTGGTGGGCGGACGTGGCGTCGGGCACGTCGATCACCAGGTGGGTGGCATCCACCTGGCGGAAGCCAGTGTCCACCAGGCGACCGGACAGCAGGAGGCCGAACATGGACATTGTCAGCAAGGAGGGGAGCGGATTGCTGTTTAGTACATCAGCGGTTCCCAACTCATGGTAAACTATACTAGTACACTGTGGTGGTACGGAAAAAAAAGAGACGCAACCTCTCCATGTTTATTTCTCTCCGAGGTGCGTGAAAGCGTAAACAAACGATATACAGTGGCAGACCCTGGCAACACTGGACTAGCAGTACAGTTTCTTAGTGAGAAAAAGAAATTCTTACGTTTCAGCGTCGTCTACACTGCACTTCACACCAAACCCGGTCAGGTCATGGACGCGGACAACGTGGTCGTCTTGGAGGAGACGGACGCCGACGGGGCGCCGGTCCTCCACAAGAAGGAGAGGTCTGACGGCGCCAAGATGGTCGGGCTGCACAGGAACCCGTCCGGACAGTCCACCATCGCCTTCGACAGGAGGCTCAAGAAGAGGAAGAAGACCGAGGAGGAGTGCAACAGGGAGGCCGACGGATCCACGCCAGAAAAGAAGATGAAGAAGGTAGGGGTAATAGGGTAAAGATCTAGTGTTGGGGACCCGTTTTCATTCTCTCCATCTCCCCATCAGGTCACCCCGTCCATCACCAAGCACTTCCAGCCCACGTCTTTGTCGTCTCCCTCCTCCTCCTCCTCCGCCTCCTCCTCCTCCAGACAGAACAAGGTGAAGATCCTCATCTCGAGCAGCCGAGGGAAGTACAGCGACACCACCAAGCTGGAGATCCGCCTCAACGACGACGACGGCAACAGGTTCAAGAAGACAGCCAGGAAGAGCATGAGGTCGTTCACGGCCTTGGCAGCACAGGGCCCGGCGGACGCGCCGGAGGTCATCTGTCTAGAGAGCGACGGCGACGAGGAGAAGGAGGAGAAGAAGAAGCTTTATTTCGAGGTTAGAGGCACGAAGGAGGCTCCTGGCCTCTCCGCGGTCAAGGAGGAGCCGGAGAAAGCAAAGGAGGACGCATCCTGCGTGAGGAAGGCGATGGAAGCGCTCCTCTCCACCTGCAGGAGCATCCTGCCTGCGGAGGAGTTTGACGGGGTGGAGAGGAAGCTGAGGAAGAGGCTGTCGAGTCTGAACAGTCTGGACTTGCACTCGGAGAAGCTGGCCAAGGTGATCCTGACGAAGAGGACGGCGGTGGAGAGCGACCACCGCAACCTCTTTGTGCACGTGCAGGTTCTCTTGGACGAGCTGAGGAAGTGCCAGAGAAGAGCAATCACGGAGAAAAAGGAAGAGGAAGAGCAAGAGAAGTGGAAAAGTGAAGATCAGAAAGTAAAACATGAAGACCAGCCTGTGCCTGGTCCCTCCGGACTCAAGAAGGCGGCAGAAAAGAAGAAGGAGGTCTCGTCAAAGCACATTAGGTAAGGAAAATTAGGAGGAATTCTTATAGGCAAAAATGAAAAGCTAAAGATCTTCTGTGAAATTATGTTCAGGAAACTGGAGGCTGCCCTTAAGCAGTGCCACGAGGCCATCGTTCGCCTGAACGCCGAGGAGTGCGACTGGGATGCCGAGGAGGACTCCGCTTACCTCAAGGCCGACCGTTACGAAAGGAAGGCGGTCAAGCTGTGCAAGAAGCTGGCCGAGCTCAAGGGCTGTGGAGCCTCCATGGGGAGGAAGACTGAGAAGAAGTTCAAGTAAGGAAGTCTGATTAGACCTCCCTTTTGTACCTCCAAATGTTTGCAGTCCATGAGGTGAGCCTTGTGCCCCTTTCCTTCTTCCTTCCACAGGTTCCAGGGCAGCCGCCACCCTGAGGTAAATGCCAAGATTGAGAAGTTTGTGAAGCGGCAGCAGGTGGACCGGAAGGAGACGATGCCTGACTTTGCTGATGTCTACCGGCTCTACGAGAGGACCAGCGAAGAGAGGGGGCTCTTCCTCTCTAAGGATGAGCTCCTCATGGAGTCAAGGTCTACCTTTCAGGCCGTCTGCCAGAAGCTGAGGCAGCGACGGGTGCTGGACACAGAGGAGAGCCTTGCGTCCTACCGTGAGGTGCCTGTGAGGGAGGGTTCCACTTTCGGGACGACAGATCCGGCTGACGAGGACGAGGTGATGAGGGGGAGGCTGGAGCAGAACAGGATCGAGAAGGAGAGGAAGGAACAAGAGGTACGAGTAGCAATTGTGCCATTGCAACATAAGCATTTGGTCCAAATTTTGTGATTTTTCCCCAGCTCTACGAGGACTTTACAAGAAAACAAATGGAAGTGGCACAGGTGCCTGAGGATGAACAGGAGGACGAAGAGATGGAAGAGGAAGAGGAGGACAGGGAGCCAGAAGAAGATGACGAAAATTTCAGTGTGCATGACGAAGGTGCTGGTGATGCCGATGCTCAGGATGGCGGTGTCGAGACTGATTCTTCTTCTGATGATGATGATGATGATAACGGTATTACACCATAATATTTGTGCATTCATATATTGTACCTGCCGGTATATTGTTTCGAGAAGAATGTGCACTCGGGTATATTTTGTTAATAAACACTCATAATTGACAAGGTACTTTTTCTTTTCCACGTTGCGACAGCCAACATCCGACGTAACTAAACGTGCACGAACAACTTTCACACAATGAATCACAGCAACCTGTTGTACTCCATGTAGAAGCTGGAGTTCTTCACGCCTTCCCAGCTCTTCTGCGCAAACTGGAACCAGGACTTCTCCGTTTGCCTCATGCTGGTCGTCAGAGGCCGGCGGGAGGCTGAGGATGAGAGGACAGCGCGCCGGAGGGACCCGCAGAGGTCGTGAAAGGTCAGGCCCGGGTGGAATTCGCCCGGCCTCGGATGCGGATGCTGCTGGTGCTGGTGCTTCTGGCCAAATTCGAAGTCTGGGGAGAGACAAAAATAGGAGTTCTCAACTTTTTTTATTTCTGACAAATCAGAGGTTCTCGATCCACTTTAAGGCTGCTCAGAGCATCCAGCGACTCGCCAGTCACTACAATTGTGGTTGTGGAGGCGCTGGGAGGGAACGAAGCATTCGCTCTCTCTCTTTCTTACCTGGTAGGAGAAAGAGGTTGAAATCGCTGCTGTCGCCACCGTGACGAGGTTTGAGGTGCGGGAGGACGCTGCTTCTCCCGCTCAGCATCCCCAGGCCTGTACGCAGCCGCATTTGTGAGGAGTGGCACAGCGCACGGTTGTAGAACCTGTCATTAACGCAATCTTGACATAATTAAAGACAGACAGTTGACTGAACCACTTGCACAAAAATTGCCATATTTTAATGACTTTTTATAGCGGAATAGCAGAGTCTACCCATACAATGCTTTTTTCACAAAATTTTATGTTCATGGGAATGCGTCATGCTTAAGCTAACGCGTAGAATATCTACTGACCTAGCCATCTTTTCGATCCTGTCTGCCGAGAAGTCCTCCAGCCTGGCCCTGTTGTGAACCACCACCATCTCCGGAAGGTGCTCCACGATCGGTCCTGTCTCCTCGGAGCCGCCGGACCCAGAGGATGAGGATGGCGACGACGACCCGTCGTAGCAGGGGGAGGAGGGCTTCAGCATCTCCGCAGTCAGGAGGAGGCGGATGGCGTTCGGGTCAGGAAAGGATGCATCCTGGTCACCAAGTACAGACTTGATAAGTTCACATCTCCCTGTGACAACTGTGATGTGTGTTACGCAAACTGTACGGTATATTTCCACAATGTGCCTGGAAATCAAAATACTGTATGCCATTGGCCGTCCTAGAACAACAACTACTCTAGCTGACCTGCACGAAGAGGACGACGTGGCAGACGTTGAATAGGAACCCTGCCAGCTGCAGGGAGTGCACCTCCACGGTGTTCTCCGGTGAGTTAAACTCCGCTGGGTAGCGCTTCTCCGAGTGGATGCTGCGGTCCAGGATAGAGGCCGAGTTCAGGGCCTGGCAGTCCAGGTAGATGACCCTCTGCGGGCTGACCCACGCGTTGATGCCGTTAGTGCAGTGCTCCGCCAGCATCTGCTTCTCGAAGCTCTGCACCCTAAACACGTCCCCGGAGGAGGAGGAGGCGGCCGCGCCCGGCTGAGAGGAGGAGTCCGCCCTGACGGCATCGCCTCCGGCGGCAAGCGCGTTGAGCACAGCGGACTTCCCGGCGCCCTGCGCTCCGACGACTCCCACCACCAGGAAGTCGGCGTTGGCGTCGGCCAGGAAGGTGCTCAGGTTGTCCGACATCTGGTGGGAGTCGTCGATGAACTTGCAACAGCGCTCCTGGTTGGGAGGGCCCTGGGAAGAGGCCCTGGCAGCAGCGCCGTCAGCGGAGGCGGAGGCGGAGGCGGAGGCGGAGGCGGAGGCGGACGAGGAGGAGCCCTTCTCGTCCTCCTTCTTGGCGTCTCCGCCGAGCTGTTGTTGTTGCTGCTGTTGTCGCCCGATGACCTTTGCAGCCGCTGGAGAGGCACTTCTGGCCTCGTCGGGCTCTCTCTCCTGCTGCTGCCTGGAAACAAAGCAAATTAAATTGAAGTTATGACAGTGACGTTCACTCAAAACCAGTCTTTTCAAAATCGAGATCTTAAAAAGTTGCGTGCCCGAAATAAAAGCAGGGTGACAGCCCACCTGGTGACGGAGGCCGATGAGGCCTGCTGCAGCGTGGGAAACTCCCGGTCCTGCTGCTGCTGCTGCTGTTGCTGCTGCCGGTCGGGCTTGGCCAGGATGACGGGCCTCATCTCGGGTTCGGACTCCTGCTGTTGCTGCTGCTGCTGTTGTTGCTGCCTCCTGTTCCTCCTGTCCCTCCCACCTCCTCCTCCCTTCTGCCCCCTCCTCTCTCCTCCCCTCTGCCACTCCTTCCCGCCCCCTCTCCCGCTCCCGCCCCCCATGTCCGACATCGTCGAGATTCTTCTACCTTCTCTTCCTACCTTGTACCTACCTTGTTTACACAAACAAGCACTACGTAGTACGTACGATGTCCGTCACGCAACCTCCGTCGCTACCCTACCAATATTGGTATCGTTAGGGGCACGGTCTCGGTGGCGACAATAGTGGTAGTTAGCGCAGGGGTCAAAATTTGGTTGCTCTAAGGGTCTTTTATTCCATTATTCTAACACAGGCCCTGGCGATAGAACAACCCATCACTAAATTCACGCTAGCGATATTGGTTGGGTAAGTGATGCACGGAAGTCTTCCGTCCGTGAACGATGCCACTTGTCAGAAATGATGTAGTGGTACACAGTACCACGGAAGTCTCTGGAAAGAAACTGTTTCCCCCCCCCTCGTTTTGTACTACCTTTGTGTATAGCTTAAATAGTGCATTTAAGAAGAAAATATTTTAAATAATAAATTGACAGCTATACATTTGTAGCAAATGTTATTTATTCGTACAACTCATGGCATTAAAAAGCCATTTTTTACTTCAGATATTTAAAAAAACCATGTGCATGTACTGTAGTTACGATACCAACAAAGGCCAACTTTTCTCAGAGTTTCTTCAATGACTGTAGTAAATATTAATATGCTGTCATTTTGATATTTGATTTTAAAATAACAATGACCAGCTTTATTACCGTAACGTGCAAGTGCATCACTGGGTGTGTGTAAACCAAAGATCTCCCATTGGTGCTTCATTCTCTGTGGCTACATAGTACCTGTAGAGCCAAGTTCGGCTTTTTGAACACCAATAATAAAGTTGAACCAAATTGCAAAGGAAACTGTTTTGCTTCAAAATTCTGGCATGTTTTATTCATCGCAGCACTAAGAAAAATTGTTCCAGCAAGAGATATCAGAGCAAAGGATTACTTGGGAGGTCATTACCACAGAGTATATAGAGAGAAGCCAACATGACTAAAAAGTGCAACGATAGATAGTCCATGCATTGGCGTGCAATAAATATCCGGCTGCAAACGGAAGCTCTTGTATTATTCTCTTTCGCTCAGCTACTTATCCCAGATAATCCTCTTGCCAAGAGTAAATTCTTCAACCTTCTAAGATGCCTAATTCTCTTCTCACGGTTGGAAAGAAAAAAAATCACAGCATGTAATTACCGAATCATCAACAAATTTGCGTCTTAGTAGCACTCCCGCCCGCACCCATCAAGTTGGTTTCTTCACAGAATCGCGGTCTCCGGTGACGACTTGTTTTCGATCGAGATGCTTCCCGCGCCCGTGTCCACCGGCTCCTTGGGGACGAGGGGCTGCTGCTGCTGTTGCCTGAGTATCCGGGCCAGCCTCCTCTCAGCCATCTTCTTGGTGGACATGGCCGCGGCGGCCGACGACGACGCCTGCTGCTGCTGGTGGCGGTCGAACATGGCTAGGCGCGACTTGACCAGACCTTGCTGGTCGTACCTCGTCCGGGTCGGCCGCTTCGTCTGGTCGAAGATGGGCAGCTTGGAGCTGACGATGCCGTCACACACCTGCAGCCGGGAGGAGCCGCCAGCGGCAGCGGTGGCGCCGGGAGGACCCAGGCTGTGGCTCCTGGCCCCGTACCTGCTGGCCAGGCGGTCACGAGACTCCTTCTCCACTACGCGCTTGATCAGGCTCTCGATCTTGGGGGACCGCGGAAGCTGCGGCGCCACTGTCGACTTCTGGTGCTGCTCCTGGAGCCGCTGTAACCAGAGCGCCCTGTACCCGCCGGAAGAGACCGCGTCCTTGACCCCCACCGGCCCACCGCGCGCACGGTAGTGGTGGTGATGATGCCGTTGCAGCGGGTAGTCCCCGCTGACTTTGCAGGTGGCCTCGAAGTAGTTGACGATATCGCGGATGTCTTTCTCGTACCCTCTGTCCACCAAGCCGGCCCATCGCGAGGAAGGCCGCTCATCCCCTCTGGCACCCCCGACTCCCCCGCCAGGCCCGTCCAGGTCGTCGGCGGAGTCGTCCGTGAAGATGGAGGAGGTGCGGTGGTGCTGCTGCTTGCCGTTTCCGCTAAGGAAGGCTGACGCGGCCCACAGGTCCTCCTCCAGGTCGGACACGGTGAGCAGCGAGCTACCCAGCGACCGTCCCGAGCTGAGACCGCCGCTGTCGTTGGCGAACAGATCGTCCGTGCCCACGGAGTAGAAGCCGGACTCACAGCTCCCCCTCCGGCGCAGAGGGTATGACTGCAACCCTGCCTGGTGGCGGGACATTTGCACGAGGATAGAATCGTCCTGAGTGGACCAGGTTCCTCCGGAGTAGAGGCGCTTGAGCAGCTGGACTCGACCCTGGAACAGGTGGTCCTCGAATCGACTCGTGCTGGCCGAAGACCGCAGTGCGCGGAGGCCGTTGCTGCTAGCGGCTTTGCTGCCGCTGACAAGGGTGGAGGGACTAGAGGACTGCGCGGAGAGCACGGAGGCCACCTCAGACATGGGAGCCAGGGGAGTGGAGGAGCCGTCCAAGCTTCCTCGGCGGCTGCCAGATGTCGGTGTGGAGGGCAAGCTCCTGGTGGATCTCTTTCCCCAGTCTCTGACGTAGTCTGGATCTTCTTCTGTCGACTCCGCCCTGCAGTCTGCCATCGACGCAACGGCCGCGAGCAGAGCCTTGGGGTGCGCGCCTCCGCCTCCGCCTCCGCCTCCGCCGCTTCCGTCGCCCACAAATAGCATGGTGCTTCCGGTGGGGGTGGCAACCCTGGCTGGGCTTGGCAGCTCGAAGCACGAGCTGAAGAGGTCTTGCGAGGACCCGATGATCTTCTTCCCCTCACGAAGGCGCGGAAGGGTGAGAAACGGGTTCTGCGTGGCTCCCCCGGCCGGCCGGTAGTACGGGTCCCGCAGCGACATCTCCTTGCCCACAGACATGGCCGACAGGTGGGTGCTGCGGTAGTGGAAGCGCGCCTTCTCGCTGGGCGACGAACGCGGACGGTGGGAGGTGGACGTGGAAGACGGGATTGAAGATGCACAACGGCCTTGCTGCTGATGAACTTCGTCCTCCTCCACTGAGGAGTTGGAGAACAACCGTTTCTGTCCTGCTAAAAATTTAAAAAAAAAATCCCTTCATTACTACTGCCGAGCCTGGTATCCTACACATTTTCATATTTTCGTACCTATCCTGAACATGGTCTTCCCCTCAAAGTACTGCCTCGTCTCCCTCCTCTTGTGCGCCTCCGTCAGGCTCTCCTCCAACTCCGCCATCAACGTCTTTGCAGATGGTCTGCCCTTGGGATCGATCTGAAATAAAAGGAAAAAATGTCAGAACGTCTCACTGTTTCATATCATTATTGATGTTTTCTACGCATCATACCCTGACGCAGCTGAAGGCGATCTTGAGGAAGTCCGGCGGGCAGGTGGGACAGAGGGCGCTGAAGGCGATGTAGTCGACGCCGAAGTTCTCCGTGCGCGGGAGGACGTCCGGGTCTGCGTCCAAGCGACCGATCAGCTCGCACATGATGATGCCTGCGATGACCAATGAGCCACATTTACCCTAACCTTGTTACCTAAAACCGGCTATACCAGTACTTTAAAATCAAAATCATGAAGCACTTGACGGAGTCATCATCACGAATCACACATCACATGTTCTTCTTTCTTAAAGTGGAAGTCTCGATCATTCCGTTGCCCTTATCGGAGCTTACGATACTGTAGCCAGGAGTGCAGAGGGTTTAAAATGATTATAGGTAGACGTGATGAAGAGAGAAGCCCTTTTGCGTGCAGTACGTAAAAGTGTTTTTTTTGCCCATCGATTGGCGATATGTATCCCGTGCCAAAATTAGAACAAGAAGGCCTTCTTAGAGAGCACGACACGAAAAAGGCAGTAGTACAAATTCTGCGAGAGAGATTCGCGGTTCCAATGCTTAAGGTGGCACCTTAATTTAGGGCATGTCTCTGGTCCTGTGGCACCAAGAGCAACGTTGACACAATTTATTATCTTCTTTCCCTCCAATAACAAAACTCCTAAGATAGCTGTTATCTTCACCGAAAGAAAAAAAGGGGGAAAACGGCCATTTCTTTTTTTTCACTGTTCACTGTTCCGAGAACACTGTTCTCTTTATAGTGGAGGGGCTCTTAAGAGGGTTCTGTGGACTCACCGAAGGAGAAGACGTCTGCTTTCTCGTCGTAGAACTTGCCCTTCAGGCACTCTGGAGCCATCCAGTAGGGAGAACCGACCTGCAGGGCGAAAAAGAGAACAATTTTCCCCAACAAGTTTAAAGACTTTCTTTCTTCCTTTCCTTGCCTCCGGGAAAAAAAATTCCATAAATCTTTTCCCTACCTGTGGCAGCCTGTAGTCCGTCGGATTTGGTATCTTTGCTGCGAGACCGAAGTCCGCCACGATGGCAGTCAGGCCCGCAGACTTCTCACAGCGTCGAATCAGAACATTCTGAATAAGAAAAAGTTTTTTTTTTTTAGAAAAAAGAATAAAAGCCATTGCAAATAAAACTACTTTGTCTATCCCCACCTTTGAGGTAAGATCCCTGTGGAACATCCCCCTGGAGTGGAGGTAGGCGATCCCCTTGGCGACGTCGAGAGCCAGGGAGAGCCTGACCGACCAGGGCAGCTCCTCCCCGCGGCGCTGAAGGAGCTGCTCCATGCTGCCGTGGTTGATGTACTGCAAAGGAAAACTCGTAAGTGTGCGCAACGGTCCACTGCCCCCCTTAACCCACCCCCAATTTCCCTCATTCTTTTTGCATCGCAGGACACTCTTTCTCGTTTCGGACCATCCAACAAAATGCCAACGAATGGCGCTCCCAATCTCGTCTTCCCTCCTTTAGAAGAAAAAAAAATAAGCCGTCCAAAAGTGGGCTAACCTTTAAAGTTAATTGACAATTACTAGATTAAACCGCTCTGTCCGGAATATCCCTCTTGCACACGCCAGATTGATGTCCTAAGAGCGATGCAACGACCTCGATATTTCTCCAAACGTGCGAGAGAGAGAGTAGCTAGTACGTAGTAGCATGCAGTTGATGCAAGAGCAGCTCTACACATACTACTACTGGTAGGTACTATAGTACCTAGAAGCAGCGGGTGGCATCATCCCTCATTTGCCAACCTTGATCAGCAAGGCAAAAAGGCTGCTTGCTGCTCCCACCCTTCGTTTAGGAGTTGGGAGAAAGAAAGGATTTTTTCCCCACTCCCACTACCAAGCGTCATGCATGCATTAAGGGAAAAGGCAAAAAATATATATATAGGTGTGGTGGCCCCTGCGACACCGGATTTCCCACATGTAGTATACGCGTACAAACTACGTTAGTTACAAGGCGTGGGGGTGGTAAGGGAAGGAGAAAATTGCAAAATCATTTTTTTCTGCAAAGGGTGGGAAAGGTAAGGTGTGCCTCCCCCTAGGATAATAGGCCTTTTCTTCTACTACTGTACTTTGCAAGGGGGTAGCAGCTAACGTTGCGAAAAGAAAAAGTTATCGCATAGTGACTTGCGTGAGACTCCACGCATGCCTTTCCCAAATCTTTTCACCCAGAGATTGGAGGAAGCAGGAACGAAACCATCATCATCCTTGGAATTAGTACTGCAACGCAGGAGGAAAAA
>JAAUYM010155937.1_pt1 | contig 11187 bp, 4 predicted proteins | sample 7278001 | NCBI WGS metagenome assembly JAAUYM01 (sample SAMN14350224, study PRJNA611818) | marine sediment metagenome | isolation source: surface marine sediment (1.8m) | place: French Polynesia: Moorea | collected 2018-08
GATACGTGGTTTCTTCTCGGGTATTTCTTTTGTCAAAGTCCCGAATAAACCCAAAACGTCCAAAAATCGTTCCTCTCGTACTGAATTTTTGGTTACTTTCACGATGATACTAATTGCTAAAGAACTAAAAATCAGTATAGCTTTCTCATTGCTAAGAATGCAAGTCCACAAAACAATAATAATTGTTATTTAAAGAAAGGTGGAAGTTTATTCTAGTAGAATCTCAACAAAGGAGAAACATACTAAAATAGAAAGTATTAAAAAGATGACTGTAGGATAAATCCAACCTGTCTCGCGACGGTCTAAACCCAGCTCACGTTCTCCGTCTAGAGGTGAACAATCTCACGCTTCAACCCGGATGCGAGTTGATGATGGAAAGAGCCGACATCGAAGAATCAAAAAGGTCAATCGCTTTGAACGCTCCTGACCCACAAGCCAGTTATCCCTGTGGTAACTTTTCTGATACCTCTAGCCGCAAATCAAAAAAGGTAGGAATTATTGTAAGTAACAAAGTAAAGTGAACATCAAAATGGAGATAAAGCACCATTGTTTCTAATAAAATGCAAAGAAGCAAAATACCGAAACGAAAAGATGAACATTGATACAAAGCTACAAACAGATAAAACCATAGAATTCATACGTAAACTAAAGGCTCTCTAGGCCGTGCTTTCACACTTTGCGAGGTAAAGCAAATAAAGCAAGCTTTAAATGCCTGACACAAGCGATATTATATCGTTGTATAGTCGTACTGAGACTATGTAAATCAAAGCAACTTTTGCCCTTATACTCGACGAAGGGTTTCTGTTCCTACTGAGTTGCTCTTTGGACTTGTTCGCTATTTTTTCGAACGAGTGCCACCCCAGCCAAACTCCCAAGTCTGAAAGTTTTTGGTACGATTGCAATTAAACGTTGATGCATAGTTAGACAGACAAAAAGATTCATCTGGTAACCAGCAAGAACAAAGCTCAAATGTTATAGTATTTCGACTGAGTTTGAAGTCAGTGAAATGAAGCAAGTGACTTCAACAGCGCGACAAACGCTGAAGAAATCAAAAAACAATGCTTAATAACGAATGGTGTATCAAACCATAAAGAGGGCAATGCCAAAGGGTACCATAAATCAGCCAAATCTCCAAGTAGCGGTGTTTCAGGGTCGTTGATAAAATCAACTGCCTCTTACGATCTTCTCCGTGGAGAATAACTAATAATAACAGATTAGAGTCAAGCTCAAAAGGGTCTTCTTGCCCCGCAGTCGCACTAAAACAAATGGACTTTCTTTTAAGTATTTATTACAATACAAAGGAAAGATATTTGTCAGTTAATAAAAAAGAAAGTGTGTTTAATGTTGTGACATGGTATAAGATGGAAAAAAACACTCTAATGAAATTGAAACTTCAAAAAAAAGAAGAAACAATTTGAAACCAAAAGAGGCCATCGAATACAATGGGTAAACACGATTAAAACCCAAGCCCGTTACCTTGGCTGTATATTCGCTGGAGAGTGATTAGGGACAGTAGAAACCTCGTTGATCCATTCATGCGCGTCACCAATTAAATGACGAGGCATTTGGCTACCTTAAGAGAGTCATAGTTACTCCCGCTGTTGACCCGAGCTTAAAAACTGAAGCTAATCAGAATAACTTGCAGAGCACTGAGCAGAATACACAAACTGTTCACATCCATTTCGAACTAAAAAAGAAAAAATATCCACACCACCCGAAGGTAATGCGAAATAAAGAAACATTGCAGTTTGCTATGTTTTTATTAAACAGTCGGGCTTCTCGATTACGTGCCAGTTCTCAAAGGAAATATTGGTTTAAACACTCAATAAAGAGTGAGTAAAAAACCTCCTTCGGAGCCATTCCTTATTGCGTACGTACAGAACGAATTTGCCGATTTCCCTTCATCACCGTGTTTCCATACGACCAAAACAAATTAAGCTTGGAGACCTGATGCGGTTATTAGTACGGACTGCTGTTGTTTAGATGTTATGATTATATAGATTTGATGATAGGATACTGAACTTACTTAGATAGAAAGTAAGTAGTATCGTTCTCATACCTCTTTTTTCTTAAGTTTCCTTAAACAAAAAAGAACAGAGCAAGCTTTTCACGCCTGAGAACTCAAGCTCCACAAACGCTAGACAAATTGCATGGCGTTAGTTGTAAAGAAAAAGAACCGAAGTTCAATTTACAGTTACAAACAAACAGACACATGCACCAGCGTTATTCCCAAGCAAACTAATGCGAACATTAAGTTTGGGGTAATGAGTGAGTGTTTCTTTCACTAAATGCCTCGACACATCACTCGATTTTTGTGGTCCAAATGAAGTTTTTGAATGCTTCAAATTGGTTTACAAAAGAAAACTATAAAACAAGTTTGTTTCTTGTATGAAAGTATTACTTATATTGTTTTGGAATTGAATAAAGAATACTACATACGAACAAAACAAATAATGTCTATAGCTGAGCTTGTTTCCGTTTAAAAATGGTTAAACAGGTAAGAAAACCCTGCTAGGACTTAAGCCTCAAGTTACTTGCTGTGTGATGTTAGACAAAATATCCAACGATAAATGCGTCACCGCGAATGCTTATATAATATAACAATTCTAAAAGTTGGAATTGTTCTCATAGGATTGGTTACCTATTAAGATTTTTATTTAGAACAAACAACAAGCAGGTATTGGAATATTAACCCAATTTCCCTTTTGCCGATACTTTCTTTCTTAAAGTTCAACAGCCGTAACAAGCCATCAACCTACAAAGAGGTCATGAAACTTGAACTGCACTGAAGAACAATGAAGAAAAAGAAATTCAAGGCTGTTTCAGCCACCGGCTTAGGACCGACTCACCCACGACGCACTAAGCTGCAACATGGAACCTTTCTCCACTTCGGTCATCCTCAGTTAATAAATATCTCAGATTAGGACTCCTTGCTACGAATACCAAGATTACTAGTATAGGCAGCTCCACGGTCTGTTACCAGAACCGCTTCAAAGCTTAAATAAGTCTACGCAAGCGCAGCTATACACAAGTACAAAAATTATACAAGTGCAAAGTGTACCTATACACATGAGTTCCCTTTACTCATTTCACGTTTAACATAAATGAATACAAGTGAAATGGCCGAGTGTCGGGCACATCAGACGTACACAATTCGTATTATGAAAGTCATAATGAAACGTTCTGCTTTAGCGCCATCCGTTTTCGGGGCGATGTGATTTTGCAGGTGAGTTGTTACACACTCTTTAAATGGATTCCGACTTCCGTGGCCACCATCCTGCGGTCTGTATCACATAGAACACCCTTTCGCGTTTATCGGAAGATTGGAGCAGACAATGTTAAGCCCAGCTTAACTCGAAAGCGTCAGGTTGAATCCCTCATTGCCAGTTCTGCTTACCAGAAATGGCCCACTACTGAAAGGAGATACACTTTATTATGAAACTTCAAATAAAATATTATGAAAGTTTCAATATTCGCACTGATTTAAAGTTTGAGAGAAGGCCGAGGTCGCATAAGAAAAGACCCACAGATACCTCGTCTCATTGCTTTACCCAAAAGTGATACTCCGACTCTAATTAATATTTGGCTAGAGAAGCTTCTTTCAGAGCTATACTAAGAGAAATTTCAAGGGGAACCAGCTAACAGATGTTTCGATTAAACTTTCATCCCAAAACGCAGATCGGGCGACCGAATTGCACGTCAGTACCGCGACGCAAGCTTCCATCAAGTTTTCACCTGACTTCACCATGTCCACGCTTAGATCACCATCTCTCGGGTCTCAACAAAAATGCTTTACAGCGCAACTACTCATCATTATCCGAAGATAAATAATGCACATTGCCTTCCCACAAAAAAAGTGAGAAACAAGTGAGCTTAGTCGGCTGGTGATGCAGCAACCTTCATTTATTAAAAATAAAGAAGGAGCGTCTCACATGTTTTGCTTTCGCTATGCCATTTAGAGGTTAGTCAAACCTCAACGACTTTGCAATCCTATTGATCTCCTTGGTCCGTGTTTCCAGACGGGTCGAATAGTTGTACCTTTTTTAATGAAGGGTTAATCAAGCATTATATGATGAGAATCATACAAGCCTGTTTCATTAAGAAATGTAAGGTACTCTGTTCGATTGTACTTCGCTGTTAATAAATAAAGTAATTTATACTTTAAATGAAATCAACAACATGTTTATGAAGTATTTCAATGTATAAAAGAACATTGTTTGAAGCCGATAAGGCGATTTCACTCTCTTTTTCACTCCCTCCGAAGCTAAAAAGTGCTATTGTACAAATGACCGAAGCCAATGCACGAACACTCGAGCTGGAAAGGTGCTTTTCATCTTTCGCTCACGCTACATTTTTCTCTATCGGTTTCCGTTGCACTTTGATTATAAACTAATCGCAAATATTTAGCTTTTGATGTGTCATTACCACCACCCAAAAAAAGGGATAATTTGAGCTGAAGTCCCAATCAACTCGACTCGGAAAACAAAATGGCTTTAATGAATACACGAAGTAAGTGACCCTTCAAAAGAAGAGAACACTCATAGCGCTAAATAAGAAGTATAAAACGCGACTGTCACGCTCTATGGTTGTGTCAATTAAAAACTAACACAGAACGGTTGCTTTCCAGCGCGTCGTAAAGACGCTGGACTTTTAACCTAAACTTCTTTGAACATTTAGACACTCTTCGCAAAAGTTATTCTTATTAAAGTTAGTTTTGCCATGCTACAATTCCGGCTAAACTAATCAGACCCCGAAAGGAAAGAGAAGCCTAGCACTTGGATTATCAAACCGAGCTTATGTCTTTAACTTTCCTTAGAAAAGAAAAGAAAGAAGAGGTATTTCCCTATTCACTCGCCGTTACTAAGGGAATCCTGGTTAGTTTCTATTTTTACTCTGCGCTGACTGATATGTTTAAGTTTAGCGCGTATCCTTACTTCAGTTGAGGAACAATGTTTACATTTGGTTTTTCTTCTTTTTGTTTTCAATCAATGTTCTTACAATGTTTTTGATAAGTGAGTGCAACAACTTTTTGAATATAAGAAAAAGGAAAAGACCACATTTTCAAATAATGTTATTCACAAGAAATGAAAAGAATCTTTTATAATTTCAAATACAATTAGTTGAAACACGATTGTAAATGGTTATGAAAGAAAAACAAAAGAATCAAACTTAAGCATATTGTTTGTCAAGAACAATGCTTAACACCAAGTACAAATGGGCAAACAAATCTTGTCATAAAGTTTAAACAATGAGATAGCAACTACGACGCAACATAAGAATAAAAGAAACAGAAGAAGTTAATCAAAACAATGATTCAAATCTTTGATTCTAATACCTTGTTTGCGACTAGCCTATTAAAGCAATTTGTAAAGTTGAAATTGCAATGAACGCTCAACGAAGTACGCTGCAGTGCCTCCCGCTTCAGAGAAGGGAAATAAGACAAACTGCAAAGCAAATGACTCGTTCGGCAAGTAAGGCGTTCCGCAGTCTTTGCTTATCCGAAGATTAGTAAAGTAACTGGGTTTCAAGCATGTCACGCGACTAATCTTTAAGCAATTCGCTGCTGCCTTCTACGATGCAAGGAACCAAGAGATCCATCGCTCAAACGGATTCTTTGTTTGTTTTTAAGATAAGAAAGTATAACTTTCCACCTTATTTATGCTATCACTTCAAGTGCACCCTAACACTGAAGATAAGATAACAATAATAGAAGCTAAGAAAACCAAAAGAGTCTCTTAGCGGGGATACTTTTTTTTCGTTTCTTCTATCAGTCTTGAACCTCAAAGCATGAAGTTTACTTGTGGGGATACTTTTTTTTTGGAACCTCAAAGTATAGAGTTTACTTGTGGGGATACTTTTTTTGGAACCAATAATCTAAAGTATCTTTTTGGGGATACTTTTTTTGGAACTTGACTTCAAGAAAGAAATGAATGAATGATGTTTCTTCATATAAAAAGAAAACAACAAAATGGTTACTCTATAAAAGAGCGACAAAAGAACTTGTGTGACCATACAACTTGAGACACTTACTTATAAAGTAAGAATAAATAAGGATCAAAAGTATGTTTGGTATATAAATACACAAAATTACATTCTCAAAATATTAATGAAACAATAATATCAGAGAAGAATAAAGTTGTGTAGGGCAATTGTAAAGGGCATTAAAACCACATTGAAACAAAAGATTGTTAACAAAATAGCATAATGATCCATCAGCAGGTTCACCTACTGATGCCTTGTTACGACTTCTCTTTCCTCTAGACCCTTTTGTTCGTTTAAGTTTTCCTACATAGATCATAAACAAGTTATAATCATTGTGAATCCCTCAAACTCACAGAAAAGTCCATCGGTAAGAGCGACGGGCGGTGTGTACAAAGGACAGGGACGTATTCAATGGAGTTTGTTGAACTCCGTTTAATAGGCATTCCTAGTTGAAACGAGACCAACAATTAACAATGGTCTGTCCCCACCATGAATTCAAAAAAAGAGATAAGCGCATGTTTACAAGGCAAGACGAACACCACTAAAGAAGAACCGAAGTTAATCAATAGCGGGCGTTTGCGAACAAGAAACAATGTTAGCGCTAAGTAGGAGCGACTACGGAAATCATTACTTCGAATTGATTACCCATCTTACTTTCGAAGAGGGCTCAGAAGCATATTGATATCTTAAATGTCTCATAAAGAGACAAAAAGAAAATCAAAAGTTCTTTAAATGATGCTAACTGGAATAATCATTGTAGCACGTGTGCAGCCCGGAACATCTGAGGGCATCACAGACCTGTTATTGCCGCAATCTTCCTCTGTTTTAAAAAATAATTGTCAGCGGTCCCTCTAGTTAAAGCACCATTGTATAAACCATGAACAACCACAAGGGATGAAAAGGTAAAATACAAGTAAAGTGCAACCCTCTAAAGAATCGAAGTCTCCCGAAAGAGACAAAGATATGTAGAGGCAACAAGAGGTTGCGGTCACGTTCGTTGCCTTCGAGAAGAAGGAAATAGCAAATGGCAATGGTAACACTTGCAAAGCAAGGTATACACATTAAACCAAAAGTCCTTGTAGTTTCTATGAGAAACGCAATTAAGCAGACAGTTCACACCACGAACTAAGAACGGCCATGCACCACCTATCACATAATCATGAAAGGACTAGCATATTTGCAATGAGAATGAAAACAACACCAAAAGAGGAGTTGAAGTCAAACTCAAAGATAAAAACCTGTCAATCCTGCAAATGTGTCCGGACCCGGTAAGATTTCTCCGTGTTGAGTCGAATTAAGCCACATGCTCCACGCGCTTGTGGTGACCTTCCGTCAATTCCTTCAAGTTTCACACTTGCATGCATACTACCCCCGGAGGGGAATGTCTTAAACATTTCTGCAGTTAGCACGTGCCTAACGCGTGCATCACACCACTGTTATAGCTAGCTAAGAGCTTAACAGTCTTATTGGTTAATCCTTTGAGATGGAAGTTCCAAAAAGGATCGAATCAAATAAGAAATGAAACCCGAAGGTTAAACAAAACTTACAAGAATGAATCACAGTTGAAAACAACCAAAAAGAACCACCAAAGTGCTTACATCTCACCGAAACGAGCGCAAAGCTCCAAAAATCAAATGTAACAAAGAAAGACTAAAAGGAATCACCCTTAAAGCTTCTTACAAGTTACACTAATTTCTGAAAGTTTTGTTGTCCTCCACGCGAATACTCTGGTGAGTACTCAAACGTTAAAAGAAACGAACAAAAAAATGCACTTTGTTCCATTAAAACTTTGAAGCGAGCTATCTCAAAGAGAAAAGCTCAAGCTTCGCAATTTTGCAGGTAAAAGGGCATCGCTACTATTCAAAAACAAATAGGAATCGCATAATCAAAAGCGATTTGCAATTGAGATCCCATCGTTTGATGTAATAATAGGACGACGTGGGTTTCTAATCCACTTAGCACCCCCAACCTTCATTCTTCATTGTAAAGTGAATGTTTCTTTTAAAATGCTTTCAAATTGGAAATGAAAAGAAAAGGTTTTAATTTCAAATTGTTGAATACATCAACAACATCCAATTATCAACATTAAAAAAGGGAAAAATCACAAAGAGTATAGCCTAGCCAAGTGCTTTCGCCTTTGGTACTCCTGCTAGGGTCAATGAATTTCACCTCTCGCCTAACAATAGTCTTGACTTCAACTATCCCCATCGACACTTTGTATATTTGGTTTAAGTCAGTATTATAGAACTAAACACCAAAGCCTTTGGAATTATGTTATGTTTGTAACAAAATTATCGATCTTTCGATCAATATTAGGTTGCAACATTCCATGATAAGACATTCAAAGCATTCTTCCAGAAAGGAAACGCTTGCTTGGTGCACTCTGATTTGTTCACAGTGTTGTAAAAAAAAGAAAGAGTATTCTATATGACTTTTTGTTTGGTTTCATTTTCTTCTTGAGAAGGTCTTAAATCATGCTATGCTTATAACAATTGTTTGTTTTTTTGTTAATATCAAAACTAAAAGATTGTAACCTTTCTTTATGACTTGAAAGACAATCAAATAGAATGATTAAGCAAGCATGTTAAGATGAACATCTCTTGATAGAAAAAGACAAATAATACTCAGTGTGTGTTCAATCCAACTACGAATGTTTTAACCGCAACAATAATTGTATAAACTAGTGGCTGAGGAGTTACCGCAGCTGCTGGCACCACATTGCCTACCACTTGAAAATTCAGATTCTCTGGAAGTGTACTAACAACAAGGATAGCACACACCAAAGGATTTCGAATTGTTTAGGTTCACCGCATTCCAATTGAGCTTTACAGGAGTGGGCATCACTGTAACACCCGAAGGTGACAGAAGCCGACACACCTGTTTATTTTGTACACTCAACCGTTACAGCTTGTCACTGCCTCGCTAAAAATAGAAATAGAGTTGTCAAGTCTATAATATATTTTATCATTACGAAGACTATTTTGTTAGTGAACAAGGTTTTGAACTTACAAAAAAATGTAAGTTTGGTTTTATAATATAGTTGTTGAAAGTTATTGTTCAACAAACAAAAAGCCTTGATGACTAGAGACAACTTAATACAAAATGAATTTTGAATAAGAGTACTAGCATTAGGGCAATTTGCGCGCCTGCTGCAATCCTTAGATCTAAGAGCGGTTTCTCAGGCTCCTTCTACGGGATCGAAACGTACTTCTCCGAACATGTAAAAGTTTCGAAGGTTCAAAAATACACTTGCCGACAAAGTGACTTGATATGATAGATGCTTGTATGACATGCTTGCTAAGTGTAATTGAAGACCCGAAAGTCAACAAAACCTCGCAAGTCTGCTCGGCAGACACCCTTACGCAAGCGTAAGAGATTTTGCGTTCTTATTGTCTCTCATGTTGCATGTGGAACTCTAATACGATGACTAGGTTTACTTAGAGTAAACAAAGAAATCGTCAGAGCCAATGATCTCAACCAACGCTATCATTCAGAAAAGACTGAAGATACAAATGCTAAATGTATTGGTAACAGCTTAGCCCGTAAGGTAAAAGAATACCCACAAAGAAAAGCCAATCTAGCATAAAACGTGGAGAAATCCTATTCCAATAAGTGCAAATGCTTGTTGGTTTTATCAAAGAAAGCATTTGTATCACTAGCAGCTTATCATGAAAATGGTTAAACAAACTAGTGAACAAATAACTTCCTATTAGATAGTTTTTTTGATGTTTGTGCATCGTACGTATTAGCCAAAGTTTACCTTAGTTATCCAGAAGGAATAACTGTAAGAAAACATGTTGTCATAATGAAGTATTTGATACTATCAACACATTATCACTAATGTGTGCCAAGTCAAGACAAGTATAACTGTATTAAGCAGCTATCTGCAGTTGCGTAAGTGATATTGATTGTTTTTTTAGTGAAAACATAACACTTATTCAAACCGTCTGGTTTAAAACCACTTGCATGGCTTAATCTTTAAACTAAAGGAGCGTATGAACAGCCGGCAGGATCGACCAGTTATGTTATGCGTGTAAATAGCATAAGGTTTACTGTGATTTGAAACAATACTAAATGAATAGTAATTGCCAATCCAGTTACTTGGTAGTTTGTAAAACCATTACATGAGGTTTGACATTCTTTGAAACAGTAACAAAGCATAGACTTTCTTCACTGTATAACAAATAATGTTTCTTTTCAAACATAAATGCTCCTCAAGCAATGGTTTTGTTAGCAATGTTAATTCTTTAAGAATGATGTATAGCAAAAACCTTCTTTGTTTAACTTTGAATGATATCAAAGAAAAAGAAAAGAGAGATTAGTGCAATACTAACATAAAAAGAGTAAACAACAACGCTTAGATAAGCATAAAGGTTAACATTTGTACGCTTTCAGCGCAAGCAAATGTAACATGGCATGTTTAGTTTGGTATCAAACACAAACGAAAACAAATATGCTTGTGGTGTGCTTAAGAATGCAATTGACCTAAATATCTTAAGAAGATATCAAGGCTTGACATTCTTATTCAAGCACTCTCTCAGAAAACTGAGAGCGTTTTGGTATCAAGAAGAAAGAGTTTATAAGTGAAAGCAATCTTCTACGAATAGGGTGTGGAATCTAACTGAAACAGTCAGGATTGTCTTCCTAGCAAGTAAACGCTAGAGAAAAGTGCAACTCTGTGCCATAACCTAATCAAAATGCTTTGAAAGCTTAAGAACACAAACCGCACAAGGAAACAGCCGATGTTACTAAAGAGATAAACAAAGGCTACTGTTATTGAGGGCATTGCAACATCGTTCGCCACAATACGTCTCAAAACAAATGTCAAAATGAAAAGAGGGTAGGAAGGAAAGAGTCAGGAAAATCCAAAAGAGTTTTGAATCAACCCAACCCCTCCCCTTATACTAGTACCGGAGCGGACACTAAGACTTTGAAAACAAAACAGATTATGCCTTCAGTGTTTTGTCTACTCTTTACAATTTCGAGCTCGAAATTGCTTGACACAGAAAATTTCTGAATGCTTTTGCAGAACGCAAAACATTAAAGAAGAATGTCAATAAGAGTAGGGGAGAGGGGATTGGGTGATCATTATAAAGGTCAAAGACTACTAAAAGACTTTAGAACTACTAAAAGACTTTAGAAGTAGGGGACCACTAAAAGACTTTCGAAGTAGGGGACCACTAAAAGACTTTAGAAGTAGAGGAC
>JAAUYM010087145.1_pt1 | contig 11182 bp, 10 predicted proteins | sample 7278001 | NCBI WGS metagenome assembly JAAUYM01 (sample SAMN14350224, study PRJNA611818) | marine sediment metagenome | isolation source: surface marine sediment (1.8m) | place: French Polynesia: Moorea | collected 2018-08
GTATCAACTTCTTTTACATCACTTTCTATTCTCAGAGTGCTTACGTCGCCAGTACTGTACAGTAGTACCATGTACATTATTATCGCTCCGATGTTAAATAAAGGTGCTATGTGAAAAGGAAAGAGTTGAAAAAAGCATTTCTCTCATGTTGAATCCACCCACCCACCCCCGGATTGTGTTTGTGCTAGAGGACAGCCCAACGGGACTTTTTCACAGCTCTGGAAACAAGGGTTCGACAAGGACTATTACTATCGTACGGTACTATATATGTATCCAATTCTACCTTTCCAGAAAAAAAAAATCAGAGTCAAAACGTCGAAAAGGTAATTGAAGTATATGAACATAAAACTTCTTTTTGTTACATTTGACCGTTTGAATGTTTTGTCGGGAGAGGTCGGTATGCAGCCGCCCGCACGGACATGGCCCATAGGAGGAGGAGGACGAACGCATCCTTATCTTGAAGCCACTTAGTCACCTAGGCAACTATTAGAACAGACTTCTTCCAGTGGAAATCGCGAGAGCCGAGGCATCATGGCCTGAGGCCGACCCGCGGTTCCGACGAAACTGGCCGTCCTGGAAACAATTAACATCCATCTCCAGTTTTGGCAAGGAAGTCACCATGAGTAATTCTTCGTCTGCGTCTCCTGTGTCTCCGCTCTCGCCTCCGGTGCTGAGGGGAAACTGCGGCGGGAAGAGGAGGACGGCGGGGGAAGGGGGGAGGAGCCCCACCTCTGTGATGAACCTGAGGGAGCGCTTCGAGAAGGTGACGGAGGCAGAGAAGATCATGGCCGAGATGGAAGAGATCACCCGACAGCAGCAGAAGAGGAAGAAGGAGGAAGAGGAGGAGGAGGAGGAGGAGGAGGAGGAGGAGAAGGCCGCGTGGGAAAGGTAGCGCTCGAGTACTCAAACGGCTCTTTTGGTTCAAGAGGATTTTAAAGGGCTTTTTAATATCAGTAATTATGTTTAATTAGACAATCGGAAGAGAGGAGAGGATCCACCATCGTCTCCATCGTGTTTGAGGATGCTGCCGCAAAGGCCGGCAACGAGAACAACACCATCGAGAAGGAAGGAAGAAGAGGAGGAGAAGAACGACACCCTCAAAAGGAGAAGGAAGAGGAGGGAGAGGAGGACAAAGGTGGATCCGACGACGCCGAGCTCGCCCTGGCCCAGGAGGCGCTGACGCGGGCCATGGACGCCCTCAACAGCGAGGCGGAGACGAGGAGAAGGTCCAGGGGGAGCAGCGTGGAGTCCTCCCCCAGGTCCAGGGAGGACCTCAAGGCGGCGATCGAGAAGGCGAGGCAGGCAGGGGACTTCGAGAGCTTCAAGGAGAAGGTGCTGGACGTCCTCTCCGCCATGGCGCAGAGACTGGAAGGCCTTCCGGTCTCTGGATGGTCCCATCCAGGGACAGCTCCAGGCCCTTCGCCGCCGCCAGCGCCAACGCCCGCGTCCGCAGCGCCGCCTCCTCCACCGCCACCTCCTCCACCTCCTCCTTCGCTGCCGGCAAAATTGCCCGTGGCAAAGCCCCCAAAGCCCAGACAGCAACAGCAGCAACAGCAAGTCAAAGTCGTCATCAGCGGTGGGAACGACCTGATGAGCCAGTTGACCAACACGCTCAACAGGAGAAAAAACAGAAGCTCTCTTGCCACTGCATATCAACAGATGAAATGAGACGCCTTGACAATGATAACATTTTTTTTTGCAAGATTGAAGACCTAAATTTTTAACATCGAATTATACTATTAGACTACGGCATTGTTGTACAGTACGTACTAATTTAATTATTAGTTAATGTTGATCCCAGCTGCCACAAGGATGACGTCAGAAGTCGAAAAGGAGCGAATCGTCGTCCCGTCTGCTCCAGAACATCTCCGCGTCCTCCTCCTTCTTTCTCCCGTCAGCTTCCGCTATCATCGCCCTCAGCCGTCCGATGTAGTCCAGCGCACGATTCAGGATGCGGACCTTGCTGATCCTCTTGCCTCGCTGAAGGATGACAAGAAAGGAACGCAATAACTACCAGTTAGCGCTGCCCGCCCTTAAGATACAATAGAACTTCGATGTAGCAATCAGTCAGTGGCCTGCATAAAAAAAAAGTTTACTATACTGTAGGTAGCAAACTATGGCAAAACGTAAAATTAGAGAGATCCTTACTGATAGCAGAGTTTTTGCCTTTACCGGACAATATGTCGGTGTAGTTCTACTTGTACCTTACTAACCTAGGATAATGTAGTAGCAGCAAAGAGAAGATTGAAGTTGCACTTGCCTTGTTCTCAAACGGGACGGCCCTCCTCAGCTTGAGGAAGGCCAGGTTGACGGCGTGGACCCTCCTCCGCTCCCTGGCGTTCCGCTTGGCCACCAGGTGGGGCGGCTTCACGCTGTGCGGAACATGCTGATGGACCCATAGGTCGGAGATTTTTTTTTTTTTGGTATGAAATGAAGTTCTAGCGTGGGCTGACCTTGTAGCAGGACTTCTTCTTGACAGATGCCTTCTTCGAACTTCCGATCTTCCCGCTCTTTGCTTTCTTCGCCGTCGTCGTCCTTTGCCTCCCTTGGTTGACCTCCGTCGAGGACACAGTGCCTTAAAGAAAACAGGAAGAACAGACAGTCAATTCTCAATTGCACCTATACTTGGCTAGCATTCCAGAACCTTCCTGGCAGGCGGTGGTGGCCACGTTGGTTTCCTCCATGTGCTGCTCCTGGAAGGTCGTCTGCTGGCCGTACTGGGGGAGGTACTCCTCGCCGCCGCCGCCGCCGCCGCCGCCGCCATTGCCACCGTATTGCTCGTGCCACACCTCCGAGGGCGGCTGGGCCGCGCAGTAGCAGTCGTCGCTCACCAGGTGCGACGCCACCTCCCCGCCGCCGTCTCCCGTCCCCACGGAGGGGCAGTGGTACTGCTGCTGACCCGCCTCTTGAGCGACCAAGGGGACGAAGGAGGCTGCCTGGTCCTGGTAATGAGGGTGGTAGAGCTGGCAACCCTGCTGGTGGTGCTGGAAATCGTCGCCGCCACCGGGGAGGGACGACATCCTGGGGATGGATGACTGCGGATGGGGAGAGAGAGCCCGACGAAATGCAAACCTGCTAGTTTGCTCCCGGATGATGGCAGAAAGCCCGCATCATATGTACTGTACAGTACGTAAGTAGGTAGCACATACAGTACATAGCAAGGATCTCTTTCTCTCTCTACTCCCACAGGTTGCCGGCTGCTGCCATATGTGCGCATCCGGGAAGAAGACCTCTCTGGTACCCGACCAGACATATGTACTCGTACTTTACCCTTCTCTCGTCGGTACATATCTGATATTTGAAACAAAATGAATTGTTTAATACTTTATAATAACTTAAGCTTTTGTCTCTCACTCATGTACAGGAGACATTAATTAAACACACACAAGTGCCATTTGTATGTAAGAGGAAAAAAAAAGTTGACACGTGTGGCTGTTAAAATAGTCGTATAAGCTTAAGTTATAGATTAGCTTAAATAGGATTAAAACGGCAAACGATATAATGAAATAACGAGGCTGACTGGTGGGATGGATCTCATCAAGTCCGTCTGTGCGTGTGTGCATCTATGGGCGGCGATCATCGCGGAGGTGAATCTGCAGGCTGACATCACGTGAGGAGATACCATCTTTCTAATTCTGTTTGGGGACGAGCGAGCGGGGCGATTGGGGAGGGACGGGAAAGGTAAGGTAAGCAGGTGCTTCTGAAAAAAAAAAAAAAACCAGGAGAGAAAGGGTGGCGAGGTAAGCAGAGACGACTTTCACTTAACCGCGTGTGCGGGCTTGTTAGAAATGGCATAACATATGTATATCAAAACATATGTGCCAAAAACAACTGAAGAAGAGCAATTTTACAAGATCTGTTAACGATCCTTCGCTTGCTCACAGAGAGCCCTCTCGATCCCTTGGCGGAGGGGAGGAGAATGGGAGAGGGAAAGGAGAAAGAGAAGGGGTTGTGGAAGCGATGGGAGGAAGGGCAAGAGATGCCGCGGAGACGCACACACGATAGAGCCGCCACCTCATAAGTTATTCATGTCGCTCATTTCCGAACGGCGATGAAGCTTATTGCTTCCTTCCTTCTCCCCCTCCCCTGGAATACTACCTATCAAAGGGCAAAAAAAGGGTAATACAGTCCACTTCAAATTAGCGTGATTAGTGGGGGAAAAAATAATCAGTAAACCCCCGACAGGATTTTTTTTTCATAAGAATCACATACCAAACCAATTCCCCAGTTTACAGTAGATCAGACCTTTCTTCCTTGCCTTGAAGCTTATTTTTTTAATGACCATTTCGGTTATCATTTACTCCCCACTTTAGTGGGGAAAAATTGTGAGCACTTCTCTTGACTAAAAACTACTGCTCGTCAGTCACTTGTTACTACTGTTTTTTCACATCCTGCAAAAAAAAAGAAAGATAAAAAAAGGAGCTTCCCGATTTCTACACGGATGCTCGATTTTTGCCAAAAAGGAGCTCTCCCTATTAACTAGTACTACTGCCCCTCCCCTCTACTTTGGCACACAAAGTGGTCCTTACACAGTGGTCTAAATACTATAAGAGTAGCACCTCTGGTAACATAATTTGTGAAGGTGAGATGGAAGAACAAAAAATAAGTGCATCTTGGATAATCCACAATTGCAAACTTGAAGAAGAAGGAACAATACTTCTTTAAAAAAAAATCATTCACCCCCGCCCTTTCCTTGAGAAATAACTCAAGACCAGTTACGTATAGTGAAAAGAGATGAGTCGGATAATAAAACGTGTCATCTAAGTGGTTTTAATACAGCACAATGCCGACCAGGTTTTGTTGAACATAGTTACCAAGTTAATAATAATAATACAACTGTCCCGTTAGCAAATGTGGCCGGAAGGCATAAAGCTTCTAAATACTTGCAAAATTTTACGAGCTATTAATATTACCTGTTTAAAAAAAACATATACCATAGAGGTATAGCCGCGCTGCGCAACGTCACCAAACAACTTGGCACTTCAGCAAGCAAAAGAGGGGGCTTGAATTCAGACATGGAATGAGGCGGTGAGCATGCTCTCCCTGCGGTGCTGGAAGGTGAGCGGCGTACCCAGGCGGGCGTCCTTGCGCTTGTAGTGCTGGTTGAAGTCCAGGCGGAAGGACAGGCACTGCAGCGACTCGTCCTGGCTCGACGCCAGCTGCAGCAGGAAGGTGCGAACCATGTCCTGCACAATAAAGTGTAACAGACGACACGTCATTTTCCTGAAAATATTTACGAAACTCACACTTTTAAGAACGCACAATAAAGTGTAACAGACGACACGTAATGTACAGTAGTAGTGTAGTGTATTTGAGGGTGGACTACTAACATTGTACTGCCACTACAATGATGCTTTCATTCCAGGCACTTCCACTCCTTGGTAGTTAGGCCGGTTCCCTCAGGTAGTGGGACTTTTGCTTTCAAATTTGAGTGCTGCAGAGGTGCCAAAAGGCGACTGATTCTACATTGGCTGGCATTCTAGTAATTTTGAAGATGCTGGAGCCACAACAGGATTAGATACAGCTCTCCTCCCAGCCAGATGATGACAATGTAATAGAAGTTTGTCCATCTGCATTAGTTTTTTGGGCATTGCACCAGGCCATACTGCACTGCAGAAAGCCACATAGTACTACATCATTCCAATTTTGCCGTGGTTCCTTGTCTAACTAATCCAGTAACTGCCAGACTGATATAGGGGCAGAATCCACAGACTTTGGTTTTTTTCTTCTGACATTGTAAGAGCCGATTCTTTTTCTACAAATTTTACGACATGCATTTTCCCGACAACAGGTCAGTTTCCTGAATTTTTTTTTTACGAGATCTAGCACTCATCTGACTCGTCTCACTCACCTGGTAGCTCTGGCTGACTATCTTCAGCTGGGACTTGAGGTTCTGCAGGATGATCTTGTTGAACGTCCTGACCCGCTCTCGGGAGGCCTCCTCGTCCTTCTCGGTCAGCCCGTACCGCCCTTCGCACTCGTTCTTCAGGATCACCCTCTCCTCGGCATTTCTGTTCAAGGTACGGATCAAAGATACGAAAGCTCCTGACATTGTCTCAAGCGCTTTAGACTTACCTCTCCTCCATCTCCGCCACGGCGGAGATGTACAGCTTGTTCTGGATGCCCTGGAACTCGATGATCCTGTCGTAGATGGCCCTGAGCTGCGTCAGCAGATCCCTGGACCTCTCGTCCAGCAGCGACTTGCTCAGGAGGGTCTTGAGGAACTCCTCATGTGCCCCGATGACACCGTCCAGGCTCTCGGCGCCCCTCAGCTGCCGGATGAGCACGTCCCAGCTGCACTCCATCACCTCGAAGGTAATGTAGTAGGCCAGCTGGTGGATAAAGTGCACCATCTCCGAGGTGAGCAGGTTGGCGATGTGCAGCAGTGGCCTCAGCTCCGGGATCGTCTTACTCATCTTGTGCAGCCCGGCCTGCCGCTTCCACACGCAGGAGAGCATCCACTCTATCCGCTTGGCCCTCCAGAGCGCGTTGAACAGCATGAGGTAGCTGGTCATTGTCTCCTGGTTGAAGACTGTGCCGACGGGTCCGGACATCTTGTAGTCGAGGGAGAAGACGTCCCATCCGGTGTCCCCCGGCTGCACGTCCAGCAGGCGCACGTCCAGCCGCTCCAGGATGTCCGGATCCTCGAATTGGGCGTTGGTGGCCCGGATGGCCGTCTCCAGCACCCCGGACAGGTTGTGCGGGTAGAGCTGGGTGGCCGGACGGCCGAGCTCCTCCTCCAGGAGCTGCAGGAGGTACCGGATGATGTCGCCCTGACCTGTTTAAATTTAAAAAAAGTATGTTCAAAGATTAACGCAAAACACATTTACAAAGCATTAAAAAAATCTAGGCATTCTCTACTATGTTGTCTGTCTGTCTGTCTGTCTGTCTGTAAACACTCACCTAGCAAGAGGTACTTTCGCAGGGCAGACATGTGCTCGAGGAACTTGTATCTGGTGAATAGGATCCCCAGCACGTGGGAGGAGGTGTCGGTGAAGGCCCGCTGGATGGTCCTGTGCAGCAGACTGTCGTCCCCCTGCGGGTCGGAGAAGAGGCTCTCCGGGGAGGTCTGGTCCAGGCTGGCCTTGACCAGGTCCCTGCCGGAGATGGGCGAGGTGTCGTGGCAGACCTCATGCAGAAAGTTGATGCTCTTGCCCGTGGCCAGGATCTTGCGCACCCACGCTAGAGTGAGGAAGCTGGGAATCATCTCTTCCCGGATGCTATACCGCTCGGTCCACAGACGCTCTCCGGTCACCCGCGGGTCCATCCGGATAAAGAACTCCCCGTGTGGATCCTCCAGGGTGCCGTCGCAGATCCAGCGGAGTAGCATGAGGTACATGGGGCGGCAGGCGGTGGTCAAGAGGGCGCGAGCGGCGTTGGAGGAGGCGCGGTCGCCGTGAGGCAAAAAGTCGTGAACGGCGGAGACGAGGGCGCCGCCGCGCTTGCCAGCACACGCTTCTGCCACGGAGGCCAGCAGACGCATGCGCGCGGCGGGCTCCAGGGTCCACACCAGCAGGTGGTGCAAGCTCACCTCCGATGACGTGGACGACGAGGAGGAAGCCACCTGTGCCTCCAGCGCGGACAGCAGCCGGTAGTACTCGGCCAGCTCGTTCCGCAGCCCGGTGACCAGGGCCTGTCCTGTCAGGCCGACATCGCGGTCCTCCGAGGTGCGGTCGCAGAACCGGTGCACCCGGTCGTAGAGCCACCCGAGCTCGGCCAGCCGCAGACAGATCTGCACCACCGACGGAGAGAAGTTCTTGGCCTGCGCCGGGGAGATGGAGAACCGGTCCAGCTTGCGGTCCCTTCTGATGATGTTTCCTTCGATGCCCTGGAAGGCGTAGATGAGCTCCCTCAACAGCGCCTTCTCCTTGGAGGATGAGGATTTTACGGAAGGCGGAAGAGGAGGCGGCAAAGCTGGATCCTTCACCTCCCCTGTGGACCTGGACTTGAGCAGGCTGTGCGGGCTCTTGGGCTTGGGCGGCACCGGCGGATGGTAGGAGAAGGACGGGGAGTAGGACGCCGTCGGAGTCAGGTTGTGCTTGATCTCGTGGATGGAGGACAGGTAGCTCGGCGGAAGTGGAGGCTGGTCGCCCGAGGATGAGACCTCTCCTCCGCCGGCCTCTCCCTCCTCTTCCTCCGAGGTCCCGTTGACCCTGGGAGCCCCATTGGGCAGCCTGACAGAGCTTGTGGCGGCCTTGGGCGGCCGGTAGGGCATGATGGGCGCCACCTTCTTGTAGCCTGACCTCGACGAGGACGGCCTCTCGCTCAGGTTGAGAAAGAGTGCGAGGACTGCCTCCCTGTTCTGCAGCACCTCCGATCTCTGCAGCCTCTGGTGAAGCCTCTGGAAGGCCACGGCGTCGGTGTCGCGGCCTTCGCGCACCAGTCGCTTCTTTATCTTCTCTGCCACGGCCAGCTCGCCCCCGTAGGCGGAGGCCGACGCCCCCGGGGCCGAGTTGGAGAGCACCTGGAGCGCGGAGGCAAAGTGGGACGACAGGAGGGCGTCGGAGGAGCCGGAAGGGAGGAGGTTCTTCAGCAGGAGGAGAAGGGACTGGGAGGAGGAGGTGGTAGGGCGGGGAAGAACGGAGGACTTCGAGGCGGAGGGGACAGCGGCGGCCTTGGTCGCGGCCGCGGCCCCGGAAGTGCCCGCGCGATCCATCCTCTCAAGAATATGAGGTCAAATTTTAATTTCTCTTCGCTTTTTTGGACGAGTAAGTGTGTTCTGGTAATTTTTTTTTGACAACAGTTGTTTTTTTCTGCTCTCTTTCTGTTCTGGCGCCTGCCTGCCGCAACAGCTGAGTTATAGAGAATTTTCATAGACTAAGCCAGTACTTACTCAGAGAGCCACATATAAAGGTTGCAAATTTGGCAAACGTAAAAATCTGCTAACATGCTTTTAACGTTGTAATTAGACCTACAAAAGACAATGTTCCTTTGCGCAAAGAGGCGCCTCTGTGTCGCAGACATTGTCTACTGGCGATTTTAAGCCCGGGATTCGGAAGATTTTAATTTCCTAAACACGAAACCTCGCATATTAATTGAGAGAAGATGGTGAGTAATTCGGGAAAGAAAGGCATGCAGACTCCGATGCATGAGCAAACACTTGTTTGAATTTGTCTCTTGATCTGAGAAATTTTTAAAAAATAACATCGACATCATTATGATGATCAACAACCTCAACATCTTCATCATCTTCAGCCACATCCAAGCCGCCGACGACAAGCGCCAGAGCTCTCATTTCTTGATAGCCGGAGAAAATTTATTGTAATTTTTGTTCACACTGCCACCGTGTCTAGTAGCACAATCAGCTACCTTTTCTGTGTGTGGGAGAAAAAGTTTTCGGGTATTTTTTGCATACAGGTCATTTATTGTCAAAAAAAAAAACCGAAAGCAAACACGCCGGTTCGGGACTAGGAAACTTTTTATACATTGCGATTATGTGAGATTTTAAGAGAGAGAGAAGCGAAAATCTCTTCAATTTTTTCAGCAGTTTTCGTTACTTCCTATAGACGGTGACTTCGTAGCCGAAAAGCTGTTCCTCGTTGTTTGATATGGGACCGCAAAGAGATCTGGAAACAAATACATAAAAAAGTAAAGCGTAAAAAGAATGGAGCGATACCTAGGATGGAGTGCTCAGATCAATCACCTGATCTGCTTGTCGTGGACCTGAAAGCCCAGCGAATACTCGGCTATCTCCTCCTTGGAACGGTGAATGGAGATGGTCTGGTAGCATTTCGCAAACAAACAATTTAAGGTATTTAGGGGAAATCAGGAGACGCTTAACTGTACCTACATACTAAAAACCAGCGGTTCTCAATTTATGGTACGGATACTACAACAAAAGTAGCAAGCAATTTTATGTATGCAATATGGCATAGTTTGGGCTGCAAAGTGGTACGCCAAGGGCTCTTATCTGGCGGAAGTGGTAGGGGAAAGAAAAAGAAAGAGGTTGGGAACCCCTCCCGTGCTCTAAACTGACCGGCCCCGTGTAGCTCCTCTGTGCGGAGTATCCTGCCTCCCCGACCCTCCCGTACTCGTCCTCCCTGAATAGTTGAATGGTGGCGTGGAAGACCTCGGCCTCCTTCTCGCTGCCCACCAGGTAGACCCAGAGGTGCCAGTCCGGAGGGGAGCGGAAGCACTCCAGGAAAAAGTGGCGGCCCTCGCAGACAAGCTCGTTCGCAACCCAGGTCATCCTGTAGTACAGTAATACAGTGGAATCTCTCTCTCAACGAAAAAAAAAGACTTTTGGAGCATCAAATCGTCCTTCAACATTTGACTAAAAATTGTTCTAGGAAACTATGCAGTACTTGGTGGTCTTGTAGAAGACGGGCTCCTTGTCGATGTTGACGTAGCTGGAGACGAGGTGGTTGGCGTTGTTCCTGCAGATGCGGTCCCTGCCCCTGGCGGAGCCGTCGTGCTCGTCCTGGGCATGAATTCCATGAAGCCTTCTCTGACAGAGGTTTTTAGCTTTATGAAACTCTTGCCTGGATGTGCTGCATGAGCCTGGCGTAGGGCGGCCTCACCGGGCAGGTGAGGGAGGGGCACCTGGTGGGCCTGAACCTGCACTCGCGGTCCTCGTGGAACTCCATGCTGGGCAGGCGGTAGGGGCACCCTGACAGGTGGAAGCGACAGCGGACCGCGTGAGGGGACTCTGCCGGCGGGAAAGCCAGGAAGGAAGGAAGGAAACAGGGAGAAAGGGGGGAAGAAGGACATGCAACAAGACATGAATTAAACTTTCAATAAAGGACTGCAAAATTAGTATTAACACTTCTGCTTTTAAAAAAATTGAATTATTAATTCAACATTTCCCCCACAAAATGTTTTTTTTCCTTATCAAACTTAAATTTATTTAATTTTCTTGTCCAGGTGCAATACACAGTATATATTTTTAAAAGGACTTTGTGACTTATTTTAACATATCCTTAAATACACTATGTAGCATACCAAAATCATTATAATATTATTAAGTTTTTTAAGGGACATGCTATAGCTGCGCTGTTGCTGCTGCTGCTGCCGTTGCTGGTGCTACCGCATTTGTTGCCGTTGCACAATAATTTTGGCTAATGTTTCAAAATCTGACCTCCTGCTTCCACCGTGTTAACGACGGGGGTTCCGAAGTCCTCGGCCTCCTCCTCCTTGATGGTAGCCATCTCGCCCACGACGGAGGAGGAAGAGGACGTCTGCA
>JAAUYM010054130.1_pt1 | contig 11181 bp, 14 predicted proteins | sample 7278001 | NCBI WGS metagenome assembly JAAUYM01 (sample SAMN14350224, study PRJNA611818) | marine sediment metagenome | isolation source: surface marine sediment (1.8m) | place: French Polynesia: Moorea | collected 2018-08
CAGAGGAAGGAAGGGAGGGATAGAGGGGAGTCGTCGATCGCGCCACCTCCGGTCTCTCCCCTTTCTCCCTCCCTCCTCTATTGAGAAAAATGCGAGAAGAAGAGGAGGAGAAGAGGATGGAGAGAGGTTCGATCACGCAATAAAAAGCCTTTGAGGACATACACGCTCAAACTAGTATACGTTTCATAGCAAAAATTTCTGTCCTTAAGCATTTTTTTTCAACAGGTATCTTTAACATCATTTTCAATTGTGCGTAATGTATTGTAAGCTCATATAAACTTATATGAATTGCTAACTTGCTAAAATTTGAGAAGGATCTTGCACTGCTACATGTGTAGATAATCTTATGCAAAGCTAAGTTATCAATAACATGTACCTATGTGTATGCCTTGTGGTCCGATCGGTTCTCTCCGTCACGACCCTCATATCTTCCTTCCTCACCCTTCCACCTTCGTCCTCTCCCCCCCCCCTTCCCCCCAATATACTTACGTTTTTTCGCCCTTTGGCCCTCATAACGTCTAGCACTTCCCAATAAAAGGACAAGAATGCTCTCTCCAAAGGCACAGTCGCCCAGCGGTCCCTGTCTAGCACAGCAGGAAGTTTACATCTCTTACTACTACACTTGGTTACAATAATGGCAAGCACGACTTCAACCATCACCAAATCGTTGGCGGAGGAGAAGAGAGAGGGGGCCGGTGGCGGTGGCGAGGTGCGAGGACGGTCGAGGACCAGCCGGGACGGAACGGACGAATCTGGAGGTGACCAGGTACGGACGCTCAGCAGGTCGTGCTCATTAGCTCCCTCTCTACACGCGAATTTTTTTTTCCCACGCCAGAATTACCGGGTGGAGATCGTGTGGAGCAACGTGATCAAGTTCGGCCTCCTCCACGCTGTCGGCCTGGTCGGCCTGGCCTGCCTGCCCAGTGCCAAGGTCGCCACCCTGGCCTTCGGACTGGCCACCTACGTCCTCGCCGCTCTCGTGAGTGACGGAAACATCCGGACAGTCAGTAATTTATATATGTAAAAAAAAAAAAATTTAAGGGGGTGACTGCTGGGGCCCACCGCCTGTGGTCGCACCGTTCCTACAAGGCCAGGTTGCCACTCAGGTGCTTCCTGGCCTTCGCCAACTCCATGGCGACAGAAAACTCCCTGTACGTGTGGTGCCGGGATCACAGGGTGCACCACAAGTTCAGCGAGACTAACGCCGATCCTCACAATGCGAAGAGAGGCTTCTTCTTTGCTCATGTAAGTCAATTCCTGCATGGTTTTTTTTTGCTTCACATTATCATAGCTCTTTATTATAATATTAATTTCTAAACCTTTTTCCCTCCCTTACTAGATGGGTTGGCTGCTGTGCCGGAAGCATCCCGAGGTGATCAGGCAAGGCGCCAAGATTGACTTCTCCGACTTGCTGGCGGATCCGGTCGTGCGGTTCCAGCACGATCACTACCTCCCCCTGGCTTTCATGGCCAACCTCGGACTGCCCACCGTCCTTCCCTTCCTGTTCTGGAAGGAGTCCCTGGTGACGGCCTACCTGGTGGCCGTCGTCCGGTACCTGGCAGTCCTGCACAGCACCTGGCTGGTCAACTCCGCCGCGCACATGTGGGGCGACCGCCCCTACGACATCAACATCAACCCGGCGGAGAACAAGGCCATCTCCCTGCTGGCAATTGGGGAGGGATTCCACAACTACCACCACACCTTCCCCAGTGACTACAGTGCCAGTGAGTGGAGGTACTCGTTCAACTTCACCACCCTCTTCATTGACGCCATGGCCCTGGTCGGACAAGCCTACGACCGGAGGTCCGTCTCCCCTGAAGTGGTCAAGGCACGGACCAAGAGAACGGGACCGGGAACGATCCTCAACGGAGGCAACTGCGAAGCAAAGGAGTTTTAGACACAAAAGGAAATCGTTCCATTTCGATGCTTTTACTATGCTATTGAGTACTCGTACTGTACACTGAGCGCACTTGAACTCTCAAAAGTTCTCTGTTGAAAAAAAAGCTCGAGGATCTCAGAGAAAGAGGTCAGAGAACAGGTCAAAGTCGTCCTCGTGAAAAGAAATATTTATTAACGTCTATTTGGCCAACATCAAATCTCCGATAAAGAAAAATAAACAATAATAAAAAAAAATCATCGTTCATTACCGCAATCCACTTTGCACCAGGCTCCCGATCAATGAGCTACTATAGTCGTTCAATGAAATGGCCGCCTTCTTTGGAGGAAGCAAAAGAAAAAAAAGTGGAAGTGATGGGGCTTTTTTTGCATTCCTAGTCGTTGAACTTCCTGTTCGGGTTGGCCCCGAAGAGCTTAGACCTGATCTGCGGGAGCTGCTTCTGCGCGATCATGGACAGCCTGGCCTCCAATGTGTTGTCCACCTTGATCTTGCCCTTCAGGGCGTACAGTTCGATGCCGCCGGCACTGTAAGGAAAAAAAAAAAGAGGAAAAACGTTGAGTTTCGCATATAACATTACAGCACAAGCCCGACTGTTTGTTTGAGTGCGATCGATCTCCTTGCTCACCAGTCGGCGGGGAGGAAGTTCTCCCCGTCCACCTTGACGGCGCACTCCCGCTTGATCTTGTCCTTGACTGAGGCGAGGGCCGGCCCCACGGCCTTCTCCACCACGGCCTTGTCGGCAGCGCGGCAGCGGATGGTGATCTGACTCTCCAGCAACTGGCACACTCCCTAAAGGAGAAGGAAAAAGATGGGCTAATTTGGAAACTCGGTTAATTTATAATCGGGAACTCGGTTAAAACAGAAAAAAATCTCGGTTAACTGGAAATTTTAAACAAAAATATAAAAATGTGCCACTTTGGAAACTGAATCAACTCCAGACCGGTTTGACCCCAATTTATCTACCTCTCACCTGCGCTATGAGCCCCTCGATGATCTTGGGGTACCTGGCCGAGTCCTTGGAGATGGAGATGAGCTGCCCCTTGGCGTCTTCCAGGACGGACCCGACGTGGTCGTCGCGGGCCTTCAACACCTTCAGCCGGGCCTGGTTCAACATGTTCGACGATTGGCTGCAAAAAAAAATATTTTGTCAGCTTGATACAGTCTTGCCAGGTCTTGGAAAAACTCATGTGCACTTTAGTACCAACCCGAAATTTGGACATTAAGCAACAGAGACTCTCTACCACTTACATCTTCTTCTGCAGCTCGACCTGCTTCTCCTTTCTCTCGTAGTACTCCATGATCTTGAGCCTCTGCTGCTGCACCAGTCGACCCTTCTCGATGTTGAACTCCTCCTCGGCCTTGGCGTCGATCTCCTCCGCCTTCTCGTTGGCCTCCTGCTCGATGAAGGCCATCATGTGCTTGATCTGCTTGCTGACGTCCGCGTCGCTCAGCGCCATGGTGGTGACTGTGTGTGTGTGCGGGCTACACGTAAATGAGTACACTACTACTAGCACTAGGACAACCTCCAAGGATTCTGGCAGTCAGATTCACTGTGTTCGTCCTTTCGGAAAAAAAAGTTGATTCCTCTCAGATGAGCAGAGCAGACAGAGGCGGTCAGACAGCAGACAGCAGAGCCTCCTTCCTCCCTCCCTCTCCTCCACTCGCTCATGTGACTTGTTCGACTTGTTCGCTGAGAAAGCAGACGAGGAAAAAAAGGTCGGATGTTTTGCTAAGGTTTGCACGCAACCTCGAAGAGTGGATAACATGAAATGGAATTCTCAAGACTGGAAAGGAAACTTTTTTCCCCGTTTTTGTATGACCTTTGTATAGTAGCTTAGTGAGTCCCTTCAACAAAAAAGTATTCAATAATAAATTGAGAGTTATAAAGTTGTAGCAAATGTTCTTACAATTTATATTTTTAAATGTGCAGGTTTCTGAGGTATTCGGCTGAGACTTCCATGACAGGTAAAAGTACGTTAAAAAAAATTAAAAGAAGTTTTATTGTTTCCAGATCCGCATTTGTCGCAATGGCTGTTAGATACTGCAAGAAATGCAACACACTACTACACAACATTCTGACAATACCAAGCCACTCTCTCTTTTTCAGTAGTCAGGTGGCCGTCGCAGTCTGCTTCTCTCCAGTGGACTTCTCCAGCTCCTCGAAAACCCTTCTGCTGTTCTTGATGTTGATCTCCATGATCTTGGATGAGATGTCCGTGTTCGACATGACGATGCAGATGTAGGTGTTGGGCGTGAACATGTCGATGAAGGCCGCGAAGCGGCTGTTGCGGATTTCCATCATCTGTTTAACATAAAAAAAAATAAATTGTGGTCAGGTCAACGAGAAAATAAGAAGTGAAAAACTGACCTTAAAAATGGAGGCGATTTTCGAGCAGCTAAGCTTGAACTGCTTGATGATGTTGGAGAGCTTCTCAAAGCGATGAATGTCCCGGTGCCTGTTCCTCTCCGCGTGGGCGATGACCAGGAAGGTGGCCTTCTCGAAGAGGAGCACCTCGTCCGCGTCCATGATGTCGGCCATCTGGTTCAGGTGGGCCTCAACCTCCTGCACGTTCGGGATCAGCAAGTAGACGATCGAGCTCCACGCCTGAGAGAGAGAGAGAGAAACTGTCAGGACGCATTTGTATTCCAAACGACAATTTCGATTCTTCCTCACCTTGTACAAGGTTTCGTCCCAGATGCTGGTCCTGAAGCACTTGCACTCGATGGGCCTGGACAGCCTCTTGAGGTCCTCCTCCCTCTCGTTGAAGATGAGGTCCCTCTGGTCCTCCTGCACCAGGTCCATCTTGTGGATGAGGCAGAACACCTTGGCGTTCGGGCTGTTCTGCAGGATGGCCTCCAGGCAGCTCTGGTAGTAGTGCATGTCCTTCTCCAACTCGCGGCTCTCCACGTCGAACACGTAGATGAGGACCTAGCACACGTTATAGTTAGTAGTAAGTTGGTCGGTATTAAAACCGCACATAATCAATGATGGACTTTGCTCACCTCCACGTTCCTGAAGATGTTCTCCCTTTGGCTGGCGAAGTAGTTCTCCATGAATGCCTCCTGCCCGCCGCAGTCCCACAGGTTGAGGGTGAGGTTTCCCAGCAGCCTGACGTGCGAGTGCTCCACGTCGATGGTGGCCCCCAACCTGCGGGTGTCGCGGGCGATGTAGTTGGCAAAGATGATGGAGCGCATGGACGTCTTGCCCGAGCCGGACTTGCCCATCAGGAGGACCTTCTTCTTGTTCGCCATGGCGACAGTGTGTGTGCTTGTCTCCCCCGATTGTCTCTCTTTTCAGACAGATTAAGAAGGATGGGCGTTTCTGTGTACTACTAGTACTATATCTTGTTGGACTTGTCACGGGGTTGCTGTTTGTTGGGGGAGGGGGGAAGAACGGCGGTTGAGACGGGCTGGTTGCTCCTGACTCCTGAGGCTCTCTCCCCTGGACGGATGGTTGATCAGTACGTAGTGCGTACTTGGGTAGTTTTAGTAGGTGGGTTTTTTTTTCACCTTCTATCCTATAAGTCACACTCACGCACACTCACACAAGCGCCAGTCTTGTTGCTGCTGTGCTGGGCCTGCCTGCTGTGCTGGGGGCCAGTTTGTATGTTTGAGAGGGGGGAGGGGGCGGGGAGGGCGGGGAGGAAGGAGAGGTGACGAGGAGAGAGAGAGGTTTCTGTGACGCAGGAAAGACAAAGCGGCATTTTTCAGATATTCGTGGTCGAGTATACAGGTACTTTTTGAGGATGATAGTTCTTGTACCTACATTGTATGTACTGTACTCGTAGTTACATAGTACAGTGCTTCACGCTTAATTGTGCCACGGTTAATAGTGCAACTCGCTTAATTGTGCAATATTTTGGAGTCCCATGTTGAGATTTTACTTCATAAATCTCCTCGCTTTATTGTGCAATTTTTTCCTGGCCCACCATTGCACTATTAACCGTGAACTACTGTATCTGCACTCGTACCAGGTTCATTTCCTTTAAGTCTGTTTTATTTCCATCTCTTCACGCTTCTCCTCCTCCTCGGGCATCTTGACGTTCCTAAGCATGAGGACGAGGTAGAGAGCGCATCCGGTCTGAACGACGGTGACCAGCAGGTTGAACCACCAGATGGACATGGGTCCCACCTGGGTAAAGAGCTACCCGACCACCGGCGGGAACAGCAGGGTCAGGTTGCAACCTACGGCGTGGAGTTGCGGGCGCCCTGAGAGGTACTAAGATGGGAGTTCTTCTCCTTTTTCTCATCACCAGTGTTGCCAACTAGCGTATTCTGTTTGATAAAAGTAGTGCTTGACCTACGCACAGGCCACACTTTCTTTCTTGCCATTTTTGCCATTTGGCTGTATGAACTGGAGTGCTTTCTTCCGAAATCTAGTAGGGTATTGCCTTCCCAGAAAAAAAAAGTTGGCAACTCTGCTCACCACCAGGTCCATGTGCCTGGCCAGCCAGGAGTACATGGACCCGTACTGCCAGGAGATGGAGAACCCGAAGACGAAGGTGAGTGCGTAGCAGAGATCCCTGTTCTGGTCGGCCAGCATGGCGATGCCCAGGGAGGAGACCAGGCAGGAGGAGGTGGAGGCGGCCAGCATCGCCCTCGGCCGGAGGAAGAACGTCACTCCGATAGAGACAAATCTGAAAGACAAGTCAGACTATAGACGCAAAAGAATGATGCAACAGCAACAACAACAACAACAACAACAGCAACAACAACTGATCTGCTATAGCGAACGAAGCCTGCACACTAACCGGTATCCTCACATACTCACATACTCACGTAGAACACCCTCCATACTCACCGGCCCCATGGTGTAGACGAACATCCCGCTCTCCCCGCCGCCGCCGTAGTTGGCGATGAAGTGCATGACCATGGCGCAGACGACGAGGGCGGCGAAGGAGCGGTGGGAGGCGAAGAAGTAGGCGAAGGTGCCGTAGCCGACGGCGGTGCAGACGAACACCAGCAGCTTCCAGGACGGGCGCGTGATGTACTGCTTGAAGGTGAAGGAGGAGGCGACGAAGCCCAGGAGGCCGGCAAGACCGTCTGCAGGAAGGCACACAGGGATCCTATGATCAACTCTCTGCAGTACATAATTTCAAAGTTTTAACCTCGATGCGCTTAATGAGGAGGTTTTGTGATGTGGCAAAGCGTTTGACTTTTAAAAAAGTCGTCAAATATACAAAACATCATCTTCAACCAAATTCATGTTTCTTTAGGGAAGAAAAGAGGTACTCGGTTAACAGCATTAACATGCTGTTAATACAAACTTTACAGCATCTCATGCTGTCAAAAACATATATCCTCCTTCCTCACAGAACGTCCAGACCCAGTTGATGGCGTCGATGTCCACTCGCACCCTCTCCGCGATGTAAGGCTGCGAGGGGCCGAAGACGGTGGCGAGGGCCGCGCCGCTCATGCTGTTCAGGAAGGCCACGGGAAAGTACACCAGGAGCCACTTGTCGCCGTCGGAGAGGCCGAAACTGAGACGGTGGGAGAGAGGGAGGGTTGTTGCAAAGCCACATATATCGTTTAAGAGAATTGCCTTACTCAAAGATGCCCATGATTACAGAGACGGACAAGGGGCCCTTTCCCCCCTTCGCTCTGGTCTGCTGAAGAAACACTAAGCAAGCACACATTGCGAATTTTTTTTTCTTCCTCCCTTCCCCCCTCCCCCTCCCCTTCTTCTTCTTCTTCTTCCAGACTGGAATCTTTAAATTTTGCCACTCTTGGGTCAAGCCAAAGCGGTGAAGTCGGACGACATTCCAAGATGAAAAGAAGAGAAAAGAGCATCTCTCTTACCAGCATCCTGATTTTTAGCGCAAGCATGTTGGGAATAAGTGTGCTATTGAAGTGTTTCATTCGTGTTGGTTGCACTGTACCTGGTAGGTGGATCCCACCGTAACACGGCACATGCTTGTAACTTAACTGTGGTACCACATTGTGACGGAGGAGGCAGGAGCAGGTAGTAACCATTGCGCTATATGTATATATTTTTCGTTTAGTAAAAAATCAAAGAAACCTATATTTCTTAACATAATTCTACAAAAATTTGCACAGACATACCTACATACTAACCCAACCGAACCCAACCTAGCCGGTTCTGCACTTTTTACCTTTTTTATAGGCTTTTCTACCGGTACTCATCCCCGGCTCAAAACCGGGCGGGCGGAATAGTGTACTGTAAGGCACAGAAAGAGTTACCTGGAAGTCAAACACACGGCTGGAGTTGATGCAGTTGAGGTTATTGATGATGATGTTGATTTTTTTTATTTTTGAATTTTGTCCCATGTGCAACGTCCAGGTGACTTTCTCTGTTTCCCCTTCTTTGCTTCATGCCGCCAAGAGTTGGTGATGTTGTTAAGGTTATTGGTGATAATGTGGATGTGGATGTTGTATTTTTTTTTCTTGAATAGGGATAGAGGATGTGACCATTTTGGCAGTAAAACTGTGGTGGCAAATTTAAAGTTAGAAAAGTGTTTGATATTTTACTATCTAGTGCAATAGTAGTAGTTAGTAGTAGCCACTTACTAAAAAAATGTCATTTGTTCTTTAAATGTGGTATGTTTTCTCTTTCGTTTCCTTAGAAGGGATTTGGGCTTCAGCAGGGAAAGAAAGGATTTTTGTTGGGGGAAGGGGAGAAAAGGATGACGACGATGAAGGAAGGAAGGAAGAACCAGGATGACACGCGAGAATACACAGAAAAGAGACGTTCTGAATTGCATGAAATGCGGAATTTGACACACAAATTAGAACTGAGCGGCTGTAGGAACCTTTCTCTTCTCTCTGCTTTTGCAGAGGTATGTAACTACTAAAGAAAGCGTTTGATCATATATCTTGACTACAGTGTAACATAGCAGCAAAGATTTTTTTAAATACCAATTTACTACAAAGGTATAGCCGAGATCCACTGTCGCATTACTACAGCCACTATAATTTAAAGTGAATGAGTGGCACGGTTTGTTGTTTGTCGGATGAAAGACCTTCGGAGCATCCTCCTCCTCCTCCTCCTCCTCCTCCTCCTCCTCTCACCCCAGCTCGTCGTCGCTGGCATATATGCAGCTGGCAGCCAGCAGGTGTGGCTTGGCAGTAACGGTGATTCCATAGGGAGGAGGAGAGGGAGGGGAGAATTTTACCTTGCCAAATTTTACCTTGCGTGGGACAACCGTCCTCTCTCTCTCTCTCTCTGCTCCCCTTTCCACCTGAGACGGCTGTGGCGGCGGCTGCGGCGGCTGCGGCGGCCGCGCCAGTGGGTGGTGGTTCAGCTAATTCCAAGTGAGTGTGTGTTTGGATAGAGGTGAAGGAGAAGAAGAGACTTTTATTATCCCCGGTGCTTGGAGGACACAAAATTGAAGAAGAGGACGAAGGAGGAGCTTAAAAGTAAGTGCTTCTGTTTGGCTTTTTTTTTTGCATCATCCTGGTTAAGGAGATCTTTCGGACAGGTGGTGGCTGTATTTTACCTGAGCCTTACCTGAGCCCAATGCTATATACATTAATCTTTTCTTTCTTTTCCATAACTTTTCTTTTTCAATCTATTAAGAAGTTGCCATTTCACAGTTCTTAGTCTCATGTGGTTGCTTCTGGTCGGCCCTTCTCTTCCCAAACAACCTCCTGCTGGTCTTCCATCGAGTTGAACGTCCTGGGACTGACACCAAGTTCTGTGGAAGGAGAAATACGCACTGATTTCTTTAAAAAAAACACTGCTTTTCCCAGATTAAGTATTTCCACGTCTGAATAAAGAAACAGTAATTTGGTGCTCCACGACACAATTTCTGATTACTTATTACAACGCAACATAATACAGTAGTGCAATAAAAAAAATCACTGTATTTTTTTGCAAATCTTTATTCTCTACATACAGAGGCAAAAAGAAAAGAAAACATGTAGATGGCTTTTTTTTTAGCACCACGCTTTAACATGGCAAAATAGCCAACCCAACCGGTGGTGTGCAAAATGTAAGCTCAGTCGGAATATGGTACACATTGCATGCACCTTTGCACGTTTGGAGCCGATTTGTATGCTTAGTCCGTGCTTACTATGGAAGCTCAGTTGAAATATGTACCTAGGTACACATTGCACCTTTTGGACATTTGGCGCCGATTTGAATGCTCAGTCGGTGCTTACTGACAAAATTTCTAAGCATCGGATTTTTTTCAGGGTGCGTTGTTGGTTGGGAAGGCTCTCTCTCTCTCTCTCACCGTTGCAAATTTGCAATTTCCATGCGCAAAGCGTACCAACCAAAGCGATTCTTTGTTTCCCCCAATACGTGTGACTCCTGGCGATTCTTTGCATGGCGACAAACCTGGATGAATTAGAGAGGTACTACTTTATTCATCTTAAGCTCAGCAAGCAAAAGTGACGGCGAGGAATCGCTAAAGCCAATTGGGAACAACCTTTAACTCCCCGTTATCGTCTCCACTCCCATATTATTATTCTCCAATTGCATCCACCCACCACCCGTCCCATCCATCTAGTCAGATTCGAAATGGTTCTTCTGATTGCCTGGATAGGTGGCAGTGAGAGGGAAAAAAGAGACAGACCATGATTTCCCTGAAAAAATACACACACACACCCAAGTTTTGTTGTTTTGAGCACATTTTATGCACACACGCACATTAGTCTTCATGTTTCATCAAACACACACACAAAAAAAAATAAGATATAAATTTGAAACATTTACTGATTTCGCAAATGCGGTATGTGGGAAATCGCCGCCCTCGCGCGCCCACCCACACTTTTCACCTCCTCCTCCCTCCCCGCACTCATCTTCCTTTTCTTTGCTTATTTGCGCCTCCTTCAGTTCAGTGGCTGCAGCGGGTGAGTGAGGTGAGGACGAAAAAACACCACCTCTCTCAGTCAGGGGATTCAGTTTGCCAAAAGACACTCGTAAAGTCAAGTCGGGCAGAAAAGTGGACAGAGAAGGGAGCGGAAAACATGCCTCTTTGGAGGAGGAGGAGGAGTGAAACCGGCAGCGGCGGCGACGTCGCCAGCAACGGGTGGAGGTAGCAAAGCAGCAAGCATGCAAAGATGACAATTCAAAGGAAAAAAAACTAAGCTAAGCTAAGCGACATTAATTTCCCAAATAAGAATGCACATATTACTAAGCAATGCTTTAATTTCCCAAATACTGTAAGAATACACATATTACTAAGCGACCTTAATTTCCCAAATAATAATACAGTCAAGTCTCAATATAACAAATCTCAATATAACGATAAGTCTCAATATAGCAATAGTTTTGCTGCTTACCAATTTTTTATGTAGTAAAAAGTCTCAATATAACAATA
>JAAUYM010039109.1_pt1 | contig 11176 bp, 11 predicted proteins | sample 7278001 | NCBI WGS metagenome assembly JAAUYM01 (sample SAMN14350224, study PRJNA611818) | marine sediment metagenome | isolation source: surface marine sediment (1.8m) | place: French Polynesia: Moorea | collected 2018-08
AATATCGGAACTCCAAGGTTCCGAAATTTTTCCAAGATTTGTCAACAAATTTTGTGGACAAGATTCCGAGATTTGTTAAGGTAGTAAATAAACTTATTCAAAATCGGTGGGAAATGTGCCCTTTCTTGTATAGATCTCGGAGCTTTAGAAATCGGGGCTTTATCGGAGCAAAAATGGAAGCTTTCTTAACAGTCACTTGGTGGTTGGGTAGTAAAGGGAAGAAGGATGGCACCAAAGATGCGTTAGGGTGCTGCTTCAAGTTGTTCCTCGAGATTACATATTTTGCTTTCTCTGACTTGTGCTGCCTTGCTAGAGTTACGGTGCCTTTGGGAGAGGGAAGGGAGCGAGAGAATTACCCTAGTGTCGCTTGTGTACGTTGTATGCTGTTTGGGGGGGGGGAGAGAAGGAGGAGGAGGAGACCATAATCATGTTGTCATTATTCTGTATGCCTGCTTTAAAAGCAAAGTTTCCCTCGAATCTTTTTTAGTTGCTCTTGAATTCCCAAATATTTACGCAACACATTGCTCGTAGGTATACGTTGTTGCTAATATATGAAGGACACTGGTGACTTATTCTCCTTCCCTTTCCCTCTTTGGCACACTCAGAAAGTATTGAAATCCGATCCTCCTCTTTCTCCCCCCCTCTCTCGTACTCAGCGATCACATATGTTCTCCCACCTTTCCACACAACAAGTACAAGTAAATAGGAAAAAGTAAAAAAAAGGTGTCTGGCCAGTTGATTTGATTATCGGAGAAAACTATGTCAGAGACGTATTACTTACTGTGCGGTAAGAGCATGAGGAATAGCAACGAAGACAACAACACCAAACTCCTTGCCCCCTCTTGAACCGCGGCGGCCCGACACCAACAGCAGGGCGATAATGGCGACAGAAGGTTAGGATTACCGCCTCTTTCACCCCCTCCCAAAAAAAGAGGAAGCTCCAGAGAGGATGAGAGAGGAGAGATGGAGAAAGAAAAATGAGAAAAGGAAATTACAGAAAAAGAACCTCCATCTTCCCATATTTACGAGTATGCGAGACCTTTTTCTCCACACAGGATGTGCCAAAGTACCCATACAACATACAGTCGGTACGAGACAGTGGAGGTGCCGCTCAAGTACCGCTTGGAGTCCATCGTGCTGGATCCGCGCTTGGCCGCCAGGCTGGCACCCAGGGAGGTGCGACCGGGAGCCGGTGTGGCTGTGGCCACCCTCACTGGAAACCTTGTCAGGAATAACAGGCAAGAAGAGGAGGAAAAAGAGAGTATAGTAGAAAAGGTGGACACCCTCCCATTTCCCAAGGGAGGAGAAGGCCATAACGGCCTTTGGAAGCAGATCGGACGGTTACAACTCTGTCTCTCTCTCAGGCTCCATCTCTTTCTTCTCTCTTATTTCTTCTGGAAGACGAAAAAAAGACATTCTTTTTCCTTTTTCTCCTCCTCTTCCTCTGCCTTCCGCTCTGATTAGCCTCAGCCACGAAAACCATAAAAAGGGAGACATGAGAGGAGGAGGAGGGGGGAGGAGGAGACTCCTCCGCCATTAGGGACCATTCCTTGTTTCCCTATTTCTTTGGAGACGAAGAACGGTCGTTTAATTTAAACCTATTTAAAGTCTTAACCATTTTCGTGAGAAACAGAGAGAGAAAGGGGAGGAATATTTAAGAAGTATGGTATCTTCCTTTCACAGCGTGGTATTGGCCCATTCATTCACTCTACTGCCGCCATCCAAAAAAATGAAAACCAAATTTCCTTTCTCTGTAGGTACGAGTTGCGTGAGCTCGAGGATCGTTCCATGAAGATCCTCCAGCCAAGGAAGCGGGACTCACGTGGGGGAGGAGGATCAACCTCGTCTTCCTCGTCGTCCGAGGCCGAGGCCTTTTCTGGTGCCGCTCAAGCTGCGGTGCCCCGCTGAGTGCCTGCAGGGAAGGCCGGACGTCAGGGAACTGGTGAGTCAATAGGAAACAAGTTTGCCCTTGCAAAAAAAAGAACCATTCCGGACGGCTCGCAGGTCAACGAGGTCACAGGTTTTGATAATGTCTGACCAGCAGGAAATGGCTGGTCAGACTCAAACAACAGAAGAAAAATGTATTTCTTTTTTTGTGCTCATAAATATGGGAAATCTGTGTTGTGACTCGATTTCCTTTTTTTCCCCATCAGGTTTGTCGCTTGTTGGGTCCCCCGAGCTCGGCATGTCGGACGCCCACGTGGAGGAGTCACGGGAGGGCACAATCTCCATCCACCTGGGGTGAGGGAGGAAGTCAAGGCGTGAGGGGGAGAGAGGGAGGGAGGGAGGGGGAGAGAGAGAGAGAGAGTTGTTGACTTTTGGTAGCCTTTGGCGATAGGGCGACCAGCTCTTCTTTTTTGGGGGGAGAAGGAAAAGAAAGAAGCCAGGAAGAGAAGGGAGTGGGGAAAGATTTGCCCGTACAAACGAAGCGAGGGGGATTAGCGCAGCAAAAGGGTTGGCGGGAGATCTTTCTTCCCTGGGCCAAGTTTGCCCTCTCCTGCTCAGGGGGGGGCCGTGCGATCTTCGTGCGGCCTTCAGGAGCCAGACTTGTTCGACCCCGCGGCGACAAGTGATTTCTCAGGATTCGCTAATTTAGTTAAGAAATTGGACCTTTTTTTGTTGTTGGGCCCTGCGGGCCTTTGGGTGTGCGTGGGAAAACTTTTTTTTGGGGGGGGGAGAGGAGGAGAGGGGAGTGGCTCGGGATTAGCGGATGCCAACTGAACCCACCGCCACCAACGTGAGGAAAATCTCCGCTTTCTTCTTTCGACCTCCTTTTCCCCGGGATTTTTATCTGATTCTTCTTCCTCAAGGTTTGCGTTTGCAAACAAAGAGAGGCCCCTCCAACCTTAGGTAGCTGAACGCATTCTACCTTCTTTAGACGCTGGAGGCTTCCTCTTTCCCCCTCCGCCCCCCTCCTGATGTGGGTCTCGAAATAAAAAAAACTAGATTGTTTGGTGAGAACCTGCCAGCCTCAAGTCGAGTCGGGCTGGCGTGTTGAGTAGCGCTTGGGGAAAAGGGAAGGAAAAGGAGGGCTTAACCTTTGAGGATGAAATTGTCATCGAATTTTCCCCTCCTCCACCTCTCTCCCTCCCTCCCCTGTTCTCCTCCATCCCCGAGGGAAATCTCACATGCTTTCTCTTTCGTCTCTCTTCCCTTCCTCTTCCCCCCCCCCCCTGTTTAATCCCACGCCTGCATTGTTCTGCCAGTAAAAAAAAGGAAGAGAGGGAAGGCGGCGGCGGTGGAGGAAAAAAAAAAGAAAAATGAAGGCTCTTTTCTTTCCACACTACGCATGTTTTATTACACCAGGTGGAGTCAGAACAAAAGCTTTTGGTTTGCTTGCTAAGAGTGGTAGAGTTAAACGGGAAATTGAACCACCCTGTGCTTTTGACCTGGGAGAAAGCGTAGTCTTCCATCCTCCTCTTTCTCCTCCATCGTTGAAAGGTGGGGAAGCATCGCCCCAGGCGTTTAATAGGCAGGAGAAGGAGAATGCGGATGAAGAAAGGTCTGAACTGGGGGAGCGAAAGGCAATGCATTTTTCATGGGATTTCGTCCTTCTTCTTCCAGAGGTGCTTGGACACTAACGTGAATGGGACGGAGGTCCGGCAATATTCTATGAAAATTTCAATGACTTGGAAGAGCCACCGATATTGCAAATTGTGGTGCCTTTTTTTTGCACCATTTAATTTCTTTGTCTGTCGTGGTCGCACAGGCAGATTCGTCCTCGTTCGTGCTCTCTCCCGACATAACTTTCTTTCCGGTGCCGGCAGTGTTCCAATAGAAAGACCATGTGGGAGAGGGAGAGAGAGACAGACAACTCCAAACAGACGCTTCCAAATGGGACGTCATTACTTTTTAGCATGTCAACTCTGGCCAAGTTTTCTTCTCTACCATATTCCTTTCCTTTGCCCCCTTGCAGGAACAGCTGGACACCTTGATCAAGATTGAATCCAGCCAGACCCTTCAATAGGGTGATCCTTCAATAGAGTGAAGTGTGAGTTGATTATACCAGTTTCTGTACTATTGTATAGTAGTTAATTTACCGGGCCGTAAATTCACTATTTATACATATGAAAAAAACAAGTGTGAAAAAAAAATGTACAGTAGTTTGTATGCGTACCTGGACCAAAGTTTACCATTATATTGAAGTTCCATCGTACCTACCTACCTACTCCCTACTTCCTACTACGATGAGCAGTCAGGCCGTCCTTGGAGGCCGCTTGAGTCCGAGGACACCATAGACCTCGTCCGCCCTCTGGTCTATCTGCTCCCGCTGCTCGAGCGGGAACGGGTCGAAGGGGAGTGACCTGGGGCTCTTTCTTCGGTAGCCGCCCTTACAGTTCTCTAGGGCGCGCTCCACCGACGTCCCCGGTGCCCCCAATGCCTGGTCGTGCCCGAGGAAGGACAACATCCTCTCCAGCTCAGACCTGCGCGACTTGCACATGAAACCTTTTGCTCATAAATCGAAGTCATGAGGTTTGTACGCTATAAATCACAAAAGAAAAATTCGGTTGTAACTGAAACAACTTGGATCAAAACTTTAGAGTATGCCACTATGGAACAAGTTCCTTCACATGTAGTACGGTGTACGTGTACGAGTAGTAGCCATTTCATGAATTTTTCTGACAAGTAGTACAGTACATGTGCGTATCTATGCACATTTTTACGAATTTTTGTGAAGAAAAGGTTTCATGCACTCGTCCCTGACGTCTGCCACCAGGTCCTCGTACTTCACCACCAGCAGTCTTCTGTTTGGTGAAAACAAAGTTGTGATGTAAGGTATGAAAACATACCTATGATCAATCATAGCTGGAAGGAGAGGTTAGTATAGCGGAGAGGGCAGTTTTGCTGCCTTTTAAGTGCTGCTGATCGTGCTTTTTTTTCCATATACCGTACGTACTCCACTGGGAAGGCTGTGACGTCACCAGCAAACATTTTGTGGTAGTACTCGTATGTACTGTGGCTATTCCCAATAAGGAAGGACTGCTGCTGCTAAATTTAGAACACTATACGTATTGTTAAGCTTGTAAAATTCTGCCTGCAAGAGAGGAGAAAGAAATCCTGAGCTAGCTACAGGATTTTTAAAAATTGGTAAAGCTATACCTTCTCTTCCAACTATCGTGTCTATGAGGGCGGTTTACAAGTGTCCATACCTTCCTCCTTGGGCGGCAAGAGCAGTGTGCCAGGCGAGGACGTGGTTTGACCACCCCGGCAGGGCACGCTGCAGAAAGTTCGTCCAGCGTGCGTTTCGGAAGGCCTCCTCCTTCGCCCGACCCACCTTCCCACTCGTCAACCAGCTGAAGTAGCTCTGTGCGACAAGAACAAAAAGTATTATAATTATTATTCACATACTTGGGGAAAATGATGATGACTCTTTCGTGCAGAACCTTGATGGCGCCGTAAGGCTCCCTCACTAGGAGGATGGCCTTGTCGAAGATGGCGATGTGGTCGCTGTTGGCGTAGTGCGTCTTGACCACGATGACGCTCCCGTCTGCCTTAAGGGCGCCGGGAAAGTCAGACTTTTTCAGCCTCGAGTCCGGGTACATGCTGCCCGTGACCACTCCTAAAAACGGTTGTAGGGCTATTTTGTTGTACGTAGTATGTGGTACTACCGTACTGTACCATATACCTATACCGGTATAGTAGGAAAGAAAATTACGAACACTGTCAGTTTCGCAGTTCTACTGTACTACAGGATGTTCCAGAAAAAAAACTGAGGGGTCTGGTCCTTACCCACTCTGTTACGCAGCCAAATAGGACAATTTCAAAGTGGGTTGGCAGTATTTGTTGGATCTGTACCTACTGTACATGCTAGTACAGTACCTGTAGCCTGCTGCAGTAGGTGCCTGACCCAGGTGTTTCCCGACCCGGGGAAGGAGGCCAGGGCCACCACGGGACCGGGAGGGTCGAGGTAGCGTAACTTTGGCGAGGGGTGTGACGGCGGCGTGACCGCACTCCTCCTCCTCCCTGGCGCAGAAGTCGGGGGGCGCCAGTAGTAGTAGAACAGGATGAGCGACGTCACTCCCCCGACAGAAAGGACGATGACAAACAGCCATTTTAGCCGGTACATTTTTTGTGTGCCAGTAGATTTCGGGATTTTTTTCTTTTTGAGAACAGGTGTTATATGCGATATGTGAATGGAAACAGGTGTGGGGAAACAACATGACAAAAAAACAATTGGTTTTGGCAAATGGTCTATAACTGATTTCAAGGTATCGGGGTCGGAAATTGTGTGCTCCAACCCTTTCCGCACATTTTTTATCGGTTGCTCTCGACGGGCTTTTATGCGTACTCGCCCGACCCATTGTTCTCTCCATCACCCACACCCCTCTTGTCCACAAGTGGCATTAAAAGAGTGGACGCAGCAACATTGTCATATGCAGGGAGGAGGAGGAGGAGGAGGAGGAGGACGCCGCGGCAACCGACAATCGCATTCGACCAACCATTTCAGGCTGAACAATAGGCTAACGATAATCTTTTAGACACTACCTCATATTTAAGGCTGTGCGATACTCGACTCGTGTATCGCGATACACGAGTCAGGGCTGTATCGTGTATCGACTCGGCAAGTTGAATATCGTATCGTGTATCGGTAAATACGAAAATAACATAGCAATGCTCTCTTGCTTTCTTTTTTGGGGGGAGGAGGGACGTGACACCTCCTCATTGTTGCAAGAAAAATTATTTTTCTTCAGATAAGTTTTGATTTATGGACTTACCAAAAAGAAAAAAGAAAAAAAAAACGAGCGTTGACTGTCCTTCGTACATAATACGAGTACGTACAGTATGTACGTATATCTGTTACTGCGGTCAACAATAATAGTATGGCCTCTCTTCCCTCCTCCTCTTTTGTTTGCCCCTTGTTCATGGCCCCCTCCTCCCGTGTGTGACACGACACCCGAGGCTAAATACGGCGAACCACCCACTCCCTTCCTCCTCCCTCCCTCCCTCCCTCCCTCCCCACCCCGCTCTCCGGTATCGGATGTCTGTTGGCTGTTGTTTCGGCCTTCAGGGGGGGGGGGAGACGGGAGGTAGCCAGGGTGTTTCCATGGTGTTGGTGTTCCTGGGTGTTGTCATGATTCCAGACGTCTTTTTCCTTTGAGGAATGCGATATGAACTCAGTGTCCCACCTGGTATGTCGGTGTCTGACGCAGTGCTGACGCAGTTAAGTTGTAGTATAAACAGTCTGTGATGCCAAATATTCGTAAGCTTCGTGAGGGGTATAAGATTTTTTTTTCTTTTACCCACGATGCTTTCAATTTAAACACTTGAGAGAGGGAAAGATAAAAAAAACAACTCCCGACAGTTTTATCACTTCCAAACTTGTGTTCAATTCCCTCCCGCCCCCTCTCCCTCCTACTTTTCCAGTCCTCTGGGTGTGGACTGCGTCCGACAGGGGAGAGCGGAGCGTTAAGATCAATATTTGTCCTCTCTTCGTCATGATCCAAAGTCCTTCTTCCTCCCTCCCTCCATGCTATAATTTATGCATACACAGCAAGGCCACTTAGATATGTTGGGTGAGCGAAAGGGAGGAGGGAGGAGAAAGGAGGAACCATCTGGAAAATGCTGCAGTGCAGTTTCTGTGTGTGACCGAGGGAAGGGGGGCGGGATGGATGGATCGGATCGGTTTCAGTGCAGAAGAAAAGGTACGTGGGTGTCCTCTGTCCACACGAAGAAGAATGCAGTGTTGTGGGGATATCAATTCATGTTGTGTACGTACTAATTTAGGTTTGTTCGTCCCTCAACCCTTCTCCCACACACAGGGAGGCCCGCCACATCAATCAGAGAGGATTTGGGTTGCGTTACAGCACAGTACATAGTACAGTACCTACATGCAGTGGCGATGAGAGGCTCAATTAAGAAGCGTTAATGATCTCGATGAAGTGGGGCGGGCCTGACTGCCTCTCCTCGTAAACCTAATTCGTAGGGACCTCGCTGTTGCAGGTACGTGCACTAGTGCGAGTAGTAATCGCGGGCGCGGAGTCTTCTCATTGAGAAAAAAGGGAGGAGGAGGAAAAAAATAAATGTATTCAGTATAGCTGCGGGTTTTTTTTTCTTCTTCCTTTGTCAGATAGAAGTCAAAGCACGAGTAAGCAATTTAAGTATTATTTCGACGAGACTGCGGAAGCGATAGCAGATTTAGAATAACATTTTTTCTCGATCTGTTTTGCTCGAAAATACGTACTAGTGCAGTGGACTCCGGATACACGAACACCCCCCTGGGACGCAGAGTAGACGAAACCGGACTGTTCTTAGTATATCCTTAGTATAGTATATAGCAACATACTTAGCAAATGAGTCACTTTTGTTCTTTAAGAAACTGGTTCTTATAAGTGGAGTGTTCTTATAAGTGGAGTCCACTGTAGTACACGTGATCATTTTTCTCTGTCCCTTTCACACACACTTTCAGACCGCCCGCTTGCTTTGTAGTATGCACAGTCGCAGTAGAAAACGAAAAGTGTTCAAGTCTAAATTTAGCAGCGTTGGTATCAATTATTTTCCCAAAGAAAAAGAAGAATAAACATTTTGCACCGCCCTTCATGTCCTCTTCTGAGCGGCGTTCATCATCTTAGAGCACCAATGGTTTTTTTAAGTAAGTAATTGTTCTTGCTTGGGCGAGATGCTTAAATAATGTATTCACACTTCTGTGGTATATGTGTGTGTAATTCAGCAGGGACTAAAAGGGGGACAGGGGGAGGAAGGAAGAGAGGGAGAGGAAGAGAAGGGCAAAGAAGAGGAGGAGGAGGAGAGTCTGCCTTCTCTTCCCGAGATGCTCCCAAGGGAGTTTGACCGAAAAAGGACGTCGGTCGCCCTTCCTTGTGCTGTCCAAGATAATCTTCTCCTCATTTGTACGGTCCACACTCTGTTTCCCTTTTTTCTGTCTCTCTTTGCTCCAGAAAGAAGAAGAAGAAGAGGCAGAGCACACATCCACTTGTCTCACTGCCGACGGACGCGCTCTGACCACCAGCACCAGCAATACCGACGACGATCTAACAAGCACTTCCCAGGAATACAGGGTGTCTCGCAGAGGTCAAGGCAGCAGTTGGTAACCGCACATTTATCGTAGGATGGAATGGGAAAAGATGTATTTTTTGAGACACCCTCTCCTGACCGAAAAAGACCGGCCGGCTTCTTTTTACTGGTATATACTGTACAACATCTCGCCTCTTTCTCCTTCTTTTTCCAGTCACTATTCACTTTTTCTTCCACCATCCTTCTTCTTTCCCTCCTCCTCTCTTGTCATAAAGACCTTGTTCCCCTTCCCTCATCTTTCCTCTTCCTCTTCTTTCGGGAAAGGTGGAGGAGAAGGAACACTGTGACAGTTCGAAGGAAGAGATTTCTTCATCCTTTTCCTCGCTCTGCTCGATCGTCTGTCTTCTCTTTTTTCCTTCACTATGTGCACCAAAAATCTTTTTTTTCTTTCTTCTTCAAAATTTGCTTGCCGCACGCCGCACACTGCATGCCACTACACCTGGTCCCCAGTCACCCGGGACGTCCTGACCAGCTTCATCTCCTCCTCTTCCTCCTCCTCAGCACCTTCGTCGGCGCTGCTGTGCGCGGCGCTCTGCTGCCGCCGCCCACGCCGCCGCCCGCCGCGCCGCTTGGACCCGCCGCCGCTGGCGCCGCCGCCGTCGCCGCCGCCGCTGCTCCCCATGCTGGCTCCGCTGGCCTCGTCGTCGGCCGCGCAGCAGTCGCCCTTCCTCCTACGCTTTTTCCGTTGAGTCATTCGCCTGTCGGGAGTTGATGGTGGTTGAAGATGTCAGAAAAGTTTTTTTTTCGAAACAGAGTTTTCCATCCCCTCTTCCCCTCCCCCCTTTACTCGCCCCCACAGAACCGTTATTTATTGCTAAGTGCTACTACCGTACCGTTTCGGTAGAAAAACTTTTTTCCCGAGAAAGAAAAGGCCTCTTGAAAAATGTCGCTCTGGCAAGTTGACGCGCACTGTACCTACGTGCGCGTACTTTCTATCACTGTTTGCTGTCGATTTATTTCTGAACTTTTACAGGTTGTCCCAAAAAAAACTCTTTAGAAGAGTACCAGAAAACAAACACGGCAACTACAGGTAGTAGAGCTATATACTAGGGATAAAAAGGTTGTCAGTTTTTTTTTGTTGGGACGCCTTGTCCAACCCAAATAAAGAAAGATAGCCCTGAATTCTACCCTCACCCAGTCCTTCTCACTCACCTCCTCACCCTCTTCCCCTTCCTGGAGCATGTCTGCACCGAGGTGAACCAGGCCACCTCCAGCAGCTCGCAGCATGTGAGCAGGGAGGCGCCCATCAGTAGCGAGAGGGTCCCGCCGACGTCGCACAACAGGTCGATGGTGCCGTAGCCGACCTCCTCCTTGATGAACTCGAACTGAAGGTTCTGATTTTTTCCCATGAGAGAAAAAGAGAGAGAGAAAAACTCTTAAATCAGATCGGGGAGAGGGCTGAAAGAAATACCCATATGTGATTGCAGACGTTTGGACAAGTGGACCGTGACTACTACGAATCCAGGGAGGGCTGCTACCTGACGAGAACAACAACTAAAGCTTGAGAATGCGTTGGAAGTGATTCGGCCCTGCTCGTCGCCATCTAAGACAGAAAAACTTCAATATACATAGGAAAGTCGCAAGTTAACACCTAAAAGTTAACTGTAGCAGAGGGATTTATTTACAACTAGAGTAGAGGCCGTTATAAAGAAAATGCAAGTTGGGTAATTTAGGCCATTTTTTTTTACTAAAGTTCGCGTGTTATGTACGTAATATGTAGTATAGCGGAGGATAACTGTACGTGACGTCAGCGGACGTCGCCCAAGAAAGTGCCCAAATCGACGTCGCATTTGCATCGTGTCCGTCGACGTCAATCAGTGGGCGGAATCCATAATTTGGAGGAGAGGAGAAGGAAAAAGAGAAAACAAGGAGAGGATAATTAATCCTTGGAGGAGGAGGAAGATAAAAAACTTTCCACTTGGCAAAGGCATCCATGACAACGAGAGAAAGAGAGAGAGAGAAAGTGTGTGTACCAAGTACACTACTGTGCATAGCGCTGTCTTAATCGTGGGGACGACGTTGTCGAATGTGTACTGTAATCCAACAAGCACTAGCACAAAGCGTTAACTCTCAGTGATTTTAGTAGGAAGGGAGGGAGCGTCAGTAGTGGTGTTGCAAGCAAGTGAGACGGCATTCGACTCCCTGA
>JAAUYM010083672.1_pt1 | contig 11176 bp, 18 predicted proteins | sample 7278001 | NCBI WGS metagenome assembly JAAUYM01 (sample SAMN14350224, study PRJNA611818) | marine sediment metagenome | isolation source: surface marine sediment (1.8m) | place: French Polynesia: Moorea | collected 2018-08
TATTCATCTAAACTCTTGTTTTGGCTTATAAACTCTGCCAAATTCTGTCTTTTTAGCCAGAAAATTGAAAAAAAAGAGTTGCGACATAATTTTTGAACTGTGGGGTACATAGTAGAACTTTGATATACTGTACGTACCGGTAGTAGTGAAACAGTTCAATATGTCAACGCAGTTCACTACGTACACTGATGCCCCCATCTCTACGTATGTAACCAAGTATTGGTTATTAATTATGAGAGGTTGCAAAGTCACTACTGCATTGAAGAAGTTCACTACATCAAAGTGTACCATATCGAAGTTCCTAATATCGGTGGTCACCCCTGCCCTGAACGAGCAGAGCAACTTTTCCTGGGCCGGTGTGAGATGCTCTCTCTGCATCTTCCTTCCTTCCCTCCTCCCTCCGTCTCCGCTCGGGGACTCTCGTGCTTTTAATTTGGAAAAGTTTTTATTGGTGTCCCTTCCTTCTAGGGTTGCCAGGTAAGCTGGGCCATGGACAATTGGTTGCAAATGGCTACATTTGCAAATCTTGTGGACCATAAAACCTGTATAAAAAATTGTTCACATCTCACTTTTTCCAAGTTATTAGGGTATACCCGGGTGTATGGCTATATTTAAACTTGCTGTTGGGCCCAGGATAGGCTATCTCGCTTTCCCAAGACTTGCCAACCCTGCTTCCTTCTCTTCCTCCCGTCCTTGAAGTCCTGAAAAAGAGAGGGGGGGGGGCGAGGGATGCAACGTGCCGTAGTACAGTACAGTACATGGCTGCACGTGCGTCCAGCAAAACTTTTACACTGTACAGTGTACGGTACTACTGCCAGAATAATTAAAAAAAGGATAAGAAGAATCTTTCTTCTTCTTCTTCTTTTTCTTTTACTTCTTCTTCCTCTTCTTCTTCCTCTTCTTCTTCTTCCTCTTCTTCCTCTTCTTCCAACAACCGACCATGCGTGCAAAAGAGAAAGATTTGCAGCTGTTGGGATTGGAGGTGGTTGGGTGTCACACTCTCTCTCTCGCACACACAAGGATGCAGCAGCAGGAGGAAGAGAAGGAGGAGCAACAGGCGAGATAGCCCCGGAAGATAGCTGGAAAGAGATCTAGAGACTGCCTGAGTGTGGAAAGGTCGCAACGCAAGACGCTGGATGGAGGGGAAAGACAGAAAGTACTACGACGGAAGGAAGCCTCTCCCCGTTTCTTAGCGCTTCTCAAATGGGAAGGAACCCGACTTTCTCTTTTCAGGCTGAAAGTAGAAAAGTAGGAGAAGGAGCGAAATCCCGAAATAGGAGTGGAAGGAGCAGGAGGAGGACGGAGGAGGAGGGGGATTTCTGCTGATCTCAGCAACCTGTGTGTTCTCTCCTCTCTGCGTGATAGTAACGTCTGGAGTGCTGGAAGAAGAAGAAAGGAAGAAAGACCAAAGGAGGAAAAGGGGAAAGGAGGAAGAACAAGGAATTGGTGGTTTCCCCTTCTTCCCTCCCCATTCTTGCTATTTAACAGCGGTGGTCTTGTTTCTGTCTGCCCCACCTTTTCGTCCAGCTTTTCCTTGGTTCCCGACCAATATTGGCGACCTCAGCGGTAAAATGCTATGATAAAGACTGAAATAAAGACATAATTGAGTCTATGTACAGCAACAATTTTATCAAAATACCTCCTCTACATACCCCAGAGGTGTCGCTGAGGTAAAATTGTCACTCTACCTACATGTAGCCTAATCCCAACCTCAGCGTTTTCCCTTACCGTGGGAGGAAGGACAGATGCCTAAATGCTACCCCAATGATACCTTGGCACTATTGGTTGGGTCTGTGTTTGTAAAACCGAGGAGGGGGGAGAAGGACGGAGAGCGAGAAACTCAGAAAGGAAACAAGATAAGGGAGGGACACAGAAGACGGCAACTGCCGCAGAGTCCCCTCTCCTCTCTCCCTTTCTCTCTCCCTCTCCTCCTCCTCCTTCTCTTGTGCCCATCTCCTGCTAACTTAATTTGTGCTGCGTAAGAGAGCTTCGCCCGGAGGAGAGGGGAGAGGGGAGGAGAAAGAGAGTCTTGCCATAGGTATGTTTGCAGGGAGCCGAAAATGGGGGAGAGAAGGAGGAAGAGGAGAAGGAGGCTTTCTTCCCATTCATGGCCTTCTCCTTTAGGCTGTCAGGGAGAGAGAGAGAGAGAAGGTTTCTTGCTTCCTTTTTTTCCCTCCTCTCCCGCCATCTTGCCTGGTCATTCCTGCTTGTGTTCGTGTGCAATTAGCCATTACTGGAGATGCGAGAGAGGGGGGAAAGGGAGGAGGAGGAGGGGGCTGAAACTCTTCCGCTTTTTGAATGCGGGCGCAACAGGAATAACTGTCTCGCGGGCAGATAGAGATAAAAGGAGGGAAGACTTTCCAGTACTAGTTGCTTCTGCTTGTGTGTGTGTGTGTGTCTTTCCACTACTTTTACTTGCTACTTTTACTTGCTTCCCCCCCTCACTTACCTACTGGTAGTTCTTACACCACGGTATATGTACGTATACTGTACGTACCACAGAGCCGCGTATAGGATGTCCATCATCCGTCTTTTCTTCTCATAGGGCGTCTCTCACGGATGCTGGGGGGCCTTCCTCTTTCCCAATTAGAAGAGGGAGGAGCCTAATCGCATAAAGTGGACGCCATGACAGACAAAGAAGAGAAGGGAAGGAACAAAAGAAAAGCTAAGCGCGGGCTTATTCCTTCTTTTCCCTCCCCCTCCCCCTCCCGTTCTTATCCTGGAAGGGAAGTCTGGTTGCCCGACCAGTATTGGCGACGTTTTGGCTGCAATGTATTTCGCTCGGTAATATTGTTGCTCTACTACTCTCAATTAAGTCTGCTTCCTACCTCAGCGCTTTGCTTTACCATGGGGGGGGCAGATACCTGGATGGTACCTTCGCAATATTGGTCGGGTTGGGGAAGGACTGGCTACGGGCGCTGCTTAAGATTCTTGGTGGCTTTCCCCACCTGAATAATGTCCTTGGGTTAAGCGGTGAATGTTAATCACACGGGAAAGCAGGAGGAAGAGGAGGAGGGGCTTCTAAGGACTTTCAGATCCCGGGAAACATGAGATAATTGGGGCGAATTTAAGTGCCTCCCTAATTCGTTGGCGTCTTCCAAGAAAGACTTCCGAGTTTCGATGTATCTGGAGCCAGTTTCTTCCTAACTTGGTCAAGTGCCTTATCCTGTCATTGTGTTGGCACTTATAGTAGCTTTGCAGCAGTGTGTTATAGTACACTGTATGTATTGTAGTACGTCTGAGGTCTGTCTTCCTCCACTCTTCTCTTTGCAACCTTGCAAGGCCTCTCCACCCTCCCTTGCAAGGCCTCAGTACTTTAACAACTGTACACGCCACATCCAACAATGTCTCAACACGCAAGTGTGTGTGAGACAGAGAGCGTGTCACACATACCTACAAGCAAGAGCTACACTCAACTTTCTCCCTTTCTCCCCTTCTCAGTCATTCGCGTGAAAATAAGAACTTTTCTCTCTCTCTAGCTCTCTCTCTCTTTTCTCCATCCGACACCAACTTTGACAAACTCCCTCTCTTCTCTTTCTCTCTCTCTCTCACACACACACGCACTGGCAGACACGCACAGAAGATCCACCTCCATCTCTCCTCTCTCTCGCTTCCTTCTTTCCCGGATTTGTCATTCCTTCACATCCCTTTTTATTGCGGGATGCTGCTGAAAAAATCCCGCCGTTTTTTCGCCATTGCAAAGGCCATTCCATCCCTTCCCCTCTCCCTCAATCCCAATACAAGCAAGTACCTACGGTACAGCAAGGAAGAATCGGGGAGGGAAGGGATAAAGTTTCTCCTCTAAAATTGCAATTTCACCATCTTCCTCCCTCCCTCCAATTCTCTCAACTTTTCTTTCGCCTTTCTTTTCTCGTAGTAAAAGTTTTTGCAATGGGAGAGCCAGAGAAGCAGAGGGGGGGAAGGACACACATTTAACTCTGATGATCCAATCAGCGCTCAGTGCAGAAATCAGCAGGGTTTGGATCAGCCGCTGATGGATCTTGATGACGCCACCGCAACTTTGTGCAAGTCTTCGTCAGCAGCGTCGAAAGAGCCTTCTCGGAAAAGCTGAAATCGGCGTCAACTCCTCCTCCTTCGTCGCCCCCGCAACTCTCTTGGACCTGTTCCAGCGCTGCCACCGCCGCCGGGGAAATATTATTCATGAGGCGAGAGGAGAGAACGGACTTGGCAGTCGGGTCTGGTTGGGTTGGGGGGCGTCAGAAGAAGAACCTTCGGAAGGGAGGAAAGAAGGAGGGAAGGAACCTGCCAAGAAAGTTTAGAGGGGAACTGTAGTATCTTCCATCATTTAACAGCGGCGGACATGTCAAGTGGAGGGGAGCGAGGAAGGAAAGGCCCATTATAGAATCCTTCTCTTCTTCTTTCTAGCATGTAAAGATGTGTGTGTAAAATAAATGCACTATAATATGTGGTAGTATAATAGCATGGTTGGAGTTGAAAGCATTTTTTCTTCATGAGCAGTACCAACAGCAGCACGAGCTCTGAAAGTGAGACACAGGGTTGAGTCAAGGTCATCTTTGTGTCTCCCTTCCTCTCTTTCTCTTTCTGTGCGCAAGTACTACACACATACAGACGAAGACAGCCTCGGAGGTTTTGAAGAAGAAGAATTGTGGCACCACAACTATTGGTCCAGGGTGTCTTGCTTTTTGTCACACCCTCCTTGTGGGAGATTTTTTCTTTCTTTTTTTCTTTCTGAAAAGGCTCCTCTGGAAATAAAGGGATGGCGGAGGAGGAGGATTACGGTGATTGGAGCAGACCATGAATGGTCAGGCTGGAACCCACCACCATCATCTTTAGAATTTGATCAATGCCCACCTCTCCCTCCTCCTCCGCCTCCTCCGCCTCCTCCGCCTCCTCCGTCTCCTCCGCCTCCTCCTCTTCCTCCTCCCCGTTCTTTTGAGCAGTTGGTGGTGGGTCAAGAAAAGACCCTTTCTCCTTTTATTGGCGATTCTTTTCTCCTTTTTCTTTCACTTTTTCCTCCTTCCTACCTCCCCTATCCTCAGAGATAGTACTGCGTAAAAAGAGGTCGAACCCTTTATCAGTGCGAAACTTTGAGAGAAAAAAGTTTTCTCCTCCCCCCTTCCGCCCCTTAACGATTGAGTGTGAGCACACATCATTAGGTATATGGGAGAAGGAAGAACAAAAAATTGAGGATTTATCTACTATGTTGTAAGAGGAGAGGTGGGAGGTTAACGGAGCGTGAAAATCCATATTTCAGTCTCCCGACTGATGAGGAAACAGATAATTTTTCGTCTCCTCCTCCTAAAGAGCTCTCTTTTCCCTCCCTGTTCCTGCAGAAGGGGTGAGTGCAGTAGTAGCGTGAGGAAGATGTTGCCGTCATCTCTGCAGGGAGTCTGTGTAAGTGTGTGACCTTCTTCTCCCCCTTTGACCTTAGGAAAGGAAAGAAAACTGGGTCGCGAGTAATCAGCAAACATTACGAAAGAAGAGAGAGAAACTTTCCTCTCCTCCAGCAGAAAAGGAAAGGTCAGAAGAAGAAGAACTTTCCTGACTTCTTCCCCTCTTAATTTCGCTTTCTCCCTGCACTTTTGGACAATGAATGGAGCAGGAAGCAACTTTCGCAACTGGCACAAAAATGATGTTTATAGCAAAAAAAGGATAACTCTCTGGCTGCTTCTGAGTCAGGCTTCGAAACTTCTCCTCGTCAAATCTGCCAACTTTCTTTCTTTCCTGCACTTAAGCGCCATTCAGGCTCCTTCCTTTTCTTTCCCCTATAAAAAAGGGAGAAAAAAGGGGAGGAGCCGTCGTAGCGTGAAATCAGACTTGCTCCTCCTCCTCTTCCTTCTCAAACACACTTAATACTGGCACACATCAAAGAAGCACGTCAAGCCACCCAGAAGTTACAAGTTCTTCTTCTTTTCCCATCACTACTAACGCCCTTTTCTCAACGTTGAGGCTGCTGCTGCTGTCATTCCCAGATGGTAGCAGCAGCCTTGCTTGTGACTGACAAAAAAGTAGCGAGAAAAAGGGGAAAGAAAATTGCCATTAAAATTTGAGCAGAAACTTTCCTTTACTTCCTCTTTCTCCCAACTTCCTCCTCGTGTTATTTATGCATATCGATCATCGCTCTCCTCCTCCTCCTCCTTCTCTTGCTCCTCCTCCCCCCTCTTCCAGGATGGAAACATTCTTTGGCATCAGGCGTTAAAAAGTTTAGGGAAAACCTTCTCCTCCCCCTGCTTCTCCACGCATCCGCCCCAAGGGGGAACAGAACAGGAGGAGGGAGGCTAAATTGGACCCTCCTTTATTTCACACAAAGGAGAAGAAGAAGCCTGTTTTCTTTTTTCCCTCTCGGCAACGATGTCGAGACTGCTTGCCTTCCTTTATTTACGTATATGGGAAATGAAAGCTTTCTCTCTCTCTGGAGGAGGAAAGGAGGAGGGGGGACCTTGGGTGGCCTTCCTTTCTTCCTTTCCTTCCTCTTGCCAGGGCGAGAAAAAGTGTGCGGACAGGAGCAGCAGGAGGAGGAGGTGGAAGGAAGGAAGGTGTCAAATCAGTGGCGTACAGTAGGTCCTCTTGGAAAAAGTCCCTCGCAGAAGAGACCGAGAGAAAAAGACGTGATTGAAGGATGTGTCAACAGGTGACAAAATGTCACCAGCAGGAAAAGGAAGGGAGGTAAAAAAAGAAAGGAGACAAATAGTACTTTCGGAGAAAGAAAGTGCAGATGATTTCCTGTCCTGTTATTCTTCCTTTTTAAGCTGTCTATGGGTGCTGCAGAGGGGAAGGAAGAGGAGGAGGAATGGATGGGAAAAAGAGAGGAGGAGGAGAAGGGAGCAGCAAAGTGGGGCCTGCATAACTGATGATGACAGAAAGCAGATAGGCTGCCTCCTCCTCCTCCTTTCCCTCTCCGGATGGACCTTTCAAGGATGGGAAAAGAAAAAGGGGAAGGAGTGAGTGAGAGAGAGAGTGGTCAAAACCTTCAACTTGGTAGTATAGTGGTAACAAGAACATATATCGACGTTTATTGACGAAAAGTAAGAGCGAGTGGCTTTTGATGAAGACACCACACGCCCACCTTGTCTAACTTCTTCTTTATCTGCCCTACTGGTACCACCACTGCTATGAGGGCATAATTTTTTTGGTGGGAGGTCTTCCTCCTCCTCCTCTCTTTTCCCCTCCTTGTAATGGGGGAGAGAGGGGTGGTGCAGGAAAAGAGCGGCGTTATCGACATCTGACACTGCGGCAGAGGCTTCACAATCTCTTTTCTCCTTCTCTCTCTCTCTCTCTCTCTCTCTCCGGTACTTGCTCATTCTTTTGAGACAGGATTGGTCAGTGGGGAGGGGGGCGATGGGTGAAGGAAAGGGAGGGGAGGAAATTGGCCCCGGAATTATCCTCCTCCTCATTCTCCAGACTGCCTTTTGTTTGTGTGTACGTGGGGGGGAAGGAGAGGATTTCTTAACAGCTTTAATACATACCGTACAGTCAAACCCTTTTATTTGAGAATCCTTTTTATATATAAAAGAAAACCGAATTTTGTGCAGGGGGCGTGAAACGGGAGAAAAACTCGAATAGTTCAAGAAACCTAGGCCATGTCCCTCCCGAAGTTTATGTCCCGCGACTATCCAGGTTCGACTGTACCGAGAGGGAAAAAAATTACAGAAGCATAGCTGGTCAATGCCAGGATATTGGCATGGACCATCTGTGTTATAATATACCAAATATAAAATAGCTCCTCCTGAATACACCTCACCAATATTGCTAAGGTATTGACGAGGTAGCAGCCAGGTATCTGTCCTTCCCTCCCCCCATGGAAAAGATGAAACGGCTGAGGTGGGATCAGACGTAATAATGAGACTATAGAGCAACAATTTTATTTCACAATCCCAAAATAACATTGCTGTTAGTTAATTGAAAATCAAGTAACCTTTGCAAGGCTTATGTGTAAACATTTTCATAACCATATAAATAGTGTCATAACTTTAGGCACTTAAGTAAATACCATAGGTCAAACTTCTAACTGGACAGGTGGGGGCACACCACGTGACAAGCACAGCCTGTCTCCTTTCCTTTTTCTCTTGCGCTGCGCGCAGGCGGCAGAGTAGGGAGACATGGATGCCGGGCAGGCGCAGTTTGTGGCGACCGTCTATTGCAGTCGGAAGAATTGCCGTCTGGCCCGTGACATGCGACATGTCTTCGGAGGGGGGAAAGAGAGGGTGAAAAGGCCATCACATACTACCACTACGTCGATGCGATGTCTGTCCTTGTTTCTTGCATCAAAACAAGGGGGAAAAAAGTACATCTCACATTCGTGCATCCAAGTTTTTGCTGCGCTCTCTTCTTGTCGACACTGGTGACGTCGGCTGACGGGACTTCCACTGATTTGTCGGGAGTCGAGGAGGACAAGAGTCGAGGAGGGAGAGAGGACGCCGGAACGGAAAAGAGGACGACGGATAATCTGGGCATGCGTGAAAGTCCCCTTTCCGCTTGCTTGCCTCTCCTCCTCTTCCTCCTCCCCCTCCTCCCCCTCCTCCTCCTCCTCCTCCTCCTCCTTTTCCTCCTCCTCCTCTTCTCATGTGTGTGACGTGTGGATGGCGTGTCGAAACTTCCCTCTCTGCCCTCGCTTCCTCTTCACGATTCGGGTGAAAAAAAAGAGAAGAAGAAAAAAAATCTGAGTTGCTTTCTTTTTTCCCCATAAAAAAATCACACCTTTCAACCCGACTGGCTTGGGAGGCTTAACTGTGTCAGGAAAGGGAAGTGAGAAGGAAGGAAAGGAAGGAGGCATTTTGGGGCTGTGCAAGAAAAAGAAAAGAAAAAGGCAAACTTCCACTACTACCTAGTACAGTGGTATTTCCGCCGCCGACGCAGCCGCCTTGCTTTCACTTCTTCTCGGTCATAAATTCAGTTTGTCGTTTCGCAGCGAATCTCGCGTTTTTTGGGGTGCAACTTTGAGGCAGTTTAGGGGAGTGGGGAAGGGAAAGGAAATTTTCCTTTAAACCAGCCTCCCTCTGAACAGTATAATATGGATGTGGAATGGGGAAAGCAAGTGGGAGATGCCTAAATCTGCCTCCATTTCGTGGACATGCATTATTGAGCATCGGTGTGAGGAGAGTGGTAGCACTCTTTTTTTCTGAAAGGGTTTGGAATTTATTTTCAATCCAATCTCGCACATCTTATCGATTCCCAGAAAAAAGAAATAAAAAAAGGAGGAGAAAGAAGATGGTTTTCTTGGGTGGTCGTTTCCATTCCCCCTCTCTCCTCCTCTTCCCACCACCACCCTAATCTCCTCCTCCTCCTCCTCCTCCTCCTCCTCCTCCTCCTCCTCCTCCTCCTCCTCCTCCTCCTCCTCCTCCTCCTCCTCCTCCTTCCCGGAACAGACTCCGCATACCAAAAAGTGCTCTCTTGTGGGCATTTATGATACGGCCACTGGCGCCTCCGCCTCCGCCTCCGCCGCCTCCTCCTGCCGCGGCCGCCGTCGAACCACAACAGACACAAGAAAGTTGCTCTCCTCTTATCTTATTTCGCTTATATACAAAATGCTTCCTCACACGCCAGTTGAAAAGTACGTGTACTTACATGCAGCCTTTTCTCTCTTTTGAACACGATTTTCCATGTTTTTGGGGTTATTTTTCTTAAATTCGGCGCTTCTACTCGATTGAACAGACGCACAATTTTGTTAAATGAAATATTCTTCTGTCTTTGGAAAAAAAAGCCCTTGGGTCTTTCTTCTCCCCGTCAAGGTTCTTTTGAGCAGTTTTCTTTTGGGATTTCTTATCCTTTTCTCTCATCCGAAAGAAAGGAAGAAAAAACTTTCTAGCCCATTTGAAATTCCGAAAAAAAACTAACGACCTTCCTTTTCCTCCAATTCCTGTCAAACCAGGCGCGCCAAGAAAAAAAAAGCTTAGCACAGCTATTGGTTGAAAGTTTTTTAGTGGGGGAGAGGGGGGAAGGCGAACTCCCAAGTTTGGGAAAGTAACAAACGATATAGAAAGAAGCTCTACCACTTAAAAAAAAGCGTCTTCTCCTTTCTTCTTCATGCAATTGTGTCCCCCCTTTGTAATGTCGCGTCACAATAGCAGAGACGAAAAAGGGGGACACTTGTTCACTCTCTCTCTTTCTTTCCATGTCCGGATTCCCACAGAAAGAGGAGGGGGGGACAATAGAAGCAGAAGAGGAGAATGAGAATGGAGAAAAAGGGGGGAAGAGGACAAGGGAGGGTCCTCTCGGTCAGATCATAAAAGTTCCTTCTATCCAGAAAGTCACTTCTTTCTTTCCTTGTCAATGAGTTGTGAAATAGAAGATATTTTTTGGAGAAAGGCGGGGTTTCTTGTTTCTCCTTGGAGAGGGGAAGGGGATGAGATGAGAGGGCAAAAGAGAAGGAATTTATGTCGGCTGTGGGAAAGGGAGGGAGGAACAGTGTTCCCAGATTCTCTGGCAGTTTGATACCTTAAAAGATACCAGCGGTAAATAAGTCTTTCAAAAGACACTTTTTTACACCTTTGATGAGAAAAAAACCTTGCCTAAATTATGCCAGTTTTAGGTATCGAATGATACCACCACCTGGCAACGCTGAGCAGAAACTTCAGAGGGATTAAAGGAATTTTCTCAAAAAGAATCCTTGTCTTTCCCCCTCTTGTTCAAGGCGCATAAAGCACAGATACACACAGGAGAACTACTGGGTGTTGGTTCCGCAGTGATTTATTTCACCCGTCGTGTAGTAGTACGTAGTAGGTAGTACAGACTTCAGGTTCAACACGCCAAGGTGGATTTAAAAGGAGAAGGAGACCTGAATACATTGACGAGAAAATCCCTTCTGTTCTTCCTCCTCCTCCGGAAATAAAGGCCGGGGATCGAGGAGAAGGAGGAGGAGGAGAATCCCTGGAAGCGGAAATTTGGCAACAAAGACTTCGCTGTCGCTGTTGCTCGAAGGAAGTCGCAATTTTCAACCTTTTTCCCTTCTCTATTTTTTTTCTCCCTCTCCCCGTCTCCGTCACGACGGACACCGAGGTCATTGACACGAAATTTCTTGCCGTCGCTATAGCCAAATTGCCGCCTGTCAGTTCAAGACAGGTAAATAAAAGCTACGTACTTTTTTCTGAATGACAACAACAAATTCAGAGGGTTTTTTTTTGTTTCTTGTTCCTTATTTCACTCCCGGAGAGAGAGAGAGTGAGAGAGTCGGATCCAGTTCAGCAGAGCAGTAAAA
>JAAUYM010103588.1_pt1 | contig 11176 bp, 8 predicted proteins | sample 7278001 | NCBI WGS metagenome assembly JAAUYM01 (sample SAMN14350224, study PRJNA611818) | marine sediment metagenome | isolation source: surface marine sediment (1.8m) | place: French Polynesia: Moorea | collected 2018-08
ATAATTTTTCACGAAATGTGTTCACTGTTGGTTCCACTCAGAAAGATCTTGCTGGTCTGACTTAATGATCTACAAAATCATGTTTTGAGAGACACCTCCAATATTCCCTTTTTTCCTTCCTCCCATTGGCGAACTACTAATATGCCCTCCTCCCTTCCCCCCAATAACTGACCCTTCCTGGTTCCACCGAAATCTGCACAGGCACTCATTCCTTTCTTCCTTCCTCCCTCCCTCCCTCCCTCCTCCTCTTCTCGCGTCCGTCCGTGTAGTCAAGTTGAGGGTGGAATCTAGGAAGTGGGTAGTGTGGGCTGGAGGGGGGTGGGGAGGACACCAATTTATTTCCCTTTTTCGTCTTTGTGCCAATTCAAGGAAGGGTTGAAAAAAGCTTTTTTTCTTCTTCTTGAGGTTGAGTAGGAAAATAGAAGAATATTTTTTGCAAGCTGTGATTCATAAGGAGGTTGCCTTTGTTAAGTATGGATGTTGTTGCTCCTGGTAGGAAACGTCATTTTTGACTGTGAAAGGATTCGTCTCTCTGAAAGGCCATTTTTTTCTACGTACACTCTGCCTGAGGCAAATGAAGTACTTGGGGAGGGGGAGTAACAAATTCAGTAGTCAAGAAATATTCAGGGGTGTGTGCCGCAAAAAGCTGAATTTTTGCGTAGTGAATTTGTAATGTAAGACGAGAAGATTTTCTCATGCCGCAATAATACATGCGCTTACCCTCTTGAAAAAAAAAATTCAGTAGCTACCGCAAAATTTGCGAAACGGGCTGTTCGCACGGAGGCGCAAATTCAAGACGCCTTTAATGCTTCTCACTGGCACGGAAGTACAAAAAAATCCTGTAAAATTGGCGGATTCCCAAATTGGCCCTTCTTTATGGGGTGACGCATGTTGTGTGTTCGAACGTGTTGCAGTTTTTTTTACTTACGTATCGTGAAACTTGGGTGATTGCCCAATTTTTCAATTTCAATTTTTAATTATCCTAGCTTTACATTTTTCAGACTGCTCTTGTGCGTTAAGTACGCGTATAAAAGCTGCTTGTTAAAAAATGTCTCAATTGACCAAATCCCGATAAACCGAGTCTGACTGTACACAGTACAGTACGTAGTGTATTTGCCCCAGCTAAGTTCCTCTCTTCACACTTCTCTTCGAAGGGGTACGTAAGAGTGACGCACTTGCGTGTGTGATGTGCATCATAATTCTGTTCCATTCCCTTGCACTTGCGTCGTTTGCTCCGTTGCCAAAAAACACATTGAAAAATGCCCTCAAAAAGGCGCCTCCCTCACCCCTCCTGGGTAAAAAGTTTCGTGGGCGTTTGAGCGTGTTTCTTGCTGCCTTCTCCTCCTTCTCCTTCTTTGGATGGGCAGTGTGTGATCGGCAGCAGAAATGTGTTGTGTTTTGTGTGTGTACAACTGCTCTCTCTCTCTCCCTTCTCCACTTCCTCTCCCCAACCGTCGATGATCTGTCCGTGTCCTCCTTGGTCCCAGAGGTGCGTGGGAGAATTCACACAAGATTTTGTTGTTTTTCTCGGTCGCAACTCGCCATTTCTTGACTCCATTATCGCCCCCATTAAAAAAAAATCACGCACCAAATTTGCGACTACCTCCAAGCTTAAGACGTGAATGCGTTATTATGCATTGCGAACAAATGAGGAGGAGGCTCCTCTTCTTCTTCTCCAATGTCCTTGCAAATGGCACACACATCCTGTCAACAGGTGGGAGGAGGAGAGAGAGAAGGAGGATGAGGAGGAGGGGGACCCCCAAGATCTGAGGTGACGTAACTGCACGGCAAGAGAGCCAGCGCCTCTTTGGATTTAATTACGCAGAGGGGAGGGTTCGCGTGGGCGGCGGCGGCGAAATGGTGCTCAAAAAAATTGGGTGCCCAATTTGAATGAATGCGGCCGGCGGCGGCGGCTTAATCAAGTGTGAGGGGGATTTATGGATGCTAATTTTTCGTGCCTTGTTTTTTCAAATCCATTAAGGATTGTTTTATAGTTGGTTTGTGTACGTGTAGTCATAAGGTATTGGCTTTTTTGGCACCACGTTTGTGATGGATCTGGAACAACTGAAATTGATGGTGCTTCCAGAGGGTCTCAAAAAGACGGAGATAGGAAGGGAGAGAAAAAATTCTAGCCTGGGGCCAAAAAAGCAAGGAATTTTTCTCTCTTTTGGTATTCCTCCTCCTCCTTCAGAGAACTCTTTTTTCTTTTTATGGCAGTAAAGCCTTAATACTTTATTCCCCCCCTCCCAGCCAAAATCTTTGTGGCACAAGACCTCTTTGTGCGTCTTTTTAAGAAAGGGACAGGGTAGATGCCGCAGTTTTATTGGAACCATCTTTTGGAGGTTGGGTGGGTGGGAGGTAAAAAAAATGGGTCGCCCTACCCCTAAATTTTTAGGTAATGGGGAGTAATCTGTTACACCTCTTTAATAGCGTCACGGGATAGCGAAGTCGAGGGGGAGGCGAAGGCATTTTTTGCGAGGTAAGGGAAGGGGGTGGGTTTAAGTGTTGACTTTTCGGCCCTCTTCAAGGGTTTTTTTGGGAGGGGTACTCTTCCCCCCCCCCCAAAAAAAGCCTCTTTTCGAGAGAAAAAATGAGGTTGATGACGCTGGCAGATTTTTCTTTTGAGTTACTTCATGAATGGAAATGCTTGTTTCCGATGAGATCCCCTTCTTTGGAAGGAGGTTTTGTCTCCCTCTCGCTTTTTTCCCAAGCTGGAATGGAAGCTGACTCATTTTTCAGCCATCTGTTGCCTATTTTTGCTTCGGGAAAAGTAAAAATATTTCTGCGATAGAAAAAAATCTTTCCATCCTCGATTTAGTAGGTGCCATTTCTGACGCTTCTGCTTCCACTTGTTTATAAGGACAAGAGAGATATTTTCGGGCGGCCTCCCAAGGTGTCTCTCAATGCCACATACCGCATAGTTGAGAATCTTATTTCAGATTTTTTCCTTGCCTATGAAAATAATTTTGCCGCAAAATTTGAAAAAGAAATATGGCCACTTTTTTTTGGGTGTGATGGGGTGGGAGGTACCTGTGGGGGTGACACACAAAAGTCGTCTCCAAAAATTTTAGCGATTCTTCTTCGTTCCTTTCTTCTTCCGGTTGCGAAACAAAAAGGGGAAAGAAGAAGAGGGAAGAAGTCCATTTTTGGGGAGGAGGGGAGGAAGAAGTGACATTTTTGTCTGTTTCTTCCCCCCCCCTTTTTTTTTAAGACTATCCTTGTCTCTTTTGGGACACGCAAAGGCGACATCTCTTCCTTCTTCTTCTCCCAACTCCGCTTCTGCCTAGGTTTGACGTGAAGGGGGAGGAAAGAACAAAAAGGAACTTGCCAAAAAAAATTGCGCGTGGTCTCTCATCTTGCAGTTTTTTTAAGCCTAAGAGAGACAGAGACAAAAAAAAGATATTTTGGAGAAGCGAGAATTGGCATGAATAATTATCAGGCAAGAGAAGGAATATTAATGAGATTTTTTCACCCTCTTCCTTCTTCCTCCGACGCTGCAAAACACTCCTTGCTCACTTTTCGCAGCTGAGAGTAAGAAAATTGACAGCAAACAGTGGTGAGCAGATAAAAGGTTTTCTGTAGCAGAGTACCTAATACTACAGCGGAGGTAGAAAATTTGGCATTAAGGACAGTCTTTACTCCCCCAGAGTTTTTAACTCTAAGTAGAGTTTGCCAAGTCGAAGTCCTACTGTATTTCTTTTTCCTTTTTTCCGACCTTTTCTTCTTCAGGGTCAGTTGGGATAAAGTGTGGAGATTTTTTTTGAGGGGGGAAGCCGATGTTGGGAATGGGCAAATGAATTCCCTCTTTCCACTCCGCCAATTTTTTTAGGCTGATTTGCTTCCTCCTCCTTTTTTCTGTCAATTTGTCAAGACTAAAAAAAGTCTCGAAGCCAGTTTGTCCTTCCACTTCAATTTTTTTGTGGCAGGTAGAGGAAGAAGGAGGCAAAAAAACTTTCTGGTCAGGTGGAACGGATGAAGATAATCACTCATTATACTACTACATCCCTCATTTTTTTGCGCATGACCAAATTAGCCCAGCCCACTTCCACTCCCATTCTCCATTATACGCAAAAAGTGCGTCAACGGCCGTCGCTGTGGTGCCTCTTCCTCCCCCTTCTTCCCTCTTCCCCTCAGGCAAACTTACAATACTCCTCCCCCACCCAAAAGCTGCTACTGGTAGCTGGTGGAGTTGAGTGCAGTTGACCACTCTTCCTTCCTCCTCCCTTTTTGTGCTGATGGCTCAGCCAGCCTCCCTCCCTCCTTTTTGACGCTGACGCAACGGTGTGTTGACGCAGTTGCTGCGTCAGCGCCGTCGTCGTCGTCACGGGAAATATTCGGAAGTGCTTCTCAGCCTCCACTCCTCCTTCTCCTCCCCCTCTCCCTCCCCCCCGTTTTAACCGGTATCAGGCGACCTTCAAAAAAATTGTGGTGGGACCCAAAGGCGATTTTTGAGCTGAGGAGGAGGAAGGACCAAAGCGTTGCCTTCTACAGATGTGGATACTGATAACTTTGTGAGACATCCTGTATCAGTTCTTCAAAGAAGTTCTTTTTTTTGCCATGTCACTGTTTTCCGATCTTCTCCAACTGATTGGCCCGAATCATGCAAGTTCCGCCTGGAAATGACAATTGGCTGCAATGGATGACGACGGTCTGGCAGTGGTCGTTTCCAGATTCTTCTTGGTGTCGCGTTGTGTTGTTCCTGGAGTAAAACAAGAACGGGTGATGTTCTAAGGCCTGACACGAAGTAAAGTCTATAAGAAGCTACTATAAGGCTGAAATTGGGGGAAAAAGGCCATTAACCAGTTTGTGAAGCGTAAGCAAAAAAGGGATTAACCGAAATGGCTTCAAAAGTACTTACCAACAAGAACGAGAAGAAAATAGCAATTGTAATTGCATCTTTATCTGGTTAAAAAAAAACCAACATCCAAGTTCGAATTCACGTGGGAAAATAATGTCTTTCTCCCTCTTTTCTTATTTTTTTTTAGGGGGGAAGTCTTTCCTTCCTCTTTAAGTCCCCAGCTTTAACCGCGGATGAAAAAGCGTGAGAAATTTCCTAATAAGGAAGAGGAAAAAGGAAGGCTTCTCCGGGATGACTTTGATGGGCTCACCAGAGACTCCCTATACTTTTCTTTCCTTCTTTTCCCCACCTAAACATCTTTATTCCAGGAAAGTGCATTTTTTGCCTTTCCCTCCCCCTTTAAATGTCCCGGCCAAGACATAAGACGTCTCGGCAATTTGGAAGTTTAAACACGACCTGCCTTTTCCTGCCTCTTTCTCTTTTACCCCTTTTTTTACCCCCACAGGGGTCGGTGAAAGTTTTTTTCGTCGGGTTATGAAACCCTCCTCCTCCTTCCATCGCACGAGAGAGAATTAGAGGTTTTAGGGGTTTTTTTGTACAAAAATTCATTTTTAAAAGCACCAGGAAGAGATATCTTTCTCTTCCAAGACCATGGGGCAAAGATTAAACAAAAGTTCGTTTTCTGGACTCCCACAGCACGCGCTACGGTAGAATTTCGATACAACGATGCTGTTGGGTCACAGGAAAAATGATGTTAAAAGCGAAATTTGTTCTTATATCGAGATGTATATGTAGGTGATGTACTGTAGTATAGTGGCGTTTTGGTCAGCGTAGACCTACAAAATTTTGTCATAACGAGATTCGTCGTTATGTCCAGACTTCACTCGCATATTCCAGCAACTCCTACTACTTGGAGGAAAGAAAGGAAATAAAATATCCCGTTTTTTTCTTTTGGAGAAGGGGGTGTTGGATGTTTTGGGATGCTGCTGGGATAACGAAAGAGAAAAGACACCTTGCTTAAAGGTTCTTTTGCCACACAAAAAAAGAGGAGGAGAGGTTTGGTTGCTGCAGAAAAGGTGTAAAAGACAACGGTAAAGTGATTACGGCAAAAAGGAGGAGGAGAGTTTCTTTTTCCAACCGCCTTCCCGCTGTTTGAGTGATGCACATTTTGTACCATTATTTTTGCTCCACTTTCGGTTTTTTTTTTGCCTGGTGCGCAGGGTGAACATGAAAAGCCACTCTGTTCAACTTGGACAAAAAAGTCCTTCTTCATGGGTGGAAAGAAGCAGAGTTGCCAACTTTCTAGAAGGCAATATGCCATTTCATCGGAGAGCATGTCTTTCTCTTTTACCATATTGTGAAAAAAGAAATGCAAGGTGGGAACAGGCTTGTGAAGATTAGCCACTTTTTGACTATGAAATACGCCAGTTGGCAACACTGTAGAGAAGCAAAGAACAACGCACCTGTGGCTTGCTTGGCAGATTTCAATCTTGAAGAAAGAGTTGCTTGCACTCTTTACCCGACCATATCTCCGCAAAAGACACACACACATGTTGACCTGTATCACTGTAGTACTACAGCATGTCCACCAAAAAAACTCTTCTATATTTCTGTACTTCTGTAACCAAACATTTGTGATATGCCGTATTTGAACCTTTAAAAGCTATTTGTACTATATATTTTGCGTCAAAGAATGCTTGGTCAAAAATCATAAATACTTCATTGAAGACACCAAGGTGGTGAAATGAAGTATGCAATTTTTTTTTAAATGGACATGCTGTAGCTAAACCTATAGCGGTTCACGTTACTACTTCCCCGTGTGAAAGCGAAGCAAATTCTCTTTGCATGATGCTCAGAACATAGTATTTTTTTCTCTCCATGATTCCGAAATAACAGGGCGGAAAGTGGGGGAGGAGGTGGAGCTACGGTAAGACCTTTTTGGAGAAGGCGGTTGAAGGGTTGGGGTAAAAAAAGTCTTGCTCTCTAGAAATCTCTGAAAAATGCGTAGCTATAGGCTCCCCCCTTGTAGAAAAACACTCGAGAAGCGCCCTCCTCTCCTTCCACCGCCCACGCCACCATGTGGTTCGTACTACCACTGCCACATACACAATTTTGATGTGGTGGAGTCGGAGAAACTTTATTATGGATCTACTATCCACTTGTGTTTACTATTGCACGTATGTATAGTTAAAAAAAATAATAGAAATATTCAGTGTTTACTACACATCAAACTTCACTACGTATATCAAAAATTGACTGTACCAGTGACGGGTCACCTCACCACTTCTCTCTCTTCTCTCTTGGTGTGGCAAGGTCAGGAAGATTGTTTATTGCCGAGGAGAGAGGGGAGAGACTGACCAACCGACGCAGACATAGTACGTACACTACCCATCAACACCTACGTACGTACGTAAGACACATGCATTTCCCAACTCCTCCCCTAAATCATCTCTCTCTTGACGTCGGAAATAAAAGATTGAATTTCCTTCCTTCCTTCCTCCACCCCCTTCCCAAAGTCAGCGTCCACCCATCATTTGTTATCGTGTCATTTTTACCCGCGGCGAAGGTTTACAGTTCATAGAACACAAGTTGTTGTTTTTGTTGAGACAAGTTCATCACCGAAGTGGAAATTCGGGGTGATTTCGCCAATCTCAGAGGTTAGATGGGTCCCTGTTGGAGGTACGTGGGTGTCTGCACTTTAAAAACCTGTCTGAGATTATTGTACTAACCCTGTCTACTTGCCGCAGGTCCTGGAACAGAGTCTGTTCTTGTTTTCTTAAATCTTATTGCCGGTTGCGTGTACGAGGAACCTCAATAACTAATAACTAGTACACATTTTTTGCTCATGATGAATGTGAAAAATGAGCGCGCCTACCTTCTTACTCTTATTATTTCGGCACCCTGTTATTGAATTTTTTTCCATAAGTAGATTTCTTTTAGATCAGGTGCTTTTAAGCTGATGAATGCGACGAATATTTGTTTTAAAAAATCGGCTTGGAGGGGGATTAGTAATTTGCCTACCTCGTAAATAAGGCTCTTCTTCTTCCTTCAGGTGGAAAGAGAAAAATGGTCTTCATTCTTCTTAAGAAAGAAGCCACACACACTGCTTAATGAGAAGCAGGTGCAACAAGCAACAGATTTTTATTTTCATGCCAGATTTATTAAACCGTCTTCTCTTTTTGCGCATTTCAGGTAAGAGAATCTCCTTTTTTGCCTTCGCTTTGATATCTGACATCTCCATTTGTCTCCATCCAGGGAGTAGGAAAAAATGCAGGTTTTTTTTGGTAAAAAAAAGTATTCGTTGCATCACCTCATGACAGCACAAACCCACGCAGAGACAGATTTTGTTCTGGGAAAGGATGCAACAAAGGAGGAGGAGGACAACACAAGAAAAATGAGAAATGATCCAACTAGACCTTTTTTTGCGCCAACCCATTCCTCCCTTCCCCCTCCCATTCTTTTGAGCCCCAGGGTTTAATTGGGGCGAGTCACGAACTGTTCCAGGGATGGTGGTAGCAAAAAAATAGGAGAGGTGTGCCACCGCCTCCTCCCCTCCCACCAACCTGCACGACCCGACACCTCCGATCTATATATAAAAAAGGCAACATCTACTGTACGTAGTACAGTCAACTCCAGAAAACTGCTGAAGGTACTACATGCCGTATGATAAGGAAATTGTTTGTCAGAAAATCTTTAAGAGAAGAAAGGTTTTTGCTATGTACTAGCATGTGTCGACTGTACCTAGTAGTACGTAGATAACGCCCCCAGATGCATCTTTTGCAGTCCAGGTGTACGACTACCGTACTAGTAGGTGCAACTTTGAGGGGGCAGAAAAACTTGAACCACCTGTAGCTTCGAGCAAAATTTCATAAATCACTCTGACGAATTTTTCGTCTGCTTGGGGCGATTAAGATTTACTTGGATTGTTAATTTAGTACAGGGTGTTTGGCTTTGGACTTATCAAGGTGCACCACCACCATGTACTACGTACAGTCGATGTTCACTTAATTGCCAGGTGTCTCGTATGAGGGAGAAAAAAGTTGCCCAAGTCAAACACTTGCCATAATTGAATAATGTTATTTACTAAGTCAGAAAATCGAAAATCTTGCGGTAACTGAACTTGCCATATCAGAGTGCTTGGCTTCAAAAAAGTGTGTGTGTGTGTTTTTGGAGGGAGGAGAGGGTCGGTGCATGAGTCACCCCGTCCTGCTGACGCTTTTTTTTTTTGACGCGTGACTTTTCCTTCTTCCTCTCTCCCCTCTCATCCACTACCTACTTTCACCACGAATATCAGAATCTCGCCGGAGGGCGTGGGTGAAATGGGGGGCATCAAACTCGTACGTAGTATGTACAGTGAAACCTCGATACAGGTAGTGAACTTCGATATTTTGAGAAAGTAGTGGATCGATATCGTGAGTTCCGTCTGTAATACAGTGAATTGTCTGTCCGCCCGGCCCTCTAACCCACTAGCTCACTATATCGAAATTCTACTGTAAGTCATCATTGGGGGGGGGAGGGGGGAGTGGAGGCGGGATGGGGATGCATGCGAGCAAAACCTTAAAAGATTTTTCGCAACAAAATGGAGGGCATGTCGGATAAAACGTGGTGGCTCCTTTTTTTTAGGGTTGGAAGAAAAGTCAGTGAGCTTGCATTTTCTTCTGGGGGATAGTTTATAGGCCATGTTTTAACTTTCACCCCAACCATCCTCCCACTGCCCATTTATGCGGAAGGGTTTTCTGGGGTGTAGAAAAGAGTGGGGCGATCAGTGTCCTTGAGGAAAGAAAAAGATCTGACATTGACGACTTTTCTGGGAAGAAAGAAGACAAGAGAGGGGGTGGAGGAGGGGTTATCGCAGGGTTCAACAGTGATGATGCAACAAACTGGGAGGAAGAGGTGAGCGTGACGATAAAAATGGGCTGGCATAAACAGGCCTACTCCCCTATTCCCAGCTTTGAATTTGCATTTTTTTAACGTAACTTGATTTCCCATATTTATTGTAAATGTTCCAAATGTGACCCGTGAGGATTATGTGTCCGAAAAAACGGAATCAAACAAACTGTAAAGATCTAATCGGAGATTGAGTGGTGTGAGAATTTGGTACAAGTCGGCTACTTCCTCTTCCTCCTACCTCTGTTTGTATCCCCCGAAGGTCGCCTGAAAAATATTCTCCCCCTTTCCAACTCACCTGTTTTGTACAAGTAGCAAGTCCCAAATGAGATAGATCAAGGAGAGGGTGTAGTGAATTAGATTTAAGCTCCTTCCACCCGTTTCCAAAACAACAAGAAAACCGTTGCTTCCGCCACATTTCTATGGAAGGCAGTACTAAAAAATCCCTTAAAAGCGCGTCATTTTTGGCAGGTCGATTACAAAAAAAAAAACTAATCCTCTCTTGGCAAATCAATTGGCAAATCGTTTGTTTACCCCCAAAATTATGACCTGATCCACCTCTCTTCATTTCTTGGGGTCGTTTATGTGTCCTTGCCTCCTCCCTCCACCATTTCAAAACATTGCATTTCCTTCCCCAGTTGATAGACGGGTTTTTGTTTGATGTTCGGCACAAATCGAATCAGGAGGGAGGGAAGGAGGAAGGAGGATAAATTCTTACCACCCATTTTGTACAGTGAACTTTTGATGTCGTACTGTATAGTAGTAACATTGGTTCATTTCATTAGAGTGAAGATTTTACTGACAAACACTTATTTGCCTTGTATACCCAGTACAGTGAAACACTTTTGATATACATGTACTAGTAAAGTCTTTATTTCTGCAGGTTGCCTTTACTACTTTTGAAAGTTGACTGTACCACTTCTCCTGCGCCACCTGCTCTGCACTCTCCGCTTGATGCATTGTTGATTCGATCAGCTTCATTTTTCCGACATTGAAGCAGGGGGGGAGGGCGAATGGGCTGTAAAGGAAAGGGAAGGGAAGGAAAGGGCGGCAGCAATGAGCAAATTTTGATTGAGAGGAAAGATATTGCAGGAACGGGGTGGAAGACAGTGTTGCCACACGGAGTCCGGTTATAACTTTGACGGTGGAGCAAGGAAGGAAAAACTCGCCAAAATTCGCCCCCAAGCAAAATTTGTCCGGACAAATGATGACTTGGACGTCTTGAAAGAGTATATATATTTATACAATGTTTACGTAGTATAATTGACCCAATTTTAAAATTCGTCACGTGGTAACGCTGCACGGCGGAAGAAGGAACATGGAAGTTGGGTTGGCTTCGCTTCTCCTTCTTTGGAAAATGAGTCTCTGGATTCGATCTTCGCTTTCCAGGATGCAAAAATGGGGGGGGGGGGGGGGGGGGGGGGGGGGGGGGGGGGGGGGGGGGGGGGGGGGGGGGGGGGGGGGGGGGGGGGGGGGGGGGGGGGGGGGGGG
>JAAUYM010107019.1_pt1 | contig 11173 bp, 11 predicted proteins | sample 7278001 | NCBI WGS metagenome assembly JAAUYM01 (sample SAMN14350224, study PRJNA611818) | marine sediment metagenome | isolation source: surface marine sediment (1.8m) | place: French Polynesia: Moorea | collected 2018-08
ATTAATCGCTCGTAGACGCAACCAAAAGCTTTCTCTGAGAATTAGATTGGGATGATAGTAGAGACTGGGAATATGAATATTTCCACTAGCAATAGCTTTGAGAAAATTGGCTTTGACTTGGATAAAAGGAACTATTGTAGACATTAAAACATTCGTAAATCATGCAATTGTGAATAATATACCAAATTATCGTAAAGTCACTATCAATGGTAAAACCAAAATATATACCAATGGTGTCAAGAACTAAACATAGATAATGGCACAGTTTATAGTCGTCTTAACAGAGGTTAGGATGTAGTAACAGCACTTACTACACCAGCTAGAAATTATAAAAGTGAAGCAGATAGTAAACTCCAATCTAGCTTGTCTAGTTTTGGGTAGGTTTTACAGAGCAGGATAACGAAAAACGTACTGGGGATATATTTGTTCTGCATAAAGTCCATCTTTACGAATAACATACTTTTCAACAGCTTCTTGCGCGCCTATGCAGCTTGAAAAAAGAGGATCGTCGAAGACAATGTACCCACCATGCACCATATAATTTTTAACGGTTAAGTATGAATATTTAACACTACTGTAAATATCGCAGTCAATATGAGCCAGAGATATCTTTTGAGCTGTATTTAAAACACTAATTGCCGTATCTTCAAATCTACCTTTAACAAATTCAAGATTAGTTAAACCTAAGCTACGAACATAATCTTGCAATTCATCTAGATCTACACTCTGAAAATCACCCTTACTATGAGCATCTACAGATTTATCTGTCTCTGGCATTCCTTCAAAGGTATCTAATGCATAAACTTTCATGCCAGGATATAACTTTGAAGCCAAATATGACATAAATATGGCTGAACCACCTATATAAGAGCCAAATTCTATAATGTGTCCAAAGTCAATTTTATTCAAGTAAAACTTAATTATTAAAAATATGTTAATTCTATTGATCTCTGTCTGTACACTCCGACTCGGGAGCATCCCATTTTTATTTTTGCCCGTAGCACTTTCAATTATGCTTTGAAACCCTAGTATTTTCGTTAGTTTGCTCGATGGATTTGCCAAAATGGGATGCTCCCCCCTCCGACCATTTATTAAAGAGGAAGCTTGATTATACAGCGGATCATTTTTAACGTCTTCTAATAATTTTCCAAACTGCAAGCCCCATCCTCTCTGATAACCTTCATACACACTACGCCCCAATCTTATATTGGGACTGACACTTGTTATTTTAGGCAAATAATTTATATCATTTTCCACCATTGCTAACTCTCCTAATTAATTACTGTAAAAGGTATTATCATGAATTAAATTTTCAATTCCTGTTATTTTTGAAAAAGAATTAACAATAAATTGAGCTTTAGTTTGCTCTTCGTCAATAGGATGTCCCGAACGGACAATAATATTAGTACCAACACCAGCAGCAATTCCAGCTTCAATATCAGTTTCTTTATCTCCGACCAGAATAGAAGCAGACAAATCGAGATTAAACTCTTTTTGAGCCTGGAATATCATACCGGGTTTAGGCTTCCTACAAAAAGAATCTCTTTTGTACGTGTCTATCCCATGAACCGGATGATATGGTGAGTAATAAACTTTGGTTAGATTGACCCCGGCATTTTTAAACTGTCCCACCATCCAATTATTTAAAATGTGAAAATCTGTTTCTGTATAGTAACCTCTGGCTATTCCTGCTTGGTTAGTAACTACAATCAGTAAGTATCCTGCATCTTGAAAACAACGGCAAGTATCAATAACTCCCTCGATAAACTCAAAATCCTGTATTTTATCTAAATAGTTAATTTCCTGACAAATTGTTCCATCGCGGTCAAGTAATAAAGCTTTATTCATAGAGATTCTAAAACAGAAGTTAATTTAGGAGATAATTTGTTGCCAAACATAGCTTCTTCAACAATAGAACAGATAATGTGTCCAATGAGAATATGGCTTTCCTGGATACGAGGCGTACTCTCAGACGGAACCCTGATACAATAATCACAAATTTTTGCCAGAGTACTTTCTCTAGCTCCAGTTAACCCGACAGTCGTAATTCCCAATTTTTTGCATTCATTAACTGCTGTAACAATGCTAGGAGATTTCCCTGAAGTAGAGATCGCAATAAACATATCCCCCTTGACTCCGTTAGCTTGGATTTGTCGCCGGAAGACGTTTTGATAGCCATAGTCATTGGCGATCGCTGTTAACATGGACGTATCAGTATTTAAAGCAATTGATGGTAAGCTGGGTCTATCAAAATCAAAACGCCCCACGAATTCAGCAGCAATATGTTGTGCATCAGCCGCACTTCCACCATTTCCAGCCAGCAGAGTCTTATTTCCCGCCGTATATACTTCGATGCACTTCTTAGATACTTCTTGGATTAGAGAAACCAGAGATTGATCCTCTAATATCCTTTTCTTTACTAAGTAAGAATCTCTAATTTGGTCAGTAATAAGCTGCTTTAATAAATTTTCCATCCTTCAGTCCCCCTCTTAGTAAAGTGACAGCCGATTACTTCACCCCCATATTTTCTGAGATTTTTAATCACTTTTTCCCGTCTAACAGGGTCAACAATAAACATCATAAATCCACCTCCTCCTGCACCAGAAATTTTTCCTGACCAAGCTCCTGCCGTTACTGCCATATCATAAACTTTGTCTATATCATCATTACTAATATTTTGAGCTGTTTTTTTCTTTGCCTCCCATGCCCACTTTAAATTTTTAGCAATGCTAATCACATCTCCTTTTAAAAGTGCTTCTTTAAAAACAAAAGAATAGTGCTTAATTTCATGCATTGCTTCTAGAGATTTTTCATTATTTTGAGCTACATTCTTACTTTGTTGCTCAATTATTTTAGCTGACTCTCTAGATACTCCTGTATAGTAAAGGACTAAACAACTTTCCAGTTCACTGATTATCCAATTTTTAATCCTCAACGGATTAACAATTACCCGATCATCAGCGTAAAACTCAATAAAATTAAATCCCCCAAATGTGGCAGCATATTGATCTTGTTTTCCCCCATTTAGTCCAACTTCAATCCGCTCAATTTCATATGCAATATGGGCAATATCATAATCTCCAAGAGGTAAATTTAACAATTCAACATAAGCTTTTATCATAGCGACCACTAAAGTAGAAGATGAACCCAATCCAGAACCAGCAGGGACATCTGAATAGGTCGTTAATTTTAGTGCCAAAGGTTCTCCGTTATGGTATTCCCTAACGATGCGATTATAGACCCCTTTGTGTAAATCTAAATTACCATCAAATTCTAAAAAATCAGTTAACTCTGAAGTATATATTTGCTCTTTATCACTGGCAGAAAAAACAATTTGATTACTATCCCAAACTTCGAGAGTACAGTAGGCATATAAATCTATTGTGGCATTTAAGACACATCCACCATATAGTTCACAATAGGGAGAAACATCTGTACCTCCTCCAGCTAAACTTAGTCTTAAAGGTGCTCTTGAGCGAATAATCATCTTAGGTGTTTAATTTTAATTTGAATCTATAAATTTTCGTGATAAAAAACCTGATTTTCTATATATCTCGATCATTACAAAAAGGTTTTACTACTGAATTATTTTTCTTTAAGGTTTGAATATCATCACGATACTGATTTAGCTGAATTTTAAATTCTCGATCTAATTTTTGGGGATTTCTAACCGCCTTTCCCGTGTTAACTTCTTCCTGAGTTCTCTTACGAATAACTATTTCTATACCGCACTCAGCAATCGGGGTAATGGTTTGATCGAATCTAGGTAAACTATAACGGTAGGTGTTGTCAATTAACATTAGTTTGACAATCTCAGCTTGAGCATCAAGTTTTAGCAATAATTCAATCAAGTTAATTGATTTGGAACTCCATGAATTCCTTTTGAAAATTGTAAAAGTCCATTTATGATCTTTATTAAAAGTACTGGGGAATTCCCCTTGCTCATATAGATCTTCATCTGGAACTGTGATAATTAAATATCCACTAGGTTTGAGAATACGAAACCAGTTTTTTAAAGCTACTGCTGGATCGATCATGTGCTCCAAACAATGGCTGCTATGAACAAAGTTATAAACTTCGTCTTCAACCCCTTCCATATATTGAGCATCACCATCCTCTATATCCCAAGTTTTCACCTTAATAATTTTGGGAAATAGTTCTGTATATAAAGCCAAAGGATCTGGAGCCCCACCAATATCTATGCCATAACCCGAAAAATATTTGTTCAAAAAATTTGAGTCAGTTAATCGACGCTGAATAGATTTACTGCATTCCTTCATAATTTATATATTTTCAAAACCTCCAAAAAGATCTTTGAAAGCAGTTTTAGCTGCTTCAATTGAATAACAATTCGCCATTTTTTCTAGACCATTAGCTGATAGTTTATTCCAAAGTTTTTCATCTGAATGAAGATGGGTTACTGCTTTGGCAAACTCTAAAGGTTGATCGGTAATTAGGGCATTTACACCATGCTCAAGTTCCATTCCTTCGCAAGCTAGAGATGTTCCGACAATAGGTAACCCATAACTCAAGCTAGTAATAATTTTTCCTTTGATCCCAGCACCATATCTTAAAGGAACCACCGACATTCGACATTGATTGAAGTAATAGGAAAGATCCTGAACATATCCAGTAACGATAATATCGTCTGAAGCAAGTTCCATAACCTCTTGTGGCGGTTTACTCCCTATTATGAAAAACTTAATATTAGATTCTTGATTTTTAATTAGAGGAAAAATTTCACGAGTAAAGTAAATTACAGCATCAACATTAGGAATATGTTGAAATCCCCCGATAAAAAGAATATCTTTTCTTTCCTGAAATGGTACCTTTGAACCATAGACTTCATGAGCAGCAGAAATCACTTTAACATTTAGTTTGGGATTTTCTGCAAGTAGTATTTTTTGTTCAACTGGGCTGACTACTATAGTACAGTCAACATTTCTAGCAGCAGTCAGTTCCAGAACTTTGGTTTGCATTGCCTTTGTTGCGAGCCTAGGATTATTTTCGATTGCTGCTTGCCTTTGCTCCCTAATATAGTGTAAATCTGCTGTATCATAGACCACTCTAGCCTGAGGGCAATATTGTCTGACACAATTGATATGCTTCTCTACAATGTTAGGTCTAGATAAGAAAACAATATCGTAGTATTTACCATAATCCTTTAGATGAGAAGCAATTGATTTGACGTAAGGCCAATATAAACATTCAACCCCTATGCGCTGTAAGTCTCGTGTATAGTCATCAAAGTACAATAAATTATCAGGAACGAAGGTAACTTTGTATGATAATGATTGGAAGATTTTAATGTAGTTACATATCTTCAGAGAACCTGCATCTTGATCTGGCGTTAGGGGACAAGCATCTATCACTAAAATTCGCTTCTTGACTCTTCTTTCCTTCTCCAAATAGGGATTATCCTCTGGTGTTCCGTGGGTTTTTAAAACATCAGCCCACTTTTGCCAAAATTTCCCTTGGTTAATAACTTGGTACTTTTTTACACCACTAGTAACATCTGTTCCTGAGGTTATTCCTTCAAAGTGGATAACTTCGGCCAGTGGCTGATAAAATACTTTGTAACCAGCTTGTCTAATTTGAAAGGCTAGATCAGAATCTTCTGCGTAGGCTGGCTTATAATGAGTGTCAAACCCTCCTAATTCTTCAAAAATTGTTTTTGGTACCATAATGCAAGCACCAGAACAATAGTCTACCTCGCGCAGATAAGAATATTCAGGTTTATTTGGATCCTCTAGCCTACCATAATTCCACCCAGAAGCATCATTCCAAATAATTCCACCTGCTTCTTGAAGTTTGCCATCAGGATATAGCAATTTTGCTCCGACTAAACCAGCATCAGGCTGAAGCTTATAGGTTTTTAGCAACTCTTGAAAACAATTAGCTTTAGGAACTGTATCGTTATTGAGAAAAACCAGATATTGACCTTGAGCAGCTTTGGCTCCACGATTACAAGATTCTATGAATCCCAGATTTTGGCTATTGTTTACAATCCGAATGCCTTCAATGCTGGTCAGCATTTGTTGGGTATCATCAATAGAGCAATCATCTACTACAATTACTTCAAATAGTAGAGATTCATTGTTGATATCTGCTAGCCTGCTGAGGCATTTAAATGTATATATCGATTTATTATATACAGGAATAATAATGGAAATAATAGGGTTGCCAGTTGTGGGGATTTTTAATGGCTTTGGCGGCAATAATTGGATTAATTCGCGCCATTCTTCACTGGATATAGTTTCTTTAATTGATGTTGACGAATAATGGCTGTTGAAAAAAAAAAGTCAAGCTTTTGGAAAATTTTGCTAAATAAAGCTGCTAATCCATTCTCCTTAACTGTTGACATTGCATTTTGAGCATAATCCCCAACCTCAGATAAAGGTTTCTCGTCTAACTCATTGTGCTGAAGATGCGATCTCAGCGAAGCTGAGGCACTGTGTGGTCTCGGCAGAGCCGAGGCGCAGTGCGATCGCGCTATTTGGGCTTGATTCTCCAGTAATTGGGATTGACGAAGATTTAATTCTGCCTGGATTGAGAATAATTGATCTTGCCGTGTCTTGTTCATCTACTCCTCAAACTCCTCACTTATTTACTAAATTCTATTCGGGGTTAGTTGTATTGTCGGTCTTTATAAGGTTAGTCAGCCTTTAATCCAATTGTTTGCTTTAATTTAAACCAAACTCCTCTAAGTTTCCAAAATTTACTTGACTCCATTGCTTTGATTATAGTTTGTGCTTCTCCCCATCCTTCCTGAGCCTGTCGTAACAAATGTTGAGTTTTTTCCCATTCTGTTTGAGTCTGTTGTAACAAATGTTGAGTTTTTTCCCATTCTGTCTGAGTCTGTTGCAGTTGGGTTTGAGACTCTTGCCATTGTTTTTGCCATTGTTCGTCTAAGGCTCGCATGGAATTTTGAAGACCTTCTAGTAAATCATCTTCTTTATCGATGTATATAGAATCAACTGACATTTTTATCTGCTTTATGTCGTCTGAGCAGATAGCCAATAAATAAATAGGTGAGTCTAGACTACATACTTGTTCGGATAGTTTGTTTACCCCACCTGTATATGCTTGGAAGCCAGTTTCAACATTATTTTCTAAGGAAAAAACAAATGAGCCAGTTGCTAATTTTTGACCATAAAATTTAAAATGAGCAAAATGTTTAATCAGAAGTTCTTCAAACTCATGAGAGTAAAGCTCTTTAACGTGATAGGGATTAGAATAATTAGGTTTATCAGAATAGTTTAAACGGTCTGGAGTAGATATAATTAAAATACCATCTGGCTTTAATACTCTCTTGATTTCGAGCATCATAGCTTCATGTTGCCCATGATGCTCAAGTGTCTCAAAAGAAGTAACTACATCAACTGAGTTGTCCGGAAGTGGCACTGAGTCACAAGCGCCAATCAAAAATTTAATATTTTGAGAAAAACTGTAATTTTTTTGGGCATATTCTACAGTTTCTGGATCAATATCAACTCCGATAACTGACTGAGCCACATTTGCCAATATCGCTGCACCGTATCCTTCACCAGAAGCTAAATCCAATACACATTTACCTTGCACCAATTTTCGTGATAGGGCGTACCTGTGTATATGCTCATACTTTATTTCACCAGTCAATGAAGGAACAAATCTTTCACCTGTAAATTCCATGTTTATCTAATTCAAGCACTCTCTAAAACTTGATGGGTCAATTTTGCTGCTCTGATAACATTGTGAGATATGCTTATATCTTTTAATGCCATCAAACCAAAAGTTAAACTCGTGACTCCTGATTGTAGACTAAATGCACTTTGCAACCAGTCCAACATTTCATGGTTTTCTTGGCTACCATCTGCCATTGCCGGCTCTAGTAAATAGTTATCATTTTTAATATGAGGCCAATTGACTGTAAATTTGATTATGATAGTTTCTCCTTTATTTAAACTAGGTAATTCATGTTGATATTGTGTAGTGTTCCAGGCTGTAATAGTAGTTCTTAATCTATCGTAGATAGTAATACCAATAATAGGATTTTTTACAAAATCATGGCATTTAACTGTTACCCATATTGAGAAAATTTGTTCAGGAAGTACAAATGAAGTATTTTTTCCACTTTTATCAAGGATTTTAAAATCAATTATTTCAGATCTACCAGTACCAAACCTGGTGACTCTATTAAAATTAAGATACTTTTTATTTGTAAAAGTATTAATTGCATTTGGTTCTTGAGATTTATTTTTAACAACAATTATATTGTGACCGTTATTTGTCTGGTTTGTTTGTTCCTTTTGCTGCTCTAATACAGGCTCTTGTTCGGCTTTAGAGCTGTTTTTTCGGTAATTATCATTGATTTGTTCATAAATCCATGATTGATAAGACTTACTAACTTCTGATGGACTACCTTGCTCAACTATCTGACTCTGATTTATCCAAATGCAGCGAGAACAAAGACGATTAACAGCACCCATATCATGAGATACAAATAGGATCGTACCACCAGAATCTTGAAAAGACTTAATCCTTGCCATACAACGATGGACAAATACGCCGTCTCCCACCGACAAAGCTTCATCAACTACTAAAATCTCTGGATCTACATGAATAGCAACCGCAAAAGCCAACCTCACAAACATCCCACTAGAATAGGTTTTGACCGGCTGCTCTATAAAATCACCAATATCAGCAAAAGCAGCTATTTCATCAAATTTAGCTGCGATTTCCTCTTGCTTTAACCCCAGTAACCTACCATTAAAAAATACATTCTGCCTTCCGGTAAACTCAGGATTAAAACCACTACCGAGTTCTAATAAAGCCGAAATACGTCCATTAACTTTTACCTCTCCACTATTGGTAGTTAGGGTTCCAACTATGATTTGTAAGAGAGTACTTTTCCCTGAGCCGTTGCGTCCAACAATACCTAAAGTTTCACCTTTAGCAACCTCTAGATTAATATCTCGCAGTGCCCAAAATTCTTGCGCTCGACTTTTTCCAGGAAAGAGCAGCTCCTTGAGACGATCGCCGGGATGCTCATAGCGTTTAAAGCACTTGGAAACGTTTTTTAAAGAAATAGCAATTTTTCGCTCTATCACCATCGGCTCACTCCTCAAAACTCCCACACCATATCCACACCATATTAAAAAGTATTACACCTCACTTGTCGAATCAAGATAAACAAACTGACCGAGAAAGTCAAGTCTAGTAGTCTGTCAAGATTGATTTCATGGATGGGAGAAAAGTTCGGAGTTCGGAGGAGCGAAGATTTAACCCTCATTTCCAAAGCATAACACTGAAAACAGCTAGTGTAGTAAAACAGCTAGCTATAGTTTATAAGACATCAGCAAAAGCTTGACGTAACTTACGATACACCCATAATCCAGCCAGGAAAACCACCACAGAAATCCCCCAAGCGATCGCCCATTCTAGCCAGTGGGTTACTTCCCCGACTAAGACCAAATCCCGATAAACCTCCGCGATCGCAGCTAAAGGATTGAGATAGAATACCCAATTACGCCAAGCTTCGGGAATCACAGAAGCAGGATAGACAATAGGAGTTAAATAGAACCACAGATTAATTATTACTCCCAGGGTCTGGGGAATATCTCTTAAAAATACGGTTAATCCTGCTGTAAAATAACCCAAGCCAGCAGTTAATAACAATTGCGGCAACCAGACTAACGGCAACAAAGACAATGTTCCATGAAGACTATGGGAGGAAATCCCTACTAAAACAATTAAAGCTGCTAAACCAAAGGCACTTTCAATGAATGTTGATAAAATAGGTACGAGTGGCAATAAAGCCAGAGGAAATACAACCTTTTTGACCAAATTTGGTTGTCCGATTACGGAAGTAGCCGACTGGAGTAATCCCCCCGTAAAAGCGATCCAAGGTAATAAGCCAGCAAACAGCCACAATCCAAAGACAATATTATTATCTGCTGGTAGTCCCTTGAGGTTTAATTTAACTTTGAGGATAATCGAAAAAACATAAGTATAAATTAGGAGCTGAGATAACTGATTTAATAAAGGCCAGAGATTGCCCAACACAGAACCCTTATATCGGGCTTCCAAGTCTCGCCTGACTAAGGTTCTTAGTAAATCGAACTTTGTCCACCACAATTCATTTATTGGCAGTATGATCCTCACCCAATTTAACTTTCCACTCACTTTTATTCTTCAACATCATTTATCTAGATTTCCCATTTAGATTAGCACCGTTTTTTCTTGAGTAAAAACACTTATTCCCTGAGCAAGTCCTCTTGGTAAATCACCATTTTTTAACTATGTTGGCGATCGCAATTAGGCGACTTCCAGAAAAGATAATCCCAAGACAATTAAAGCTCGATAGTCAGCGCAGGCACCGCCGTAAAACGACGGTGCCTGCGCGGGAAGGGGGCTTGTATGATTTTATAGTTGTGCCTCCCGCAGTTAATTGTTCTGTTCTAGCGGAATTCCCGGACCGCATTCCGCGGTTAAGCAGAGAAAATTTGACTTGTCAAAACATACCCTTATCCGATATGATGTGTGATTGTGGCTAAATAAAATGAGTACTTAACTCCGTCAAAAGTAAAATAGCACATTTGCTTAGGAGTAAATCTTATGTTTTCTGCCTTCTCAAGATACTGAAAGGAATATCCTTTTAAGTCTTAAGAGACTCAAGGCAACTATGAAGATCAAGAACCTGAAGTAGTTCATACCAAAGGTAATCAGATCGTAAATTTTAGAAAACAAGACGACTATATAGATTCGTGGCTGCACATCTTGTCTTTAGACGGTTTTTAAGCAAACTGGAACTAGGCAAGGTGACTTTATACTGTCCATTGAAGTTTTAACCTTGGTTAAAACTTTACACCTTACACAGTATCAATGTTGTTTAGCAAGAAGAGGGGTTAACAAAAAGTGTCTTTTGGCATACTAGGTACCAAACTAGGCATGACCCAAATATTTGACCAGGAAACAGGGAAAGCAATTCCCGTTACCGTGGTTCAAGCAGGTCCTTGCACTATCACCCAGATAAAAACTCCAGAAACTGATGGTTATGCCTCAGTTCAAATCGGGTTTAAAGATGTTAATGAAAAAGCTCTCACTAAACCAGAGTTGGGACATTTAAAAAAATCCTCCGCCTCTCCTCTGCGCCATCTCAAGGAATATCGTACTGAAGATGTCAGTGGATATG
>JAAUYM010062536.1_pt1 | contig 11171 bp, 18 predicted proteins | sample 7278001 | NCBI WGS metagenome assembly JAAUYM01 (sample SAMN14350224, study PRJNA611818) | marine sediment metagenome | isolation source: surface marine sediment (1.8m) | place: French Polynesia: Moorea | collected 2018-08
GGAGGAGGAGTTGCCCATTGACAAACATGCAATATGGGCCATGCAAAACATTTTTCTAATTAGGACATTCCTTTCATCTATGTAGTAATAGCAACAATAATAAACCTAGTTCAGCGCGATCATGCTCCTCTGCTCTATATGGTCGTTTTTCTATGGCTTCCGTGAGGAAGGCAGCTTGTTAGGAGGAATTACTTTATCGCTTGGAAGCCATCGCCTCCTCCTCCCCCCTCCTCTTGGTCAAGACAAGCCTTGGAAGTGACCCTGTGCATGTTTCGGTGGGCAGGGGAGGAGGGAGAGAGAGAAGAGACCCCCTGTAAACAATGGGTGTAGAAGTCAGGTCTGCTGTGTTCCCTTCTCCTGTCCACTTCATTCCTCCTTCTCCTCCTTGAATAAGGAGGGGACCCCTTAATGAGAGACAAATACCTCAGAGGAGAATGATCCTCCTCTCACCGTTGGTCACCAAGAGCTAGCTCTCTTGTTCATTGCTCTGCACTATTGTCCGTTGGAGCAGCATTAGTAGGAGTAACTTTAGCACTTCCTCTTTATAAAAAAAAACTGATCATGAACCAAGTTAAGCATCCAGCAAATGGCCCCTCCTTTTCCCTAATTAGCGCAGCCACCTCCGCCCTCGGCATTCTTGTGCCACATCATCCAGAGGAGAAAGATTCTTGAAGCGGAAGATCGAGCAGGAGGAGGAGGAGGAGACACAAAAAAGTGGCTCTGAAATCTCTCGTTTTTTTGTAAGGAAGATGGAGCAATTAGGAAGCTCATTCACGTCAAATTCAACTGCTGGCGGAATGTTTAAAATGCACCCAAGAATCCTGACCTGAAAAAAAAAACACTAGACTGATGCTCTTTCGTCCATCATATCATCATTGGCCTCTGGTATGACGGAAAGGTAACACTTGCGTACTACATGTAGTAGGGAGTGTCTCTCTCTCTCTCTCTCTGATCACACACACACATAACAAAAATATGTTTTTTTTTCTCCCTCCATCATTAGCACCGTTACTCTTGCAACCTCGGTCTCCATACGAGGACGGAGGTGAAAGAGAGTAAAAAGAGGCCATTAAGGCGTCTTCCCGAGCTGCTTCCCTGCTGATCGGCAGGCAGAGCAGCACATGTATCGATGTCACCCGGTGGAGGAGGAGGAGAGAGGAGAGAGGAGAGAGGAGGAGGAGAGAGGGATGCTGCAGCTGTGTCTGATGCACACACACATATTTCTCTCTTACTCATTTCTGTAAATGTGAGGGCTGGGAGGTAATTGTGCTGCGGGGAGCCTCCCTCCGCGGCAGCAAGTGTTTCTCTGGTGCGCAATACTGGGACGATCGAGGAGGAAAATACTAGCACAAGAACTGAGGATCTCAACCTTTTCGTACCAATTTTTTTCTTTATAGGCCCCAGAGCATCCCATGACCCACTGGATGTGTTGTAGAGGGGGGTGGAGGAGACTTTTCTTTAAGTACGTACACCACGATTGCACAATGACCCACGGGTTGAGAACCCCTGCAGCAGGTACTAGAGCTACGTAGTACTAGTAAGTGGAGATTCCGTCCATGTAATCACGCCTCCTAAAGTCAGCCTCCTAAACAGTTGGTAGCAATTTTCCTTTCTCGCGAAATCGCTTCTCTAAAAAAAAAAAAGATAAAAATATTGCGACGTTCTCGCTTGTCCCAACATTTGTCAGTCAAAGGGAAAATCGCACTCGTCGCAATTTGCCACTTTTTTTTCCTCTCTCGCGTCGGAAAGGCATCACAACATGTGCGAAACGGTAGAGAGAAGAAATATTGCTAGTTGGCATTTTTTTATGCACATGACAGATCGATGATCCATTCCCTCATTCCGACGTCTAACTCTGCATCCGTTTACTCTCTGTTTGCAGGTGAAGGTCTGGTTCCAGAACCGCCGCACCAAGCACAAGAGGGAGCAGCAGGAGCAGGAACAGATGCAGCAGAAGCAGCAAAACGGCGGCGGCGGCGGCAGCGGCGGCGGCAGCGGCGGCGGCGGAGGAAGCGGCGGAGGTGGAAACCCGTCCTCTTCCTCCTCTTCTTCCAACGGCGGCAATGGCGGCAATAGCGGCGGCGGCGGCGGCGGCAGCGGCAGCGGCGGCGGGCGGCACTCCTCGCCTCCGCCGTCTGCGCCCCCTCCCTCCTCCGCCGCCACTGCGACGAGCGCGGCGGCGGCGCTGCTGCTGCAGCAGCACCAGCAGCAGCAGCAGCAGCACCCGACCGACTACTCTGCGCACTACCACCACCAGCTCCACCAGCTCCACCACCACCACCACCACTACGAGGAGGAGGACGACTTGTCCGACGAGGAGATCGACTGTGATTCGTGAAGAGATTTCTCGACTAATGTAATCGATTACTCGGATATCCGATTAATCGGATGCGGCGGAATGAGAAAAAGGCAGGGACGCTTCTGTGTCTTCGTGAGCGCGGCGCCAGAAACTTTTTTTTGGGAAGCTTGAAGTTTGTTCCTATTACAGAAAAAAAGAAAGATCTTTTTCCTCACTCTTATGAAAAAAAAGAAATCTCCTTAAAGTAAAAAAAAGAAGAAGCTGAGTTGTTTGTTTTCTTTTCTTTCTCCTCCCTGATTCATCGTCATCCAGTGTACCATAACCTTATTTATGCCAAGACAGTCTTGTCAGTGACTTTTTTTTTCACCACCACCCATCATTTTCACACTTCAATTTTTTTTTTGTTCACGAGAGCGGTGAAGTGAAACACAAAAGTGAAGAAATTAGATGTGCGTGTGTGTGTGTGTAGAGAAAGAGATCCACTTTCATCATTACCATCAACATCATCATCACCAGCGAAATTACCAAAAAAAAGCAGCTTTGTCATCTTTCAATAAATAAATTATAGAATCTCCCCCCCCAAAAAAACCAGAACCGATTTGGCCTCCTTTCATTCATAGCATATGCTAATCCTCTCCGAGAACAGTTTATGTCAGGTCGCAGAAATCATTTGTCTTCTTCCCCCTGGTATCGGCAGTCCCCGACGTTATTTGCGCCGCCTCCCTCCCTCCCTCCCTCCCCTCGATCCATTCGATGAAATGTTGGGAGGATGGCAGAGATGGAGCTATTGAGATGGGAATGATGGTAGGAGGAAGAAAAGGGAAGCACTCTTCCCCCTCTCCCTCCCCCCACCCCCTCCTCTCTTCTTTTCCTGATATGGCCCGTCCGGAATCTTATTTCTATCGCCGGGTCTGCATTGGGTCCCACCACAGCCTATAAAGCCACCAATTCCGAGGTCCATAAGGGAGGAGAGAGAGAGAAAGAGAGAGACCAGCCCCCTTCTCCTCCCTCCTCCCTCCAACATACCCTCGGTATCCCGCGATAGAAATCTCCTCCTCCTCTTTTCCCCCCTCTCTTGTCTGGAATATAGGCAGCGAGAGAGAGAAAGAGATCTGAAGGAGACTGGCGGGGCGGACCGATATAGGTACGAGTAGTATACATTTTTTTTTCTCAAAAAGGGAGTGTTGCCAGATGACATTGTTTGAAACCAATATGGTATAGTTCAGAAATGAGCTCTTGTAATTTTCTTCCACTTTTTTATTTATTTATTCCTAGCATTATATTTCAAAAGATTGGCTTGACATTATACGCCAGCTAATCTGGCAATTCTGTCAGCCCAGCTTTAAAGCAGGGCCAAAGGCTTTTCCTCCTCCTGGTTGCCTGGCCGAATTAGCCCGACTATAATTTACCACTTTCATGATGACGCCGCACCGAGCTAAGAAGAGAGAGAGAGAGATGGTTGGAAGGAAAAGATGGTTTTTTTTTTCAGAGTCAGTTAGCGGGTATGCGTGGCGCGGTTGTTAGTCTTCTTCCTCTCCACGTTAACAACTGCCTGGATAAGTTTTTTTGCGAGAAAGAAAGGGGAATTATTAATAAGCACCTAGTTAGAGCTCTCTCAGCCCTTGCCTCCTCCTCCTCCTTAGCTCAAATAATAAGTATGTAATTTTCTAATGAGCCCTGAAGCAGGCAGCCAGAGTCCATAACCGTGCGGTGTGTGTGTGTGCGTAGTAGGTACAGTGAAGAAGAGGACCAATTCTGTGAGAGCCGGGGGCTAATTGCAAAGCTTTTTGCAGGCAAATTTTTGAAGAGGAGGGGATTTTTAAGGGGGAGGGGAATTGCACAGCAGCCACCAAATTTTCCATCCTCTCTCCTTCCAATTTGAAACCGTTCAGTGGTCCCCTCCCCTCCTCCCTTCTGTTGCATTTTGAAGACACTTCCTAATATGCCCTGGGTGAGAGAGAGGAGAGAGACAGAGAGAGTAGGGGCATGCCCTCCGGTTTCAAAGCGAAACCGGATATCTGTTTTTCACGTCTAAGTTTGACCAAAATATTCGAAAAAAACCGGGATTGAAAAACGGATAATGACTTCTCTTTAACCGGATAGTTTTCAGAACCCGAATAGAATTCGAAACCGGTTTGTGGAAAAATTTGATACTCGGTCATGCCCTAACAGAGAGAGAGAGAGAGAGAAGAATCTGAGGCCAAGAACAAAAGGTTTAGGTCTGACCGCGCTGGGACTGGACCCTCTTTGTTTTGCTTGAATTCCTGTCTGATTCGGTGGGTAGAGGAGAGGAGGGGGGGGGGCTGGGGGAGTCAAGAATGAGTGACTGGAATCACGATTTGAAGAAAGAAGAAAAAGAAAAATTCCTCCCCTCGTGTAAGGATCAAAAGGGGAGCACAAATTAAAGCAGACCGTGGAACACAAAAGAGATTCCTTTCGGGTTCCCCATAGAGGAGTCCTCTCACACCACACACACACACATGATGGTGGGTAAAAGCGTGCTGATCCATAGACAAAGGATTGCCACGGTATTTCAAGCTAAAGCAATAAATGGTAATGTCATGTTTCCATTCTTTTTCTTATGTAAACTTAACAGATTTGACCCTTTATTCACGCTTTCAATATACATCTCTTTGACTGAAATGTGTGAGCACGGGATCCGATGGGTGGTGGGGAGACCAGCTGAGCACAAAAAGGGAACAGCAGCAGCACCCAGGTAATTAAAAGTTTATTGGAAGTCCAAACGTGAAAGGAAGAGGAGGAGAAAGAGGAGGTCCCAATAAATTCGGTAGGAGGATAGAAAAAGGATTCTCCTCCTCCTTCTTAGTTGGAAGGAAAATAATGGAAAAATATATCTGATTCTTCTTCACCCTGGGAACTTTTTCCGGGAGACCAAAGGGGGGTAAGATAATGAACATTTATCATCCCTCCTTCTCCTCCTCCTTTCCTTGTGGCTAAAGAGATTAAATGACCTTTCATGGGGCTCTCGCCAGGCTTGTTTGCACACACAAAAAGTTGGATCTTCATGCTTCTTTTCCTGCTTTGAGTTGCTGGCTGCTGCTGCGGCGGCGACGGCGGCTCCGGCGGCGGCCATTAGAGATTTATTAATTCAGTTAGAATGGCTTTCCGAACAACAGCAACAGCCACAACCCCTTCTCGAAGCTGGAGGTCGTTATTTAACTCCCAAGACAAATGCCCCGTTTCAGACTTGGAAGGGGAAGGAAGAGGAAGAGGAGGAGGAAGAGAGAAGAGCTGAAACGGTTGAGAAATTCCTAAGGAGCAAAAAAAATGAGTCAAACATTTTTAAGAAAAGTGACATGTTGCTTCCAAATTAAGACGCCTAATTGATGCTGGTTTACAACAGAACTTTTCAAAAAAAACCAGTTGTGTTTGTCCCTTTTGAAACTAGTGGCCTAACTTGATGCATCCCTTTCTTTCTTTTCTCACACCTGCTTCTTCTTTCACAAAAGGTGGACACGAGCCGGACCATGTTTAATTTTTTTTATTTTCTTCCCCCTTTCTCTGCTCTGCCTGTCGGAAAAAAAGTGCCTGAGGGAACCATATTTAAGCCCTCCTCTTCTCTTTTCTCCCCACCACTTTGCCTCCCTTTGTTGAGAGGCTTGTAAATTGGGAGCTGGAAGGAGAAGCGGGAAGGGGGAGTTGCCAGAATGCTGACATAGCCCCAACCCAACCCTAACCATAGCCAAGCCAGGACCCAACAAGAATTAAATCCAAGTTTAAGTGCACTTTTTTTTGCTAGCAAACTTATAGCCCATAAAACTCAAATCTAGCCATTCACATATGGTACCTATCCTGTACAGCTGTGGCACAGCAGCCCCCCCATGGCAACCCTGACTTAAGGAGGCATAACGAGGTGCGTTGTGTCTTGATGACGGCTTCATAGCACCAATAAGTCGAAAATAGACGAAAATTCGTTCTTTTTTTGGGAAATGAGGTGGACTCATCACCACCTTTGATCAACCGTGCCCCCTCCTCTCTTCCCCCCATTAGCATAGAAATGAGACTGTCTCCACTTCTAATTGATAGAGACTAAAAGGAAACCCCGCCTGCCTGACTGCCTGCCTGGCTCACACAGGGAATGGAAAGATCAATTAACAGGATTCTTTTCTCTTTCCTTTTCACCACATGCTACTACAGTCAACTTTTACTATCCTACTTCTGGAGTCGGCTGTCAGTAATGTCAAAAGTTTTTCTACGTCAAATGTGTTTTTCTACGTATGCTGTACTATAGTACATACATGTAAACAAATGGATTGACAGAGAAATCTCTAATAAACTTTTTTTCACCATATTTAACGACGTCACTATATGGAAAGTTCACTGTATTACACTACTATGTAGTACTATTTCTCTCCTAAAGTTCCTTCTTCTCCTACGGACGAACTAACATCAAGGGGGTGTTTCCCTCCCTCTTTAGAATGCTAACCACACAGCAGCGAACTTGCGTGGGTCATTTCTTGGGGTGGAGGGAGGGGGGGAAGGCGGCGGTGTGAAGACTCCCCCTCCACCTCCCGAAAATTGTGGAAAATCACTGGGTCAGGCAACAAGAAGAGTGAAGGAGCCTCTTTTTCTTCGTGTTGGCTTTTGTGCTGCTGTTGCTGCTGCTGTTTCTCCTTTAGGGAGGAGGAGGAGGAGGAGGAGGGCAAATGACCCCCAGTTAAGGTTTGTTAAGATCCCGAGGCCGGTGGCATCTTCATTTCTCAAACTTTGTTCACTGAACTTTGGCAAGGGGCAGGGGAAAATTTGTGCTCGTTTGAATACAGTCGACATTCGGTTATATGGCAATATATGTACAGTATTTGATTTTTGGCATTTTTTTGTAGTGTACTAACTACTAAATAACACTATTATTTCATCATGTGGCAAGTAGTGGATTTAGGCCGCTCTTTTTCATGACAAAAGTTTTGCCATAACTACATAAATGTTGACTGTATGTTCTCCACGCGTAAGAAGAGTCTTTCTTAATTGTGTTTAGGGAGGATGGAAGACGTAGACTGATTTATTTTGCAATCAGTTCCCATGGTTGTTTCTCTTTTGACTTCCTTGGGCAGGAGGCGGTGGCGGAGGCGGCGGCGGCGGCGGCGGCGGCGGCGCCCAAGAAAAAAGAAAAGGAAGGGTCAAAAAACCACCTCAAAGGCTGCGGCAACAATGAAATAATCGCCTGTGAGAACAATAAAGAGGGGAAGAGGAGGGAGGAGAGGGAGGGGAAGACGTTTGCTCAACCAGAGATAATGGAAGATACAACACGGTCGGACATAGATCAACACAGGGATGTCCTCAATTGCCGTCTACTAGTACAGCGATTTCCAACCTTCTTCAATTTGTGTGCAAGTGCTTACAGGACAGCACATTTGGCGCACCACTTCGGTACCAGAAAAAAAATTATGCTAGAGCATTTTGGAACATATTACAGAAGTGGTTGCTGTCCAAAGGGATGGGGTAACACCACAAATTGATTGGCTTACCTCTGGCGGCACACGAGTACCATAGGTCAAGAACCGCTGGCCTAGTAGTACAAAACAACCCTGTGTCTGCCTATGGGGGGAGCGCCCACCACGCCAATTAGTCTCCCTCCCGTCCCTCAAAGGAGGAATCCTTTTCTTGTCCGCCCCGACTCCTAGTATTTCTCCCTCCCTCTCTTCCTCCCTCATTGGAAGCGCGGAATTATACCAATTAACAGGCAATAAACATCTAAGAGGACTTTGGCTGGCGGAGGCGGCGGCAGGGACGACCAAGCAAAAAGGAGAAGGAGGACGAGGAGGATGGAAAGGGTTACTAGATAGAATGGATCCCCGTAATTACATCGTTTTCGACGGAAGAAAAAAAAAAAGAAATCCCTTTGCGAGGCTGGTTGTTGTTTGAGAAGCTTTTTTTCTCCTTTCCTCTTTTTTCCTTTCTTTCCGAAGATTTCTCCACTTAATGACACGTTACGATTCTCCTAATCCTTCCTCTTGAAATCCATTTTTTTCCTGTCTGGAAGAAACCAATTAAATCCTCCTGAGCGCGATATTGCAGTCTCCTCTGGCAAAAAAAAGAGGAAGAGAGACGATTCATGATTCTTTTCAACGCCCGGAATTTCGCATCATTATCGCTCCTCCTTCCCTTTGTCTTCTTAATTCTAATCTCTCTCCTTCCTTACTGCCAGGCTGAGTTAATTGTCCGTTTAGCAACCACCGCTCCTCCTCCTCCTGACTTGTCTGAAGAGATAACCGCTGCCGCGGGCCTGTCTCATCTGCCTGCGAATGTCATTACTCAGAGAGAGAGAGAGACTGCAAAGCTGGAATGGAAGATCTCTCCTCCTCCTCCTCCTCCTCCTCCATGGCTGGCGCTAAGGAATCTTATCAGTCCTCCTTCTCCCCACACCAAACAGAAGCCACGAAAGATTCTTCTTCTTCTTTTCATTCAGAGCGATCAGCTGGGGAAAAAGAAAAAAAAATTCTGAATGTTTGCGTGCATGGCACAAAAAAGAGAGAGAAATTATCTGGTCATTAGATAAGCGGGCTGAGGAAAAGAGGTGGTAGTAGCTAAACGCCCTCTTAGAATAGCTTAATAGCTTTGAAACAGCGCTGCTTTTTTTTTTAGCTCGCTGAGCGAACTGACAGACTTTGAGGGCCACTGAATGTAACTAGAGCTTCTCCAATTCGCAGATTACTTATTCGGGTATTTGAGTACAGTAGAGTCAAACTCGGTTAACTGAGACTCAATCATTGGAAAATTGCCAAGGTAACAGAACTCGTGTTTTGCTACAAAAAGGCACTAAACCATACAAAAAAACCCTCAAATGCTTGGAAAATTGGTCCACCTCTTGACCTGTCCCGATTGTCCGAGTTTGACTGTACGTATTGATCGAAACCAGGAGTTTCCCGGATTTTGAATGCTCTTTACTACATCTGTAAGAAACGGTTAGATTCCCAGATAACCGGGAAACTCTAGCCACAACGGTATGACATGAGGGAGGATGAGACGAGGGATGATTTTGGAAGCGTCAGCAGCTCACGCCACCAACTCTTTTTTTTTTTGGTGGGCGTTGTGCCTTTTAAACCCGCCGCAACAGGCATCAAACTCCCCTTCTTCATCCGCTTGGGATGCAGGAGGGAGGAGGAGTGTTATCATCTTAATTATGTATCTGCGCATTCCTGCTGCCTGGCATCCCTGTTAGGAAGGGAGGGAAAACACGCCTTTTTCCCTGGAAGAAGCAAGCAGAAGTAGCGAAGGATCTTCCAAGGGGGGGAGGTAAAAAAACACTTTTCTTTCTCCAGAAATGACTCAAGAGGCGATAAGATTTTCCTTCTATGTAGGGATACCTTCACTCTATCTTAATATAGCGTGAAGTGCCTTTTAGCAACAACAGAAAAGGCAATTGCAAGATCACTGCAAGAGGGGCCAGAGTGATATATGTCGGCAATGAAGACCGAAGCAAGTCCCAGTCGCTCTTGAGAGAAAGAGAGAGAGAGAGAGAGACCAAACAGTTGAAGAAGACACCTTACAAGTTCTCATGTCTCTGCTGCTGCTGTTGCTGTTGCTTGAACTCTGGCTGAGCAGAAGGAGGAGGAGGAGAAGCCACTTGACCCTATTTGGCCCCCCTCCTCTTCTTGTCTGCTCTGAGCTGATTTGGTGGTTGAGCAGGCACGACTCTGGAATGTGGCGGCGGCAGCGGCGGCGGCAGCGGCGGCGGCGGCGGCGGTGGCGGTGGCCGCGCTGGTGGTGGTGGTGCTCTCCAGCCGCAGCCGTCACTTCACCAGAGAGAAACGCAGGGAGAGCAACAACAACACGCCAACTAACTACGTTGCAAGAAGGTTGCTTACCCGACACAAATCAATGTTAAAAAGATTTAGCTATCATTAAATGATTTGTAAACGTTCTTGTTTTAAACTAAAACACTTTGTCGACTTTTTCTGCTTGTGAGCCCGAGGTGAGAACGGAGGAATGAGAAGGGGAGGGAGGGTGGAGAACAGGCTTCTTTTTCTCCTATCTCTCCCTCTCCCTCCTCATCGGAGTCGTAATCGACACTTGCCAGCGGGGGAGCCAGGAGAAAGAGAAGAGAAGAGGAGAGGAAAGAGAAACAACGTCTTTTGTTTACTCTATTGATTATCTGACTGCCCCCTCTCATTTTGCTTCAGAGCTGCAGAAAGTTTTTTTTCCACATAGATTATTCTACTAGTATATGTAAGTGCTTGCTAAGTTCATCTTGGAATTATGATGTAAATCATGTTAAGAGAGAGACAACAGTGCTTTTGCTCATGACCACGATGACAGAGAGGTGTGCACTCTGCGTCGACTTCCACACAGCTGAGAGCTGACAGGACAGCTGGAAGAAGAAGAGGCGGCATTTGCAGATGATGATTATCCACGTCCCTTCTCCCAAGCCCCCTTTCCTCCTCCCTCCTCCTCCTCCTCCCTAGATGTCCATCACACCATTTAATGATTTGTTGCCGCATAATGCCGGGGCAATCAACGCCTCAAAAACAACGAGGAGAGAGAGAAAGACCGTTGGTTGTTGGTTTGTTGGTTGTCCCCAGGGGGAAAGAAAGAAATATTCTTTTTAATCGCAAGGGCGCATTTCATTAGCCACCCTATTCAGAATTCCGTTCTGTCCTGTCGATCATCCCTTTCGGGAAAAGAGGAAGCCGAAATTTTGTTAGAAACCGGCATTTTTCTCCCAGTGAAAAAAAAAGAAGCCCATTACCGTAAAAATAGGGAGAGAGAATCTTGTTTACCACCTCCCGAACCGAAAAAAAAAACCTTTTGGAAAGATTTATTATCCTCCTCTTTTCCTTTCTTTTCACTGACAAATTCCAAGGCAAATGGATCCTCGTCGTCCGTCGTCGTCACTCTCACCACCAGAGAGAGA
>JAAUYM010137016.1_pt1 | contig 11169 bp, 13 predicted proteins | sample 7278001 | NCBI WGS metagenome assembly JAAUYM01 (sample SAMN14350224, study PRJNA611818) | marine sediment metagenome | isolation source: surface marine sediment (1.8m) | place: French Polynesia: Moorea | collected 2018-08
CCATAAGCTGGTCATGAAGGGAAACAGGAATAAACCCACGGCCATGATGCTGAGACCAAACACCAGTGCATTGGCGCTGCCCATTCTGTTGATGATGGGTTTGACCATGACCAGCTGGTTAAAGATCGCAAAAATGCCCACCACAAAAAGGAAGTTACCGACCTCGGTCTCTTCAAGGCCGATCTGGTCGATGAGGAAAAAGATCATGATCGATACGTACGCTGCCAGCGCGGCAGATTGCAGCAGATTGACGACCATGACGTTTTGAACAATGGGTTGCTCGTTTAAACTTTTGAAGGCCTTGCCGAGCCGCAACGGCTTTAACCATTGAATAGGCGTTTTTGCGCTGAACGTCTGCAATGACTCTTTCAGTTGCCACTGGATAGCCAGTAGCGTTACCAGGCTCATCAAGATGCCGAAAATGGCGGTGGCGAGATAATTGACTGACGTCGCCATGGTGTAGGCACCGATTGCAGGACCAATGATCATGCCAACGCCAAAAACCGCCGCGGTGTAACTGAAGAAGGCTGCTTTTTCCTTGTCCGTCGATATGTCTGACATGTAGGCGTTGAGCACCGAGTTATTGCCGCCAGTAATACCGTCGATGATGCGGATCGTCATCAGCAAAAATACCAGCCAGGCCGGATCTAAACCAAAGACGGTATCGAGAAACCACAGTCCTGCAAACGCGATCCACGACAGTAGCGTGCCCGCCTGCGAATAAAGCAACAGTTTGCGCCGGCCATATTGATCAGATAGTTGGCCGAAGATCGGCGCGGCCCAGAAAAGACAGAGATTATAGGCGGCCAGCAGCACCCCAAAGGTCCAGTCAGGCATTTCCCAGTTGCGCACAATGATCGGCAACACCGGGATCAACAGACTGAAACCCATGGTATTCACGAAGGTCAACAGGAAGACCGGTATTAGTCTTTTCATTAACTGTCCTGGGAAGAACGTTTGAGGACCAAAACGAAAAACAAATTTTCGACTGGCGCGATACGAAAGGCCGACTGTAACTGATATTCACTGCAATAACAGCCTCGGCCGGCCAGCAGTGCCTTCGGGCTTTGTGTTCTTTGCATTAATGCCTTCAATCTATGGTGAGTTTCCGAGAACAAGCTGAGCTCATGCAATCGATTGTTACGATGATTGATTAAGGACAGCATCGGCGTAGACTGGGTTCAACACGGACGAGGAGGAAACCATGAAACGATTAGTTGTGATCCTTTTAATGATGGTCAGCAATGTCGCACTTGCCCAGCAGGGCGTCGACATGAACCAGATGATGGAAAAGATGGCCGAAATGCAAAAATGCATGGCTGAAATTGATCAGTCGAAAATGCAGCAATATCAGCGCGAGGGTGAGGCATTTGGCAGGGAACTAAAAAGCCTCTGCAGTGCCGGAAAACGCGACCAGGCGCAATCCAGGGCCATGGAGTACGCGATGCAAATCAGAAACTCAAGTGAATTGCAGAAAGTCAGGCAGTGCATGGCGCTAATGCAGGGCATGCCCGGCATGCCGCAACCACAGGATTTCGCGACCATGGTTGAGGAAGCAAAACAGAAACACGTTTGTGATGCGATGTAGGCGCTGCTTAAAATGCGCTGATCCTTTCACAGAGCCAGGAGGCATGACCAGTCGAGCTGCGGCTGGTCAACTCTGGACTAACCAGACTTTGAAACGAAAGCTACGCGGACGGGAAAGCAAAAAAATCCGTTATTCTTCGTCAAAATAATCATACAATCCCGCACGGTTTTTCTGCACAACGACCAAAAACTGGTGATTTAAGCTTGTACGAAAATATAAAAAAACGGGTTTCGCTACTCTTACAGTCTGATTTTGAAAAAGCCCTCTCGTCTTCAAGAATAGGCCTTGAAAAGGAAAGTCTGCGGGTATCACCGGAGGGTAATCTATCCCAACTTACTCATCCGGCGGCGCTCGGTTCTCCGCTGACTCATTCACAGATAACCACTGATTTTTCCGAGGCGCTCACCGAGCTGATTACACCGCCATTTGAATCGGTGGAAGACGCCATTCAATCGCTGGATGATATTCAGAACTTTATCTACCACAATCTGGACGACGAAATCCTCTGGGCGACCAGCATGCCCTGTGTGGTTGAGGGCGAAACCAAAATACCGCTGGCACGTTACGGGACTTCTAATGCGGCGCAGATGAAAACCGCCTATCGCCGCGGTCTCGGTTTGCGTTATGGCCGCGTCATGCAGGTAATCGCCGGTGTGCATTTTAACTATTCCTTCTCACCAGAATTCTGGTCGCTCTATCAGTCACTGAGTAACAATTCCGATGATCCACAGGAGTTTATTTCCGAGCACTATATGGGTTTGGTGCGAAATCTGCTGCGTTACGGTTGGCTGGTCGCTTACCTGTTCGGCGCCTCCCCCGCGGTTTGCAAGTCTTTTCTGCAAGGTAAGAGAACCTCACTCGAGGAGTTTGACAGCAATACTTATTATGAACCTTACGCCACTTCTCTGCGGCTGGGAGATATTGGTTATACCAACAGCAAAGAAAAGGACAGTGGTATCAAGGCGAATTACGACTCCTTGGAATCCTATGCCGATAGCCTGTTGGGTGCTATCAGCACGCCTTATCCCGGTTACGAAAAATTTGGTATCAAGGTGGATGGCAAGTATCAGCAATTGAATGCCAATATTCTGCAAATCGAAAACGAGTATTACGCGTCAGTCCGACCCAAGCAGATCCTGCAGGGTGACGAAATGCCATCACTCGCCCTGAAGAAGCGGGGTATTGCCTACGTTGAATTACGCTCGCTCGACGTCAACGCTTTCGATCCTCACGGTATCAATGCCGAACAGCTGCATTTCCTCGAGATTCTGATGCTGTTTTGTCTGCTTCAGGAGAGTCCACCGCTGTCGAGCACTGAAATTACCGCGATCGATGACAATATGTTGCAAGTCGCCCATAAGGGCAGACAACCGGGATTGCTGTTGAAGCGCGGTGAGCAAGCGTTGAGCCTGCAGGATTGGGCAGCTGAGTTGTGTCATCAGATGAAACCAATAGCCAACTTGCTCGATAGCGCGAACTACTGTGAAAAATATTTTACTAGCCTGCGTTCACAGATTGCTGCGGTATTCGATCCTGACCTGACCCCCTCGGCGAGAATGCTGGCCGAGATGCGGCAACGCGAAGAAGGTTTTTATCACTACGCCAAGCGTATGTCGCAGCACTATTATCACTACTACAACGACAAACCGCTGCCGGCCGACAAGCTTGAGTTTTTCAGGCAAATGGCGCTTGATTCGGACACCAAGAAAAATCAGATCGAAGCAGGCGACGATATCAGTCTGGATCAATATCTGGCCAATTACTTCGGTCAGAACACCGACTAAAAGCGACAACACAGTCAACAGATAAAATTGTTCTGGGGTCGCCGGCGAATTTTTTGCAATCCTTGAATTATGGCTATCTCGCTACATCATTTTTTTCTGCTTACCGATCGACCTGCGCAGCTGGCAGCGCAACTAGCCAGTCTGGGTTTAACTGAAGGGAGTTCCAATAGTCATCCCGGGCAAGGTACAGCGAATCGACGCTTTTTTCTTCCCGGTTCGGCGTTCGAAATTCTATATATACGCGATGCGGAGGAAGCTCGAACAGGACCAGCCAAAGGCTTGAGATTTAACGAGCGGGTCAGCGGAGTACCGAATAATCCTTTCGGCTTGATCGTCGAGTCAGAATCGGAGCCTTTTGCGGGATGGAAATATTACCCTGAATATTTCAATAACCAGTGGTTCTTTCACGTCGGTGAAAACTCCGAACTACTCGATGAACCACTGTGTATCGTTATGCCACAATTGCCATCCAGGCCTGATATTCCTGCTTCGCAGCAAAACGAAAACTGGACAATGACGCAACTGGTTCTCAGTTTTCCTGGGTCCGAGATGTCTACAACGTTGCAGACGGTATCCCAATGCCCGGGGCTGACGTTGCTGCATGGTAAGCCCCTGCACATGCAGATTGAATTCAATCACAACAAAATGAATCAGATCAAAAACCTGATGCCAGAATTCCCGTTAACGATTAGTTGGTAAAAACGAGTAAGGACAGCACAAATAATATGGCTAGATTAATCCTGGTATGCGGACCAACGGGTGCGGGTAAAACCACTCACTCAATATCGCTCTGTAGCGACATTGGAGCCGTACGATTCTCCATCGATCCATGGATGCAAACCCTGTTTGCCGAGGACATGACAGAACTCGACTACAACTGGATGATCAACCGGGTTTATCGATGTTATGCGCAGATTTGGGAAGTCAGTGAGCAAATTCTGCGGCTCGATGGGAAAGTGGTGCTGGACCTGGGGTTTACCTCAAGAGAGCAAAGAATGTATTTTGCCAGGCAGGCGAAAGGACTAGATATCAACGCCGAAATTCATTATCTGAATGCACCGAGTCACCTGCGCATGAAACGTGTCGAGCAAAGAAATAAGGAGAAGGATCCCGCTGTGTACGCCTTTGAAGTAACCAGGATGATGTTTGAATTCATGGAGCCCAGATTCGAAAAACCCAATGCCGAAGAACTAGAGTTTGGTGCCGTTATTGATTCCGGGGTGAGTGAAAAAAGCTGAGCCCGTTGCGTAATGTGAAGGCTTTGAGTTCATCGGTATCGAAGTTTTGAGGCTCTAAGAATAGATCGGAAAAGGCCTGCGATTTTCGTTTAGGTACAGATTAACAAGGTTTTTGCGTTAGCATAGGGTCGACGAGGAGGTGGCACTATGTCAGATAACGCGGAAGAGGGTATTGCAAAAGCACAGTCCCAGCGTGGGACTGGTGATCAACAAAAATGGCTCAGCGAGCAGCAGGCTCGCGGTTCCAGCAATCTGGGTGACCGCATGCTCACCTTTATTGCCATGCTGGGTATGTTCGGATTGCTGGTAGTCTGGATGACAGCAACCTCCGATCTTCTCATTTATGGTTCGTTTGTCGCTGTCCTGGTCCTGATCGTTGTGATTGGTCTGGCGAAGATCAAACGCATTGAGAAAATCAGGGAAGAAAGAAAACGACAGGCCAGCGAATGGAACTCAAAAAGTTAGATGATTTCCGGGTGATATCATGCCGAAAGTGGAGGTAGCGCATGGCCAGTGAAAACAATACGCACAGTGTGGCAATCGGTTACATCCTGTGGATTTTCGGATTCATGGGCTCGCACCGCTTTTATTTCGGCCGACCGGTGTCTGGCACCATTTATTTTTTCACGGTCGGTTTATTTCTGATCGGATGGATTGTTGACCTGTTTTTGATTCCGAGTCTCGACAGGCAAGCCGACTTGAGGTTTGCCAGTGGCGACAAAGATTATACGGTTGGCTGGGTTCTGCTGGTTTTTCTTGGCTTTTTTGGTGCCCATCGGTTTTATATGGAGAAGTGGTTAACCGGATTTCTGTGGTTGTTTACCGGAGGTTTGTTTCTGCTCGGATGGTTGTATGACCTGCTGACCTTGAATCAACAGATCGATGAAATCAATCGGGGGATTATCTAGTCGATCATGTTGTGGCGAGAGTGATGGAACAAGATGTCAACTGGCCGGCGATGATTCACTGCGATGGTGACGACGAATTGACCTATGTCGCTGGTTGGCAGAGCTGGCTTGCAGATAAAGATTTGTCCTCAAGCTATTACGGCCAGACCGACTACTTGATCGATAGCGACGGTCAGTTGTTTTCGCTAACCGATCAGTTTGACGGGATTATCAAACCGCTGCACCTGGAGAAAACAAAAACGCTTGCCGGGGTGGCCGATTTGCTACGCAAGCATTTTTCTGTGTCCGGGACCTGTTGCATATCAAAAATACAACCGGATTCTATCGCGACTTGTCTGGCCATGTTGCGAGAGGATCAAAACGAGAGTGATTCACATGGGTAAAGTAACCATAACCGGATATCTACAAGTACCTGAAGAAGAGTTGGCCGAAGTGGCTGCGGCGCTGCCAAAACATCGTGACCTGAGCCGGGCCGAAACCGGCTGCCTGGTATTTGAAGTCAGCCAGGATGAGGCCGATCCCTGTAAGTTTAACCTGTACGAGCAATACACCAGCGCAGAGGCTTTTGATTATCACAAGGAGCGAGCCGCAGGCTCCGAGTGGGGCAGTATCAGTGTGAACGTACAGAGACACCTGACTATCGAGGAGTCGGACAGCTAATGGGAATAACCCGGAAGACCTCTGTCTAGCGTCAAATTGGAACAATGCGACCTTACTTCCCCGATTGAATACTTCAGATGAACGCAATAAAAAACAAAATTTTTTATCTGGGTATTGGTTTGTTTTTCACGCATGAACTCGACGCGATGACAAACCATGAATGGCGTGTGCTTCCACTCACCAGTTGGATGCCAGAGCATCATGGTGAGCTGTCATTCGTGCTTTTGCATATTCCCTTGTTTGCCATACTGGTGGCGCTTGTTGCGAGCCTTAACGAGGTGATCAGGCGAAGATCGTGGATTGGTGTTTCACTATTCCTGGTGATACATGGTGGCCTGCATGCGGCCTTCATGGTACATGATGACTATGAATTCAGTTCGCTGCTATCCAATGTTTTGATATTCGGTGGGGCAGTATGCGGTGCTGTTTATCTAATCATGCTGCGTTTCGATTCCGTCGGAGATTAATCTGGAATTTCGCAGCCTCCATACTAACTTTGCGCCGTTGCCGAACTTTTGAATTGGATTGATTATGACTCTGAATAACGCGATATTAAGAATATTTGACGTGCGCGCCAGGGCTGGCAAAGTCGATATTCTGAAACGGAAGCTGTCTGATACGTCGATCGATGTGGTCAAGGGCGAACCGGGTAACCTGGGCTATTTTTTCGGTGAGAGCCTGTCTGGCGACGACCATGACCTGGTGTTCATTTCAGTGTGGCAAGACCTGGATTCGGTTAAAACCAGATTCGGTGAAAACTGGCAGCTGTCTTTTTTACCCGAGGGTTATGAAGACTTGATAGAAAACTGTTCGATCAGGCATGTGAAATTTAGCGGTGAGCTCTCTGGATCATAGGGTCTCGAGTGGTTTGACGGCCAGTCTGGTTAAGTCCCACAGGTCTGCTAGAATCAACCGATACAATAAATCAAACCATAAAAAGAGGGATTAATGGATACCAATAAAATGGCAGAAGAAGCGGTTGGCGCACTGGATGCCGCTATCGATAAAGATTTTTCTGAAGCTGAAAAAGCGCGCGTCAAGGAAATCGTTCATGATCTGCTGGTCGAGGCCATTGGCGGCATAACCGAGAGCCATACATCGACGGTGGTGCAATGTTGCGGGCCGGAGGCTGACATGGCTCACAAGCTACAGCACGAAATGATGAAAGCGCAGGACGCGTTAATCGCCAATCTGAACGCCTTGCGCTAGCTTTCTGGCAGCTCCCCTTTACCAAACCGGTTTTCAAGTCTTCCTGGTGTAGGCGTTTTACTGCAGTGGAATTTCTCGATGAACAAGTGGTTGGATGCCCCTACTGTGGGGAGTTCATCGACGTGTTGATTGACCAGCAAGAAGCAGGGGATGAATACATTGAAGATTGTCAGGTTTGCTGTCGGCCCATTGTATTCTCTGTGTATGAGGACGAGTCCGGGGCCTTATTGGTTTCGGTACGTGACGAAAACGATGTTTGACCCGTTACCCCAATCGATCATGCCGCGGTTGTTGCGTGTGTTGCTCAATTTTTCAATCAGGTTGGCGGCGTCTGCAACTTGCTTCATCCAACGATATAGCTAATAACAGTTGAACCACGGTAGGACTCGACATGGATCCACAACTGCTCTCAATTAATCACACTGACCCTCTCTGGTTAGGCATCGCTTTCCTGTTTGGCCTGGCTACCCGAACTGTCGGTTTGCCGCCCATGGTCGGTTTTCTGCTCGCCGGTTTCATGTTGAACCTGTTAAATGTGGAGGGCGGCGATTTCCTGAATGCCGTTGCCGACCTCGGTATCACCCTGTTGCTGTTTTCGATCGGGCTCAAACTAAAGCTGAAATCTCTGGCGAGACCTGAAGTCTGGGGGGTCGCCAGTATTCATATGGCAGCCGTATCGGTAGTCATCGCCGGCCTGGTTTTGGTGTTATCGGTGATTGGCTTGCCCTTGTTGTCAGAAGTGTCGTTGACCCAGGCGCTGCTCATTGGATTTGCCTTATCCTTTTCCAGCACTGTTTTCGCAGTAAAGATCCTCGATGAATTGGGAGCTGCAACGGCGAGGCACGGCAATATTGCCCTGGGTGTTCTGGTAGTTCAGGACATTGCCGCGGTGGTGTTCATCGCGGCTTCGGTCGGCAAAGTGCCTTCGGTATGGGCGATCGCACTGCTGGCGATGATTCCGTTTCGATTCGTGCTGTTCAAGATTCTGGAACGAGTTGGTCATGGCGAACTGTTGATATTATTTGGCATTACCCTGGCTCTGGTAGGCGCCAATTTGTTTGAACTCGTAGGTATTAAGGGCGACGTTGGTGCACTGTTATTCGGTATGCTGCTCGCCAACCATCGTAACGCCGGCGAACTGGCCAAAGCCTTGCTGGGATTCAAGGAGCTTTTTCTGGTTGGCTTTTTCTTAAGCGTTGGTATGACTGCTTTGCCGGGATTCGCAGAAATTGCCATAGCCTTGATATTTTTGTTGTTCCTTCCCGTTAAGGTGGCCATGTATTACGGCCTGTTCAATTTCTTTAATTTGCGTGCGAGTACCTCCTGGCGCACCTCACTGAACCTGGCCAACTACAGTGAATTCGGCCTGATCGTCGGGGCGCTTGCGGCCTCGGCTGGCTGGTTGCCAAAAGAATGGTTAGCTGTGTTCGCGGTGTTACTGTCAATCTCGATTATTGTCTCCGCGCCTCTGGTGAATGTGCGCGATCGTATCTACCAAAACTGGCGTCCGAATCTGAAGCGTTTCGAGAGACCCAACCGGCTCGAGGGTGAGGAAGATCTGGATCTTGCGCATGTCAAAGCGGTGGTCTTCGGTATGGGGCGCATGGGTACCTCGGCGTACACCGCGATGGAGCCCGACTACGAGGGTAAAATTGTTGGCGTTGAAATGGACCAGGACAAGGTCAACCAGCATTGTGAAAGCGGCCGCCATGTGGTTTCAGGCAACGCTACCAACCCCGATTTCTGGACTCGTTCTCCTGATTTAATCGACGGCCTTGAGTGGGTGTTGTTAACGCTGTCCTCGCACAAGGCCAACATACTCGCGGCAACCCATTTGCGCGAAGCCGGTTACAAGGGGCATATCGCTGCGGTAACCCAGTTCCGTGATGAGGTTGAGGAACTGGTTGAGGCCGGGGCCGATCACACCTTTGATATTTATGCCGAGGCGGGCCTCGGTTTTGCCAATGAATTACGCAATTTCATGCAGGATTCTGCACCAGCGGCTTCGTCAGAAAAATCGTAAAGGGTTAACCTGACATTGATGACCAAAACCGCGACGAAGTCTGACTGGAGAAACCATGGCGACCTGTGGTGAGGCGCTGGTCGAGATTCTGCAAAACTATGGTATCGACACCATTTTTGGTATTCCCGGTGTCCACACGGTAGAGCTATATCGGGGTCTCGACAGAGTCGACATCCGTCATATCACTCCACGACATGAACAGGGTGCCGGTTTTATGGCCGATGGTTATGCGCGTGCCACTGGCCGTGTCGCAGCCTGTTTCATCATCACCGGCCCCGGAATGACCAATATAGTCACGGCGATGGGGCAGGCTTTGGCGGATTCCATTCCGATGCTTGTTATCTCATCGGTTAATCGGCGACATGAACTGGGTATGGGTGAAGGTCGCCTGCACGAATTGCCACAGCAGTCTAATCTGGTCGCTGGTGTGGCACGCTTCAGTCACAGGCTGATGCGTGCCGAGGAATTACCCAAAGTGCTGGCACGCGCATTCACTGTTTTTCACAGTGAGCGACCAGGCCCCGTGCACATTGAAATCCCCATCGATGTGATCAGCGAAAATGCAGATTCTCTGCATCGAAAAGCCTTTAGCTTGCCGAGCCCGCCGGCAGCCGCAGCGGGTGCATTGCAGAACGCCGCGGAAATACTTAATCACAGCTCATCTCCTCTTATTGTCGTTGGCGGTGGTGCCGTCAATGCGGCCGCTGAAGTGCGAGAACTGGCAGAAGTACTCAATGCACCGGTGATTAATACGGTTAATGCCAAGGGTGTATTGGCCGCTAGTCATGCGCTTGCCGTGGGCGGTTCACCGAGCAGTGAAGCGCTGCGGGAAGCGATTCAACAGGCGGATGCAGTGATCGCCATCGGTACCGAGTTCGGCGAGACCGATTACGACTATTTCACCCGGGGTGATCTGGTGCTGAACGGTAAGTTGATACGCATAGATATTGATGCGCAGCAGTTAACCCGTGCGGTCCGCTCTGATGTGCCGATTTGCAGTGACGCGCGCCTCGCTATCCAGGGCTTGTTACCCCATCTACAACAGAGGCAAACGGATGCAACGAAGCGGGTGATGGCGCTGCGCGAATCCCATCGTGCGGCGCGTAACGACGATTACAGCCAATTTTTCGAAACCATTCGGTCCGCGTTACCCGATGTGGTGATCGCCGGGGATTCTACGCAGCCGACCTATCATGCCTATCTTCACTACGACACTGAAAAACCGAGACGTTATTTCCACTCTGCATCCGGTTACGGCACCCTGGGTTATGCCATTCCGGCGGCCATCGGTGCCAAGCTTGGGAACCCGGATACTCCTGTTATCGGTTTGATTGGGGATGGCGCTGCACAATTTTCGATAGGCGAGCTCGCCAGTGCGGTGGAGGCGAACATCAATGTGATATTTCTGGTATGGAACAATTCTGGATATCGGGAGATCAAACAGTTTATGGCCTCTCATGACATCCCTACCATCGGCGTCGATATTCATACCCCGGATTTTCCCGGGCTTGCCGAATCGATGGGTTGTTTTGCAGAACGTGCCGAAAGCCTTCAGGATTTGAAGACTGCGCTGCAGCAAGCCCAGCAACGCAGTGGGCCAAGCCTGATCGAAGTGCGACAAGCCGATATTGCTCCCGGCGATCCAGTTTAGGCAGCCCGACATGCACGGATCCGAAGAACCCCTTATTATCGATGTCGAGGCTTCTGGTTTTGGGGGGCGGAGTTATCCCATCGAAGTTGGCGTGGCGCTGGATCAGGG